>Ga0116204_1000094_pt1 | contig 40537 bp, 37 predicted proteins | sample LakKivwa52mmetaG_FD_94481 | JGI IMG/M metagenome (GOLD analysis project Ga0116204, IMG submission 94481) | Anoxic lake water microbial communities from Lake Kivu, Rwanda to study Microbial Dark Matter (Phase II) - Lake Kivu water 52m metaG | ecosystem: Environmental > Aquatic > Freshwater > Lake... | reverse complement strand
GGCCGTCCGGACAGCCGAAGGGTGCGATCCACAGGTCCACTTTGGGTTCATGACCGTCGGTGATCAGCCTGCGTGCTGGAATCGCGGCTACCGAGTAGGTCACAAGCACACGATACTTGGGTTGGAATCTTCTTTCGAGATATTTCAGAGATCCATGAATGTCGGACTCGTATTGTGAATAGGTTCAATTGAGATAAGGGCAGCCTTTTGCTTCGAGTTCCGGATCGACTTCGCTTTCTCCAACCGTTTGGGTCAGGTCAAACCTGCAAACGACGCCCTTAACTCCCAGGGCCTTGAAATTGTCGACAAGCGTTCGCGCCAAAAGGCCGAAGACCTCCTTGCGAACCTGAAATCATCCGGCGAATGCCCTGCTTAGCCATCGCCGCCAGACGGATGATCGAGGTCGAAATCGAAGGCTGAACGGATTTTCCCTCGATCTCGGAAAAAGCGTCCCTGTCCCGGGAATCGTCGATAAAATTAAGACCCACCAACCAGTTGTTCGAGAGCCCAGCGGGGGCCAGCCGTATGATGGTCGCCCCGTCGTGCCTCTCTATCTGGTTCCCGCGCCTGAGTTCCATCGCGGGGAGTCTCATGCCGATGGTGATGAGGCTCTCCGCGTGGGCCAGGACCGAACACCCGCCCTCGCTGATGTCGTAGACGGGAAGCCGTATGCTTCCATCTTCGAGGTGGGGGGCGGCGATGATCAGCTCCGAGTTTTCAATCGGAAAGCGCCGGCTCCATCGCCTGTCGTTGTGGTACATCCGCTCTGGGAGAAGAAGCTTTGGCTGCTCCCCGCCGGTCTCGACGATCCCCTCGAAGACCACTTGCAAAGGCCCGTCCGTCACCATGCAATAGGTGACACGGGTGTTTTCAGGCAGGGGCCTGTCCAACTCGATGAGTTCGAGCTGTGTATAATCGTAGCGCAGGCATGCGGAGATCGTCTGGGGTTTTTTTGTCGACAGAGCAATGAGCACATTGAGTTTATTATCGCTGGCCCTTTTAAGCCAGTCTTCGATAATGGGCCATTCGGTGACCGGAAGAAGGTTCCCCTCGATCGTTCCCTCCAGCGAGTGCTGAAGCTCGACGATTGCATCGTCAAGATCAACGAATCCGGAATAGTCGCCGATTCGAGATCGGTCCTTCGAGTTGAGATCCTCGAAGAGAATCCCCATTCCGAATTCGTCTATCCTGGTCACCTTTCCGCCAACATTCAGCGGCTTTCGATGTCCGGTAGGCAGCTTCAGCAAGAAATTCAGCCTGTCCCCGACGGTGACCGGCCGTTCCGTATTCATAAACAAACCGTCTTTACTGACGTTGGTGACGGTTGCCGGCCCTTTATCGACAGGGGCTCTCAAAAAGGAGACCGGGGCGATCGTCTTGCGCCGGTATGAGCGTCTTTTTTCTTTCTTTCTGCCCAGCCAGGGTCCCATATGATCTTTGGAAGATTTGGCAATGCCCACCGATTACCCCTCCAGCTTTTATTGCCACGTGTGGTACCTATATACTAAATATAGTATAATATATTGTATGTCAATAACGACGATTTCGTAAAAAGTCCGGATGCTGCGTTGCGCTTCATCCTTAAGGGGACGGATTTGAAATCCGCCCCCGCGTCCCCGCGCGCGCAACGACCGGCATGTCCGCCGCGAACGGGCCGCCCGACCTTGGCCGGATTTTTCCTGTGAGGAGGCCCTGCCCTGCGGGCGGGGAGTTTCACTTATGCCCGGTCCCGCCATTGACCGTAGGTGTACATCCGTGCCAGGGCTTTGACGGCCCGTTCCGGCGTCAGGAAGGAAACCCCCTTGTATGGGCTCCCCTCAACGTCCGTGACGGTGCGGGCGTTCTCATCGGGCAGCAGGTTGACCCCGAGGATCGGCTTGCCATACTGCTCCATGAGGCGGGTTGTATGGACCATGTAGCTTTTTTCGAACTCAACGAGCATCCCGGGAATCGCCTCCAGAATTTTCCGGTCCATCACCGGATCGACCGTATGGATCGAGGCGATCATACGCGTCATGAAAACCTTCAACCCCAGGATGCCCAGATGGATCACCGCATCGCACCCGTCCCACTTCATCAACTCCTCAATCACCTGTTTAGGGATAGTGGGACCCACTTCACCGACCAGGTCGATGGGGTTGGAGCGGCTCCAGTAGGGGGGGAGGATCTGATCGATGCGCGCGATCAGCTCCGGAGAGAGATCGGGTATCGTCAGGCCATTCTCGACGCAGAGGTCGGAGGCAACGACCCCCCAGCCGCCGCCGAGGGTCATCACGGCGACACGGTTGCCGCGGGGAAGGGGGAGGGAAGAGAAGGCGGCCGACAGGTCGAGGAGATCCATCGGCTGCTCTACGACGACGATCCCCGCCTGGCGGGCCGCGGCGGTAAAGATCCGGATATTCGAGGCGAGCGCCCCCGTATGGCTTGCGGCGGCCCGGTTTCCTGCCTGGGTGCGACCTCCCTTGAGCATGATGACAGGCTTCTTTTTACCCACGCGTTCGGCGGATCGAAAGAAACGGCGGCCGTTTTTAACGCTTTCCAGGTAGAGCACGACCGTTTGTGTCAGATCATCGACCTCGAACGCCTCCATATAATCCTCGATCGTGATCATCGCCTCGTTTCCCGAGCCGCCGAAGGCGCGGATGCCGATTCCTTCGTGTTCGGCAAAGTCGAGGAGCTGCACTCCGAGATTTCCCGACTGGGAAACGATCGTGGTGGCGCCGGGCTTGGGCTGGACGTTCGATCCGCAGCAGAACAGGGTGTCGTGGGGATTGCATATCCCCATCGTATTCGGACCGAGGATCAGGATCCCCGCCTCCCGCGCCGCCTCGACCAGCTCCTCCTCCAGGCGCCGTCCCTCGGCGCCGGTCTCGGCGAATCCGGAGGTGATCAGGAGCATGTTTTTGATCCGCTTTTCTTTGAACTGGGGAATCAGGTCAAGGACCTTCGACGCCGGGATGGTCACCACGGCCAGATCGACCGGTTCCGGGATCTCCATCACCGATTTGAAGACCGGCCGGCCGGCGATATCGCCTCCCCTGGAGTTGACGAGATGGATCTGCCCCTTGAATCCCCCCGCGACCACATTGCAGAAAAGCCTGTACCCCCACTTGCCCAACGTCCCGGAGGCGCCGACGAAGGCGATGGAGCGGGGATGGAAGAGCATGGCGATCGACCGCGGATCGATCGGCGGTGGTAAGACCTTCTCCGGCGGCTGCCGGCCGAGGATGATCAGGGCATCCACTGCTGTAACCCGACCGTCCGGGCTTACGAGAAGCGGATTGATGTCCGCTTCGGTCACGTCCGGCATCTCCAGACCGATCCGGGAGAGGCCGACCAGGGTTTGGACGAGCTGCTCGCCGTTCACCGCCTGCTCGCCGCGAAACGGGCCGAGGAGCTTTTTGGCATGCAGCTCCTCAATCATCTCAACGGCATCTTTCCTGTCGAGGGGTGCGATTCTGAAGACGACATCGTCGAGGGCTTCCGCAAAGATCCCGCCGAGACCGAACATGACGACCGGGCCGAACTGGGCGTCGCGGAAGAGGCCCGCGACGAATTCCCGGCGGCCGGAGAGCATCGGTTGGATCAGGATTCCTTCAAGATCCGCTCCTCCGGCGGAGACGACCCGAGCCGCCGCCCGGCGGACGGCTTCCGCATCGTTGAGATTCAGGAACACAAGGCCCCGTTCCGTTTTATGCGTCAGTTTTGCCCCGAGGCCTTTGAGGACGACGGGAAATCCGATCTTCTCCGCGGCGGTCGCCGCTTCTTCGGGCGTTGCGGCGATCGACTCGGGCACAACCGGCACGCCGTACCCCTTCAGCACCTCTTTCGACTCCGCTTCGGTCAGGGCGGTGCGATCGTCTGTTTTTGCCTTCCGTATCAGTTCAGTTGCGTTCATATCGCTGTTATTCCTTCAGTTCCCCGGGGATTTCTCCCCTGGTGATGGATGTGTGATTTCTTGCGGGTTTTTCGCTTTATTACGCGTTTTTGTCAAGGTGATTTTGATCTGCTTGACATCGCAATCGCTTTTTGCCATAAGCGGTCAGCCCTTCTCGCTTTCTCTTCCGCCGCCGGACCTCTACCGATGGCAACGGATGAGGTAACCCGTTCCGGCCACGGCCGCCATGTCATACGGGGTTTGGAGGCAGGACATGATCACGATCAACAGCTTTCTTCACAGGGAGGAGCTCCACGACGTTATCCGCCGCTGGATGTACGACGAAGCGCGTCCGGCGGATGCGGACCTGCTCACCCGGCTGGTCCACTTCAACCATCTCTATGTCTCCCGCTATCTGGACCTCTTTTCCACGTTTATCTTCCGGGAGCTGCACCTTCAGGAAATTTCCTCCCGCCCCGTTCAACTCAAAGGCGAGCTGAAGGATGCTTTGGTTGCGGAACCGCCCTACCGCAATGCACGGATCGACGAACTGATCCACGATTACCGACGAAATCCCGGCCGCTTCTACAGAGAGACCCCCTTTCGCGGGATGCTCTACTTCCGCCGCCAAAACGGAGATTATCTCGGATCGAGCCGGATCAAAAGGGTCCGCCGTCTGGCGGAGAAATCGGCTCGTCGAATCATCGACAAGATCTTCGACACGATCAAAAGGCATGCCGATCTCCTGGCGGACGAGCGGGCCCGCCTTATCGGGATCCCCCGGGAAAAGCTGTTGACTGCGCCCGAAGATATGACGGAAGAGTTTCTTCAGGCGGAGAACAGGATACTGGAAGATCTGCGGGTAAAAAGGCCCTTTGTGGATGCGGGAGAGAAGCTTGTGATCAATGATGTCGCCGGGGTGAAGGTGATCCTGGAGGAGCCTCAGCAGCAGCGGCTTACGGCGCTCCTTGACCGTCTTCCCAACTGCAAGATAATAGAGGAGGAGCGGCACGTCGGGCGGTACAACGCCACCAATCTGATCATCCGCTACAGTCCGCCCCGAAAAGATATCCTGGCCCGTCCTCTGGGAGGGGGACTCCTGAACATTATGCAGGCGCGGGGGTTTTCCCCCTATGAGGCAAGAGCGGCTTTTGTCGAATTTGTCGGTTCAGGGGAAGAGGATGTGCACTTGGAGATCATTCTTTCCACCTATCAGGAGATGCTGGAGAGCGAGATCGGTCGCTGCATCCACGAGGACCGGATCATCGAGCAGCGGCTCCGTCAGCAATACCGGGGGCCGCTCGCGCGGAATATCCAGTGCCTGATGGAGTACCTCTTCACCTATCCCACCTCCCGTCAGCGGGAGCTTGGCGAACTTCCGATCAAGCTCTGGAACCGGTATCTGCCGGATTATTTTGACGAGATTCTCAAGCAGCTTTTCCATATCCCGACGGATCATTACTTCGACTAACCGCGATTTTCCCGGACCATCCGGAACCCCTTATCGAGAAGTCTCTCCGTTTCCCTCGTTCGAATCGCCAAATTCTTCGCCCCCATGACGACCGCGATCAAACGGGTGTCTTCGCGCTTGGCCGTGGCGATGATGTGATATCCCGCTTTGCGAACCCAGCCGGTCTTCAGGCCGTCCACACTGGGATGAAGTCTCAGGAGGTTGTTACTGTTGTGCCGGGTGATGTCGCGGTAGGTAAAGTACTGCTGGGAGTGCATGTTCAGCAACTCGGGAAAACGCCGGATATAGTCGCAGGCCAGGGTCAAGACATCCCGCGCGGTCGTGACCTGGCCTTTGGCGGGCAGTCCGTTGGGATTGACGAAGAAGCTGCCGGTCATGCCCAGTTCGCGGGCCTTTCGGTTCATCCGCTGTACGAAGCCCCGGACGTTGCCTCCGATATATTCGGCGACCGCCACGGAGGCGTCGTTCGCCGAAACCACCGCCATCCCTTCGAGGAGTTCTTTAAGGGGGATCTCGCTCCCGGCCGTGATGTGCATCGTCGAACCGTTTGTCCGCCCGGCCGTCCGGCTCACTTTCACCGGGTCGCCGGGATGGACGTTTCCTTCCCGAATCGCCTCGGTGGCGATGTAGAGCGAGAGGACTTTGGTGATGGATGCGGGTTGAACGGGGGCGTCCGCATTGTGGGTGTAAAGTATCCGGTCGGTTGTCATGTCAAACAGGATAGCTGAACGGACGGTGAGTCTGAGATCTTCGGCCTCGGCGAGACCGGCCGATAGAAGAAGGGCCAGCAGAATAACGATGAAACCAGAGACACGTTGGGTGATGGTCATTTTCGGCTCCCATGACACAGTAAAAAGGCGCCCCGTTTCCGGGGCGCCCTTGTTCATTCCACCTGATGGATGGCTGAGAGTTTCCAGGGATGATCCCCGACCGGACGCTTGAATGTCCAGTACTCGTAGAATTTGACGGGCTCCGTCCGGCTGCCGGAGAGGACCTGGCCGGTCGACTCGTCGATGGTGTAATCGAGAAGGTTGGCGTAGAGTTTTACGGTGATGAAATCCTCTCCCTCTTCCTGCCAAATCTCGGTCATCTCAACGGAACGTACGGCAATATTCTCCAGGCGGTTGATCTGCTTTTTGGCCTTCAGTTGCTCGGCATCTTCTTGCAGCTTCCCGAACATCTCGTCGGTTAAAATGTTCCTGACACCGGAGAGGTCACGGTTTGCCCACGCCCCCTGGATGAGGAAGAAATGGTCCATGCAACCGTCGGTAAAGCGTTTTTCGTCAAAATAGGGATCCATCTGACGGATGTGGCTAAGGCCTGCCGCCGCGGCGTCTTCCTGTCCTGACGGGTCAAACGCCGGCAACGGTAAAGCCGTCTGCCCGGCGCCTGCCGCCGACGATTCCCGATAAAAGGTTCCTGTAGGCGCCGAAGCAGTCGCTTCCCTGCGTCGTCGTTTGATGAACCAGTATATGCCGTAGAGAAGCGCCCCGATCAGGAGGATATCCATCATCCCAATGCCGCCTCCGGCGCCTCCAGCACTGCCGGCGCCTACCCCAGCAAAGCCGAGGCTGCGAAAGAGCATCCCGCCGATCATCCCGCCCACGATCCCGCCGGCCATGCTCCGAAGAAAACCGCCGCCGCCAAAGGGAGAGGGTGCAGGCGTAGAGGAGGCGCCGTACTGCTTTGAGCTCTGGGAAGGACTAACAGGGGCAGGGGCTGGTGTGGAGCGGGGGGGTGTATAAGAACGCGAACCCCGGCTTCCCGAGGACCTTCCGCCGCCGGCCCGGGCCCAGGCGTCGATCTCCAGGATCGTCAGGAAAAAGAATACCGTAAACAGAACAAGGCCGATTAAAGCCCACCGATTCTTAAACATCACACCCTCCTACAATTGTTTTCATTTTGGCTCAGTATTATGTAAACGCATCGTCATGTCAATCTCTTTCTCAGAATCCTCTTTCTTGAGGCTGTGAATAAAGTGCTATTTCATGCGTTCAGGCAGCATTTTTTGTATTTGCGGCCGCTGCCGCAGGGGCAGGGGTCGTTGCGCCCGGCTGCGGGATGGGCCTTGACCTCCGCGTCGCGGAGAAGCTGCATCATACGCTCGGCCGGTTGCCCGGCCAGTCGCAGCGCCGCCATTTGCATGGTGTAGTCGCGGCAGTAGGCGAAGAACCTTCGATAGCCCGCACACAGGTAGTTCAGTCCCGCTTCGCCGTCCGGGGTCAGGATGATGCGATCTTTCGGACATCCCCCGTTGCACATGGTCCTGACGTCGCACTCCCGGCAGTAGCGGGGCAGCGCCTCCCGCTTGGCCTGCCCGAAGGCGAGTTGCACCGGATGTTCAATGAGTTCGATAAGCGGGGTCGTGCGGATGTTGCCGAGGCGGTGCTCGGGTGTGACGAAGTGATCGCAGCAGTAGAAGTCGCCGTTGTGCTCGACGACCGGGACATCCCCGCAGGCAGGCCGAAAGATGCACAGGGAATGGTCCTGGCCGTATGCGGGCCTCGCCGCCTCCTCGAACATCTGCACGATGATCCGCCCGACGTCCTGCCGCACCCACTCGTCGAAGACGGCGCAAAGGAAGGCGCCGAACGCTTCAGCCGGCACGGTGCGCGGGCTCACGCCGCCCTGGAGAGCCGGCTGCCACTCGACAAGCGGGATGAAGCTGATGTATTGGGCTTTGATCTCCTTGAAGAAGCGGTACACCTGGAGGGGATGCCGGACGTTCTCGGCATGCACGACGCACAGGAGATCGACCGGGATCTTGTGTTTGCGCAGGAGCCGATAGCCCTGCATCACCTGCCGGTGCGTGGGCTTCCCGTCCCTGGTCCCGCGATAGACGTCCTGCAGCGCCGGCGGACCGTCGAGGCTGAGCCCGACGGCAAAATGTTCAGCCGCAAAAAAGCTGCACCAGTCGTCGTCAAGGAGCACGCCGTTGGTCTGGATGCCGTTGTTGATGCGCCGATCGGGTGGCAGGTGTTTGCGCTGGAGCCCGGTTATCTTGCGGAAATAGTCTATCCCGAGGACGGTCGGCTCGCCGCCGTGCCAGAAGAAATTGATATCCGGTTCGGGGGCGATTGCGATCTGTTGGCGGATGTACTCCTCCAGCAGATCGTCGGGCATGCGAAACGACTCGCTGTCCGGATAGAGCAGGTCTTTTCGCAGGTAGTAACAGTAGCGGCAATCGAGGTTGCAGGCGGCCCCTGCCGGTTTTGCAAAGATCTGGAATTCCCGTGAAGCTTTGACCACGCACCCCTCCGATTATCGTGATCTGGCTATCATACTGAATCGCCTTGAGGCAACCGAATTCTTGCTTTCCGATCCCCCTGCCGGAACCTCCATCCGAAAGAGTGTGCAGAAAAGTTGCCTCCCTTTTCGGGATCGAGTATACTACTTGATATTCCACGAAACCAAAACATCTTTTTGAAGAAGGGAAAAACACCCATGGATGTCGTCGAGAAAAAGCGGAAAGGACTCACTCGAAGGGATTTCATCAAGGGGACTGCGGCCGGAGCAGTGGGGGGAATGGTGGCGGGTGCGGCAGGGACGGCGCTTGCGGCGTCAAAGGCGGAGCCCAAGCCCTCGCAGCCGACCAAGAAGATGTCGTCTGAAGCCATGTGTGCGGAGATCGTGACTATGCGCGGGCATGAGGGCGACACGATCGATGCATACCTGGCGCGTCCCACGGGACCCGGCCCCTGCCCCGGGGTCGTGGTGATCCATCACATGCCAGGCTGGGACGAAGCGACGAAGGAGATCGCCCGCAAATTCGCCCACCACGGCTATGCGGCCATCTGCCCGGATCTGCATTTCCGGGAAGGCAAAGGGACACCCGAGGCGAACAGCGCCAGCGTGCGGGAGGCCGGCGGCATGTCCGACAACCGCACCATGGGTGATGTCGAAGGCGCCATCCGGTATCTCCGCGCCCTGCCGTATCTCAACGGCAAGATAGGCATCATCGGCTATTGTTCCGGAGGCCGGCAAGTCTACCTGGCCGCGTGCACGCTCAAGGGGATCGACGCCGCGGTCGACTGCTACGGCGGCGGCGTCGGGGCGGGCAAGGAGGGACTGACGCCGCGTCAACCCGTTGATCCGATCGATTATACAAAGGACCTGAGTTGTCCATTGCTCGGGCTCTTCGGCAGGGAGGACAAGCGTCCCTCGCCCGAGCATGTGGCGAAAACCGAAGCGGAACTCAAGAAATGGGGGAAAATCTACGAGTTCCATACGTACGACAACGCCGACCACTCCTTCTTCACGGTGGATCGCGCGGCGTATCGGGTTGAGGCTGCGATGGAAGGATGGAAAAGAGTCTTTCAATGGTTTGGCAAATATCTCCGCTGATCCTTTGAGCGGGTCGGTGTTCCCGGGACATTGTGGAGGCGGCCATCACCCAGGCGGTGAAGAACAGGAAGAAAACGACACGCGTAGAATTCCTAGTAATATCATCTCATAATCAGTTCAGTGTACTGAACTGACTATGAGATAGCTGTGCTTACGGGATACGACCGCGCTGTATGCAGGACTTCAAATACAAAGTGAGATTTGGGTGATCTATCCAGTTCACTGAATACGGGAGAAAAGTGTCCGATGACAGAAAGAGACATCCCTTCCGAATACTATGGCTGGTGGCGGATTATTAAAACGTCAAACTGGAATAGCGATGATATTGATATAATGGGAAAGTCACTGATTTCCATTACGGGAAATGACGATCGATTGAGGATGTTCGTTCTACTTGCGTATGTGAACTGTAAAGTTATTAAGACTGGTGTATCGTTTACATGGGAGGGGGCTTGGGAGTACGACCCTGTCAGCGGAACTGGAACCGTAAAACTCCGAAAGGATGGGCGGCTCTCAGGTAGAATCAAGATCAAGAATGGTGATGAAAGCAGCTTTATCGCAGAGAGGGCGGAGGAGCCAGAAGAGACCATCCCTGCTCCACCAAGCTACCGCGATAAATGGTGTCGAAGGTGGTGAAGAGAAAGACGCAATCCAGATCTTTCCGCATAGTTTCTGTCGCCACCTGTCTATCGGTTAACTGATGCATATACTGCATGTTGATTTTGAAAACACCGAAGTCAATGGGTCCGGCCATATCGATTTCCGCTGCGGGAAATCTACACTCAGAAAGTGGACGATCTGGCCGGACAGTCCTCAAAACGTCGAGCGTCTGAATTTACTTGCCTTTGTTTGTGTCGGCAGCAGTTTTTTGCCTCAGCTCAAAAATATTACGCTGTCAACCTGCCGATCCAACACAGATGGTTTCAGGCTTGAATTTGTCCTCACCAGACATGCTCCCCGGGATATCCCTGCCGAATCAAATCCCGTGGTTGCTTCAGGATTTGTGGTGTCACCGGACGGAGCTGTCCAGGCTCTGAAAAAACGGGACGGCAAGCATGTCTCCCCTGACATCCCGTTCCGCAACAACTCCTTCGGATCTGGGATGCGACAGAATTTTTCGTTGGCCTACGGGCCTGAATGGCGGCTCCACGATGGTACGGATTGTTTTGACTTCTCGAAAACAACCCATCGCCTTAATCGTTTCCTATCTCTTTTCGACAGTAAAGCACATTTAACAGACAGCGTGGCCTTTCTCCGGAAACTCCATTACCGGACGGTTAAATCGCGACTGCCTGCTGTGAGAACAATGGAGCTTCTGTGCGATGTTTTCAAGAAAGATTTTCAGGTCAAGGCGGATCAGTGGCTGTACCGGGACGCCGATTTTCAGGAGTGCTGGAAAAGTTTAGATCCTTGGCAGATTCAGGCCATTGCGCCCATGCTTGATGCCGTCCGACATGTCATGGATGCCACACCTCATGATCAGAATCCTATGGAAAGACCAGGAGTAGTCCTCTGGAGGCTTTCATATTCGTTCTGTTGTGATATCCGTTTTTCTCGCTGGATTGAGGTTCTGAATCGCCTGTTTCCCAATTTTCAGTTTATTATTGTGTTGCCGACAGCATCTTTGGAGATATTTCCCGGCGAGGTAATGGAAAGAGAGCTGCCCGTGCCGTATTCGGTGAATCGAACAACAGGAAGAGGGCTCCTTCATTTGGGTCGGCTTCGCTCAGATACGATACTTCTTGTAGATGTGGACGGAAGGATTCCCAATGTTGCCTTGATGAAATTGAGCGCTTTTTACCGCTTGAAGGGATACAGAACGCAACTTATACGGGGCGGCCATTGGGATGTGAAGTCTGTTGAACAGGTTTTTGCGAGCTGTGTTTTTAACTCTGCCACATCGCTGCGGCGGGTGTGGAAATTGCGGGAAAGATTTGGAGATGCCATGACAATAGGCGGCTCCGGGGTTGACCTGAAACTTCGCCTACCTGCTGAAATTGAAGAGATGCCTGCTGATTTCAGCCTATACAGTGAAACAAGGGACATGGCCATCGGGTTTCTCACCAGGGGTTGTCCGTTCAAATGTCCTTTTTGCGTTGTACCCCAAAAGGAAGGCCTGCCCAGACAAGTCAGCAGTCTTGATGAACTGCTCCAGAACAGGACGAAGGTTGTGCTTCTGGATGACAATATCCTCGCCCATCCACAGGCCGATAATCTTCTGTCAGAAATGGCCGCAAGAAAACTGGATGTTAATTTTAATCAAACTCTTGATCTCCGTCTTGTGAATAAGGAGCGGGCTTCTTTATTGAGACGGATCAACTGCAGGAACTATCGTTTTTCAAGGGCCAACTACCACTTCAGTTTAAACAATACCGATCATTTTGAAGCCATGCGCCGCAACTACGGATATTTTAGTTTCAAAAAACGCAGTGACAACATTGAATTTGTTTGCATGTACGGGTTTGACACGACATTGGCAGAAGATGTTGAACGTTTCCGTTTTATCCGTTCACTGCCCGGGGCATACGTTTTTGTGCAGCAGTACAGGTTAATCCCCAACGGGAAAGAATCAGATCTCTCGAATTTCTTTGACGATCAAGCAGACGATCTCATTGATCAACTTACAAAAATATGTTTCCCGCAAAATATGAAGAGCATGGAGCAGTATTACCGGTGGTTAAGCCGTATCTATTTCGAAAGATTTGGCAAATTGCACATGCCTTTGATCGATACGATTTATCGCTACAATCTCCGTGACCGCAAGGGAATGTACATAACCAATATGCTGGCATCTGGAGAGTCAAGGAAAAAAACATTGGGTAGCAATGAACCATGACGAAATTATTTATACCTGATAGGGTTTGTCAAAAGAACACGAGCACGGCTTTATTGGCATTTGATCAAGATCAGCCTTACTGACAACAAATACAACTCTTCAGAACGGCTGATCGGGCCAGATCAATGAATCCCGCTTGTAATGTGCGCTGTCTTTCCGAATGCGTTGATGCATTGATTGACTGATCTTGAAAAGTATGCAATATTATTCGCGGTAGTAGCTCTTTCCACGTGAGGAACAGAGGATTGAGCCTACTGGATGTGACTGTCCCTTCATTGAATTGCCACCGTTAAATATTTGGAAAGGAGGCAGATTATGTTGAAAAGCGATGAGATTCTCCATTTCCTCAAACAACACAGACAAGACATCGAAGCACGGTTTTCCGTGAAACGTATCGGATTGTTCGGGTCTGTCCTTCGCGGTTCCGCCAGTGACAGCAGCGACGTGGACATTCTGGTCGAACTGACTCATCCCACCTTCGATCAGTATATGGATCTGAAGTTCTTCCTCGAGGATAAACTGGGAAGGCCCGTAGACCTCGTGTTGGCCGATTCCTTGAAGCCCCGTCTCAAGCCAATTATCACCCGCGAGGTTGCCTATGCTTAGAGATTTTAGGCTCTATCTCGATGATATTTTAGAAGCCATCAACCAAATCCGAACATATTTGGCGGACCAGGACGAAGAGGCTTTCAAAAAGGACCGAAAAACCCAGGACGCCATCATCCGAAACCTTGAGATCATCGGTGAGGCCGCAGGAAAACTGCCCGAGCAAATGCAAAAGGATGAGCCGGAGATCGATTGGCGCAAGATTAAAGGGTTACGCAACATTCTCATTCATGAGTATTTCGGTATCAATTTGCCAATTGTATGGGATGTGGTTCAAAACAAACTGAGTCCGCTGGAATCATCCTGTCGAAGACTCATGGAGAGAGTCGCCGAATCGCCTGACGAGTAGACTTAATAGTATAGCCGATACCAAGATATCTCGCCAGCTTGCCATGTTGTCACCGGTAACGCGCAAAACCTCAAATACTAATCTGCACAACAGCTGATCGGGCAAGATCATTGAATTCGGTTTGAATAGATTTAAAAGGTGGATTGTGATTTAAAACGCCGCACGCTATACGAATCACTACGGTGACGAAGTATGGTATCCGTTCGCGGGACTGGTGCCGCCGGTCTGGAATTCACGTATGAAGGAAAGACCTGGCTTATCGATCCCTATCTCTCCCGGGTCGGCAAGGCAACCGTGCTCTTCGGTCGCCCTCAAGTGGACAGTGAGAAGATTTCCCGACACTTGGAAACCCTGCCTGGTAAACTTCAGTCCGTTATCGTCGGCCATACGCATTTGGATCATGCTCTGGATGTTCCCGAAATCGTCAGTCGGTTTCCTGTACCGCTGGTCGGAAACGAGAGCCTTGAAGCACTGATGTCTCTCCACGGGATGCCGGTAAGGATCGGCAAAATGCCCGGTGGCATCGAGCATCATCTCAACAACCCCCTCGACATGCCGGTCAACCGGTACAAGTCCACCAATATCGAGTCATAGTCTGCGGGCGATAGAAGACCGCACCTGGTCTTTATCCAGCTTTTCACCCTCGATTTCGCTTGATTTGAGAACATCCTCGGTCAGGGTTTGCAGTACGGCTTCGCTGCGGAGCGAAAAACCCAGCCCCTCCATACGCCCGATGAGCCGCCCCTGCCGATGACGTACGCCTGCAAGCTGCCCTGCCAGACGCTCCGGGCTCCAAGTCAGTTTTGGCCAATTCTTCTTATTGTGGATATAGGTCATAATTCGCTGACACTCCCTGGTGATATTATGCCGCGTATTCACCGCAAATAGCAAGGACAATCTCCGCATTTGTTGCGTCGAATAAGGCCGCTATTCACCGCAGGTCCGTTACCGCCAAGATGCTCTTACTTTTCGGCAATCATGACGATCCCCCCATTGAAGACGAAGGGCGTGTGTAGCACGGCCGAAAGCCACAGCGATCCGGCCAGGGGCAGGGCGATACCGATGAGGTCACCGAAGGAAGAAAGAACCATCGCCTCCACCAGGAACTGGGTGAGGACCTCGCGTTCGAGGGCGCCAATAGCGAGCCGGATACCGGAGAAAACATGTTGACATACCATTAGCGTTTCCCCTATAGTTTCGCTGTCGGATAAGTAATGGCTTAACAAGCAAATCCGTTAAGTTACGGAGGTATAGAAATGAATGCGCTTCTCAAACGCATATCGGTCGACTCGAACATCTGTTTCAGCAAACCTTGCATCCGAGGAACGCGGATTTAGGTATCGCTTGTTCTCGATTTACCGGCAAATGGCACTACTATCGAAGAAGTGCTCACAGAGTACCCGTCCGTGTCCATCAAGCAAGCGAAAAGGAATAACGGTTAACCGGCCACGCGAAAAAGCTGCAAGTCGGTTCGCCGCTAAGGACCTTGTTGCGCCTGGGGAGGTAAAATCCGATGCCGGATGACAACGTAACGATTTCTCCGCATGAACAGGAACTCATCAAAAAGCTGCGCCTGACCAGCCGATGCCGGGAGGAGATCTCTGGGACTTCCCGTTTCTTCAGCGATCTTCCCGGTAATCGGTTCGAAGCCCTGGTGCAACACCTGATCCAGTCCGGAGATAGTAACGCTTTGGGCATCCTGATGAACATCACGGCCGTCATCGGAGTCAGGCTGCCCTCGCGGATTCTCTCGGAAACACTCAAAATAATCGATCCGATCATCGACTTTCATGTCCCGTACCGGCTGCAGGATGCGAGCGCTATCGAACCCCTTCTAACGGTCGTGGAGATGGAGGACGTCCCCTGGGAGCGGCAGGCTTTTGGCGTCCTGATCGCCGCCGAGCTTTGCCTGAAGCACAACGGCGAGCGGATGAAGGTCTTGAAGGTATTGCGAAAGCTTTCGATCTCCGTCCGCTCCCCGGAGGCGAGAGCCCTGGTCGCGACAGGGATCGCCCTGATCGAAAAAGAAGACCCCGGTTCTCCCCTCCCGCCCTTGCTCATCGACGAGGACCCGCTGAAACGCCTTCCGGAGGAGAGGCCCCCGGTGGTCATCGGCGGGCATTTTTCCATGAGACGGCCGGTTCCCAAAATCGGCCGCAACGCCCCGTGCCATTGCGGCAGTGGAAAGAAATACAAGAAATGCTGCTACGAGAAAGACCGGGAAGTCCTGCGGGACGCTTCACCCTATGAGGGTCTCACCATGACACAGGTCCGGTCTCAACCCGGGCTCGTCGATGATGCCCAGGTGATCGACGAGATGAGACCCCATGAGATCAAGCGACTCGCCCCTTCCTCCCTGAACGAGGACCAGTTGTTGGCTGCTTACCGAAAGCTGGAGTCCTATGGGTTGCGGGAGCCGGCCTTCGCCATGCTGCTTGAGCTCAAAGCGCGTCCGGCGCGGGAGGAGTTTGCCGTCGGCCACATGGAGGATCTGCTCGATTCGGCCATCGACGCGGGTGAAACCGGGCTCGCCCGGCGGATCATGGATGAAATACCCGAATCGTTTCCGCAAGCGGAAGGAACCCGGCTCCTTCTGAGCATCATGGAAAAATCCCAAGGGTATGCGGAGCTCGAGGCGATGACCCAAAAGGGGATCGTAAAGAGCGACGAAGAGTCCAAACGGAACGATCCGCTGATCATCATGAGCTATGCGTTCGAGAACAGATTTCCGGGCCTGAGCGTCGTATTCGGAAGGGCTGCGATGCTTGGAAGCCCGGAGCGCACTTTCGACAATGAAATGCTTCTTGAAGTCATTCGAGCCGGCCGTGCGGAACTCGACCTTGATCCGTGGCAAGACCCCGCCGAAGCCTATTTCGACTGGACCTTTGAGAAAATGGAGGAAGGCAGGACGGAGCAAGACCGGTCCAAAGAGCTGGAGGATCTGAACGAAAAACTCCGATCGGCCAATGAACTGGCGCGACAACGAATGAAAGAGCTTCAGGAAAGGGAGCGGGAGCTTGAATCGCTGACAAGGGCTTTTCAAAAGGCCAAGGAGGCTCCATCCGACCCTCGACCTCGAAAGCGTGAGGAACCGGTTGTGATTGACGAAGCCGGGCGGGAAATCATCGAACGGCTACGAAATCAGGTGGAGGGGCTCAAAGCCGATATACGACAGCGCCAGCAGGACCATCGGGCGTTACGAAGGCAATTGCAGGAAGAACGGGCGCGGCTGGGAAAGCAGACGAGTGCACCCTCGTCCAGATCGGAGGAATCGGACATTTCCGGGGAGGATGCAGGCATCCCCCTCGAATTCGGACGGTCCCCCAAGAAAATTCTCGTTCCCGAATACGCCCCCGCATTTCTGAAGGCATGCGAGCTCATGCCTTCACCTGTCGTCGCAAAAGCCCTCCGCGGCCTGGCCAATTTCGCGGCTCACGATGAGACGATCTGGCGCCAGACCCGCGGAATCGAAAGGCTTGCCGACGTCTACCGGATCCGGATCGATCTTTCGCATCGCTTGCTGATCCAGTGGAAAGAAAACTGCGAATTGAAGGCGCTCGACCTGATTCTCCGGAGGGACCTCGAGAACTGGATCAAGCAATACGCCCGTTCCTCCTGTCGAGGATCATGAAGGCTTTGCCAGTCCTCCATCAGGGAAGCTCCCCCCAGCCCGGCATCGCCCCGGCGAACTCCTCCTGAAGGGCCGGACGGCGCAGGGTTTCCCGTTTGATCTTTCCGGCGAAATCACGCCAATGTTCTTCGGACTTCAGGATATCCAGATAGACGCGACGGATCCTGGCCATGACCTTCGCTTTGCGGGCATACTCCTTACGCGTGGCGTTGACATTCATGCTGCCCAATCCGGAGATGTAATACCGGAGGATCTCTTCGTGGAAGAGTCTCGCCAATTACCCCCTCATCCGGATGCGGCGGCGGATGAGACGGAAGAAGAAACCGATCAGGACAATCCCCAAAATATGGAGCAGAACGCCGATCCCGATCGCCCCGTAGGTGATCCCGTTTCCGCCCGCAATAAGCCGGATCGGGTTCCAGGAGGGAGAGGGGGAAAAGCGCCCTTCCGGCTGCCGGTAACGGGAGGAGATATCGGGGATTCCGTTCCCGTCCTCGTCGGAAAAACTCTTCATGTACGCTGCCAGTGCCACCCACTCCTTGATCTCCTGGACGCCCGGAGCGGCCAAGTCTGCGTCGATGATCCCCTGTTTCGTATCGGCGACGGGCCGTCCCTCGCGATCCCTCGGCGTGATCGAAAGCAGGCCGTATGAGGCATCGCGGACAAAGTTCACCATCTGGGCGGTGTAGTAGTTCATGCAGATACGGTAGAGCTTTTCCGGCACGACCGGCTCATAGACGCCTTTGGGGTTTCTGACCCGGATCGATGTCACGCGATCGAAGGGGATCCGGTGGGGGTTGAACGAGAAATTCACACCGGAAAACTGCAAATGGGCGTCTCGTTTCATATTTCCCACCGTGGTCTCCACCTCCAGGAGATCCTTGAGCTCTTTGCCGGTGGTATGGTACGCGACAAGCGGATAGCCGGGTTTGCCGTCGACCCCAAGACCGAGGGAGAGGGTGCGGAAGATATCGGCGACGGTGATCGGCCCTTTCAAAAAGGAATCCCGGATATTACCAAGCGGCTGTATGGCGATGTCGATGTGTTCATAGCGCGATCCCTCGGCCTTCTCCACCGCGTACCTGAAGGCGTCCGTGATCATATCCCCGATCCCCGTCTCGCCGGGATGGGCCTGGGCGTACTCCAGGGTCTCCATATCGAATGCGCTTTCCGCGACGACCTGGTCGACCCGGCTGCCGTAGAAGGCCAGATACCCCTTGTCCACATCCTTCCCGTACCCGGCAATCTCACGCGCAAGATCGGGATCGTCCGGGATTTCTCTGGTCACAGGTTTCAGTTCATAGCCGGCGAGCGTCACCCCTGCTCCTTTTTCATAATTCACTGCCAGCCTGCCGAGAAAGGCGCCGTAGGATCCTGCTGATACGATGAGGGTCTTTCCGATGACGATCGGTTTGGACAGGACGGTGTGGGTGTGGCCGCTGACGATCACGTCGATTTCGGGGACGGCGCGGGCGAGGTTTTCATCCTCGGAACGCTTCTTCTCCAACGATGTCCCGGTGTGCGAAAGGCAGACGATCACATCGGCTTTTTCTTTATTCTTCAGGAGATCGACCATTTTCTTACTCGTCTCAACGGGATCGCCGAAGGTGACCGGTTTGGCGAAGGGGGCGTCGATCTGGGCGTCCTTCCCCAGGATGCCGAACAGGCCGATCCTGACGCCCCGGCGCTCGATGACTGTATAGGGGACGACCGGGTACTCCCGGAAGGCTTCCTTCAGGCTGCCGTCTCCCTTGCCTTCCGGGCTGAAGACCACGTTGGAGGCGACGATGGCGGGGAGTTTCTTTTCCGTGGCGCGGGCCTTTCGAAGCATCCTCGCCAAGCCGTCCGGGCGGAAGTCGAAATCGTGATTCCCGAGAGTCATCACGTCGTAACCCATCGCCGCCATGAGGCGGAGTTCCGCCGCTTCCGTCATGAAGGTGGTGTGGAAGAGGGTCCCCATGCTGAAGTCGCCGGCATCGACGAGGAGCGTCCTGTCCGCCTCGCGGTTCTCCCGGATGAGCGACAGGAGCTTCGCATATCCGCCCCGTTCCAGAGGCGAGCCGTCCGGGGCGGCTACACGCTGGGGGAGAAAATAGGAGTGCAGATCATGGGTGAATAAAATGACGATTCGTTCGCGGGCCGTCGTCCCTCCGGTTGCGGCATCCGTAAGGGGAAAACCGGCAGCGATCACGAGCAGGGCGACCATTGCCGGAAGCATTCCCCGAAGAAAGAAAGGGTGTTTCATGTCATTCCTCCTTCATTTTTTCTATTATCCTGAATGGGGACGGATTTCAAATCCGTCCCCGCGCCCTACTCCCGGATCTTCAGGCTGCTGATTAGAAATACATTCAGCAGGATGATGGTCCCGACGATAACAAAGGCAAGGTCGAAGGCCCCTGCATCCCCGAAGACGCCCAGCACGATCGGGATGAGACCGCCGCCGATCAGGTAGGAGATCAGTATCGTCAACGAGACGGAGAGATTCCGGCTGCCCGCCGGGACGATCCGGGACAGGATCATGAACCCGGCCGGAAAGAAGCAGATCATCATCAGCGGCTGGATAAAGAGCATCAGGAGCATCCATCTGTCGGGTAAGATACCCAGGAGGATCGTCGTAAAGCCGCTGAACACCAGGGCAACGGTCATCGTCGGTTTCGGTCCGAAACGGTCCGCGACCCATCCGGAGAGGGGGGCGATGGCGAGGACGGGGAGCCGGGATAGACCGACCAGTGTGTTCGCCAAGCCCCGGTCGATCCCCCTTTCGGAGACAAGATAGAGGGTCATCATGCTGTAGAGGCCCATGCTGAAAGCGATGGCCAGGCTGAACAGGACGACCATGATCCAGAAAGCCGGCTTGCCGATCAGCAAAAGGATATTCCCCAGCGTGGGCGCTTCTCCCCTGAAGTCTCCCCCCTGCCCGAGACGGAAAAATGAGAGCCCCAGGACGAGGGAGAGGCCGCCTATCAGGGCCAGAACCCCTTGCCAGGGAAAGAAGACGAGAAGCCCTTCGACGATCAGCGGAGCGGCCATGTAAGCAAGGGAAGGGGCCAGTTCGTGGATAGCGATCGCCTTACCCCAGTTGGCGGGGCTGACCGATGCGGTGATCGTCGTGATACCCGAGGGGAGATAGATCCCGGCCGGGATGCCTGCGAGGAAAAGGCCGATCCGGATCGCCCAGAGCGAGCGGCTCGCGGCGACGAGGAAAAAGGCGCAGCCGATCGCGATGGCGGACAGGGCGATCGTCTGCCGGAAGGTGAGCCTCGACGAGAGGTATCCCGATACGAAGAGACCCGCCGCGTAGCCGGTCGCCATCATCATAAAAAAACCTCCGGCGCCCGCGTGGTCGAGGCCGAGGTCATTCTCTATGACCGGCAGGAGCGGCGCCATGGCGATCCTGGCGAGGAAGTTGACGAAAAAGATGGCGGTCAGAATTCCAAGGAGGGAGATCTGGGATTTACGTGAGATGGTTACGCCGGTCATGCCTTGCCCTCTCCGGTAAGTCCCGACCGGCGGTTCATTGCCATCTTCCACATCACATCACCCCGTATTTCCGGAGCTTTTGGTGGATGGTCCTGCGGGTGATGCCGAGACGGCGGGCGGCCTCGCTCTTGTTGCCTTGCGTGGCATCCAGAGCCTTCAGTATCGTTTCCCGCTCGACGGTTTCGAGGGAGGGGTGTTCGGCGCCGCCTGCAAGCGGCGCTGCCGCCAAAGGGGGAAGAGAACCGGTTTCGGGCATGAGAATGGAGAGCTCCTTTTCGTCAAGGTACTCGCCGCGCGAGAGGACGACGCCCCGTTCCACGGCATTCATCAGTTCTCGAACGTTTCCCGGCCAGGAATGATGGAGAAGCCGGTCCATCGCCTGCGGTGTGAACCCCTTGATGGTCTTGTGGTTCTTTGCGGCGAACCGGGTGAGAAACGCCTGAGATAAAAGCGGGATGTCTTCCGGCCTCGCTCTAAGGGGCGGGACATGGAGCGTAACGACGTTCAACCGGTAAAAGAGGTCTTCCCTGAAACGCCCGGCCGTGATCTCCTTCAAGAGATCACGGTTTGTCGCGGCGATCAGCCGGACATCGACCGTGAGCACTTCCGAGCCGCCCACACGGGTGATTTCCCGCTCCTGGAGGACGCGGAGGAGTTTGACCTGCATCCCGGACGACATCTCGCTCACCTCGTCGAGGAAGAGACTCCCCCCGTCCGCCTGGCGGAACTTTCCCTCTTTACGCCGGTCGGCGCCGGTGAATGCCCCTTTTTCGTGGCCGAACAGCTCGGATTCAAGAAGGGTCTCGGCGATCGCCGCACAGTTGAACCGGATGAAAGGGCCATCCTTTCGGAGACTGTTATAATGGATGAGCCCCGCGACCATCTCCTTTCCGGTGCCCGATTCCCCCGCGATGAGGACTGTCGCCTCGGAGGGGGCGACCTGGGAGGCGGTGTCGATCAGGCTGGTCATGGCGGCGGAGCGGCCGATCAGGTTCCGCCGGTCGAATCTCTCGCCGAGGCTTTCCTTCAGAAGACGGTTCTCCTTCCTGAGGTGGCTGTGGTCCATCGCCCGTTCCAGTGTGAGATGCAACTCGTCGAAATCCAGTGGTTTGGTAAGGTAGTCGTAGGCCCCTTTTTTCAAGGCCGAAACAGCCGTTTCCACCGAGGCGTACGCGGTCATGATGACGACGGGAATCGCCGGATTGAATGCCTTGATCCCGGCCAGGGCTTCCAGGCCCGAGACCCTGATCATCCTGATATCCATGAGGATGAGGTCGAATGGCTGACTGCGGACGGCTTCCATGGCGCTTTGGCCGTCATCGGCCTCGGTGATCGCGTATCCCCAGCCCGAAAGAAGTGTCAGGAGCATCGTCCGGTGGGCAAGGTCGTCGTCCACCACGAGGATCTCATTTCTTGTCTTCATAAGTGACTCCTCATTTGAGAGCTATGAAAACGGGGAGAATGACCGTCGCCGTCGTTCCTTCCCCCGGCTCGCTCGCCAGCGAAATCATTCCGCCGTGCGCCTCGACGATCTTCTGGACGATGGGGAGGCCGAGGCCTGTACCCGCCGGTTTTGTAGTAAAGTAAGGATCGAAGACCCGGGGAAGATCCTCCTTCCGGATCCCGGCGCCGGTATCGGCGATCGACATCCGGATCCGCCGGTCTTCCTGCCGGCCAAGCGTGACGCGCAGGGTTCCTCCTGTTTCGGTGGCCGCGATGGCGTTCAGGCAGAGGTTCATCAATACCTGGCTCATCCGGTCGGCGTCGATGGGGACCTCCCCGATCTCGGGCGAGAGGTCCGTTTCGATGGCGATTCCCTTCTCCCGCGCCTGGCCTTCAACCATTTTAAGGGTGTGACGGATCAGGGTTTGGAGCGATGCGGGGACAAGGTTCATCATCAGCGGCCGGGCGAATTCGAGAAGCTGGTTGATGACCCGGTTCAGTCGATCCACTTCGCTGATCATCACCTCGGCGGTTTCGCGGTCGGTGGGGTTATCCCGGAAGCGCTCCCGAAAGTAGGTGGCGAATCCTTTGAGCGAACTGAGCGGATTTCGGATTTCGTGGGCCACTCCGGCAGCGAGACTTCCGAGCGAGGCCAGGTGGCGGTTCCGGGCGACCTCCTGCTGAAGGCGGCGCACCTCAGTCATGTCTCGAAAAAGGATGACATAGCCCAGAGCCACGCCGTTATCCTCCTCAAGCGTCGTTGCGATTACTTCCAGCGGGAGCGAACGGCCATCGGCGATGGCGCAGTCGATCTCCCGTTCGATCATCCGCCGCTCGGCGGTCACCTCCAGGAGGATCTCCCGGCAGTTGTCGGGGAGGATCTCCCCGGCCTGCTTTCCAAGCGCCTCCGCGGCCCTCCGCCCGAGAATGCTCTCTGCCGACTGGTTAAAGGCAGTCAGGATTCCCGAACCGTCGAATGCGGCCAGGCCGATGGGCATGTTCTCCACCAGGTTGTCGGAAAAAGCCTTGATCCGCGAGAGGGAACTGCGTGCGGTGCGGTATCCCTGGGCCAGCAGCAGGGATACGATTCCCGCGAAACCGATGAGGAGGAAAACGACGGCCATCCAGATCGTACGGCGCTGGTCCTCCTTATGGGCGGCCAGGATCGGCCCCATATCCAGTCCAACGAAAATGACGAAACCCGGGGTCTCCGTATCCGGCGAACCGGGCGCCAGGAGCATCGGGTCGGGGAATCCGGGGAGAGGGCCGCCGGTCGGCGCGAACCGCCGGAAGATTTCGAAAGTGTCGGCCCCTTCGCTGTTCGGGACCCGGCGCCAGGCGAGCGTTTCCGTTTTTGCGATATTCGGAAGGTCGAGATCCAGGCCGTACCCCATGCCGAGCCGCGAGGGGTCGCTGTCGGCGAGGATCGTCCCCTGGACGTCCGTGACGATCAGGTAGTCGATGTCCTGCTCCCGGGCTGTCTCCATCAGGAGCTTCTGGAGCTGGAAGCCGCCCCAGCGCAGCCCGATTCCTGTCCGGGCGCCCGCCTCGAAGGAGCGGATCAGGGCCGCCCCTTTCTCTACGAGCAGGCGGGTCGTCTGCTCTTCCTGCCGGTTGATGTTCTCCAGGGTGATGAAGATGAAGAGCGGCGCGAGGATCACAACTGCACCGATGATCAGCCAGGGAGGGATCACCGCCCAGAGCCGTCGCTTTCTCGCATTTCTCCTTGTCATGATCGTATGTACCGTCTCTGCCCGCTTCCGGATACTTTTTGATCGATTGGATACCACGAGTGGATACTAATTATCCATCTTTTTCTCCGCCGGGCGGTAAACGGACCTGTTTCCGAAAAGGGATAGATCATGACCTTTTGCAGTATGGATCTCAATGACAGCGATCTTGTATCGATCATGGCACGACTGTTGCTCTATGAAACAGCCAAACGAGAATCTGCATTCTCAAAAAAGAAAAGGAGAACGGAAAATGAAGAAAATGATGGTTACAGTGATGGCGCTGCTCGTTACGGCGATGATCGCGACTGCCGCCCTGGCCTTTGGCCCGGGAAGGGGCCCCGGTTACGGATCCTGCGGGCGGGGAGATTTCGGGGGATTCGGCGAATTGAATCTGACGGCAGACCAGAAAGTCAAGATCACCGAGCTGCGGGATGCACAGTTCAAGAGCATCAAACCGCTTCGGGACCAGATGTTCGCCAAACGGGATGAACTGCGCAAGCTCTGGCTGGAGCCGAATCCGGATCAGGGAAAGATCACGGCGGCCCAGAAGGAGATGAGGACGGTGCGGGATCAGATGCAGGACAAAATGACGGCATTTCGTCTGGATTCACTAAAAGTCCTTACGCCGGAGCAGCGGGAGAAGGCCAAGTCCTTTGCCGCCGGCTACTCTGCAGGTCGCGGGTATGGCCCGGGGCGCGGACAGGGCATGAAACGCGGTTTTGGGCCAGGCGGCTGCGGCGGCGGCGACTGCCAGGGCAGCGGTCCCGGGGCCCGTGGCCAGGGCAGACGGTAATCCATTAATAACAACGGGGACATCATCCGGGAGGTTCTGGCGCCTCCCTCCCCTTCCGGATGATGTCCCCTTATCAGTTTAAAAAGAGCTTGACAGGATCTGCTGATTGATTTAGGAGTTCTCCCACTCTGGTATGACCGGAGAAAAAAGGGAAAGGGTTTATATTGAAATGACAGCGGCTGCTCCAAGAGCGAACATCATCGGCATCATCGCATTGCCCAATCTTCTGGGCCTCGCTCTTCTTTGCCTGTCAAACAGGACCCGCCGCCCTTCGTACATAGGATTTCCGTAACAACCGATCATAAGATCGCAATCTGAAGGCCATGGGCGGTAAAGCCCATGGCCTTTTTTATTCATCGCGAAAGGAGTCAGCTATGAAGGAAACGGGAGAGAGGGTGTTTATTTTTGACACGACACTTAGGGACGGCGAGCAGTCGCCTGGGGCGAGCATGAACCCGGACGAGAAACTGCGGATCGCCCGCCAGCTTGAAAAAATGGGCGTGGATATCATCGAGGCCGGTTTCCCCGTGGCGTCGGACGGCGACTTTGCATCGGTGCGGCAGATCGCCCGGGAGGTCCGGGGCTGTCAGATCGCGGCGCTCGCCCGCACAAATGCGGGCGACATCGAACGCGCCTGGGAGGCGATCTCCGGGGCGGCGGCGCCCCGGATCCACACCTTCATCTCGTCGTCGGACATCCATCTTAAATACCAGCTCCGGAAGACCCGCGCCGAGGTCCTCAAGGAGGCCGTCGCGGCGGTCGCCCATGCCCGCGGCTACACCGGGAATGTGGAGTTTTCACCGATGGACGCGACCCGGAGCGACCGAGAGTATCTCTGTGAGATGGTCGAAGCGGTCATTGCCGCGGGCGCGACAACGGTCAACATCCCGGACACGGTGGGCTATACCGTCCCGGGGGAATTCGGCGACCTGATCGCGATGCTTTTCTCGAGGGTGCCGAACATCCGTCAGGCGGTCGTCTCGGTCCACTGCCACAACGATCTGGGTCTGGCCACGGCCAACGCGCTCGCCGCCGTGATAAACGGGGCGCGTCAGGTGGAATGCACGATCAACGGGATCGGTGAGCGGGCGGGGAACAGCGCGATGGAGGAGGTCGTCATGGCCATCGAGACCCGGAAAGACCTCTTTGGTCTCCATACGGGGATCAAGACCGAGTATATTTATCAGGCATCGCGTCTCCTCACGCAGATTACAGGCATCATGGTCCAGCCGAACAAGGCGATCGTCGGCGCCAACGCCTTCGCCCACGAGTCGGGCATCCACCAGGACGGCCTGATCAAGGAGAAGACCACCTATGAGATCATGACCCCCCAGTCCGTAGGGATCTCGGATACGCATATCGTCCTGGGCAAGCATTCGGGACGCCACGCCATCTCCGATCGACTGAAGAAGATGGGATATGCGATGACGGAGGAGGAAATCAACAGGATCTTCGTCCGCTTCAAGGAGCTCGCCGATATAAAGAAAGAGGTCTTCGACGAGGACCTCGAGGCAATCGTCTACGAGGAATCCACCAGGAGCGAGGAGAAGTACCGCTTCCTCTACCTCAATGTGGTGAGCGGGAACGCCGCGGTTCCGACCGCGACGATGCAGATGGAGGTAGACGGGCAGATGGTACAGGAGGCCGGTTTCGGCGTCGGGCCGGTCGACGCCACCTTTGCGGCGATCCGGAAGATCACGAAGACCAATTATCCCCTCCTGAAGTTTGCCGTCAATGCCATAACCGGCGGGACCGACGCCCAGGGGGAGGTGACTGTGCAGCTCAAGTTCAACGGCCGTTCCGCCGTCGGTCGGGGCGCCCATCCCGATATCCTGGTCGCATCGGCGAAGGCTTACATCAATGCCCTCAACCGCCTGGAGTGGCTGAGCAAGGACATCAAGAAGGTGAAGGTTGCATAAATGGGGCATCTCCGGTATAAAAAACGGCTGATGACCGGAAAAACAATCATTCATATCATGGAAGGAGCGTTGAAACATGGGAATGACCATCACCGAAAAGATTCTCGCGCGGCATACCGACCTGGATCGGGTAAGCCCCGGGATGCTGATTAGCGCAAGGGTCGATATCGCTCTTGGCAACGACATCACGGCGCCGATCGCTATCGAGGCGTTCAGGAAGGCCGGGGGGAAAAAAGTGTTCGATCGGGAAAAGGTGGTGCTCGTTCCGGATCATTTTGCACCCAACAAAGATATCGCGTCCGCCGAGCAATGCAAAGTCATGAGGGATTTTGCCAAGGAGCAGGAGATCACCCATTATTATGAAGTCGGTGAAGCGGGGATAGAGCATGCCCTGCTGCCCGAAAAGGGCGTGGTCCTGCCGGGAGACCTGGTGATCGGCGCCGACAGTCATTCCTGCACCTACGGGGCTTTGGGAGCGTTCGGCACCGGCGTCGGGAGCACGGATCTGGCCGCGGCGATGATGACCGGTGAACTCTGGTTGCGCGTGCCGGAAACAATGAAGTTCGTGTTGCGCGGGAGATTGAATAAATGGGTATCGGGGAAGGATCTCATCCTCTATATCATCGGGCAAATCGGCGTCGATGGGGCGTTATATCGGGCAATGGAATTTACGGGGGAAACCGTTCGTGATCTCAGCATGGCAGATCGCTTTACCATCGCCAACATGGTCGTTGAAGCCGGCGCTAAAAACGGCATCTTCATCCCCGACGAAGTGACGGAATCCTATGTGAAGGACAAGGCCAAACGCGATTATAAGATTTACTCCTCCGATCCTGATGCCGTTTATCATTCGGCCATCGACATCGATGTCGCGAAGATCAAACCCCAGGTTGCTTTTCCTCCTCTACCCTCCAACACCAGAGATATCGATCGGGTCGGCGATGTCAGGATCGATCAGTCCGTTATCGGGTCGTGCACCAACGGAAGGATCGAAGACCTGCGAATTGCCGCCGCGATTCTAAAGGGCAGAAAGGTGGCGCCCTTTGTCCGCTTGATTATCATTCCGGCAACGCCGACCATTTATAAAACCGCCATGCAAGAGGGCCTTTTTGATATCTTCCTTGCAGCAAACGCGGTGATCAGCACCCCCACATGCGGGCCCTGCCTCGGCGGTTATATGGGTATTCTGGCCGAAGGCGAGGTCACCGTATCCACGACAAACCGAAATTTTACCGGTCGTATGGGACACCCGAAGAGCGAGGTGTATTTGGCAAGTCCGGCCATTGCCGCGGCATCGGCGGTCCTCGGCAGAATCGGCAGCCCGGAGGAGTTGTAACCGCAGAAAAGGTTCCACATCGAGAACGCACTTTTTAAAAATGAAAGGTTTGAAATATGAAATATACAGGGAGAGTATGGAAATTCGGCGATGACTTGGATACGGATCTGATTATTCCCGCGCGTTATTTAACCACATCGGACCCCAACATTCTTGACGGCCACTGCATGGAGGACGCCGATCCCGGGTTCGTCGGCAAAATCACAAAAGGCGATATCCTTGTCGCGGGAAAAAACTTTGGTTGTGGATCCTCACGCGAGCACGCCCCGATCGCCATCAAGGCGGTCGGAATATCCTGTGTGATTGCAAAGAGTTTTGCCCGTATCTTCTACAGAAACGCATTCAATATGGGGCTGCCGATTTTCGAATCTCCCAGCTTGTGGGACAAGGTCGCCGACGGCGAGCTGCTGACGGTGGACTCCGATGAAGAATGGGCAAAAAAACCGGACAACGGTTCGGAAGCATTTCCTTTCAAGCCGGTTCCCCCCTTTATGCGTGAGCTGATGAATGCCGGTGGATTGATGAACTACTTATCGAAAAGGCGCTCCGGGGGGGGATGAAATGAGGGAATTTCGCATCGCCGTTCTGCCCGGCGACGGGATCGGACCGGAGATCATCCGGGAGGCCCGGAAAGTCCTCGACATGGTCGCTACGAAGGCCGGAGTGCGCTTTGCGATGGAAGAGGGCCTCGTCGGGGGCGCCGCCTGTGACCATTACGGCGTCCCTTTGCCCGACCCTGTGATGAAACTGGCCCTGGCCAGCGACGCCGTCCTGTTGGGCGCCGTCGGCGGACCGAAATGGGAGCCCCTCGACTACAACCTCCGGCCGGAGCGGGGTCTCCTGGGACTTCGCTCCGGGCTCGGCCTTTACGCCAATCTCCGGCCGGTCGTCGTCTTTGAGGATCTGATCGACGCCTCGCCGCTAAAGCCGGAGGTGATCCGGGGGATCGACCTCCTCATCGTCCGCGAACTTTTGGGGGACGCCTACTTCGGGAAGCCCCGCGGCGTCAGGGTAGAGAACGGCCAGCGGATCGGGATCAACACGATGGTCTATACCGAGGCGGAGATCCGGCGGATCGCCCGGGTCGCTTTCGAGATCGCCGGGACCAGACGTAGGAAGCTCCTCTCCGTGGACAAGGCCAATGTCCTCGAAACGACGGAGCTCTGGCGGGATGTGGTCACCGAAGTGGGTCGCGACTATCCGGAGGTCGAGCTTCGGCACATGTACGTAGACAACTGCGCGATGCAGCTCATCCGGAATCCGCGCCAGTTCGACGTGATCGTCACGACGAATATGTTCGGCGACATCCTGAGCGACGAGGCGTCGATGCTGACCGGTTCCCTGGGAATGCTCCCCTCGGCCAGCCAGGGAGAGAAGACGGCAATGTACGAGCCGAGCCACGGTTCCGCCCCGGACATCGCCGGAAAGGGCATCGCCAACCCCCTTGCTACGATCCTGTCGGTGGCGATGATGCTCCGTCATTCCTTCGGGATGCCAAAGGAGGCGACTGCCGTTGAGGATGCCGTCCGCATGGTCCTGAAGGGCGGTTTCCGGACTGAGGATATCCGCCAGGAGGGAGCCACCATTGTCGGAACCGAAGCGATGGGGGATCTTGTGGCCGAAAGGGTCGGGGCGCTCATGGCGTGAGCTCCTCCCTTATAAGATTAGATTGACTTGGATTTATGAATACAGTACGGTCTCGGCTGCTGTAAACCGTTTTTTACCTTTGTGGATTCGATAAGCATTGTCAAAAAGGTAAGCCGCGGTCATGAATGGATTGGAAAGAATTCGCACGGCTCTGAACGCGAAAAAACCGGATCGCACACCGGTCTTCCCTCTGGTGCACTATGGAACGGCCCGTGCAGCGGGGTATAAGATCCGGGACTTTTCCACGGTTCCCGAAATCAACGCCCGGTGCCTTATTCATGCATACCGGGAATGCGGATACGACGGGGTTCAGCCGTCGGTGGCCGTAATGGTTGAGGGTGAAGCCGTCGGTGGCCGGGTTGAGTATCCGGAAGATAATGTTCCGTTTGTAAAAGAGGTCTTCCTCAAAACGCCCGATGTCGATCTGCTGACCATGCCGGAACCGCAAACGACAAGCCCGATGTCCCTTGTCGTTGAATCCACTCGTATCTGTGCGGCCGAAATCGGAAAGGAAACCTACATCGCCCCCAGCATCATGGGCCCCCTGAATTCCGCCGGACAAATGCGCGGGGTTGAAAACCTCATGTTTGATTTTTTCGACCGGCCGGATTTTGTCAATGAACTTCTTGATTTCACGACAGAACTTGGAATAAGATACGGCAAGGCCCTTCTTGACGCCGGGGCCCACGGCATCTTCATCGGCGAAGCCATGTGTTCGCCCTCCTTCATTTCGCCAAATTTTTACCGGCAGTTTGTGCTTTTGCGGCAAAAAAGGCTTATCGACGCGCTTATGAAGCACGGGGCGGAAAGCACCATCCTCCACATATGCGCCGATACCAAACCCATCATGAAAGCCTATGCCGTTGAAACCGGAACAACGGTGATCGATCTGGATTGGCAGGTCAATGTAGCCGAAACTCTGGATTCAGATGAGATGCGCCATGAAAAAACGCTGGTGCGGGGGAACCTTGATCCGGCAGGCGAGCTTCTCAGGGGGGGCCCGCCGGACGTTATGGCCGCTTCACGGAGGCTCATCGAATCGGTCGGGAAGAATGCCCGATTCATTCTCGGGTCCGGTTGCGCCGTGAATCCGGATTCTTTGCCGGCGAATTGCAGAGCGATGGTGGAAGCGGCGGAGCGGTATGGTCGCTTTTGATATGAAAAATCATTCCCGTACAAGGGAGACGCCGAAATGAATCTACTCGATGAGATCAAGCACTCTGTTGTCTCAGGTAAAATGGAAGAAACCATCGCTGGAATCAATACGGCGATATCGACGGGAATCGCCCCCGGCGATATCATTCGGATGGGCCTGATAGAGGCGATGACCGTCGTCGGCGAGCAATTCAAGAACAGCAAGATTTACGTGCCCGAAATGCTGATCGCCGCGCGCGCCATGAAGACCGGCCTTCAGATACTAAAACCTCTCATGGTGGGCAGTGAGGTCAAATCGCTCGCCAGTGTCGTTATTGGAACGGTCAAAGGGGATCTGCATGACATCGGAAAGAATCTGGTTGGAATTATGATGGAAGGCGCCGGGTGCAAGGTCACTGATTTGGGCGTCGACATCGCCCCCGAGAAATTCGTCGAGGCTGTAAATGTTCACAATCCTGATTTTTTAGCAATGTCTGCGCTGTTGACCACGACGATGCCAGCGATGAGGGAGACGATCGCGGCGCTCGAAAAAAATGGGAAGCGCAACCTTGTAAAAGTGTTGATCGGGGGAGCGCCCATCAGCCAGAAGTTTGCCGACGAGATCGGCGCAGACGGGTATGCAGGCAATGCCGCCGAGGCGGTCGATAAAATCAAGGCCATGGTTGATGAGACAAATTAAGAACTAAAGGAGGAAGTAAAATGGAACAGGAGAAAAAGTATCGAACACAAAAGGTATTATGGCTTCTCGCTGCGGTTCTTCTCTTTTCTTTCTCGATGGGCGCTGGACTATCCCTGGCCCAAGAGAAGAAGGTCCTTTTAAGGTTAGGGGCGACCCCCAGCGGCACCGGGTGGTATTTCTACAACGCGCAGACCGCAACCGTCCTATCGCAGAACCTTCCTAATGTTGAGATCAGCGTTCGAGAGACAGGCGGGACGAGGGAGAATGTGCTCCGCATGAGTAGAAAAGAATTGGAGATGGGTTTTAGCGAAGCACTGGTTTCCCATGAGGCATATCGCGGCATTGGGAGATTCAAGGACAAACCTATAGCCGATCAACGTCTTTTATGGAATATCGCGACGAGCTATATGCATTGGGCGGTAGGTCAGGGCAGCGGGATAAAAACCTTTGAAGATCTCACCGACAAAACCTTCAACCCCAGCACGATCGGCGGGGGTGGGGAATATATCACCGAGAAGGTATTCGAGTTGCTGGGGTTCAAGCCGAAGTTTCATCGGGCAAAACTCGCCGATGCGGTAGAGGCTTTCAAGGATGGGCGGATCGCTGGGTTTAGTTACAACGGGACTCTCCCCACACCGATCTTTGTGGAGACCCATGCTTCCAGGCCGCTTCTTCTGCTCTCCCTGCGCGAGGATCAGGTGAAAAAAGTGACGGAGGCCTACCCCTTCTTGGTGAAGAGCGTGATTCCGGCAAACACCTATAAAGGCGCCCCCGAGGCTGTCACTTTGGGATTATATTTCAATATCTCTGTAAATAAGGAGATTTCAGACGAGGTGGTTTATGAGATTGTAAAGACCTATTGGAAACACCTCCCGGAGATCGCCAAGGCCTTTCCTTTAGTGGCCAATGCCAAGCCCGAAGAGACACCCCGCAATGCCACGGCGCCGCTTCATAGAGGGGCCTTAAAGTATTATCGAGAGATTGGATTGAAAATTCCGAAAGAAGCCCTTCCGCCCGAAGCGCAATGATTTGATCGATACGATTTGATCCCCAAGGAGGAGAAAGGTGCAACAGGACTTGTCAAATATTCAAACGCCGGTTGGCCTGGATGCTCAACAGCAGAAGGCCGTTGAGAAGGAAGAAACTCCCAAACGAATCCTGACCGGTTTTTGGATGGTTTTCATACGGGCCATTGCCATTTTGATGGCTCTCTTCCATATCTATACCGCCGGCGCGGGATCGCTTGTCCTTCAAAACACGATCCACCTCATGTTTGCCTTTCTCCTCATTTTCATCACCTATCCTCCCCGAAAGCGAAGCCCCCGAAGGGATGTCGTCCAAATCTGGGATATCATTTTAACGCTACTGGGCCTCATTGGCAATGTTTACTACATGCTCAACCTCGATCGGATCCTGTATGACTTAGGCTACCTTTCGCCGACGGCCATTGACATTCTTCTGGGAGGGGCAATGGTGATCCTCGTACTCGAGGCCGCAAGACGAACGGTAGGATGGGCGCTCCCGACCCTTGCCACTGTTGCCATTCTTTATGCCCTCCTTGGTCCCCATTTACCGGGGATATGGGCCCATCGGGGTTTTTCGTTTCAGGACATCATTTCAAGCCTGTATTTAGGGGAGTTAGGCATCTACGGTTCGGTCATGCGTATCTCTGCCTCTGTGATTGCCATCTTTGTCATATTCGGGGGATTATTGGTTCATACCGGGGGCGGCGACGCCTTTATCCGAATGGCCTATGCCTTAACCGGCAGGCTGACAGGCGGACCAGGCAAGGTCGCAGTCGTTTCAAGTATGTTTTTCGGAATGATCAGCGGCTCTACTGCAGCCAATGTGGCTACAACGGGAGTTTTTACTATTCCTCTAATGAAATCTAAAGGGTATGAAAAGAATTTTGCCGGAGCCGTTGAGGCGGCTGCCTCCAGCGGCGGGCAGATCATGCCGCCCATTATGGGAGCTGCCGCTTTCATCATGGCAGATATCCTGGGCATCTCTTATTTCAAGATTGCGGCGATGGCCTTGATCCCGGCTATTCTTTATTACCTGGGATGTTGGTTCGCGGTTCAATTTGAAGCGAAACGTCTGGGATTGCCTAAAGATCCGACTGCAGGAAAACTGCCTCTAAGAGAGATCTTTGCCGGATGCCATACCCTCTTCATTCCCTTAATCCTATTGATCCTCTTATTGGCCTTGATGTATACCCCTACGACCAGCGCCTTCTGGGCCTTTATAAGCGCCCTTCTTCTCTATTTTGTTTCTCAAAGAAGCAAGAAACAGCTTTGGGAATCCCTGAAAAAAGTCATAAAGGCCTTAGAGGCCGGCGCCCAAACTGCTGCGCTTGTTGCAGCCATGATTGCCGTGGTTCAGCTTGTTATAGCCGTTGTGGGAATGACCGGATTAGCCGTGAAGTTCTCCTCTCTGATTATCGCTTTAAGCGGACAATCATTCCTGACCGCCTTATTTTTAGGAATGGTTGTCACCATTGTATTAGGAATGGGGGTCCCGACGGTAGCGGCCTATATGCTCGGCATCTCGATAGTCGCCGGGGCTTTTATCACCGTAGGCGTAGAACCTATTGCCGCTCACTTCTTCATTTTTTATTATGCCGTCCTGGCTGGAGTAACTCCCCCCGTTGCTCTTGCGGCTTACGTAGGAGCCGCCATCGCAGGAGGACATTGGTTCCAGACCGCCCTTACGGCTTGCCGCATCGGTTTCGCAGGATTTTTAGTGCCCTTTATGTTTGTCTATAATCCACCACTCCTGGGACAGGGTTCTATCTATTCGGTCATCATTGCGGCTCTTTCTGCTGGTTTAGGGGTGATCGCATTGGCCGCTTCGATGATGGGCTATTTGATAAAACCCATTAATATCGTTGAAAGAATGCTGCTTTTAGGGGCTGCCCTTGCTCTGATCGATTCACGTCTGACTACTGATCTCATCGGTTATGCCCTTATTGGGGTCGCTCTCCTCCTGCAAAAAAGTTGGAGTTGGCGACCGAAAGAAGCCATTTCTCCTTTAAGCAGTGTGAGCAACGATACAAAATAGCGAAGGGTGAGAAGTGCCAATATTCATGGAGAGACGTTTAGAAACCGATGTTCTCATTATCGGCGCCGGCGGCGCAGGGATGCGGGCTGCGATAGAGGCCCATACCACAGGGGCGAAAGTTCTGGTCGTTTCCAAGGGGACATATCCCTCGGGTTGCGTCACGGCAACCGCCATGGGAGCCATGCTGGCGCCCTTTGATCGACAGGACAGCGTGGAGCGCCATGTCGAAGACACGCTTCGCGGCGGTCATTATCTGAACGACCAAAGCCTGGTCCGTATTCTCGTTCATCAGGCGACTCAACGGGCCCTCGATCTTGACCGCTATGGGACCGAATTCGACAAAGCGGACGGCGGCTACGCACTTTTCCCGTATACGGGGAGCACCATCCCCCGGGGCGTCTTGGCGGGAGATCGTTATCGGGGAGGGTTTTTCAAAGGTTTGGTCAAGGAGGCTCAAAGGCTCAGAATCGATATCCTCGATGAGATCATGGTTACTGAACTCCTCAAGGAAGGGGGCGTTGTCTCGGGCGCGGTCGGTCTGGACCTGAAGTCGAATACGGTCCTGATCATCAAGGCGAAAGCGGCGGTCATCGCCACCGGAGGCGCAGGAAATTTGTATTCGCTTACGACCAATCTCTCCTGCATCACGGGAGACGGTTATGCTCTCGCTTTCAAGGCGGGTGCGGAGTTGGCGGATATGGAATTCATGCAGAGCAGGGCCTGCATGATCTATCCCGAGGCCATGCGGGGAACCCCCCCTCCCGCCGACGGATGCGTGACGATCGGCGGGCGGTTTTACAACGGCCTCTGTGAGCGCTACATGAGAAAATACCATCCTGAAAAGATGGAGCTCGTGACCCGTGCGGAGATGGCCCGATGCACCCAAAGGGAGATCACCGAGGGGCGACAATCCCCCCATGGGGGCGTCTTTGGCGATCTTTCCGGCGTCCCCCCGGCGGAGCTGGCGAAATTCAAGGCGTTTCTTGTTGCATGCGCAGAGGAGAACTTCGATCCCGTCTGGCAGCCCTACGAATGGGCGCCGGGCGCTCACCACTGTATGGGCGGCATTGTGATCAATGAAAGGTGTGAAACGGTCGTCGGAGGACTGTATGCGGCCGGCGAGGCCGAGGCCGGCGTTCACGGCGCCAACCGGCTGGCGGGAAACGCGCTGACCGAAACGCAGGTGTTCGGAGCGATCGCCGGCGCCAACGCCGCCGGAAGGGCATTGCCCGCTTCGGACACTCCGCTGTCTCAAGAACCGATTACAGCGATTACCCATCGCATCCTGCAGATCCTCAACCGCGAAGAAGGGCCCGACCCGGCCGAGGTGAAAAATGAAATCGCAACTATCATGAGTATGCATGTGGGAGTTCTGCGGAATGAAGAAGGTCTTCAGCAGGCGGCCCGATCGTTCCTGGCTATACGATCGATGAAAATCGATCATCTATCCGTGGGCAAAGATCGATCATTCCGGATGCTATCCAAACTTCTTGAGGCCGAGAACACGCTGCTCATCGCGGAACTTGCCACCCAGGCGGCAACGATGCGCAAAGAAACCCGGGGCGCCCATAACCGGGAGGACTATCCCCAGACGGTTGAGGAATGGTCGAGAAACATCGTGTTCCAACGAATAGACGATAAAATGTCCGTCAGAACGAAGCCGGTGAACAGGGTTTCAATCGGATGATTTGATAAAGAGGCTGCATAGTGAGAGATATCGATGCAAAAAGTGTGACGGAAGCCATTGCCCGTCTTCTGCAGGACGCCTGTCATCGCCTCCCGGGTGACGTGCTCGCGGCCCTCAGGCGGGCATATGGAAGCGAAGAATCCCCGGCATCTCGGCAGGTGCTCGCCAAATTGCTGGAAAACGCGGAAGTCGCCGCGCGCGATGAAATCCCCTTATGCCAGGACACGGGGATGGCCGTCGTTTTTCTCGAGCTGGGTCAGGAGGCGCATATTGTCGGGGGTAATCTGTACGAGGCCGTTCAGGAGGGGACGCGTCGCGCGTATGCCGAGGGGTACTTACGCAAATCCGTTGTTGACAAGCCCTTTTCGGCAAGAACCAATACAGGGGACAACACGCCGGCGGTGATCCATACCACCATTGTCCCGGGTGACAAGCTGAAGATAATCGCGCTCTCCAAAGGGTTCGGCAGCGAGAACATGAGCCGGCTCGCCATGCTCACCCCTGCCGAAGGGAGAAGTGGGGTGATCGATTTTGTTGTCAAATGCGTCGAGGACGCAGGCGCCAACCCCTGTCCCCCGGTGATTGTCGGTGTCGGCATCGGGGGGACCGCGGAAAAATGCATGTTGCTGGCGAAAGAGGCGCTTCTGCGCAGGGTGGGCGATCCTCATCCGGATTCCGAGATTGCCGAACTTGAAACCGAAATATTGAAACGCGTCAACGAGCTGGGGATTGGGGCGATGGGCTACGGGGGAAGGATCACCGCCCTGGCCGTTCATGTCGAGGTTTTTCCCACCCACATCGCCGCTCTTCCGGTCGCGGTCAACCTTCAGTGCCACAGCGTCAGACACCGGGAAGCAGTCCTTTAAAAAGAGGAGCGATCAGACGATGAAAACCAACGCACCGATTGCGCGGACGATAACCCTTCCCCTGTCGGATGAGGTCCTGGAAACCCTGCATGCCGGCGACGAGCTGCTTCTGACGGGGGTGATCTATGTCGGACGCGATGCGGCCCATAAACGGATGATCGAAACCCTGGAGGCGGGGGGGATGCTCCCCATCGATTTGAAGGGGCAGATGATCTACTTCATGGGGCCGACCCCTGCAAGACCGGGAAAAACCCTCGGGTCCGCCGGTCCGACGTCCAGTTACCGAATGGACGTCTACTCGCCCAGGCTGATGGCCGAAGGACTCAAAGGGATGATCGGCAAAGGGATGCGCTCCGGGGAAGTGAAGGAAGCCATGAAAAAATATAGAGCAGTCTATCTCGGCGCCATCGGCGGGGCAGGCGCCCTCATTTCCAGTTGCATCAAGAGGGTGGAGGTCGTTGCCTATGACGATCTGGGGACGGAGGCCCTCCGGAGGATCGAAGTGCAAGATTTTCCGGCAACCGTCATCAATGACATTTACGGCGGCGATCTTTACGATATCGGGAGATCGCAATACCGAATCGCCGACCTTCAAGTGTGACCGGGAGCGCAACCGGGAAGCCCCGCCCTGTGGGCGGGTAGCTTCACTTTCGGGGTCGATGCCGTTGCAAGGCTGGAGAAAATCCGTCGCCGGCCCGGCTTTTCAAATGCAGTAATCTATGATATCAAACCGTCAAACTGAGAAAATGACCCTATACGACTCTTGAGAGGTTTTTCTATGGGCATACATTCCGAAGGGGTTTTCATAAACAAGACGATGGAGATTCAAGAAATGAAAGAAAGACTGATCGAGATCGTTCTCGAGAGGTCCTTTAAATACAGCGATAACCCGCCTTTTACACTCGTCTCCGGGCTGAAGAGCAACTACTATTTCAACTGCAAGCCGACGACGCTCGATCCGGAGGGGATGAACCTCATCGGGGAGATCGTCTTGTCCATGTTGGCCGATTCCGCGGTGACGGCTGCAGGAGGTCTGACCCTCGGGGCGGACCCGATCGCCAATGCCCTTTCGGTCATCTCCTTCCAGAGGGGAAGACCCATCAAGTCCTTCGTCGTGAGAAAGGACCTCAAGGATCACGGGGTAAAGAATGCCGTCGAGGGGAACGTCCGGCCGGGGGAGCATGTCGCGATCATCGATGACGTGATCACCACCGGCGGCTCCACCATCACCGCCATCGACCGGGCGCGGGAGGCGGGTCTCGTGGTCGAGAGGGTCATTGTCCTGATCGACCGTGAGGAGGGAGGAAAGGAGAATATCTTGGTCCATGCCGAGCGGGTGGACGCCGTCCTCACCCGGACGGAGATCATGGCCCGGTACCGCAGGAAGCAGGAGTCGCTGGGAAAGAGCAAAGAGAAGGGAAAGAATGGCGATGCCCGTTCGGAAGGGAATGACGACAGCGGCGTCCCTGTTCTTGAAACCTATTCGATATCTTCCGAGTAGCCGTCATCGTTTACTCCTTCATCTTTGCATTGACCGGGAGCGCATCCCTTTAAGCCCCGCCTTGGAGGCAGGGTTGAGGGGCGCGTTGAATCTTCACGCCATCCGGGTAGGACCGACAATGGATATCGATAAAACCAGGTGCGTCGGCTGCGGCAACTGCCACATCATCTGCACGATGGGAGTGATCTCCCTCGATGAAGAGGGCAAATCCGTCGTCAATCAGGATGAATGTGTGGAATGTGCGACCTGCTACCGGGTGCTCAGAAACGAAAATTACCCCCCCTGGTTCGTCCGCTCCATCCGGAAGGTTCTGTCGCTTTTCAAATTGGGATATCTGGCCGACGTCGACATCTGCCCGACCGGGGCGCTCACGCTCCCCGAGCTCGTCTGGCCGCGGGTCCTGCGCGCCCAGTTCAGCAATCCCACCGTCGTTCATCCGGGAACCGGCGTCCCCGGCCGGGGGACCGACGAGATCAAGAGCAACGACGTCACCGGACGGCTCCGGACGGGCGAGGCGGGCCTGGTCGTCGAGATCGGCCGACCCGGACTGGGCGCCTTTTTCCGCGACATCGAGAAGGTGACGATCGCGCTCGCCCCGCTCGGACCGGTGTTCGAGCCGGAGAACCCCGTGACCCATCTGATTGCCGACACGACGACGGGTCGGATGAGGGAGGGGATCCTGGATGAAAAGGTCCTCTCCGCCATCATCGAACTCAAGACAGACATGGAAAAGATCCCTGCGTTTCTGGCCGCGCTGGAGAAGGTTCAGCGCGAGATCGATACGGTGGTGAGCGTCGGCGTCGCTTCCCGCTGCCTCCCCGACGGAACGATTCCCCACGAAGAATGGGTGCAAAAAGCGGGTTATGCGCTTTCGCCGAACGGCAAGACGAATCTCGGCTTGGGCAGGCCGCTCTTCAGGGAGGACGAGCCATGACCAACACGCTGCACCGCCGGGGCAACCGGGAAGATTTGAAACGCGACTATGTGATCTTCGTCCATACGGCAAAGGGGAAAAACCGGGAGGGCGCCGCCCCGAAGATCCGGGAATTCATGCGGATCTGCCGGAAATACCATCCCGTGAACATGGGCGACGTCAAGCAGGGGAGCATGCATCAGGACGATATCGAGATCGATCGGCTGATCGCCGGCCATGAAGATGGAACGGTGGCCGCCGCCGTCTTTACCGACCTCGAGACCCTCCAAAAGGTGGTCGAAGAGCTGATCCGGGCCGATCTCGGCATCTGCATCAACATCAGCGGCCTCCTGGACGAGGTCAAGGAATGCTGCCGCAGGGCGGGGATCACCCGTCACAGTGCCGAGCACTCTTTAGGCATCTGGGGGGCGAAGGACCGACTGCCGGAGCGGGAGGTGATGGAATTCAACACGATGTGCGGCCACGGGATGGTCTCCTTCAACCTGATACGCAGGATGATCGAGCAGGTGCGGCTCCGGCGGATGACGCCGCAGCAGGCGGCCCGGATGATGGCCAAGTGCTGCGAGTGCGGCGCCTTCAACCCCTTGCGCGCCGAGACGCTCCTCACGCGGATGCGCGAACAGGGATTCCTCAACTCACCGAGAACGAATAGGGATTGAGTAGATGCTTCGGTGTCTTTTCAATCCTTTAGGCGTCGCCGGACTCTGTTGACTTTGGTGATCCTTCCAGGAGGAGATCCAGAGGGCTTTTCGTTGCTGTCGTCATGTCCCGCATGACATGCGGCAATGTTTTCCCGGGAGTGGAGATCCTCCATGAATAGCCGGAGCGCCTCTTCCGGACCAGCATTCTTCAGTCGATTTGAAAAGGTGAGATATCGGCTGGCCTAATAGGCGTAAAAGTTTACGTTTTTTACCGGTACGAGTTTTCTGGAAAGCAGATATTGCTGAAAATCGGGAAGGGTTTGTGAAGGTAGCATCTTCTCTCTCATATAAGCACCTGTACGATATACGGAATCTGTATAATACGGTATTATAAACTGTTTACGGAAGTCAATGAGATTATCCTTCAACACCGATTTTCGCAGAGCTATAACCGTCATTTTGGGATAAGATTTTGATGCCTCCGTCATTGGAATTTCAGGGTCAGTTTGGCGCCATCGAGCCAGGAGATGGACTGCGGCAGTCGATGCC
>Ga0116204_1000093_pt1 | contig 40561 bp, 27 predicted proteins | sample LakKivwa52mmetaG_FD_94481 | JGI IMG/M metagenome (GOLD analysis project Ga0116204, IMG submission 94481) | Anoxic lake water microbial communities from Lake Kivu, Rwanda to study Microbial Dark Matter (Phase II) - Lake Kivu water 52m metaG | ecosystem: Environmental > Aquatic > Freshwater > Lake... | reverse complement strand
CCCAATGGCTGTTTCTGCCCCGTACTTTGACAATTACTTTGTGTCCTTTCGCGAGTTCTGAACTCAAAAAATCCCAGTCGTTGGTCTTGGTCGATTGGGCTTCAAGTTCCAGACCAAAGCCCAAGCCATCAATCATGCCTGGTATTTGCCAACGCATGTTGTTTCCGGCATATCCACCGTTTTTTTTCAGCCAGGCATTTAACTGGGCTGGCGTCATGTGTGGATTGCTTGCCTCGGCATTCAGCAACATGGACAAACAACTGAGTACACAACCGCTGCGCTCAATTGAGCTTCCGCCACCCAAGCGCTCCTTTCTCCAACGGGTATCACTCTGGGAATACCAGTTGAAAGGGATTGACAGCAATACCGAAAAAGCTATCAACAATAGGATCGTCATTATATATCTTCTCATAGGCAAGTCGCGCAAAGTCTTATATTATATATAATTATCAACACGGTACAAAGATAGAAAATACAACGAAACTGGCAAGCAGTTATTTATCCTACCGGCGATAATAAATGGATTGTTTTCCACAACGATGGCCAAGAATAGGATTTTTAGGTAGTGGAATACTGTGCAATGCTCAACACTCTACCAAGAATTGCTGGCTACTTATGATACGAATATACGTGAAAAATCTTATCCTGATCCATCGTTAGAGCCATGCGTCTGTAAACCCGATAATTATGAATAACTACAAGGATAAAAAGCAAATTGGCCAAGATGAGAATTATGTTGATGGTAAAAGCATCCCAGGCAGCATAATAGCAGATACAGAGAATAAGCCCAAACAACAAAACGGTCTTGAATATAATAATCCCATCTGGGATACCGATCTTTCGGAAAAACCATCGGGCTATCGGATTTTTTTCCCTGGAATAATGATCAGGAAACAAAACCAGATATGTCGAGTGGCCATCAAGGACATTTAAGATCATGAACAAAACAGTTTGGTAGAAGGTCAATAACGGGTTATCGATAAGTCTGGTCAGCCATACAAACATCCGTCCTCTCCTGTGATAACAGTTTTATTTTTTCTAATAAGCTTGAAACCCTTATAGTGTGAAATCATCAATCCACAAATTGTGAGACCAAGCCCGAATACTGTAATCAAGCTGACTTTCTGTCCCAGAATGAAGTAGGCAAGGACGACTGTGAAGACTGGGATCAGGTTTGTGAATACGTTGGATTTGATAACTCCCAAATCTCGAATTACTCCGGTATAGAGCATGAACGCACCCACAGATGCAAAAATGCTCATTGCCGATATTGTTATCAATCCCTTGGCAGAATGAATCTTATGGACAAAGTCCTCAGCATGCATGAACAGGAAAAATGGTAAGAAAAACAGCATTCCAAACAAACTCTGCCAGGCGACAATTGTTAGGGTCGAGTATTTATGAGTAAGTCCACGAACCGTGATCGAATAAAACATTCCCGAAAATACCGCAACCAGGAGTAATAATATTCCCTTGATCGTTGCTCTCAGATCAGGGCTTTCAAAACTGAGAATGGCAACCCCTGAAAATGATATGATCAATCCAATTACTATATATATGGTGATTTGTTCTTTCAGAAAGAACCATGCCCCTATAGCAGCAACTATTGGAATTGTGGAGATTATAAGTGAGCCCAGGGTCGGAGACACATACTGCATTCCATTTGCTTCACCTACGAAATACAAAAATGGTTCACAGAAAGCGACAAGTAGTAATTGCCAGAGGTCTCTTCCCCGAATTCTTTCCTTAAACCCGGATATCCATATTACAAGAAACAGTAAAAATGAAGCTAAGACCAACCTAAGAAAAACGATCTCAATTGGTCTGTAATGCATTAATGCTACCTTGATCCATACAAATGTCAATGACCAAAATAACATTGCAAAGCATGCCTTGGTATAAACTGCGATTTTATTCATGATAGATTAGATCCTGGTAGCATGTTATATATTCACCTTAGGTTGTATCCGCTTGGGAGATCTATCTTTCCGCATGGTCATTATAATAAAGGAGAAGCCCGGAAAAACCGAGCTTCAACATTTGATACTTTGTTACCAAGATGATTTATCAATTCGTTTCAGGAATGACCGAAACGAACTTCTTTCCTTCTTTCTTGGTCTCAAATTTCACAAAACCATCGATCAGGCTGAATATTGTGAAGTCACGTCCCATTCCAACATTATCACCAGGATGGAACTTTGTACCTTTTTGGCGAATAATAATGTTTCCGGCAATCACAAACTCGCTGCCGTGTTTTTTTACACCTCTGTATTTGGGATTGCTATCCCGTCCGTTACGGCTGCTTCCAACACCTTTTTTATGTGCCATGCTTCACCTCTTAAATCCTGATCTCAGAAACTTTTATGTTCGTGTATTGTTCACGGAAACCTTTCTTTACACGGTATCCTTTACGACGTTTCTTGTGAAAGATTATTACTTTCTTGCCTTTTCCGTGGTCAAGCACTTCTGCAACCACTTTGGCGCCTTCGACTACGGGATTGCCAACTAAAATCTCATCATCCTTGCGAACCATGAGTACTTGATCAAACACAAGTGTCTGACCTGGCTCCGCCGTATTCAGCAGGGGAACGCGTAAGACAGCGTTAGCTTCAGCCCTGAACTGAAATCCTTTAATGTCAACTATGGCGTACATTGTTTCTCCTTAAATTTATGTGAATTAGTAAGTTGTAGCTTAGTTCTGTAACTATACTGCAACAATTACACATGTTTGTACCAAAAATTCTCGCTCCAGCAAATCGTCAAGTGTTAAATTTCGCAGTGATATCTTCCATCTCGGGAAGACGGAATACTTTGAAATGATCTGTCTTCATATTATTGTCGGCAATAAAATCCAGACGGTCGTTGATTTGATCAAATAATTTGGGGTGAGACTTGATGTGCTCAAGAACACTTCCATGTAATGCAATTCTTAATGTTACATCCCGGACAAAATACTCTGCCCGGCTTAACCATCTGTAAATTCTCATTATGACAGCATCTTTAGAGAGGATTCGACCACTACCATTGCAATAGGGACAGGTATCAGAAAAGTTCGAAATCAGGGTGGATCGCATTCTCTTGCGGGTTATTTCCACTAATCCCAATGAGGTGAAAGGATAGACCTTATTTTTGGCTCTGTCGCGGCGCAATCCCTTCTGTAACAGGTCAAGAACTTCCTGTTTATTGCTATCTTCCATCATGTCAATAAAATCTACAACAATCACTCCGCTTAGATCACGCAGACGAATTTGCCTGGCAATCTCGGCTGCTGCTTCCATATTGGTCTTTTTTACGGTTGCTTCATAATTGGTTTTCCCAGTGAAGCTTCCGGTATTGATATCGATAGCAACCAATGCCTCCGTCTGTTCGATTTTAATGTTTCCTCCACTCGGAAGATAAATTCGGGATTGAAAAATCGTCTCAATCTTCTTTTCAATTCCCCAGGCATCAAAAATGGGGGAGTCCTCTTTGTACACCTCGATCCGGTTGACGAGTTCCGGGGCACTATCCTCAAGTTGAGATATAATTCTTTTGGCGAACTGCTTGTTATCGATGACCAGTTTATCCACATGCTCTCCAAAAAGATCACGGATCAGATAGTTCTCCAGAGCATTTTCTTCGAACACACAGACAGGTGCCTTCGCATGTTTTATCTGTTTATCAATTAGACGCCATGTTTTATAAAGCGCGTTATATTCATTGCGAAAATCGTCATCGTCGCAGTGTTCTGCTTCGGTGCGAACGATCATCCCAAAATTCTTTTCCTTCATATCGCTCAGGATACTGCGGATTCTGTTGCGCTCGGATGGAATGGATATCTTGCGTGAGATCGCAATCTTATTTTTATTTGGGAAGAGGACGAGGTATTTTCCTGGAATCGAGATCTGCCCTGTTAATCTGGCACCTTTTGTCCCTATTGGACCCTTATGAATTTGGACTACAATCTCCTGCCCGGGTTTTAGTAAATTTCCGATTTGGGATGAGTCGGAAGGGTTTAACTTTGGTCTTGATTTTTCCTGATCATAGATCTCGAGGAAATCCATAACTATATCGGAATAATGCAAGAAAGCGGTGCGTTCCAGGCCGATCTCCACAAAGGCAGCACCCATACCGGGTAGAACGTCTTTGACTATACCCTTGTAAATATTACCAACGGGGTTTTGCTGGTCTTTTTTCTCAACAAACAACTCGACAAGACGGTTGTCTTCCAAAACAGCCACTCTTTTCTCCAAAGGGTGGACGTTTATGATTATCTCGGTTAAAATAGATTCTTTTTTCATTTTACTCAATGTCACATGGCATCAGAAAGAGCCACTGGTTAGTTTTTAATCTTCGTTTTAGTACTTCAACTGCATTGTCGATACTTAAATCATTTTGTGATATTAGGTGTTTAAGAAAAATGTTAAACTGATCTCTTTGCATAATAGCCTGCACCCAAGATAATTTACGGGGATAATTTGTCACCTTATAATCAGTTATCCCAGCCATTTCTGCAGCTTTTAAGATTGCGGTATCAAGTCCACCAATCTCATCAATAAGCTTTCTTGATAGTGCCTGAGAAGCAGAAAAGATCATACCCTGTGCGTTCTTCTCCACTTCTGCGATATCCATTTTTCTGCCCTCAGCGACTCTGGCCTTGAATTCTTCGTACACCGACGTGGAATTCCTCTGCAAGGAAGCAAGTAGTTCCGGATTGGTTTTCTGTAGTAGATTCATACTAGCGTGATATTTGCCATAACCGATGTTTTGACTGCCAAGCCCGATCTTTCTGGCAAGACCCTCTGCTTCCGGTAAAACCATCAGCACACCAATCGAGCCGGTGATAGTGTATGGATCTGCTACTATATAATCAGATGCACAACTGATATAATAAGCTCCTGAGGCAGCAACTCCTCCCATAGAGACAACAAGCGGGATCTCGCTTTTAAGCTTTTTCAATTTCTGATAAATCATCTCGCTTTCAAGAGCAGAGCCACCGCCACTGTTAATTCTCAATACAACAGCCCGAATGCGCTTGTCCGCTTTTATCTGATCCATAACGACCTGGATTTTGTTGGCACTGATATTGGAAAAGTTGCTTCCTGCTGCTCCAGGAGATATATCACCATTCAAATGGATTACCGCCACCAGATCAGAACTTGTTACAGGAAGATCTGCAATATATTTGGATACTGTGACCATTGCCCTGAGATCGATGTCATATCTCTGATATATATCATCCAGGCTCTGTAGTGTGTCAACAAGAGTGTATTGCTGTGCTTGCCTTGCATCGATAATATAATCCTGTCTGTTTTCTAGGATATCCACAACGCGTTTAGCATCGATTTTCCGGTTTTGGGCAATTTCCGAAGTCAAAAGGTCATACCTTTGCTTGAGTACGCCGTTTATGTTGTCATAGGTTGCCTGGCTGAGGGATGTTCTGTTATAGATTTCTCCAGAGCCCTTGAATTCTCCGCTTTGTAAAACATGCATCTTGATTCCAAGTTTGTCCAAAGCATCTTTATAAAAAGTAATGCTGGTACCAACTCCCTCTAGCATTATACCTGAAGATGCAGATGGCTCAATGAGAATCTTATCGGCTGCAGTGCTCAGAAGATAATCTCCCTGAGTAAATACAGTGCCATAGGCCAAAACAGGTTTACCGGACTGCTTGAACTCCCCAATTGCCTTATTAATCTCAGACCTTCCAGCCGAACTGATCACTGCATACTGCGGTCTGAACAGGATACCGGTAATCTTCGAATCATCTCTGGCTTTCTGGATTGCTGATACAATTTCTGTAACACTGGTCTGATTGTATCCCATGAAGCTGGCATATTGTATCTCATTATAATCCGATATCATTCCAGAAGGATTTATCAATAACCATGTATTGCTTTTGATGCTTTGCAGATTCGAAAATTTGCCTCCGATCATCCGGAAGCCGATTCCAAAAGCAACAATTGCAACTATGATGAATACAATACAGCCAACTAAGAGGTTGTTTTTTCGTTCCATCGAAAACTCCTAAAATCTATAAGCGCTTGCTTTTATAACTTGTAGCACTGGATCATAATTATCGAAAACAGCGACTTGTTCATATAGCTTGTCGAAAGAAATTCATCAAGAACTGGCGGAGATGCAGGGATTCGAACCCTGGATACGCTTTTGACGTATACACGATTTCCAATCGTGCTCCTTCAGCCAACTCGGACACATCTCCACGCTCTTGTTTCGCCAGGATTTTGGCACCCTTGTTTTTGTCAAACAAAATCAGTGCTTGAAATGTCGCGTACCAGTAAGAACCATTGCAATATCATATTCATTACAGGCCTGGATGATCTCTTCATCTGCTTTGGAACCCCCGGGCTGGATAAGGGCTTTGATCCCATTTTGATAAAGAGTATCTATGGTGTCTCTGAATGGAATGAACCCGTCCGAAGCGCAAATTGCCGTTGCAAGGTCATGTCCAAATTGCCTGGCACGCATCAGGGCAATATCGGTGGAATATATTCTGCTGGTTTGACCTATTCCCAAACCGAATGTCCTGTCATCTGTCGTCAGGGCTATGGCATTGGACTTTAGTATTGCCACAGTTTTCCAGCCAAAAAGCATGGCATCAAACTCTGTCTGAGTCGGTTGGCGGTTAGTAACTACTCTCCAGTCACTCATGTTTCCAATCGAAAGATCCCATTGTTGAAGTAAATAGCCGAAAAAAGTTGTTTTAAGTTCCATCGGCGCAGTGGGTTTTTTCAACAGTCCAGGCTCAAATTGAAGCAAGCGTCTGTCTTTCTTTTTCTTCAGGATATCCAACACCCCTTCAGAGTATCCCGGAGCAATTATTATCTCAGTAAAAATTCTATTAATCAGAACCGCTGTTTCGAGATCAAGGACGCGATTGACAATGACAATTCCACCAAAAGGAGAGATAGTATCTGTATTGAAAGCCTTGCGATATGCCTCACTCAGTGAATCGCCACTGCCGATGCCACAGGGATTGCAGTGTTTCAAGATTATAACAGTTGGTTCGGAAAAAAGCCGGATACCTCTTATGGCAGCATCCACATCAAGCAAGTTATTGAATGACAGATCCTTACCATGCAGGGATGTCCAGCCAAGTGCCTTATCTGTATAATACCCGGCTCTTTGATGAGGATTTTCTCCATAACTTAGCCGTCTGGTGTGTTTGAGCGAAAGATCGTAGTATTCTGGAATTACAGTATCAAATGCTTTGACTTCTCCCATGTGCATGAAATAATCCGCAATATCATCATCATAATTGGATACTAATTGGAAGGCCTTCAAAGCGAGATATCTTGCCCATTCATCAACAACTTGAGCAGTGGTTTTGAGTAACTCAAGGGTTGGCTGGTAATCCTTGGGATCTGTCAGCACGAGCACTCCAAGGTAGTTCTTGGCTGCTGCCCGGATAAGTGTAGGACCTCCAATATCAATGTTCTCGATGATTTCAGCATGGGTTGCATTGTGTTTTTGCCTGACTTCTTTGAAGGGATATAGATTGACGATAACTACATCAATTACATCGATATCAAGTTCCTCAAGTTTTTGCATATGTTCCGGATTTTCTCGATCGGCAAGGATTCCAGCATGAATCACTGGATGAAGTGTTTTAACCCGACCGTCCAGTATTTCCGGGAACTTTGTTACGTCTGAAACCTCAACAACCTCCTGGCAGAATTGCCTGAGGTGTTTGGCTGTATTTGAGGTGGACAAAATTGAATATCCCAATTTTACCAAACCCACAGCGATAGTCTCGATTCCGATTTTATCGCTGACACTGATCAATGCATACTTTTTCATTTTTCCTCTTCCTGTTCTAAATAATTTATCATTTCATTCAAATCTTTCTTTTTCAAGTATTGTTCAAGCCGTTGGTTGATTTGATTATCACTATACATTTCAACAGTCAATTTTACAATCTGTCTGGGCGTTTTGGCAGAAAGAACAATTTTATCCTTCTGGTCAAGCACAGAAGCAAGCACTATACCTCCCAATATTATCAACCAATTGAGATATATCCACATAAGGAATATAGGCAGGGATGCAAGCACTCCATATACCGCTTCGATATTTGTAAGGTGGAATATGTAAAAATCGAATCCGGATTTGACTATGACCCAGATCAGGGTAGTCCAAAAAGCCGATCTGAATAATGCACTTCTTTTCATCCTGATCGATGGCAGGATCATATACAAAAAAATCAGAGCAATAAATTGAGTCACAAAGGGAATGATCTGAACCAGCAACTGCTTCAAAACTGGGATATCCATAACAACTGAAATAACAGGTATTGATGAACTTGAAAACAGCAACAAAATTATGACCATTCCAAAAATAATCGTCCCCAAAAACTTGATAAGTTGGGAAACTATATCCTGCTTGGGCCGGTAGTCCATACTGAGAATGCGGTCAAAGGTATCTCGAATCACCTTAAAAAGGGCGTAAGATGTTATAGATAATATTAAAAAATTCAGAATATTAAAAGTACTTCTGCGGTTTAGAGTTTCCTGGACAAAAAGATTGACCTGAGTGGCCGATTCCGGTATGAATGTCTTTTCGACCAGTGATGCGATTTTTTCCTGCATATTCAAAAAAGGGAGATCCGGAATAATGAAGAATATGAACATCAAAAAAGGGATAAAACTCAACATTGTGATGTATGTCAATGCTCCTGCTTCTTTCATGATCCCCTCCGAAACAATACGACGATAGAAAAGGACAAGAAAATTCCAGACATTGTCCATAATTTTCTTGCGCATAACAGGATGTCTCAAGTATTTGATCAATTTCAAGAGATCTTTGACCCAGGTATCTATATAACTTCCCAGCGCATCGAGTAACCGGCTCAAAACACCCTTTGCTTTCTTTTTTAATCTTTCCACTTATTCCTCTCTCAAAGCAATTACAGGATCCAGGTTTCCAGCTCTGATCGCGGGAGCAATCCCAAAGATCAAACCAACACCCACAGAAACAAAAAGAGCTGTCCAGATCATTTTAACTGATGCAATCACAGTTACTTCCAGATATCTTCCAACAAATCCTAACATCGAAAAGCCCAATCCTATCCCAATTATTCCTCCCAGAGAAGTGATCAATATTGTCTGCACCAGGAATTGAATGAAGATATCAATTCTTCTTGCCCCTATGGCGATGCGAACTCCAATCTCCCGGGTCCGCTCCTTTACGGATGCTAACATGATGTTCATTATGACAATCCCGCCCACCAGCAAAGATATCACAGCGATCAGAATAAAGATCCCAGTAAATATCATTGAGTTCCGCTTCATGGTATCCATCATTTCCTGAATGGAACTGACTTCAAAGACATCTTTCCCTGCCCGGAGATTGAGAATTATTCCCTCCAGGCGTGTTTTCAGGATTTTGCTTTGCTCGGGAGAACTGGTCTTGATCTCGATCTCCTCAACTTTTTGCATTGGAGAAAGTTTATGCAACATGCTGGAAATCGGTATATAAGCTCTTTTGTTCATATACTCCAGAGCATTTTCACCAAAGACCTTTTTGCTCCCCTTACGATCAAAACGCTTCTCGGTAAGAACCCCAACTACAGAATAGACCTGTGCACCGATCCTGACAGATCCGCCCAATGGTTCTTGTTTATTAAACAACTCACGGGCCAGGGTCGATCCCAGCACTATGACATTATCATTCTGATTCACATCAATATCAGCAATGAATCTTCCCCGGGAAACACTCCATTCCTCTATTAAAAGCAGATCGGGTAAGACTCCAAAGACATCTGCAACATTGCTTATATCATTATGATAAAGAATGCTATTGCGCTCTGAAACCGATGGGTTCATGGCCACAGCTTCCGGAATCTGATCTCTGATATAGCGCACTTCATTCAATGTGAAATAAGCCAGATTCTGATCTTTAACATCTGATTCCCAGTTTCTGCTGATCTCGATCTTGTTCAATCCGCCACGTTCCTGCATCCATTTCAAGGTGGCGATATTCATCCCATTAACCACGGCAAGGACAACTATGATGGACATTACTCCCAGGATTATTCCCACTATCGTGACTGCGCTTCTTATCTTACGGGTCAGGATATCGGCCAGTCCGATTGAGATGGATTCCTTAATTGAGATCGCCATTTGCTATTTTTCCATCCATTATCCTGATAATTCGATCTGACCGGCTTGCCACAGCAGTGTCGTGTGTGACAATAATTACAGTATTACCCTGCTGGTGTAGCCTGGAAAATATCTCCAGGATATCTCCTCCGGATTGAGAATCCAGGTTACCGGTCGGCTCATCTGCCAGAAGGATCGAAGGTTCATTCACAATTGCCCTGGCTATGGCAACTCTTTGACGCTGTCCTCCGGAGAGTTCAGTTGGCTTGTGTTTGACTCTGTCTCCCAATCCAACACTTTCCAACACCGTCATTGCCTTATGAGTTCTTTGTTTTTGTGAGATACCGGCATACATAAGAGTGAGTTCAACATTTTTCAAAACATTCAGATGGGGGAGAAGATTGAAGGATTGGAACACAAAACCGATCTTGCGATTGCGAATAGTTGCCAGAACTGCTTTTGAGAGTTTGCTTACCAACTGATCATCCAGATAATACTCTCCCTCGGAAGGGCTATCCAGACATCCTATTATGTGCATCAAAGTGCTTTTACCAGAACCCGAAGGTCCCATAATCGCGACGAATTCCCCTTTTTCGATTACAAAATCAATCCCACTGAGGGCACGCACTTTCAGCTTACCCATCGGGTAGTCCTTGATCAAATCTTTTGTCCTTATGATCGGCATTTAACTTCCAAGTCTTTCATAACTGGTGATATTGCAAATAATTCTCCATCTCATCCCACAAAAAAGTCAGCATCAAATATGTCAAGCAGAAAGAGGGTCTCACTATCTGGGACAACAATTTTATTCATACACCTTGTCTTCCAGACGCAATCTGGTTACGTAAATGATCTCACAAGCACCGCCCTCCTTATCAGTCCTGACCATGCTCGTATTCCAGTTTGAGACCGGAACGCCATTCTGAAGAGCTTGCACATCAACCAGATAACCGAAGATCTGGACTTTCATTCCTTTTTTAGCTTTTGCCATGGCCTTGCGAATATTGCCAGTGGAAGGGATCAGATGGTTGTTTGAAAAATGTTTGGAGACATACTCTGCACTAACAGGACTGCCCTCTTCAAACTTAAAAAAACAAAAGCGGATGGATTTGGAAAACTCGATGTATTGGACGAGATCGGGAACTGCTCCCCAAACCACAGCATAGTCCCAGGGCGAAAGATCACTCATAAAACCCTTGCTATACTTGTGCTTGCTGACAAGGACACCAGATAGTTTATATTCTGCTCTGGCGGTTAAAAAGATATCTTTGTTTCCTATTTTGACCAATGGCAAGGCAACCCCAGAAACCACATTCTGTATTGGATCGATTACTGTCTCAATCGGTTCCAGATTTTCAGAATCACTTACACTTGGTGCAGTAAGCGTTGTCACAAAAAACAATCCAGCACCAGCCAGGACAAGTATAAAAACAACGATGACAACGATATCAATGGTTTTCATTAAACAAAAAAGCGGAAGGATAGATCAATTCATCCTTCCGCTTGATATTTATTATCTTCTTTTACAAGTATCGTTTAACCACATCGAGCACTTCCGGTAAATCCATACCTATGGATAATAAATGCTCCACCAAAGGAACACCGTTAGATGTCCAGCCTTTACGCTTGTAGACAGCATCAACTAATTGTTGGTATTGGTTTTCCCTATAGGCACGGAGTTTCTGCATCTTTTCCTGGGTGGAGAGACCTTCGGGATCGATACCAAGTTTTGTCCTCAGATGACCATCATAGCGATCTGCTCTTGAGAGATATTCTTCCTCAGTAACAGGACCAACTGCTCTGTAGGGAGGGATGTCATCAATTCTTCTGCCTTTTCCCATGCGCATACAGAAGACTTTCTGGAAATTATAGACACGTTCGGATTGCCGGATAAGTTCATGCTTATCAAGTGGTTTGCCTGTTATTGCTTTATAGATATCGACGTAGTTTTGCACGTGCTCAGGGACTTTTGCAGGTTCATCGGTCTGGGCATTGTCTTCGGGTTCGATATCGTTCCAGGGTAGCTTGCAAAGGCCTTGTAAGCCAAACCAGGTCCTAAACATCGGAAAATAGTGCAAGGCTTCTGCCTTATCCTCAAATGTTGGGATATGATTATTGACCATGTCCATGAAAATCAGCCAGGCCTCGTCATGTTGTGGACCTTTTAGGGCAAGAGTATAACCACCCTGTTGCGCAAGGGATTCTTTACTCATATATTGAGAATACTCCAAGCCCTTGGCTTCCATCCCGATATCATGCAGGAAGGCGGGGTCGGCACCATACTCTTTGGCAAAATACTCTTTCATCTTGCGGACACCCATGCCCACTATCATTCCAAAACCTTCACCTCGGGCCATCTGGTGGATGATCTCAAACACGGCGTCAGCATTACCCCAGCTCAGGTCAAGTCCACCTGTTCGCTCCATGTTCAGGATGCCGTTTTCGAAGCATTCCATCACAAAGGCCACACTTGTCCCAAAAGAAATTGTATCTATGCCATAGGTGTCACAATAGAAGTTCAGTTCAACAACATCTTTGGGATCCCATATACATAGATTGGATCCACAACCACCTGCAGTCTCATATTCCGGACCGTCCACGCAAACAGGTTGTCCTTTGTATGGTCCGGAGCGTGGTTTAAAGTTATCCACTGCTTTGCAGCAGGATAGCGAGCAACCATACCAGCAGCCATCCGGCATGTTCTGGGTAAAGAGTTTCTTGAACTCCCAGGATGCGAGTCCGATTGCTTCCGGCATCTGGCCATATTTAAAGTTGCGGATGGGGAGGAGGTCGTAATCATTCATTATCTCCATCAGGTGGGCAGTTCCTATTTCCCGCATGTGACATTGAGTGCTGTCACCTTTCTCAATCTCTTTATGAAGCTTGATGCCAGTTTTTTGAAGGGTCTCAAGATCGACGGGATGATTGCTATCTCCCTTCAAACCGGAGTACTTTACCACCAATGCTTTTATCTTCTTATCTCGGAATACTTTGCCAGTTCCACCCCGACCAGCTTGTTTGAGCCGGGCAACCTTCCTTCGCTTATCCCAAAATGAGAAATTCAAGCATGAGATATCGACGTAATTTGCTGCCTTACCAGATGATACAACCGAAACGAACTGGTGCTTATCAGGTGAATCCGCAAATTCCTCTATCAATCTTTCTGCCAGGATATGGCTGTTTATCTCTTCATCGGGAGCGGTGAATATTTTGATATTTCCCTTGTCTCCATCGATGAAGACAATGACTTCCTGGTCTGATTTTCCCTGGATCTCTATGGCATCCCAACCAGAGAACTTGGCATAAGGACCAAAATGACCACCAACGTTGCAATCCACAGGGATGCCAGTCAAAGGAGAGATGGTAGTAACTATGGATTTGCCCGAGCCTGGGTAATTAGTATTTCCACAAAGTGGACCGAATGAGATGCAAATCTCATTTTCCGGATCATTCCATTTCGTGGTGTCCTTCACGCCATGCCACATTAAATAGAGATCAAATCCTTTGCCCCCCACAAACTTGTCTATCATCATATCGCTGACGGGTTTTTCTTTGATCTCTTTGCTTCCAACATTTATATATAGGGTGCGTCGGTTGTATCCCTTTTCTACTTGTCCCAGGGAATAATCGAATTCTGCGAGGATCTTGCGTTCTGGTTTAAACATTATAACTCCTTATTCCTGAACAACTTTGATGGCGTTTTGCGGGCAGGATTTCACACATGCTCCACAGGCAATGCATTTGAATGGATAGAGGCCACCTTCGTGGCGCATCATGGAATTGCTTGGGCAGGCAGCAATGCACATATAACAGGATATACATAAGCTCTTATTGACCATGACCACTCCCTGCTGAGTGATAGTTAATGCCTTGGTGGGGCATACCTTGACACAGGTTTCACATTGATTGCAGACATTCATATCGTTGACTGGTTCTGCTGATGTGATCCTGATACAAGACTTATCGGGATTCCCCTCTTTGAAATACAGGTTCGAGCAAGTGCTCTCGCAAGTGTGACAAGCGATACATTTGTCGGGAAAGGTCTTCAGGTATTTTTTCATAACCTGCTCCTATATATGTTTTAATGATTTTTAGCAAGGATTTTTGTGCTTAGTAAAACCGTCAAGGGCTTTCTGCATTTTCAATTGATTCTGGGTTCTCAAAGATTGACAAAAGAGTATTTCCTACTGCTGTTGGATGAAACTCCTGAACCTGTTTTTCAAGGAGCTTGGATCCATTCCTGCCCATTTATATAGATCATCTGATGAACCAGAAACCGGATACTTATCAATTCCGATTTTGAGTAACGCGCAATCCATTCTGCTTTCTAGGATCTTTTCCGCAATGATGGATCCCAGTCCGGTATGAACATTATGGTCTTCAACTGTGATCACTTTTGCATTGGTTAGCAACGGTTGCAGTTCAACGCCAGATATATCAAGAGGACAGGAAACATAGGCAAGTTTGAGGAACAAACCCTCTTCCCGAAGCATGTCCACAGCTTTCAAAGCCCGGCCGATTGGAGTTCCTGTTACAATAACAGTACCGTCTTTGCCCTCGCGTATGATATCAATTTTGCCATATTCGAAGCAGTATTCGGCACCATAAAACAACTCCCGGTTATCTCTGCGGATAAAGGGAAGTTTGGATCTACCCATAGCAACGAGGAAATTTCCAGGCTGATTTACCAACCAGCGGATAACACGATCGGTCTGATTGGGCTCTGCTGGAATTATAACCCTGAACCCATAGAGGTTTCGCATGAGGCCAATGTAATCAATACACTGGTGTGTTCTTCCATCCTCACCAACATCAATCCCAACATGAGTGACGATCACTTTCAGATTTGTGTGATTGATATCATTCAAGCGCTGGTTGTTATAGACCTCGCTTATCCCAAACATACCAAAATCTGCCCAAAAGGTCTGAATTCCGCAGGTAGAAAGAGCTCCACTAACCACAGCAGCATTTTGCTCCATGATTCCGGCCTGGATGAAACGCTCGGGGGTTTCCTTTTCAAACTCGGCTGTCTTAACTGAGGCCTGAAGGTCGCAATCGACCACAACAATCGGTATTTCTTTGTCTTTGTTCAATTTCGCCAGATCTGCAATTGCTGCTCCCCAGGCGGAGCGGTTGTCGGTCTCTTTATCATATACAAAGGCAGCACCGGGGTCAAAACTGGTTCTTAAGGAGAAACCATTAATTTTATTTGGAACTGCCAAAAAATCATCCCGCATTCTTTTATACTCATCAAGTTTGTTTGGCAACTCAAGTATCTTCATTGCTTCCTCAAGTTGCTCTTCAGACAGGGTGGATCCATGATATCTGGCCTGATTCTCCATGAAGGGAATACCTTTTCCCATGATTGTATGAGCCAGGATCATGGTGGGTGTTGTTGCCTGGAAGGCATCGGAAAAAGCTGTGAAAATGGAACCAAGATCATGACCATTGACCTCAATGACCTTCCAGCCATCCGATTCCCAGTTATGACGAATATTCTGAGGCATAACCTTATGGATGGATCCGCTGATCTGCAACCGGTTGTAGTCAACAATTGCTGTGAGATTATTGAGGTTATACTTCATGGCAAAGCGTCGGGCTTCTGTGATCTGTCCCTTTTGCTGTTCGCCATCACCCATCAGCACAAAAACGTGATTTGATCTATCTTTGAGCCGGCAGGCAAGTGCCATGCCAGCCCCGGCTGAAAGACCCTGACCCAGATTTCCGGTAGTCCATTCCACTCCCGGAACTTCCCGCTCGATATGTCCTTCAAAGATGCTTCCGGCCTTACGGAACTGGGCTATGGCATCGTCAAGCCGAAAGTATCCATACAATCCCAGACAGGCATAAACCGCTGGAGAAACATGTCCGTTGCTGACAATTACTCTGTCCCTGTCTTCCAGAATGGGGTTCTTGGGATCGTGCTTGATCATGCTGTAAAGCGTTAATAACAAATCAATTGAAGATAGTGATCCTCCCGGATGCCCACTTCCGGCCAGGGTGGTCATGGTTAGGATTGCTGCTCTTGCGATCTTGGCTTTGTTTTGAAGCTCAGTTTGGGTTTCTTTATTCATGTTTCTCATTGTTTGTTTCTCCAGTGTTGTGTGTAAAAAAAGAGAACCCCTTCACAAAACACCTTTGTGAAGGGGAAAACTTGGTGGAGCATAGCGGGATCGAACCGCTGACCTCATGACTGCCAGTCATGCGCTCTTCCAGCTGAGCTAATGCCCCAGGTTGGTAAGTTGTGAACCATCCAGTTCATAATGCGCCTTTTTCAGGAAACCGTCAATTTTGTCAAGCGCTATGTTTGGTGAATTTTCTATATCTATGCAATTCAATCAGATAATCTCGTGTGAGAAATACGTTCTATATCACTTCATACTTCTCAAAGTCGGAAATTTGAATAATATGCAACTTGGTTGATGGTAATAAACAACGCAAATTTGGGAATAAAACTTGCTAAAAAATACCGCGTGAAAAAATTGTCCCATAGGTTGGAAATATAAATGAATAAATGTGTTGTCCTGATCTTAACTCTTTATGCTGCAATAGCGATCGCTTTTGCACAACAGGGCGAGATTTTGCCCATTACAAATACTTTATATCGACTCGGCTACCCCTCTGACATGGTTAGAACAGGTGACCGTATCTGGCTCTGTGGAGGAACTAAACCGCTTATCGCTATGGATATCTCAGACATCGAAAATCCCGTTTATGAACATGGCTGGGAAATCACTTCCGATCAAGGTGACCTCCTCGAATATGTCAATGGACATCTTGTATTGTTCAATGGTGATGCCACCATTATGGTTATCGACATCAGTGAAACCCTTGCACCGGTTGTGGTTAGCAATACCGAATGGCCGGGATCCTGCCTTCACTCTGCCGTTTATGGCAATTTTCTTATCATGATAGATTATTATCACAATCTGGTTGCTTATGACCTATCAGACCCTCTCCAGCCTGTCTATGCAGACCATATTGAGCTTCCGGAATACATATACAATTTTGCCATCACCGGAGATCATGTTTATGCTGGATATGACAGATGTTATATCATAGACCTGAGCGATCCCTACAATCTTGAGCTGGCAGGCACCATCAACCAAAATCAGTTGGTTCAGGGCCGTTTTCGCGGAGCCGGGGGCAATCTTCTGTATTATTCCACTGATTATGAAGACTATTCAAACATCTCTATCTTCGATATCTCAGATAGAACCAATCCCATATATATAACGAACCTGGAAGTGTTTTTTGGTACTTCAGGGTATTTTGCAGCAGGAACCGATTACTTTGTTGTGGCCGGGGGTGGATATCAGGTCTATGACATGCGCACTCCCGATCAACCACAATTGGCTTCTTCCGGCAGCTATGCTTATGACATCTCATTGGATGGTGATCTACTCTGTATTTTCCAAAACCCCTATCAACTCTGGTTTTTGGATCTCTCAGATCTGGATGCTATTGGAACTGGCGGGACATATTATGGCGGAGCTGTAAACAATGTTATGGCCAATGACACCCATGCTTTTGTTTATCTGGATGGTGGCTGCACCAAAGTAATGGATATAACAGATCCGGAAAATCCAATCCAGACCGGTCAGTATTTTGCCAATGATATCAATGCTGCAGGACTGGGACAATTGTATTATACAACAATATCTTCAACCAGAGATTACGACGGAGATTATTTACCGGGAACTGTCTCATTTTATGATGTAAACAATTCTGCTTCATCTGCCCCGGCTGGTTTCTTAAATACCATGCTCTGGGGGAGACCCATCGGTCTGGCATTCTGTGAAACGGATCTTGCAGTTAGCAAATATGGTGGATTGGAGGTTTGGGATATACAGGATCTATCGAACTCATACCTAAAATTCTTTCTATCGGGCCATGACTATCTTTGCACATCTCTTGAGAATGGATATATCTATACCGCTGTGCAATATGATTATATGCAGTATGCACTGAAGATCTTTGACATAGCTGGAACTGGAGTACCCACGACATCTTTTCAGTTGACATCAGAACCAAGATATTTGCTCAAGCAAGGTGATCTCCTATTTCTGGCAATGGCCGACCGGAGTGTGCACATTCTGGATGTTCATAATCCTTATATTATCAGCGAGATATCAATCCTCCCGATCAATCTTTATATCAAGGGTATCGGGCTGAAGGGTACCAATCTCGTCATCGCCAGCGAGGAGAATATCCAGGTCTGGGATGTGTCTGATCCCGCTTTTCCGGTTCAGAAGACAGTTTACCCAGATAATAATTCAAGGACCGATCTGGCTATATCGGGCTCCTATCTCTATGTGGCAGAGAGAAATCATCTGGCTGTTTACGATGGCACATCCGCTTTCCAAATTGATGAACCACCCGTGGTTCCGCTCCGGTTCCTGACCTATCCCAATCCATTTGTGAATAATGTGACCCTGCATTTTGATCTTCCCAAAGCTGATTGGGTCTCTGTATCGATATACAATATCCGTGGACAGAAAGTAAAGCAATACAGTGCAAGAAATTACTCAATCGGACAAAACACCATAAGCTGGGACGCCAAGGATGATAATGCCCTGCCCGTTACTTCCGGAATCTATTTCTGTGTGTTCAATTCCTCCTCTGGTAAACAGGTTCAGAGGATAGTTAGAACAAAGTAAATTCTACCAATATAATACTCAATTGCATCAGCATTATTCACCCTAAGCCACCCGCTCAAAAGCGTCAATCACACCTTAATCCCCTCTTAATCAAGCGTTAATTATTAACGCTTGATTAAGAGGGGATTAAGACCTGACTAAGGCTTTGGAAGAAGGAATGAATTTCCGCTTGACGTTAAAGCATATCTGAGAAAATTGTGTAAGCTATGGCGATAATAATTAAAAAATTTGGTGGAACCTCCGTTGGGAGTATTGAACGGATCCGTGCAATTGCACAGCGGATTGCACTTTCCCACAGGGAAGGTGACAGGATTGTCATAGTCGTTTCTGCCATGGCAAAAACAACGGATGAGCTCTTTGCGCTTGCCTTTCAGGTCTCGGATCATCCCTCCCGGCGGGAACTCGATATGCTGCTCACGGCTGGTGAAAGGATCACGATGTCCCTGTTGTCTCTGGCATTGCAGGAAGAGGGTTTTTCCTCAATCTCCTTCACAGGTTCGCAGAGCGGAATCATCACAGACGGTAAGCACGGTAATGCCAGGATCTTAAGAATCAATGCCTTCCGGATCAACGAGGAACTTGAGAAAGGAAAGATCGTGATCGTGGCAGGATTCCAGGGGGTCAGCACCGACAAGGAGATCACAACCCTGGGCAGAGGTGGCTCGGATACTTCTGCGGTTGCGCTGGCATCCTATCTGAATGCAGATCTTTGTGAGATTTATACTGATGTGGAGGGGGTCTATAGTGCCGATCCCAGAATCGTGAAAAACCCAAGGTTTATCCCGGAGATCGATTATGGTCAAATGCTGGCTCTGGCCTATAATGGCTCAAAGGTCTTGCATCCCCGGGCGGTGGAATTTGCCTATCAATATCAGGTTCCGCTCGTGATCCGTTCCTCCTTCTCGGAGGCAGAAGGGACCCTTTTAACCAATAGAATCAAGGATAACAATATGGAAGATAGAAAGATAACTGCTATTGCCCACAAGGATGGTATCATTTGCCTGACCCTGAAGCATACTTCGCTTGCAAGTGAGGTGCTGAGTGACTGGAGCTTTGAGATATTCAAGTACAGATTTAACAATGGACTCCAAACCCGAGCCAACGGCGGGAAAGATGGCAGTCTAAATATCTATGTGGAAGAAAAATACCTGAGCGAGGTCTTATACTTTCTCAGTTCCCGCAATGTGGAAGTGTTGAACCGCCGTCAGGGACTTGGGTTCGTTGTTTTAACTGGTATTGGAATAAATCTTGATCTTGGCTTCCTTGCCAAAACGCTCGAGCTTACCCAGGAGCTCGATATTATCGAGATCAATCATAGTGAACACACTATAGAACTGCTTTTGCCACAAACATCTGTCCATACCTGTGTCAACATTTTGCATGATGCATTCATATCCGTCCCCAAAAATCCCATAAGTCAAGACAAGGAGATACAATGAAATATCTGGTTACCAGCGCTCTTCCTTATGCCAATGGAAAACTGCATGTTGGTCATGTGGCAGGGGCTTATCTTCCGGCTGATATCTACGTTCGCTTTTTACGGCTTTTGGGAGAAGATGTGGTGTATATCTGTGGCACTGATGAACACGGAACCCCGATTTCAATTTCTGCCGACAATGAAAAGATTAGTCCACGGGAGATTGTTGATCGCTACCACGCTCTGATCAAAAAGGCCTTTGATGGGGTCGGTATTGAATTTGATAACTTCTCAGGAACTGCCCGTCCCCACCATCATGAGATTTCTCAGGAGTTCTTCAGAAATTTACATGACAAGGGACACATCATTCCAAAGGATACGACACAACTATATTGCGAGCATGATAAGAGATTTTTGCCGGATCGTTATGTAGAGGGAAACTGCCCCAAATGCGGTGCTGCGGGAGCTCGGGGCGATCAATGTGATGCCTGTGGAGCCACGTATGACACCACCACCCTCAAAGATCCCGTGTGCAAGATATGTGGGAACACCCCGATTATCCGGGCTACCCGGCATTGGTTCTTCAAGCTTGATGATTTTAATACCCAACTCCGGCAGTGGATATCCTCCAAGACCTATTGGAAAGAGAATGTCCGGAACTTTATGATCAACCTTCTGGAACAGGGTTTGGTGGAGCGGTCCATCACCAGAGACCTCTCATGGGGAATTCCGGTTCCCTTGCCGGAAGCGGATGGGAAAGTCCTCTATGTTTGGTTTGATGCACCGATTGGTTATATCTCATCCACGGTGGAATGGGCAGAAAGGATTGGCCAGCCAGACCGTTGGAAAGATTACTGGCTCGATCCCAAGACCCAATTGATCCATTTTATCGGGAAGGATAATATCATCTTCCACTCCATTATTTGGCCTGCCATGCTGATGGGTCAGAACAAATCCTATTGCCTTCCCCACGATATCCCAGCCAATGAATTTCTCAATCTCGAGGGTCAAAAAAACAGCACCAGCAGGGCTTGGGCGGTTTGGGTGGACGAATTCTGTGAGAGATTTCCAAGTGAGTATTTAAGATATTATCTGGCTGCCATAGCACCTGAGACAAAGGACTCAGATTTTGGCTTCAAGGATTTTCAGGCAAGGATAAACAACGACCTGAACAACGTGCTGGGAAATCTGGCCAATCGGGTACTATCTTTTGCGCTGAAGAACTTTGATGGCAAGGTACTATCCACTTATCCCGGAGAGGAAAGCGCTGCCTTGCTAAAAGATGCTTCTGAACTGGTGGAGGAGATCAAGACAGGATACTCCCAATTCCAGGTTAAAAACAACTGCAAAAGAATCATCGATCTGGCCCGGATGGGGAATAAATACTTTGACGAACGCAAACCCTGGGCAGTCTTCAAAACCGATCCCTTCCAAGCGCAGGAGACGATATTCACCTGTCTGCAACTACTTGAAAAGATATCTGTTGTCTTTGCTCCGATCCTGCCCAGGAGCATGATTGCGCTCCGAGAGCTGCTGGGTTTGGATGTCCTGATTTCCTGGGATGAAATAGACAAGCCTCATTCTGAGTATTATATCAAAGAGGTCACACGCATCTTCCGGAAAATTGAGGACGAAGAGATTGCCAGAGAGATCGAACGTTTGACTGGAGCTTCCAAAGAAATGGTCAAAGCCAGGGAATATAAACCTGTTAAAGACCTGATAAGTTATGAACAATTCTCGACAATGGACATCCGGCTGGCCAAAGTGATCAGTGCCGTTCCTGTCCCCAAGACAGATAAGCTTCTGCATTTGAAGATAGATCTGGGATTTGAGCAGCGGGAACTGGTAGCTGGCATTGCAGAGCATTACAAACCGGAGGATGTCATCGGAAAGAAAGTTGTTATCCTTGCCAATCTAGAACCCCGAAAAATCCGGGGTATAACATCGCAGGGGATGATCCTTGCTGCTGAGTTTGATGGTGTGCTAAGTATCCTGAACCCTCATAAAGATCTTGAACCAGGGGCAACGATCCAATAACATGCAGTCCCTGCACCAAAGACCTGTAAAATTTATCCTGATTGCTGGAGTGCTGCTCTATCTCGGTATTCAGCTATATGCTGCCAGATATCTGGATGGGCAATTGCAGCTTGACGTCATGCTCAGCCAGGGTAGAGAAATCAAACTTCATTCCAGGGATAAGATTGTTGTTGCAGAGGCGAATTCTGCCATCTTGAAGGTCTTGCCGGGTGATATCTCGATATCCCTTGTTGAAGGAGACCAAAGAAATTATTATGGAATAACGAGTCGGTCCGAGATTTTGCCGGATAGTGTTGATGGGGAATATGAACTTTGGCAAAACCATGAGTTTGAGGATCAGCACAAGCCACTGATTCTGGAAAAACTAATCTGGCAGAACGCTGCTCTCCAAACCCGCAAAGAAGCAGTTTGGTTTGAGGATAGATATTTCCCAGATTATGACGCTGCAAAGGATTATGCACTGGGACACACCATTCCCCTTTCGCGAATTTTCCCAATCGAGATGCAAGGCAGCCGGGTTTTGGTGACTTCTGGAAAACACAAGCACTATTTCGAAGCACCCCTTAGCATATCATGCTCTGGAGACGTCTTTGCCAATGATCAAAAGTATGGCTATTCAGGAACTTTCAAGCTAAAGGTAGTGGGCGATAAACTCACATATATTCATCAGGTCTTTCTGGAAGAATATATTGCAGGTGTCATTCAGAATGAGATTGGAAATGGTGCACCGGATGAGGCTTTGAAAGCCCAGGCTGTTGCTGCCCGAACCCATGCCATATCACTTTTGCTCTACAACCGGCATGGCGGAAGTGGTTATGACCTTTGTAATGATGTCCATTGTCAGGTTTACCGGGGAAGACATCTGCTGAATGATAGGGTTCTGAATGCAGTTCAGGAGACCCATGGATACATCCTGACCTTTGAAAACAAGGTGATTGATGCAACCTATCATAGTAGCTCCGGGGGAAAGACAGATTCCTCGCAGAACATCTGGAAAGGGCTTCCAGTTCCCTATCTAATGGGTGTGGATTGTGATCCGGAAGCAGGTGAATTTGATCTCACAACTGAAACAGGTGCCCGGAAATGGATTGACAGGAAAGCCAAAACAACCGGTATGACCGGCTGGGAAAAATCCACTTTGACCTGGTCGCAAAGCATTTCAAAGTCTAAGCTGATGAGCAATCTGAAACTTTCAAGTTTACGTACAATTGAGATCATTTCGAGAGGAAAGTCCGGACGAATTCTGAAGATGTGTTTCAATGGAGAAACAATCCTGGATGGAGAATATAGGATTCGTCAGGCCTTCGGGGGTCTGCCGAGTTCCTTTTTCTATATCCACGGTCACTATAGTGTCAATTCACAGGGAAGTGTAGTTTTCAATGTTTCGGAGACTATCAAACTATCTGGCAAGGGTAGCGGACATGGGGTTGGAATGTGTCAGGTCACAGCACTCGCCAAAGCCAGAAACAATGAGACCTGGCAGGATATTATTACTTTTTTCTATCCAGGTACAAACCTGAAACATAACTGGCAAGCAAGCCAATCTGTAACAACCGGTGAAGATCTGGAATCAATCTTCACGAGTGATCCCCAAGAGCCATCAAGCCTCCCAAATCGTGTTAATGAATAGCAATTCATGTCCAAAATTGATAAGAGAAACAATATGACAAAACCCCAAACTGATGCCAATGACTGTATCCTGAGAGGAACTGCTTATCAGGATCAGTTTCGGTTTTTTGCAGTAAATTCGACCAAGACAGCACAAAGAGCAAGGGATTTGCATGATCTTTCCCCGCTGGTAACAATTCTGATGGGAAGGTTAATCTCTGCTACTGCCATGCTGAGTGCTGAATTAAAGAACAAGGGTACAAATGTTTGCCTGAAACTGGATTGTAGCGGTGAAGTAGAAGGAGCACTGGTGATATGTGAGCAGGATGGGGCTTTACGGGGTTATGCCAGACAGCCAAAACTTTGGTTTGATGAGCCCAGTGAGAACTTCGAGATCGGAAAACACACCGGGAAAGGCACTTTGACCATCATCAAAGAACTGGGTATGAAGAAGACATTTACCGGGATTTGTGAACTTGTATCTGGAGAAATTGGCGAAGACCTGGCCAATTATTATCATAAAAGTGAACAGGTACCCACAGCTGTCAATTTGGGAGTTCTGATCGACAGCAATGCCAAAGTCCGGGCAAGTGGCGGATTTATCATTCAGGAAATGCCTTTTGCCGATCCTGCTGCCTCCCAGAGCATTATAGATAATCTGAACAACACTCCAAATGTTTCGGATCTGATGGATATGGGATACTGTATAGAGGATATCCTAAGGACTTTTGTTTTCAAAGACATTGACTTCACGGTGCACCTGAACCAAACCTTGGAATACAGGTGCAACTGCTCAAGAGAGAAGTTTGAACGAGCTCTGATCCTGCTCGGGAAAGATGAACTTAACGAAATGCTGGATGGGATCAGTCCCGTGTGCTCCTATTGCGGGAAAGAGTATCACTTTGATACAGAAGCAATCCAGGGGCTTATCTCATCAATTGTTTATACTTAATTGTTTGAGGATTTATTATGAATAATATTCATTGGGTTTGGCTGGTAAACACTTGCTGCAGGAAACTTACATTTCTGCTATTTTTGCTGCTGTTTACAGTCTTAGCAAACAACGCACTTGCGATCTCGCTGGATGATGCCAGGTTTTGTTTGGAACGTGAACTGGTTGAAATCCTTGTCAAGCACCACCAAACTATTGAAGATAGTGTGGATTCCGTATCACCCGGAGTTGAATGGCTGGATTTCTTAAGTGAATATGCCAAACAGATTAAAGATGCTGCTTTGGCTGCCAAGTGTCATAAATTGCTGGCTGTCAAACACAAAAGACTGGAATCAGCAGTCCAGTGGATCCTTCTGGCGGAAGGACGCATCAAAATCACTGAGGAAGAACGTGCTGAGACACTTTCTCAATTCCGTCAGGTTTTTACCAAACCGGAAGATAAACTCGTCATTGATGTTTATGCAGAAAAACTTGCCGAGGATGTTTATTTTCCCCGCATTACAGAACTTGCCAGCTATAATGAAGTTATTGAGGTGCTTGCCAAAGAACGGATAGATGAGATCAGCGTCGAAAGATCTGATTCCCTTGCTCTGAAATGGATAGTTGAGTTCAAACAGCAGTTTCCCAAGTCCCGCTATCAGGATATTGCATTCTATTATGAATTATACCACTTATCCAATAGGAACGATCACGAGGCAATTATAGAGAAGTGTCTGAAGATTGATGCTGAAGTCGAAACCAGCTTTCAAATGAGGTATGTGGCATGCCTGTATCTCTTGAGCCCAACTCTTAGAAAATCCATTGAACAAGGACGGCAAACTGAACTTCTGGACAGGTGCATTACTATCCTGGAAAACATGAGAAAGGCAACCGTCACAGACAATCAAGTCCGGGTTTTGTTTGATACTTATGATCTTGCCGACTGGCATAATAAAATCGATCTGTTAAGATTAAAATTACATTACTATAAATTGATCGCAAGTAAAGGGCTTTTTGGTGATGAAGATACTATAAACTCATTATTTAAAAATACTAATCGTGAATACCGGCGTTTGATAGGACAGGTCAACAAGATTGAGAGGAAGGGTTTTTCCAGCAACGACCGCGGAGAACGATCCGAACTTTATTTCTGGAAAGGAAAGATCCTGGCTTTGATAGATCAGGAACGCTATCTAACACAAGCAGTAGAGGCCTATGCAAAGTCATTGATTTGGGGGTCTCCCCGTAAACGCTATGACGAGGAAGCAGAGAAAAGTATCCTGGCTATCCATCGCAAGATTGGAATAAAACGCAAACCTATGAATTGGGTGAGATCACTTTTGGATTATAATGGTATTATTTTTGAAGATATTACAGAAGATGCCGGGATTGGGAAAATCAATTATACCAGAGTTGCATTAGGTGATTATGACAACGATGGCAAGCCAGACATCCTCTTGAATGGCAATAAGCTATACAAAAATGAGGGAGATTTGAAATTTTCCGACGTGAGTGTCAAAGTGGGAATTGACCAGTTAAAATCCAATGGTGGGCTCTTTGCTGATTTCAATCTGGATGGCAACCTGGATTTTGGATCGATCTCTCATGCTGAGGATGGACTTGGTGAGCAACTGATGAAAAATATGATCCCAGAAATCGGGAAATTTGTTTCTGTGAACGAGCGTGCAGGAAATGTGGACGACGGCTTCCCAACCGAAGGTGCTGCCTGGGTTGATCCTGATCAATCTGGCTATCCTGATCTATATTTGGCAAACTATGAGAAATGGCAGGTGCGCAATGGTTTCCCTGATAAGTACTGGAAAAATGAGAATGGATATTTCAGCGACAGAACAAAAGCCATTGGCATTGATCCGGAAGCACTTGGATTGCCAGATATGGCAGGTAGAGGGGTTGCGCCAGCGGATTTTGACAACGATGGTATTCAGGAAATACTGGTAACCAACTATCGTTTGCAAAGAAACTTCTGCTGGAAGCTGAATGTTTCTTCAGACAGATCAGACCCCCGATGGAAGAATCCCATATCAAAATCAGCAAAATACCAGGATGTAGCAGCCCTGTATAATCTTCATGGGAAAAATAAGCAGGGATATTATGGACACAGTATTGGAGCCGACTGGGGAGATATTGACAACGATGGTGATCTTGATCTTTTCATTGCCAATCTGGCTCATCCCAGGTTCATAGATATATCTGACATCAGTATGTTGCTTCGTAATGATGGACTTGAATACAGGATTGTTGAGCAGGACACTATCTACTATTGGAAGTTCACAGATATCACCCGAAAAGCAGGGATCACCTATGATGAATTGCATTCCGATCCGCTGTTCTTTGATGCTGACAACGATGGCTTGCTTGATCTTTTTATCACCTCGGTCTATGCCAATGACAGGACTTATCTCTATCGTAATAATGGAGATGGCACCTTTTCGGACATCACCTGGCTGGCAGGAGCAAGGGTCTTCAATGGCTGGGGCAATGCCTGTGCTGACTTTGATGGTGATGGCCGTCTTGATTTGGTGGTTGGAAGTGGAAATGGTACAAAACTGCTTCACAACCAGACCGAGAATAGCTTTAGCTATATAATGGTGAAACCCATCTGGATTGATGGTCAGGTTCATCTACTTAAAAACAACCAGGATTATCCCAAAATGCCCAACTCACCTGCTTTCGGTACACGCGTGAAAATCACCACCACAGATGAGAACGGAAGAGAATCTGATTACATCAGGGAACTCTCAAGTGCCAAGGGGACAACATCCCAATCCGATCAGGTCCTGCATTTTGGATTGGGAACTGGTAAACTAAAATCCATCGAAAGAGTGAATTATGTATCAGATCAGGACTAATATAATCAACCCGGTCGATCCTGAAACCATTCAATATCTGCCAGATCATGTGGTTTCTATCAATAATGGTGAGTTTTCATCAGTTGAACCCTATGATGAAAAAAAACACCGGCATTGTCATGATTACACAGATTATTTATGCTTACCAGGCTTGATCGACCTGCATGTCCATCTCTCTCAGTTTTACATTATGGGAAAGTATCGTCCTGCCCTTTTACCCTGGCTTTCGGAAGTTGTGTTTGAAGCCGAAAAGCGGTCTTCCGATTCAAAATATGCCAGCTCAATTGCAGAGAACTTCCTGATAGACCTTATTTCAAAGGGAACTACAACCGCAGTGATCTATACTGCTCCTTATGAAAATGCCTGTGAGCTTGCTTTTCAGGAAGCAAAGAAATATGGAATAAGGGCTCTGATCGGGATGACCCTGATGGATCAGAATGCTCCACAGAACCTTATCCAGGACAGGAACTATGCCATCGAAAAGAGCATTTCACTATATGAAAAGTGGCATCAAAAAAGTCCACTTATGGACTATATCTTTACACCTCGCTTTGCTCCAACCTGTTCTGAGGTACTGATGCAGGAGATTGGCAGATTTGCCTCTGCAAAAAAGGCATTTATCCAGACGCATCTTTCCGAAAACAAAGATGAAATCGAATGGGTCAAAGAGATATTCAAACTGCCTTCATACACCAGTGTTTATGAAAAGTATGGCTTGTTGACAGATAAGACCCTGCTTGCTCATTGTATTCACCTTGGAGATGAAGAGCTGAATCGGATCAAAGCGCATGGCTCAAAAATAGTCCACTGCCCCGATTCCAATTTTTATTTAAAGAGCGGAGAGTTTCCTTTGCAACGGGTCAAAGATCATAGTATCAGCTTTGGATTGGGCTCGGATGTGGGTGCCGGAACTACCCTGAACATGTTCCATCATGCCAAAATGTTCAATTACCGGCAAAGCAGAGATCCCGTCAGCCCCTGCGAAGCCTTTTATGCTATGACTTTGGGTGCTGCAAAGGTCTTGGATTGGGAAGGTATGATTGGCTCGATCCAATCAGGAAAGAGAGCTGATTTTATCCTGGTAGAACGAAAGGAATCAGCTCAGGATGATTATGAGCCCAGAGCAATTCAAGCTGCAGAAGCAGTTCTTTCTCAAATGATCTTTTGTCCGGATGATTTTGATGTTATAAAAACCTTTGTCGATGGAACCTGTATTGGTGACTATTCAATAGATGAAATACCTTTCTGAGCAAATTGGAAAGATTTTTGCATTAGGCAATTGCAATTCATTTTAATCCGTATATGAAGAGGACGGGAGCGAATCCGCTCCTTGCTCCAGAACCTGGCTAACGCTATAACCTAAAATAAAATAGATATGTTATGGATGAATCCTTTTCCATAACAAAGGAGCTTGATATGAAACACATCAGCTTTATACTCATGCTGCTGATGCTAACTATAGGGATTTCAGCCAACCTGGTCTGGGATTCTGATATTGCAATCCGCACCGGTGTAAACATCGAGTGGTTCCGAACCGGAACTGAGACCAATGATGGTGGTGCCATCTATGTATGGTCGGATACCAAGACCGGTGGACGTGATCTTTATGCCCAAAAGGTTGATGCACAGGGAAATTTGCCGTGGGGAGACCCGCTGGTGGTTGATGACAAATTTGATCGTCAGGAAGACCCCGTCATTACCAAAACATCAGATGGCAATTTTATCATTGCCTGGATTGAATACAGCTTCGATCAGGATGGTGATGTCTATGCGCAAAAGATCAATACAAACGGCCAGCTCCTTTGGCAACAGGGTGGCGTTCCGGTCTGCACTCTGGTCGGGAATCAGATATCTCTTAATATCGAACCAGATGGTGCCGGCGGTGCTTACATCGTTTGGGAAGATGCCAGAAATCCCAGCAAAGACCTTTATGGACAGCGCATCGATAACAATGGGAATCCTGTCTGGACACTTGACGGAAACCCAATTGGCAATGGTCCCGGCAATGAAGGACAAAACACCATGTGGGCAGATGGAGAAGGTGGTTTGATTATTGCTTAAATGAATACTGTCTCCAATCTTTCCGATATCTATGTGAAGCGTTTTCTTCCCAATGGAACCATGGCATGGCCTCAAATGCTTGATTTGACTGAAGTTATCAGCCCAAAATCCAAGATACGCATGGCTCCTCTCACCAATGGAGAATTTGCTTTTGCCTGGGAGGATGCTCGTTATGACAATCCTGATATTTTCCTGCAAAAGATAAACTTAGCTGGTCAGAAGCTCTGGCCTGCCGACTTCCGGGTTTATGCGGACACTCAGGTTACCCAGCAGGAAAGCCCCCGCATCCTCGGAACCTCGGATAACTGCGCCATTGTTGTTTGGGAAGACAGACGTCTGGATCCTCAAAATCCTGACCTTTATGCCCAAAAAATCAGTAGCAGTGGAACTCTGCTCTGGAATGCTGCTGGTATCCAGTTAGCCGTTGAAGAATTTGCCCAGGATAATGCACGAATGGCTTCAGACGGTGCCGGTGGTGCTTTTATAGTTTGGGAGGATGCCAGGAATGACAATGTTCCTAATATCGATGTTTATGCCCAGCATCTTTCTTCAACCGGAACTGCCATGTGGACTCCCAATGGCAAACCTATCTGCACCGCCGGATACGAACAAAGTGGTGGCCTGGTGAAGGTCTCGAACAACAACGTTTTTATCAACTGGGCAGATCTTCGCAATGGTTCAGTTGGTTTAAGATTTTCCGTGCTAAATCCTGCCGGAGCCGAGCTTCACAGCGATATCGAGATTTTCTGGGGTCTCAGTGGTGACGCTATCAAAGATCAAACCCTCGTTCTTCCACGTAACAACGAAGCCGTAATCATCTGGCAGGACTCCAGATATGCCGCCCTTGGTTATCAAATCTTCATCCAGGTCATCGATGAAAATGGAGATCTTGCATTTGAAGAAAACGGAATGCCCATTACCCTGCATACCGGAGCAACTCAACTCACACCTGCCGCAGTGATCCTTCCAGATGGGAGCATTGTCATCACCTGGGAAGAGCAACGTGAATATAATCCCAAGGTCTATGCCCAGATGATTTCTCCATCCGGACAACGCATGTGGGGTGATTTTGGAATGGCTCTCACAGATATTTCACCATTTCGGCAGATGAACCCCAAAGTTACCTACGAGAATGGTGCTCTCTATTTTGGATGGTCCCACACCGTTTCAATCAATGGAACCAGCTACAATATGGTCTATGGCCAAAAAGTCGTTGGTGGACAAAGGATGTGGGGCAATGACGGCATCCTGATCTCGAATTATAATCCCGATGCAAGTTATGGCGAATGTATCATTTACTCTCTGGTCGGCAGATACTATGTCTGGACAAGGACGTATGGACCCGAACCCTATGCAGTTCTGGTGAAGAAAGTTACCGAAACCGGCGAGACTGCAGATGGCTGGAACGCTGAGGGAACCAGGGTATCGACCTATGCAGACTTGGATGTATATCAGACCATGCCATATAGTTATGCCACACCGGATGGAATCATCACGCTATGGAATGATTATCGTTTCGACTTCCAGCAAAACATCTATGGACAACATCTATCTTCCAGTGGAACATATCTTTGGGATCCACTTGGAGTTCCCATGGCCGATTATGGACGTGAGCAGGAACAGGTTCAGGCCATAACCAGTCCGGCCGGGCTAACTTTTGCCTGGAGTGAGAATAACATCGATGGTATCACGGATGTATATATGCATCGTTATTCTTTTGCAGGGCAGCCGCTTTGGGGTGATTATGGTTTTGCTGTTGTCGAGCGTGACTCTGCTCAGGCCAATCCTTCCATCGCCCGGTTCTCCAATGGCGGAATGGTGGTTGCCTGGACCGATTATTATGGAGACTATAATGATCTTTATTACAAGTATGTCCGGGAAAATGGTGAAATGGTTGGAGATACTTTTGGTAATGTTCTAAGTGAAGCTGATAAGTCACAATACACTCCCCATCTAACCTCGATCGGAACCTCTGCCATTGCCATTTGGTCGGATGGACGCACCAGCGGAAAAACCGAGATACTTGGGATCTTTGCCCAAAGGATTGACAATCAGGTAAATCCTGTTGACGATGAAGAAAATTCACCCACTTCTCCGATAAGTCAGATTAGAAACTACCCCAATCCCTTCAATCCTGAAACAACTATCTCATTCAATCTCAAACAATTCCGTCCGGATGTATCAGTAAACATCTATAATACCAGAGGCCAGAAGGTTAAGACCCTTTTCAGCGGTTCCCTGCCTGGTGGTAATCATAACCTTCAATGGAAAGGCTTCGATGACAACAACAAGCCTGTTTCCTCCGGTCTCTATTTCTACCAGATCTCGGATGGAACCAACTCTCAGATCCGTAAAATGGTTCTGATGAAGTAACCTGATAAGATATAACAAGTTAGCGCTGGCCAGTAATGACCAGCGCTTTTTCATGTCTATAAGCACTACGGTACCATTACGGTACCACTACGGTAGCATTACGGTAATTTACCGTAATGCTACCGTAGTGGTACCGTAATGGTACCGTAGTGCCAAGAGGGGTCTTCTAATGCAAAAACCCTCTCCCAAAAACATGGAAGAGGGTTTAAGTATTGTGGGTTATATCAGTTATTCGGGTGGATATACGGTAAGAACACCGATGTTGTTATTTGCCCCTGAGGCTGGGAAGCTGAGAGTCATCAGTTGAGATGTGTAAGTCACATCGTTGATATAAACGCTTGCCCGCATATTTGTCAGAGTTTGATTGGGTGGACCCGTGACAACGAAATTACCATCGGAATCTACATTACCCGAGAAGTGATTTCCCTCACCTCCGCCGTTTTCCTGGAAGAAAGAGATCCAGACATCGGTTATCAGGTTTCCATTGTTGTCTTTTAGGACACCGGTGATATTTCCACCAGGACGCATTGTAACATTCCCAAAATTGTGAATATTGCCGGGTTGGGGGATCGGGAGGTTTATCACATTGGAATATAACTGATTGCGAACATATATGGAAAACATGACTGAAATGGAGGTAGCAGTTCCATAATAGTTTGCTGTCGTGGAGAAACTTCCGTCACTCTGGAGATTTATCCAGGATTGAAATGCCTGTTGTCCTTGAGGTGGATTAACCTGAAAGATCATCCCATATTGGCTGCTGATGGGTAATCCACCACTGTCTATCAATTTACCTGTCAGTGTGAAGGACAGATCGGTTATGGATAGAATTCCGATTTCGAATGTTCCACCACTGGTGGGGGTATTTATGATTCCGGTTTGTTGAGAGAAACTTTGCCCGGAAAAGGCCTGAAGCTTGACCTGAGCGCTGGCCTTAACGCTTATACTAAAATATCCCTGGGCATCAGAATACACACGCGTATAGCCGGCATAATCCTGTCCTGTGGCTACAACCTGCGCTCCTGCAATGGGTTCTGATCTATCTGCAGTCATCACCCGCCCGGTGAGGGTTGACTGATCATCCACAACAATTGGATTATCAAAATTCCAATAGGAAAAATGACTGACGGTTCCCTCATAATAAATGGAGTTTTTGGTTGCTACGCCTTGTTCCATCCATTTCCCGGTGCTTTCATCGTAATACCACATGGGAATGGTCTCGGGAGCGTTATTCACTACAGAATAGGGAATCAGTGAATATAGTGTGGCTGTTTTTCCTGCAGCAAGTTGAAGTTCATTTTGAGGATTTGCAGCATCAAAGAATTGGGCAGAAACAAATCCAAAGGACTCAAACATGGTCTCGGTTCCATCTGTCTGAATCCCGGAAAAGTTTCCGGGAAAAGCTGTCAGATCATTGAGATTGGTGGGGTCAAAAAATTTGATCTCAGAATAGACGGTTCCGCTGAAAGCAGTGCCCTCGGATGTTACAAAAGCATCATTGGGGATCATGATGGAAGATCCGGAGTCAGACAGGGTGGTTGCCTGGCTGGAAGGGAAACTGGATGTTGTTGGAACAAAGAGAATCGATTCGACAAAGGTTGTGCGGTTAGCTTGTACCGTAACGACTTTTTGATTGCCGATGTATCCGGCTTTTTCGAAATTGACCAGAACAAGTGTGCCGGTTGGTATATCGGAAAGCAGGAATTCTCCGGAAGAGTTTGTCGTTGTGGTTTTGGTTCCGATGGAAACGGTCACTCCAGGCAATGGTGCACGAGTGGGAGCCATAACCGTTCCGCTAACATAACCATAAGAGGTATAAGTAGATGGCTCAGTGGTTGTATCTTTTTTATCATCGCAGGCGGTGATAAAAAGCATGATCACCATGGCTATAAAAACCATCAGTTTGACTTAGTTCAATATCTTGCTGTTCATTTTTCCTCCTTTGGAAAAGATATTGTTAACAACGAGTTACATGATGCTCAGAATGTTCTGAGGCGTGAATATGGTTTATTGAAACATAACAGCTACTTCTGTCAAGTGTTATTTTCATCGCGGTATTCAGGGGTTTGAAGATATTTTCATTGACTATTTAACGTGTTCTATTATTTTATAATTATGACGATGGGAACCGCTGGTGTCCATTTATAGTCAAATAGTATATGTGTGCTATATTGCAAAGATTTATGAATGCATTAGCAAAACCTTAGGTTTAAATTTCGAAGTATAAGGAAACCCAAAGATTGATAGTTAATAACAAAACAATATCCAGAAAAGAGGAGGTTCCAATGAAACGGATCCTATTATTTACAATGGTACTGGTACTATTTATCAGCTTTGTTTTTGCTGATATGGCAGTTCCGGGACCCCAGAAGAAAACTCTTCCTTTTCCCGAGGGAAGAAGAATCGATCGCAACCGGGAAGTACCGGAGTTTTCCTTCAGTGTCGCTCCAACTACTTTGCTGACCACCTATTATGATTATATGGTTGGAAACTATAATAGTTTCCCCATCCGCAGAGTGCCAGGCCATGCCGGAGACGGGCATTTTCTTACCTTTATGGCAAAGCGTACTCCAACCGGCACAAGGCGTGTATTTTGGGCATATATTGAACCAACTGGTACAATCGGGGGCGTGAACGAAATCACCAATGTTGTGAATTCCGAAGGCTTTCCAACTATGATTATTGATCCTGTCAGTGGCAAACCGATGTATTTCTGGCATGCTTACCATACTGGAAGTGCAGGCACCAACGAAAACGATGTTCAGTTTACTTCGGATGCATTTTTGAGCCAGATCCCGGGTTTGATCAATGATGTTTCGCTGATGCTTGATAATCCATACACAACTGTCTCACCGACTCTTAATATCGAGACCACAGATAATGTGTTTATCTGGCCGGGAGCAGTTGTTGGCCCTTCTCCCATTGCCAACAAAAGAAGAGTCTATGTCGAGACCAGAAATTCGGTTACTCACACGGCCAATCCCAGCGGAAATATAGTTGTTGCTTATGCTGATTTTGATGGTGACGATATCGAATTGGGAAACACTTTGACCTGGTCCTATACCAGAATACCAGAATTGGATGACTGGAATGTTGATCCCGTGCAATGGCGCCGTCCATTTAACTCGCTGGCAGTGGATCAATCCGGAACCCTTTACTATATCGGATACCACTTCGCCATGGAAGGAGAGACGTCTCTGGATGAACCGGATTTTGATATCTTCATCTGTGATAACTATGGAGCAGGAACCTGGAGCCGTGAAACTATTTACAGCTCTTTGCCAAGTTGGAATCCGCTTGATTATTTTGAGGATGAAAATGCCGTCCCTTATGAAGATGATCAAATGTATTGGGGAGTATCCAATTCGGGACACATGAATGCGATAGTCGATCTTAATGGCTGTGTCCGCATTCCGGCTTTATGGGCTTTACAGAATACTGGGGGAACATATTGGCCGGCTTTCCAATTTGTAAAGGAAGCGGTGTATAATCCCCAGGATGAATCTTTTACAGTTCGTGAGGTCTATCCGGTTTCGGAGAATCCAGATGATTATTTTCAGCCCTGGGATCTGGAAGCACCCTGGGGAGAGGTTGATGAAGTCGATGACAATGGCTATCCGATGATGGTCACAGATTGGAATTTCCCCTATTGGGACGACACTGTCCATGATAACTCCATGATGTTCCATTACAATAGTTTGAAGTTCTCGGAAGTCAATGATCAGCAAATGATGGTTGCTGTCTGGCAGAATTCCTTCCGGGCCAGGATGTTTAACTCTTTCCAAATGACTGAATATGCTGCCTTTGCCGATGTACCGGAGATCTATATTGCCGTATCTCCCAACAATGGCATGGATTGGAGCGAACCGATCTCGATCAATAAAGTAGAAACACCCGGTTTCACAGATATCAAACCAATGTGGGTTTTCCCTGCTGACAAGGTCAAATATATCGGTACTGTCGATGGCCAGAAGATTGGTAAACTGGGTTTGATGTTTATGAATGATTTCACCTGGGGCTCAAACGTTCAAGCGCCACCTGTGCATCCTACCAATGATGGCGGAAACGTGATGTTCATGGAACTGGAGATAACATTCCCGAACTTCGTTTCAAATGAAGATCCATCCCAGCCACCTCTTGCAGAAGCCATGCTGAAACAGAACTATCCCAATCCCTTCAATCCGGAAACAAATATCAGCTTCCTAATTCCCAAAGCGGGTTTTGCCAATCTCTCGATTTACAACGTAAAAGGCCAATTGATCAATACCCTGGTCAATAATGACCTTGCAAGCGGAAGCCACAGCATTGTCTGGAATGGCAAAGACGCCAACGGAAACGATGTTGCCAGTGGAATGTATTTCTACAGATTGACTGCTAATGGAAAAACCGAAAGTAGGAAAATGCTCTTGATGAAATAGTATCATCTAAACATTAAAACAAAAATGCCCACCTAACAAGTGGGCATTTTTATCACGAATAAATTTCGAAACAGCTTGGAGATTCAGGACACTGGTATCCAGAACATACTATTCATGATAGTAAATTGCCTGGATGGGATCGATCCCGGATGCTTTGAGGGCGGGATACAGCCCAGAAACAAAACCGACAATTGCTGCAAATACCGTACCAAGAATAACACCCTGGATTGGCAAAAATAAGGGGACATTGATTGCCTTTTCCATTCCAAGTAGTGCCAGCCAGGCAATTCCAACACCAATGGCAGCACCCAAAAGTGCAAGAAAGACGGCCTCAACAATAAAGTAGTTGAAGATATCCCTTTCAGTAGCGCCGATGCTTTTTCTGATCCCAATCTCTGTCATCTTTTCCTGAATTGAGATCAGAAGAGTGCTAAACAGACCGATTCCACCCACTATCAGAGAAATCGAGGCAATAGCAGAAAGAGTGATATTCCATTTTTTCATGGTGTTATCGATCTCACGGTTGATCGTGAGTAGAAAAGCACCGATATCAACAAAGCGGAAATTGGGATACATATTGTGGCGAGCCAGGAGGATCTGCCTGGCTTGTTCCTTCAATTGCTCAAATCCGTCTTCATCATTTGCCTGAAGATATATGTAGTGCAGAGCACCATTGGATGTGAGATAGGACACCCCATATTGAAGGGGAATATAAACAGCCTTCAGATCTTCTTTTCGATCCTGGTTATTAAAATCCATACCGTTCCGTTTGTTTAACTGGTCATCGTCAAGAACACCGACTATCCGGTATTGATGAGATCCGACTCTGATCATTTTCCCGGTTGGATCTGAGTAGCCAAATTGCTCTTTGGCAAAGTAATAGCCGAGGATGATAACTGGTATCCGGTTTTCGATCTCATAGTTATTGAATTTTCTGCCATATAGAATGCTATAATTTTTTCCGGTAAAGAAGTCTGTGTTTGTGGCTCGTAAGCGGACCGAGATACTTTTGCCTTTGCCAATGTAAGTTTCAGAATTTTCAATCATGCCATAGACTGTTTTGGCATGGACACCATCTCGCAGTGCTATCAAATCCTCAAGATCGAGATTGCGGGTGCTTTTCTGGCTACGTGGATAAGTGGAAAATCTATGTAATGGCTTGGGAGATATAAATTCTGGCGCGATGATTACCGAATAGTTCCAGCCCATGCCCTCCATGTTTGTTTGGATAAGGGCTTTGATGGCATATACCGAAGAGAACATGGTAACAACAGCCATCACTCCGATTACGATTCCTGTCAGAGTTAACAAAGACCTCATTTTGTGGTTCAGGATGCTTTGAATTGAGGAGCGGAGAGAATCGGAGAAATGCATAGTATTTATTCCAGCTTGGTATTACATTTGGGGCAATGTTTTCCATTTCCCTTGCCAGGTTTTTCAAGCATATAATTGTTTCCGCAACTTGGACAGACAATTGGAACCGGTTTATCATTTGAGATCCAGTCGCAAGCAGGATAGGTGGAACAGGAATAGAATGCTCTGCCCTTTTTGTTTTTACGCTCGGTTATCTCTCCGATTCCACATTTTGGACATATAAACCCAAGGGTTTTTGCCCTTGAGTATTTGCATTTGGGATAATTTGAACAGGCGATGAAAGCTCCGAACTTTCCGGATCTTTCAATCAAATCAGAACCGCACTTGGGGCATTTTTCTTCTAAGGCAAGGGGTTCCTGGATGATGATCCCTCCCTCAGGAGAGCGAGTGAAAGATTTGCTGTTTTTGCACTTGGGAAAATTTGAGCAAGCCAGAAACTCACCATTTTTGCTGTGTTTGATTTGCATTCTGCCTTCATTGCACCGGTCGCAGACAATATCAGTTTCTTCGATGAATGACTTTTTCTCGGCCTTGACATCAACCTTTCCAATCAAGTTTTGGAGGACATCATAATACTCCTTCACCAAAATCTGCCAACGGACATTATTCTCTTCTATGCCGTCCAGTTTGTCTTCCATTTCAGCAGTGAAGGTAACATTGAAAATTGCATCGAATTTATCTACCAGAAACCGATTCACATCAGTACCAAGGGGGGTGGGAACAAAGGACTTCTTATCCATGGAGACGTATGTACGCTGCCGGATGGTGGTGATGATTGAAGCATAAGTAGATGGCCTTCCTATTCCTTTGGCTTCGAGTTCTTTGATCAGGGAGGCCTCAGTGTAACGGGATGGGGGAGAAGTGAAGTTTTGGGTTTTGATCAGGTCATCATATTCTAACTGATCCTGAACAGCATATTTGGGATCGAGTTGCAGCCCTTCTGTTATGCTGACATGGGGATAGACCTTCATAAAACCTGGCTCAACAACCTGATTGCCAGAGGATGTGAAGATTGCTTGTTCAATTGAGACCTCCACCTGGGTATTGAGAATCTTAACCGGTTTCATCTGAGTGGCGATATATCTGTTCCAGATAAGAGAATACAGCTTGAATTGCTCTTTGCTTAAGTATTTCTCCACCGATTCCGGAGTCCGGAAACAGGAAGTAGGCCGGATTGCTTCATGGGCATCCTGACTGCCCGTTTTATTTTTAAAGAGACGGGAGTTTGGGTTCACAAGGTCTTTTCCAAACCGTTCGGAAATGAGATCTCTGCAGTCCTTGATTGCATCATCCGATGTGCGGACAGAGTCTGTTCTCATATAAGTAATAAGACCTGTGTGTTCATCGGCAATCTGGATTCCTTCATACAATTGCTGGGCGATGCTCATGGTTCGCTGGGCTGGAATATTAAGTATTTTGGATGCTTCCTGCTGTAATGTACTTGTAATGAATGGGGGATAAGGATCCAGCAAGCGAGTGCTTTTCTTGAGGTTTGATAGAGTGGCTGTCTTATCCTTGATAACATCAATTATTTCTATGGCAGATTGCTCATTTGGCAGTTCGATCTTCTTTCCAGCATACTTCTCAAGAGTGGCTTTGAAGGGAATGAGATCATCTCTCCAAAAATTCGTCTCCAGACGCCAGTATTCCTTGGGTTCAAAACCAAGTATCTCGGCCTCCCGCTCACAAATCAGTCGCAAAGCCACAGACTGTACCCTACCGGCACTGAGATCTTTGGCAATTACTTTCCAGAGCAGAAGACTGATCTGATATCCTACAATGCGATCGAGGATTCTTCTGGCCTGCTGGGCATCGACTTTGGCTATATCAATATCTCCTGGTTGAGAAATTGATGCCTGAATGGCTTTGGCAGTGATCTCATTGAAGACAATGCGGTGGATATCTTTTCCCTTCAGTTCCTTATCGAGGACTTGTCTCAAATGCCAGGCAATGGCTTCCCCTTCGCGGTCGTGGTCGCTGGCAAGATAGACGTGATCTACTTTCTGTAGTATCTCCTTAAGCTCAGAGATTATTTTTTTCTTCTTGGGGTCTATTACATAAACCGGCTTAAATTCCTGGTTTACATCTACTCCAAACTCATGTGAGGGAAGATCCCGGACATGACCCATCGAGGCCTTGACCAGAAAATCATTTCCCAGGAATTTGTTTATCGTATTTGCTTTGGCAGGGGACTCAACTATGATCAGTCCTTTTGGCATGTTTTTATCCTTATTATCCTAATTTCTCTTTGGATGGTGTGGTAGTCTCTGAAGTTATCATGATTTCCAGAAGGTATTCTTTAATCATCTGAAACATCATTAACTCCACAACACTTCTTGTATTTTTTCCCGCTACCGCATGGGCAAGGATCATTTCTCCCAACTTTTGGCATAACATGCACCGGCTTCAGAATTGGTCTTTCCTGGCTATGGGAAGGGCTTCCAAACCCAGGCGGGACGCTGACACTTTGGTTTTGGTTCTGCTGTGCCTGCAGGAAGGCAGAGATGTCTTCGTGACTGAGATTTGCATTATTCAGCATGGAATCCATCTGTTTTTGAGTAAGCACAAATGTATTATAGACTCTTTTGGTAACATTTTCCTGTATTCTGCCAATGAGTGACTCGAACAAGATAAAGCTTTCACGTTTATACTCGATCAGAGGATCTTTATTTGCATAGGAGCGAAGGTAAACACCTTCCTTGAGCAGATCCATTT
>Ga0116204_1000092_pt1 | contig 40585 bp, 30 predicted proteins | sample LakKivwa52mmetaG_FD_94481 | JGI IMG/M metagenome (GOLD analysis project Ga0116204, IMG submission 94481) | Anoxic lake water microbial communities from Lake Kivu, Rwanda to study Microbial Dark Matter (Phase II) - Lake Kivu water 52m metaG | ecosystem: Environmental > Aquatic > Freshwater > Lake... | reverse complement strand
GGTGCCATGTTTTTTGGCAAGCCATTGAATCCGATCGGCAACGGCGTTTCTGTCAGAAGAGCACGTTTTGCGACCAAAGTGGAGTTTGCAAAAAACTGGTATGCTGAGCTCGATATGGACATCGCAAACTCAGAAATTGAAATGAAGGATGCATACCTCACCTATACATTCAGGAATGGATTAGAGATGAAGGTGGGCAACTATAAAGAAAGTGTTTCAATGGAATCCACAACTACATCGCGTTATCTCACCTTTCTGGAAAGGCCAATGGCGGTGAACACATTTGCACCTTCCCGCCATATTGGTTTATCGGCCAGATATTCCAAAAATTGGTTTCTGGCTTTGGGAGGCGTTTATTTTCAGGCCGTTGACGATCTGGAAGGAAGAATATTTTCAAAAGATAATAATAAGGACTTTGGAACAGACGAAGGTGTATCTTGGACCGGTCGTCTCGTAGGCATGCCTTTCTACAACGACAACGACAAAGGGCTCCATTTTGGTGTTTCTGGTTCATACCGCACCCCTAAAACCGATGCTGAAGTACCGGGAACAGTAAGGTACAGCACACGCTCACTGAGTTCGATCAACAGAAAAAAATATATGGACACTGACCTGATCGGAAACATTGCCTATACTACGATTACTGGTTTTGAAGGTGCAGCATATTATAACAATCTGCGTCTTCAGGGCGAATATCTGATGAGCAGCGTTCATAGAAAAAACGACTTACCAACAGAGCGTTTTGATGGATTTTATGCTTTCGGCAGTTGGCTTATTTTTGGAGGAAAATACAACTACAACACCAGCGAAGGAGAATTCACACAGGTAGCCCGTGGCAAAAAATGGGGCGATATTGAGCTGGCATTTCGCTACGACTACCTGAGTCTTAACAGCGATTTCGACAAAATCATGGGTGGAGCCGGAGAAGGATACACCCTCGGACTGAATTTTTATGCCAACAACAATGTCAAAATCATGCTCAATTACTCTTATCTGAACCACGACAGGTATGCCAGCGGGAAAAATAAATTGTTCGTCGGATATGATGAAGCAGGCAATCTGACGCAGAACCCAAAACTTGTTGCTGACGAAATGGGCAAAGCCGGCGAAGATTATCATATGGTTGCCATTAGATTTGAAGTTGATTTTTAATGTATTATGAAATAAACCTATACAATGAAAACGAAGAATATTTTTAGCTTGCTCATCATTTTGAGCCTCCTGATAACCGCATGTGTTAAAGATGAGATCTTTCAGGGTCCTCCTGTACTCAGTAATCTTACAATGACGCCGCAGATTCCTACAGAAAACGAAACGGTACAGATCAGTGTGAAAGCAGTGGATATGAATGGGCTTAAAAAAGTTTCCCTTTTTTACAGTATTTCAGGCGGTGGATTTGTCGAAGCGCCTATGACAGGCTCCGAAGATATATACACCGCCCAGATTCCGGGCCAGACATCAAACGTTACTGTTAATTATTACATCATGGCAGAAAACACCAGCGGACAAAAAGCATATCAGCCTGCCGGAGCCCCTCAAACAACCGCAGCCTACACTGTGGGTGCGCCTTTGATAGTTATGAATGAAATCTACAGCCGCGGGACTGTTGAAGAACCTGACTGGATCGAAATTTACAACGGATCGGATATGGCCGTGAATATCAGCAATTTTGCCATATATGATAACGGAGGCCAATCGGGATCAAAACCCAAGCTCAAAATCCCTGATGGAACCATCATCCCTGCCAAAGGTTTTTATGTTGTGGTTACCGATGTGGGCGGCGACAGCGGCTTTGGTCTGTCGAGCGGAGGTGAGGAAGTCTGGTTGGAAAATGCCTCCGGAAACATCATCGACAATGTTCAGTTCCCCGCTATGGAGAATAATCAATCCTATGGTCGCAATCCTGATGGAAGTCAGAACTGGGAGCTCCTGAATACCATCACAAAAGGCCAGCCCAACAGTTCAGCACTACCTGATCCAATCGTGTTGCTGAACGAAATTTTCTCGCGCGGAACAGTTGAAGATCCTGATTGGATTGAGGTATATAATACCGGCAACACAGAAGTCAATATCGAAGGATGGCTTATCTACGACAGCGGTGGAAACACAGAAGCCAAACCCAAAAAGGCGTTTCCTGCCGGAAGTATCATCCCTGCAAAAGGTTTTCTGGTGATTGTTGTTGATGATGCGGATGCTTCAGGATTTGGACTTTCCAGTAACGGTGAAGAAGTCTGGCTCGAAAAACCAAATGGAACAATTGCCGACCAGGTGACATTCCCTGCATTAGCCGAAACCGAATCCTATGGAAGATTTCCCGATGGTTCGGCTAGTTGGCAGGTACTGCCCACTGTTACAAAGGGTGCCGCAAACTCCAATGTTGCCCCTGAAGAGGGACGAATAGTTATGAACGAGATTTATTCAAGAGGAACCGTTGAAGAGCCCGACTGGATTGAAATCTTTAATGATGGCAACACCGAAAAAGACATCAGCGGATGGCTCATCTATGACAGTGGTGGTAATGGCGGAACAAAACCCAAAAAAGCATTTCCTGCCGGAAGTATCATTCCTGCCAAAGGCTTTCTGGTGATTGTTGTTGATGATGCTGACCCGTCAGGATTTGGTCTTTCGAGCAACGGTGAAGAGGTATGGCTTGAAATGCCGGATGGATCTATGTCAGACAATATTGCTTTTCCGGCAATGACAGAAACCCAATCCTTTGGCCGCAAACCTGATGGTTCGGCAAACTGGCAGTTGCTTGATGTAATCACAAAAGGATCAAGCAATGGTTCCAAATAAATACGTGACACGAATCAATAATACAACAAGTAATTAATTAATAATAAGCTAATTATAATATGACAGCAGAAAAAATTGAAATTGGTCAGGAATCGAAACCCCGTTTCGAATTCAGAAGTTTCGGACAAAACTTCGATGAGATTTGGAAGCGCATGGCCCGCTTTTCAGTTCCTATCCCTGAAAAAGTCTGGGAAAGATATTCGGAAGAAATCTACATTATATCCGCCACTAATGATATAAACAACACAAAAATCAGGGATGGAAAAATGGACATCAAAACCTTCGTTCAGGAAGTTGACGGACTCGAACAATGGAACCCGCTGATGAAAGGTGAGTTTCCGATGCCGGTTTCCGTGCTGGCCGAAGAGGTATTTCCTGCATTTCAGGTCGAAATGCCGAAGCTGGACAAAGAAACCTATACCTTTGATGAATTCCTGCAACTTGTTCGCATCCACCCCGAACTGCTGGCTGTAAGGGTCAGCAAGCAACGGTTCGGATATATGGTAAACAACACCATCTGTGAGTATGCCGTAGTGCTGATCAACGGTGCCCGCGTGATAACCATCAATTCTGAATCTACAGAAATTGCCGATATCCTGAAAACTATTCAGGATATTGGTGCCACAGGCATCGAAAACATCAACTACCTTCAGGCGATCAAACGTGTTACCGGTATGATTAATAAACCTTTGGCTAACGAAAAAATATAAGATCATGGCACAGGAAATTGAACGTAAGTTTTTGGTTCAGGGCAACTTCAAACAGTCTGCAACCAAACAAACCAGAATAACTCAGGGATATTTGTCTTCAGTTCCGGAACGTACTGTCAGGGTACGCGTAAAAGGAGACAAAGGTTTTATCACCGTAAAGGGTATCGGATCAGCCAGTGGTGCAAGCCGCTATGAATGGGAAAAGGAAATATCCGTTGCAGAAGCAAATGAACTGATGGCTATTTGTGAACCCGGTGTGATTGATAAAACCAGGTTTCTCGTCCCCAACGGAAACCACATGTTTGAAGTTGACGAATTTTATGGCGATAACGAAGGGCTTGTAGTGGCTGAGATCGAACTTTCCAGCGAGGATGAATCGTTTGGTAAGCCATCGTGGCTCGGCGAGGAAGTCACCGGCGACAAAAGGTTTTATAATGCCATGCTGATGAAGAATCCTTTTAAAAGCTGGTAAAAGAAGTGATCACCTGAAACAATTAATAAGATGAAATCCGACACCTTTGGTAACCCGGGGCATGGTACAGACATGCTCGACATGCAGCAATACCGGGTTGAGAAGCTCCCTAAAAGGAGCAAATCGACATTTGAAAAACGACTGGCAACTGCCGGGATACCATTGGCTATCGCCTCATTTCTTCTGCTTGGTTTTGTGTTCAAAATACCATTTCTGATTGAGTTGGATGCTGCATCTTTATCTGAATCTGCGCTCAGGGTTTTTCAAAAAGTTGGTCACGATGCTTTTGTACGCAACAACCATTTTATGCTTGCCATCTTCATGGCGGCCATCATTTTGTGGATCACCGAAGCCATACCCAATTACCTGACTTCACTGATATTGATCATTAGTCTGGTGCTTACCGGTGTGTTGCCCGAAAAAGAAGCGTTTGCTCAGCTCGGACATCCTGTTATGTGGCTCAACATCATGTCGTTTGTACTTGCCAGCATGCTCGTCGCCACAGGTGTGGCAAAACGTTTTGCGCTGTGGTTTATCCTCAGGTTTGGCAGAAATGCAGGCTCGATCTTTATCAGTTTCATCGTGATCAACATACTATTGTCGGCATTTATTTCGGCAACAACTGCTAAAGCAGCCATTTTGCTTCCGATTTTCATGGTTATAGCAGCCATTTATGGTGCGAAGAGCGGTTCGGGCAAAACAAATTTCGGGAGAAGTATCGTGCTGCAAAACCTGCTGAATATCAATCTTGGTGCCGGTGCATTCGTTACCGGATCAGGTGCCAACCTGCTGGGCGCAGCCCTCATCGGGGGTGCTATCGGTGGAACTATATATTTTGCCGACTGGATGGCTGCCATGTTTCCGGTAATGACAGGGCTGATGCTTATCGGGTATATTCTGGCCATGAAGGTTTTCTTCCCTCTTTCGAAGGAAGAGCGAATGCCAGGCATCGAAGGCGGTATGGACAGGTTACGCGAAGAGTTACACCTAATGGGAAAGCTAAACACTCAGGAAATAAAAGCAATTGTGATTTTCGTGCTTATTCTTGGTTTTTGGGCTACAGATAAACTTCATGGAATAAGCGCAACTTCTGTTGCTTTTGTAGGCGCCATAACTGCATTGCTGCCCCGAATCGGCATTGTGAAATGGAACGATGTAGACATCCCCTGGCACCTGATGCTGTTCTCTGCAGGTGCTTACACACTTGGTTCGGGTTTTGCTGCTACCGACCTCCCGTCACAGGGTGTCAATGCATTCTTTAATCATTTGGGCATCAGCGACAATACTCCATTTTGGGTACTGTATGTCCTCCTAACTGCTGTGATGACTTTCAGTGCATTGCTTTTCCAAAGCAAGACCATGCGTACCATGATTTTTGTGCCGGTAGCCATCGGTGTTGCCAACCGCTTTGGTTTTGAAATAATCAGTCTGGCATTGCCTGTTGCTTTTATGATAGAACACGTTTATGTACTCCCTTTCAACAGCAAACCGGCCGCACTGCTTTATGAAACCGATATGTATTCATATTCTGACACCATGAAATTCGGCTCCAGCATGATGGTTATTTCCTGGCTTTTGATCATTATTGCCGGAGAAACATGGTTCAGAATTCTCGGAATTACACCTAATGGTGTCTTTTTTTGATTCACATTGGATACCTTTTATAATGAATAATGATTGAAGAAAGCGTAAAAATTCACAACAACCTTACTGTTGAAATCAAGCTGGGTTATCATGCAAGAAACAAGAAAAAGGTTAGTAACTTTGCGGTCAACACCTGGTTTTTTGTTCCTAATAGTTTGGATATCAACTCCTACACCTACGACAAAAAAGAATTTTATCGCGATCTGAAATCTAATATCCGGCTGATCACACCGGTTTATCTCCTTAAGGACATACATTCAGGATCCGGTTGCCCGATGGAAAAACTTGAAGAAGCGATTGTGAAGATGGTTTCTCAGCCAACCCGTTCGCGAATCGCAGAGTTTGAACATCACATCAAGATGTTTCAATCCATATTGAAAAGTGCTTTACGCGAAGAAAGCATACATATTATCGCTAATCTGAGTGATGAGGAATGTAGGTTTATTGCTCAGGAATTTCATGTCAATCTAGGACACATAGTAAATAAGTACAGAGGGTTGCGCAGGAAACTCCAGGTAGCCACAATCAATGCAGACATCCTCAACTATTTCCTGTTCGGGGATGAGTTTATGAGCAACATCATTGAACAGCATGCCTTTAAAGTGCTGGAATCATGCGAAAACCATAAAAAGCCAGGTAAGATCCAGCAAATATTCACAGAGATCATTCAGAGCGAAGCTGAATACAGACAGGTTAAGGGCTATTTATCAGCGAAGAAAAACGCAGCAGACAGCAACAGAGAACTCGTTCACAAACTGACCCTGCTAAAAAAGTATGTGGAAAATGTGCTGTTTGTAACCGCACACAAAAAGAAAGACGGTGTGCTTAAACAACAGGTTTATTATAGTCTGGCAGCCGGTATTTCGATGGTATTTGCCACTGCCATTGCTTTCTCATTTCAGTTGAAATATGGCAATTTCACAATGCCCTTCTTTGTTGCTCTAGTGGTTAGCTATATGCTCAAAGACAGAATAAAGGAACTGGGAAGGTATTATTTTGCCCACAAACTTGGGAAAAGCTATTTCGACCAAAAAACACGCATAACACTCAACAACAACTATATAGGGTGGTGCAAAGAAGCCATGGACTTCGTGGATGAAGAAAAGGTGCCTGTTGAAATCCGCAAGCTGAGAAACCGTTCCGCCATTCTGGAAGCAAACAACCGCAATAATGATGAAAAAATTATTCTGTACAGGAAACTTATCAGGTTAAGAAGAGAAAATCTGGACAGAACAAGTCCCTACAAAACACGCGGACTTAACGATATTGTGCGTTTCAACCTCCAGGCCTTTACCCTTAAAATGGACAATCCTCAGGTACCCTTGTATCTGAGCAGCAAGCCTCATGAAGTTGATGTAGTTCAAGCCGAAAAAATTTATTTTGTCAACATACTGATGCAATTCAGAAACGAGGATCAGTACGATTATAAACGCTATCGCATCATTTTCAACCGCGAGGGGATCAAAGAAATAGAATACCTGTAACAAACCATCCATGAGAACAGAACTACACTTCAGACTACATCTTTGTTTTACAATCATGTTTCTATTGTCAGTTTGTCCAGTTTTTCTTGTTGCACAACAAGGTGCAACAGAGCATAATATAGATCTGAGGGCTATAGTCAGACTCCCGATTCAACTAAAAGAAAGTTCAGGTATCGTTGTTGAAAACCCTGATAAATTCTGGACGCATAACGATGCAGGAAACACCAACCATCTATTTGCCGTTGACACATCTGGTAATATTGTTAAAGCATTGAAAATTAGCAATGTTCAGAACATTGACTGGGAAGATCTTACGATAGATGCTGATCGAAACATCTATATCAACGATGCCGGAAACAACGACAGTGACCGGGAAGATCTTGCAATTCATATAATTCCGGATCCATCGCAACACAATGATGATTCCATCGAAGCCCAAAGCATCAATTTTGTATTTGAGGACCAAACCGCTTTTCCACCACCAAATTCCAACCGAAACTTTGATATTGAAGCCATTGTGTGGGCAAACGACACACTCAATCTGTTTACTAAAAACAGAAGCAACCCATTTAACGGATTTTCGAAGATGTATCGCCTGCCTGCTCAGCCCGGAAATCAAATCGCAAGACTTACAGACTCGATATACCTTGGTTCAACCTCAGCTGAAGCCAGAGTAACAGCAGCTGCAATGAATCCTGAAAACTCTGTTTTGGCCCTGCTGACTGCCAACAAGATTGTTGAGTTCCGCAATTTTTCAGGCACCAATTTTTTCAGCGGCCAAAGCACTGTGTTCAGGTTTAATACACAACCCGGTCAAATCGAAGCTATTGATTTTGTCAGAGATAACGTTTATTATCTGACAACGGAAGGAAGCAGTAATCAGGCGGGATTTCTCTACGAAGCTGATCTGTCAGGTTTAACCCATATAGAGAAAACAAAAGAGTTACAGCAAAAATTTTCCACTAAAATCAATGGTGAAGTCATTTACCTGACACTTGATGGCAAAGAAACTCCATTTGAATTTGTGCAATTGTTTTCATTATCTGGTAAAGAATTAAGACAATTCAATGACGTTCAATCCATTCATTTAAGAGGAATTCCATCCGGAATTTTGATTGTAAAAGCTAATTACAGAGGCATAAGTTATTCTCAGATCGTCCAATTTTTGCGGTAAAATAGTGATGCCAAATGCTTCTTCATTTTAAGTAGCTCATCGATAAGTTGAAAAGAATTAATAAAACATTAAAATTCGGGTAGTAAAATGTTATGTTTCTTTTGTATTTTTACAAAGCGTTAAAATCATCTGTTCATTTTAAATGAATTATCATTTTTTTCCTACATAGTGAAACATTAAATATCATGAAACACATCTACTTAACAATAAAAATCTTTGTAATTCTATTGGCAATCACTGTCAGTAGTTTTACGAGTGCACATGCACAGACAACCCTAACCAAGTGGACTTTTGACAACGAGGATCTCGTTCCTGCCATTGGCGAGGGCACAGCAACAAATATTGGCGGCACTTCGTTTACCTGGGCAACCGGCGTGGACGGAAGGGCATGGAACACCAGCACCTATCCTGCTCAGGGAGAAGGCTCAGGCACTGCCGGCGTTGAGTTCATGGCAAGCACACAGGGCTTTCAGAAAATCAGCATTGCTTATCAGCATCGTTCTTCAGGAACAGGAAGCCGCTGGGCTGAAGTGCATTACACCACAAATGGCGGAACTTCCTGGAACCTGCTTGCCGATAATGCAGGCGGCCTCTCGCCCCACGACACCTTTTACCCCTTCACCTTTGACCTTTCAGACATTCCGGATGCAGACGATAATCAGATGTTTGGATTCAGGGTAGTTTCGGTTTTTTCACCCCTTGCGTTCGAAGATGGACTGGGCAACAGTTTCGGAGCCAATGAAGCATACCACAGGTCAAGGGTGGAAGGTGGAAGCCCTTACGGTCCTAATGGGACCTGGAGGTTCGACGATGTAGAAGTGATGGCTATGGAACCCGTTAGCGTCAGCGAACACAACCGTCAGGACTGGACCTTGTTTGTGCACAACGGCCAACTGCTGATTCACGGACTTACCACCGGGTTGAATGATATTACTATGCTGAACATATTGGGTCAACCTATACTGAGCCAACGAATCGATGATAACGGCCAACAGATATCCCTCTCAGGGCTACAAGGCGTTTACTTCGTGAGAGTTGCCAACAAATCAGGCGAATACGACACTAAAAAAATATTTATACCATAACAATCTATTAATTTCAAATGCTTATGAACATGAAAATTTACTTTTCAGTTTTAATTATGGCCTGTTTTGTCTGGTTTTCATCAGTCGGTTATGCACAGGTTGTGATTACACAATGGACATTTGAGGGTGATGTAATTACGCCCTCCACAGGCTCAGGAACCGCCTCCCTTATTGGTGGCACAACAGCGACTTTTGCCACCGGCAACGGAGGCGGCCGCGGATGGAACACTGCAACCTATCCGGCGCAATCCACCGGATCTGCAACAGCCGGAACTGAATTTCTTGCCAGCACTGCCGGTTACAACAACATCATTGTCAGCTGGGACCATAGGGCATCAGGAACAGCATCAAGGTGGTCGCAGTTGCAATACACCACAAATGGCACTAACTGGAACGTGTTTGATGACAATGACGGCGGCCTGTCTCCACACGATGCATTTTACCCGTTCACATTCAATCTGAGTTCCATCCCTGCAGCCAACGACAATCCAAATTTCGGCATCAGGATCGTCTCCATTTTTTCACCTCTGGCATTCAACCAGAATGCAACCCTTTCTTATGGAGCAAACGAGGCATATATGCGCGCCAATTCTGATGCTAAATATCCACCTGACGCTGGTTTGGGAACCGGAAACTATTCTCAGGCCGGTACCTGGCGGTTCGACAATGTAACTATCAGCGGAACTGAAATAACAGGTTCTACCCCTGTGAAATTGGTGGTTTTATCAGTCAATGACGGAAACCCACCCTCTGTCAACACTCCTTTTGAAGTAGTTGTTCAGGCACAGGATGCAAACGACCTTCCTGCAGCGGTTACCCAAAACACACAGGTTACACTGACAAAAGCCACAGGTACCGGAACCCTCAGCGGAACACTTGTTGGAACACTGAATACCGGACAGCACACAATCACTTTCAACAATGTATTGTATAATGTTGCCGAATCAGGCGTATCTATTACCGCTTCAGCCACCAGCGGGATGACACTGACTCCCGGGACAAGTGCACCTTTCACAGTGCTGGCAGTAGCCACACAGCTTGTATTTGACGGATTCCCTGACTATGGACAGATCAATGCACCCATTGCCACTTTCGAGGTGCATGCCCTTCGTCCTGACCTGACCATTGACGAAAACTACACAGGGACCATCACCCTGAGCAAAGGCAGTGGCCCGGGTACAGTAGGCGGAACTCTTGCTAAAGATGCTGTTGCCGGAGTAGCCGTATTCAACGACATCACTTTTGATACCCAGGGCAGTTATGTACTGAACGCCAACTCGGGAAGCCTGCCTCAGGCAAGCAGTTCATCCATTACCATTTTAGGTGAAGCCACAATGACAGAGGTAATCCTTCCTCAATATATTATGGCCAACGAGCCTGCCAGCCACAGGATTCCCTATGCATACAGAGCAACCATTTCCGGTTTGATCCCTAACGCCACCTACAAGTATATCAATCAGGTGGTCATCAGCGACGACAGCCCAACCACCAATGGTGCCGGAAACATGATCATCGCCTCTACAACGGGTGATTTCATACGCACCACCAGCCCTGACTTTGCTCAGGAAGGCGCTCATGGCGTACTCACCTCTGATGCATCAGGAAACTATACCGGTTGGTTCATCACCGAACCCACCGGAAACGCAAGGTTTACAGCCGGGAATGAGATTTATATGCGCATCAGGCTCAACAACGGTGCCGGAGGCAATACCGTTCAGAACAGGGTAACTACCACCAACCCGATTGATGTGATCGCACTTGGTGAAGACAATGTATCCACACTGGGAACAGGAGTTGTCGGTAAAGCGTTCGGAAGCGCCAAAGATTTTGCTTTCCTGTACGACAATACTGCCGGCACAGGCCGCCCGCTTTCAGGAACCTTCATCGAGAATGACGGTACCAGCGGAGGAAACAATTATGCTCCTTTCTATCAAACACACGTGGACACACAGGATGGTAGTTTCGGAAGTCTTGTGCCCAACCAGTTGCCCAACGGCATCCGCAGGGTTGAAGTACGCGACAGGGCTTCTGGTACGGTAAACACCGACGAAACACTCACTTCAGCAGACGGAATGTGGCCTTACGGCATGAACACCGTAAACCCGCTTGGAGGAGCCAATGCCCTGCTGGTAACAGAACAACCTGATTTTGAAGCGAATGTTACGCAAATTGTGCCCGGTGAAAGTGTCACCTTTACGGCCAGCACACCTTATGCACCCGAAACCTATTTCTGGGAGTTTCTGGGCGGTGATCCGGGAACCTCAACTGAAGCAAACCCCACTGTAGCATATTACAATGAAGGAGAATGGGATGTAATACTCACACTGACCAATGCTTTTGGCGAAGAAGTTATTGTAAAAACTGAATACATTCTCGTCAGCGATGTGCCAATTGCAGACTTCTCAGGAGAACCGCTCATTATCAATCCCGGTGGTGAAGTTCAGTTTACAGATCTGTCACAGGGCGTGATTGAAACCTGGACCTGGACTTTTGAAGGAGGCATTCCTAATACCTTTGATGGTCAAAACCCGCCTGTAATCAAATATTTCGACGCTGGCACCTATGACGTTTCCCTGACCGTTTCCAATAGTGAAGGTTCAGATACAAAAACCATTGAAGATTATGTACAGGTTGGCTTCGCCCCGGAAGCTGATTTTGATGCCACTTTCGAAATCGTTGATTTCAGTGCCGTTTATACCTTCAGCGACCTGAGCTTGAACAATCCTGCCACATGGGCATGGACATTCGAGAACGGCAACCCGGCCACTTCAAACGTACAAAACCCCGTGATCACTTATTTTGAAAACGGCGAATTTGACGTTTCCCTCACCGTTACCAACATTTTTGGTGAAGACACCGAAACCAAGGTAGGCTTTGTAAACATCACCCTTATCGGCTTGGGCGAAAACAGCTTTACCCATGTGATGACCGTTGCACCCAACCCTGCTGTAGGTTCATGCACCATTACCGCTGCACCCGGAACTGAAATAAGAATGTATAACAGCCATGGATCATTGGTATTCAGCATGTTGATGAACAGTCAAAACCTGACTCTGGATACACAGCGTTTTGCTCCGGGATTGTATGTGATTGAAGGACAAGTGAAGGACAGTGATAAAACGGTTAGAACGAAACTTTTGGTGCGATAAATAAACTCAATAATATTCAAAACCACCCTCATTCAAAGGGGTGGTTTTGTTTTTGATTGATATGCAGTTCTTAATTTTTTCTTAGCAATTTTCTAACATTTACGCGATGAATAACATCTTGTTTTGTTCCTGAACCGCTCAGATGTCAAACTTATCCCATATTGGTGTACACAGCCTGCACATCATCATCCTCCTCAACTTTATCCAGGAATTTTTCGATGTCGGCAACTTGTTCATCTGTAAACTGCAATGGTGAATTCGGGAATCGCTGTAGGTTTGATTTTACCAGTTCTATACCTTTTTCTTCCAGTGCTTCATGCAGGCTTCCGAAATTGGTGTAATCGGCATAGGCGAAAGCAGTTTCTTCATGAACATCAATCTCTTCCAAACCAGCGTCAATCAATTCAAATTCAAGTTCTTCGATGTTGGTTCCCGGCTTCAATTTAAATTCAAAGACAGCTTTACGGGTGAACATAAAATCAAGTGAACCACTGGGCACAAACGAACCGCCCGACTTGTTGAAGTACGATTTTACGTTGGCAACTGTTCTTGTGGTGTTGTCCGTGGCACATTCGACCACTACGAGCACGCCATGAGGGCCTTTGCCTTCGTAAACAACCTCAACCATAGTATCAGCATCTTTGCCGGCTGCCCTTTTAATAGCTGCCTCAATATTTTCCTTGGGCATGTTCTCAGCCTTTGCGTTCTGGATGGCGTTGCGCAGTCTGGGATTCATCTCAGGATCCTGCCCGCCCTCTTTTGCTGCAATCGTAATGAGTTTTCCCAGCTTCGGGAACACCTTTGACATCTTGTCCCAACGTTTCTCTTTCGCCGCGCGACGGTATTCAAATGCTCTGCCCATAAATTCAATATGTTATTTCAGGCGGCAAAAATAACAAGATAAGGCCAAAAATGAAAACCTTTGGTCCTACTTATGTTAAATATTACTTTCTACGATCAAATCCGGATACCAAAATTCTCCAGTTGAATTATTTGTCAACGTGCCACCTTTTGTGCATCTTTGTAAACAAGCTAACACACAAAAACATGTTGTCATTAAGCGCTATCTTACTGATCCTTGCACTGGTCATCATCCTTCTATTCCTCTTGTTCCGTCTGATCAGAAACCAGAACAATAATTCTGTTCAACCTGAAATGAATGCGAAGATCGAGTATCTCGAAAAAAGCCTTCAACGCATCGAGGGAAACGTAAAGGATGATTTCAGACAAAACCGTGAAGAACTGGGCAATAACTTCAACAAATTCCAACAGAGTTTTCTGGATACCCTGAAAGAAATCTCGCGGCAGCAGATGGAACAACTCAAAAACATGCAGGAACAAAACCAACAGGTGATCACCGGGCTTAACAAAACCCTGGAAGAAAAACTCAGCCAGTTGGCCGACCGCTTTCAGGGCAATGCACAGCAGAACAGAGAAAGTTTAGACAAATCTCTTAAGGCTTTTCAGGATTCGTTCAGTGCCAATGTGAAAGAATTTAATGAGTTGCAACAGCAGAAATTTGCAGGACTGGAAAAAAAGCAAGGTGAACTGATTACCTCCACCGAGCTGAAGCTGGAAAAAATGAGGGAGACTGTTGATGAGAAACTCCAGAAAACACTTGAAGCCCGGCTGGGGCAATCGTTCGAACTGGTGAGCAAACAACTGGAAAGTGTACAAAAGGGATTGGGCGAAATGCAAAGCCTTGCCACCGATGTGGGCGGATTGAAAAAGGTACTGTCGAACGTAAAAACACGCGGAGTGCTGGGCGAAATCCAATTGTCGAACATTCTGGAACAAATTCTGGCACCCGAACAGTACGAAGCCAATGTCAAAACTAAATCATCCAGTGGGGATCATGTGGAGTTTGCCATCAGACTGCCCGGAAAAGATGACGGACACGGTTTTGTTTATCTGCCCATTGACGCCAAATTTCCCCAGGAAAGTTACTATATGTTGCAACAGGCATACGACAACGCACATCCGCAGTTGATTGAGGAAGCCACAAAAGCGCTTGCTTCGTCTATTACCAAATTTGCAAAAGACATCAGCGAAAAATACCTCGACCCGCCCAATACCACTGATTTCGGCATCATGTTCCTTCCTGTCGAAGGCCTTTATGCCGAGGTAGTGCGCAATACTGACCTTATTGAACAATTGCAGCGCAGATATAAAATCATTGTAACAGGGCCTACTACCTTAGCTGCCATTCTCAACAGCCTTCAGATGGGCTTCAAAACCTTAGCCATCCAGAAAAGAAGCAGCGAAGTTTGGCAAATACTGGGTGCAGTGAAAACCGAGTTTGGAAAATTCGGGGGAATACTCGAAAAAGCACGAAAAAAGATCGATGAAGCTGGAAATGAAATTGATAACCTTGTAGGCACCCGCACAAAGGCAATCGAACGAAAACTCAGGCAGGTACAGGAATTACCCGCTGCTGAAACCAGGTTGTTGTTTGATGAACAAGCAATTATTGATCAGGAAGATGAGGATCAATAATCAATAAGGAAGTCCTTACACCTGAAAGAAAACGTTTCAGAATTAAACAATAAACTTTTCGGGCAAGTTGTAAACCTTACGGTCTGCATTTTTACAATTTCCATAAATAAAGTCTGAATGTGAATATCTGCACCTCTGTTGAAACGCATGGCACCAAATTCAGCGCTTGATACCAATTCTATTTACAAGAGTATAAGAACGCCGGAATACCCGCTTGTATCGGACAAATTCTTGTGACATATTCTTTCTGTTGATCATGCGACTATGGCGCATATACTGGACCATCAACTGCATATGCGCAATGTGCATATCTGGCTATAATTTGCCATCGGATTTGAACCACACCCTGCCACTGGAAAAAATGTAATCAGGCAACACATATCAGCTTCAGCTGAACCGGAATAAATTCATTCCTTGCTGGTCACTGAGCGAATATGCACATCCCTTTGCGGGAAGGGTATTTCGATGTTGTGCTCTTTGAATTTTTCAAAAACAGCGTAATACAACTGGCTCTTCAATACCCTTGGTGTGTTGCTGTACTCAGTGGTCCAAACCCTGAGAATAAAGTTCAGACTGCTGTCGCCAAACTCATCAAACAACACATCGGGTTCAGGTTCATGAAGCACACCTGCATTGGCTTTTGCCACTTCTATCAAAAGCTTTCTGACAGATTCAGGATCCTCTTTGTAGGAAACCCCGACAGGAAAATTTAAACGCACATTCTTTGTATTGTGTGTCCAGTTGATGACACGCTGACTGACCAGATCGGAATTAGGAACAATCACCGAAATATTATCATTCGTAAGTACAGTTGTTGCACGGGCCGATATATCCACGATATTGCCCTGAAGGTTGTCAATTTCAATACGGTCACCGACCTTCACAGGCCGCTCAGAGAGAATAATTATCCCGCTGATAAAATTGTTGGCAACATTCTGAAGCCCAAAACCGATCCCGATACCTAAAGCACCCATCATGATCCCAAGTGTACTTAGGTCAATACCGGAAGTTTGAAAAACGACAATTGTACCAACCAACATCAGACCATACCTTATGATGGTGGCCATCGACTGCCCAACTCCTGCATCAATTCCGTAACGGGGGAAAATCCGGCGGGACAAAAAACGCTTCACCCATCCCGTGAAAACAAACAAAAGGTAAAGAGCCAGAACCAACAGCACTACCGATTTAGTGGTGATCATTGTTTTTCCCAATTGAAATAAATGATAGTGCCAGATCTCAAAAAACCAATCGTATAAATCTTTCTCTGCAGAAACCATTTTGACGGGATATTGATGTGTGACAAACTTATTAAAAAAAAGCTTAACAGCCTGATGCATTCGTACTCTAAGGAAATGGAGATTCATGACGCCCAATAAAGCACCAATCCTGCCAATAATCACAAACTTTACAGCTTCAATAAAAAAGACATGTAATACAGTATGTGTAGAAAATGTGATCTGAACTGTTGCTGAAGGCCGGCAAGTGCTTTGACGTATCGAGAGTAAACGATTCTGTTGTAAGAAACATAAATCCAGCTTCCATTTTCCTCAAAAAACTTTACAAAGAATTAATTTTAGTAATACAGTAAAAACAATATATGTCGTATGTTTGCGTCATAAAACAAAGATCGATGAGAAAGACCGAACAATTTACCCTACAGGAGCAGGAACTCGCCGTTTTATCGCGGGTTTTGTCGCACCCTGCCCGGCTGGCCATCTTAAAATTTCTGGCTGAAACGGAGTGCTGCATCTCGGGCGACATCAGCAACGAAATACCGCTGAGCCGCACAACGGTGTCGCAACACCTCAGCGAACTCAAGTATGCCGGTCTGATCAAAGGAGAAATTGAGGGCGTGAAAGTAAACTATTGTCTTGACCATGCAAAAATCAGGGCGGTATCCGAACAGTTTAACGAATTCTTTTCAAGTATTTTAAACCATAAAAACCCAAGCTGTAACTTATGAAAATTCTAATTCTGTGCACCGGCAATTCATGCCGCAGTCAGATGGCCGAGGGCTTCCTGAAATCATTTGATACCACGCTCGAGGTGCATTCAGCCGGCACCAGCCCCTCAACACGCGTTCATCCCAAGGCCATTCTTGCCATGCAGGAAGCCATGATAGACATCAGCGGCAACTATCCAAAAACGGTTGATGAATTCATTGATCAGCCCTTCGATTTCGTAGTCACCGTTTGTGGCGGCGCCAATGAGAGTTGCCCCGCATTTACCGGCAAAGTGGGCAAGCGCCTTCATATTGGTTTCGATGATCCGGCCGAAGCAACCGGAACCGAAGAAGAAGTCATGGCCGTGTTTCGCCGCGTTCGTGACGAAATCAAAAACGATTTTTTTAAATTCTATAAGGAATACATTAAAGCCTGAGTTATGAAACCCGAAGATCTGAAACTTCTTGTAAAAGAAAAATACAGCGAAATAGCACTGCAGAGCAAAGAACAGAATGAATCCTCATGCTGTGGTGCCACCGGCTGCTGCAGCACTGTGGATTACAGCATTTTCAGTGACAGCTACTCCCATTTGGAAGGCTATGTGGCCGATGCCGATCTTGGCCTTGGCTGCGGACTGCCAACCGAATTTGCCCTGATCAAAGAAGGCGACACCGTGATTGACCTCGGTTCGGGTGCCGGAAACGACTGCTTTGTGGCTCGTTCCCTTACTGGTGAAAGCGGCGAAGTTATCGGCATTGACATGACCGAAGCCATGATCGCAAAAGCACGCGATAATGCACGTAAACTCGGCTTTACCAATGTGAGCTTCAGGCTGGGCGATATAGAAAAAATGCCCGTGACCGCCAACAAAGCCGATGTGATCATCAGCAATTGCGTATTGAACTTAGTACCCGACAAACAAAAGGCTTTCAGTGAAATCTACCGCGTACTCAAACACGGCGGACATCTTTCGGTTTCGGACGTAGTGGTAAAAGGCCAACTGCCTGTAAAGATCAGACAAGCAGCAGAACTTTATGCCGGCTGCGTTTCAGGTGCCATTGAAATGGACGAATACCTGAGCATTATGGCCTCAGCATGCCTCACCAATATCAAAGTGCAAAAAACCAAACAAGTGAATGTACCGGATGAGATTCTCTCTGAATACCTTAGCCCACAGGACCTGGAAGCCTTCAAAAACAGCGGCACAGGCATCTTCAGCATTACCGTTTATGCCGAAAAGCCATTAACTGACTGTGGTTGTTCAAGTTGTTAAATAACCCACAAAATACTTAGTATGAAAACCAAAAAACAAATCGGGTTTTTCGAGAAATACCTGAGCCTGTGGGTAGCCCTGTGTATTGGCGGAGGCATCCTCATCGGCCATTTTGCCGGCGACAACATGCAGTGGCTCAGTTCGCTTGAATTATACAAAGTGAATATTCCCATTGCCATATTGATCTGGGCCATGATTTATCCCATGATGCTGCAGGTAGATTTCTCGAGCATCAAAAATGTGGGCAAAACCCCAAAAGGATTGGTACTGACATTGATAGTAAACTGGCTGATCAAACCCTTCACCATGGCGTTTTTTGCCTGGATCTTTTTCACCAAAATCTACGCTGCCTTTATCACTCCCGAAATGGCGGGCGAGTACATTGCAGGCGCCATACTGCTCGGGGCTGCGCCCTGCACGGCAATGGTGTTTGTGTGGTCGTACCTTACCGAAGGCGACCCCAACTACACACTTGTGCAGGTTTCGGTCAACGACTTGATCATTTTGGTGGCTTTTGTACCTATTGTCGGTCTGCTCCTCGGAATTACCGACATCAGCATACCTTACGACACCCTGGCTGCGAGTATCGTGATTTTTGTTGTTATCCCGCTGATTGCCGGCTACATCACCAACCGCATCCTCATCCGCTCACATGGTGAAGAATGGTTCAAGAAAGTTTTTCTACCCAAGCTTAAGCCTGTGAGTATTCTGGCACTTCTCGTGACACTCTTGCTGCTTTTCGCTTTTCAGGGCATCAACATACTTAACAATCCGCTGATTATCCTGTTTATCGCTATTCCGCTGATCCTTCAAACTTACCTCATTTTTTTCATCACCTGGATTGCCGGCAGAAAACTCAAATTACCTCATGCCATCTGCTCGCCTTCAGCCATGATCGGCGCCAGTAACTTCTTTGAACTTGCTGTTGCTGTGGCTATTGCGATGTTTGGGCTGCAAAGTCCCGCCGCATTGGTCACTGTGGTTGGCGTCCTTGTTGAAGTGCCTGTGATGCTGTCGCTGGTTTGGCTTGCCAATAAGTGGAGGTATTGAGAATCGAAGAAAAATAGCTTAATCAAACTGCCGCAAATCCCCCGTCAAGATTCAGCACATCCTCCCTGCCCTGCTGCAGAAACCAGGCAGTAACCTGAATGCTCCTGATGCCGTGGGCGCACATAAATATCAGTGTTCCCTTCTCGGGAAGTTGTTCTTTAAGCTGCATGAAGCGTGATAAGGGACTGTGAATATATCCTGTTGTAAGTGTGGGTTTGCCTAGTGCAACTTCTTCATCTTCTCGGACATCCACCAGAAAAGCTTTTTCGTTCAACACCAGATTGAATGCATCTGATGCCCCTATATGCATCACCCCGGGAATGTGGTAATCCTGAACCACAGGTGTATCGTAAGTCATAGTGTTTTTGGAGGAAACATTAAGAAGCCTGAAATGTTCATATTAGGTCTTAGTCAGCAATGTCTTTTAAGCACCCTTTAGCCATGACTACTTGGGGTTGAGAATTTTGCGCAGATCTTCCCCTTTAAATGGCAATACTTTACCGTGTTCATCAGGGCAAACGCCCAGCAGTATGCCGTCTTCATCCAGTTCGTGCAACCATTGGTTAAACTCCTTCATGTCCATCGTAGTCGGCTGGTAACCTTCCCAATCGGCTTCAGCGGCTCTTCCCGATTTCTCCTGAGATTCCCAGACAGGAAGGTAGGATTGACCATTTTCGTCTTCAAGCATGGCAAACATACCTGAATCAGCCTGCAGCAACCAAACCTGCATATTGGCCTGCACTTCCGACACAAAGTGCTGGAGTCTTTCTTCTGATGATAGTAAAGAATTCATATCAATGGTATTTGAGGTTTATCCTATTTCGTCCAGTTCGAGCCACCGCAATGACTTTTCATCAATAATTGTGATCAGGCTTTCGATGCGGCGGGAGCAGAATTCAAGCCGCTGATAATCATCAGTGCCTGAATTCATTTCCTTTTCAAGTTGTTCCTTTTCTGCTTCGAGGGCTGCAATCTCGTGTTCCAGAGCATCATATTCCTTTTGCTCTTTGTATGTTCTTTTTCTGGGTGCTGTTTTTACCGTTTTTTCGGGCCTGACATTATTCCGGGCCTGGGATGCTGCTGATGACTTCTCCTGCTCGTCGAGCCAGTCTCGGTAATCGCTGTATGTGCCGACAAAGCCTTTGATCTTGCCATCTCCTTCAAAGACGAGCAATTGATCTACAACTTCATCCATGAAGTAACGATCGTGGGAAACAACAATCAGACAGCCCTTAAAGTCACGAATGAAATCCTCCAGCACCTCCAGTGTTTGGATGTCAAGGTCATTTGTTGGCTCATCAAGAATCAGGAAGTTGGGTTGTTGCAACAATACCATGAGCAGCATCAGCCTGCGTTTCTCACCTCCACTGAGGAGCGAAACGGGCTGGTGGTGCATGGGTGCAGGAAAATGAAACCGAAAAAGCATTTGCGAGGCAGTTGCCGTGCTTTGTCCTGGTTGAACATACACTTCAGCTACATCGCGCACCACATCAATCACCTTCCGGCTTTCATCGCCCAAGCGGGATTCCTGCGAAAAATAGCCATACACAACTGTATCACCGGTAACTATACGGCCTGTATCGGGCAAAATATTTCCGCTGATCAGGTTGAGAAATGTAGTTTTTCCTACTCCATTGCGACCAATGATCCCATACCGTTCACCTTTGTTGAACATCAGGTCGATGTCGGCTAAAATTCTTTTGTCACCGAATGACTTACTAACATTGTTAATCTCCAGAATCTTGCTGCCAAGCCTGCTCATCTGCATATTGAGGCTAATCTGCTTTTGATTTCGTTTTTGACCGGCCTTCTCTTTCAGATCGTAAAATGCATCTATACGGCTTTTTGATTTGGTGGTGCGTGCTTTAGGCATCCTGCGCATCCACTCTTGTTCTTTTTTCAGCAACTGTCCTGCTTTTTCACGTTCCACCCTCAGGGCTTCTTCACGCTCATTGCTTTTGCGCACATAAAACGTATAATTTCCACGATGTTCGTATAAAGTACCGAATGCCAGCTCATAAATACAGTTGCATACCCGGTCGAGAAAAAACCTGTCATGTGTGACCATCAGAAAGGTAACATCATTCTGTTTCAGGTATTTCTCCAGCCATTCTATCATTTCGATATCGAGATGGTTGGTAGGTTCATCAAGCAGGAGCATATCGGGTTCGTCGAGCAGGGCTATGGCCAGCGCGAGCCTTTTGCGCTGACCTCCAGAAAAGCTGCCAATGGGTGAATCAAGCTCGCGTATCAGGAAACGGTCGAGCAATTGTCTGAGTCTTCGTTCGTAGTCCCAGGCACCAAATTTATCCATGAGCGCGGTGGCTTCCGAGAGCATCTTTTCGTGTCCGGGGCCTTGTGGCTGATGCACTACTTCCTCATACCGTCTGATGGCAGCAAGAACTTCGGTATGAGAACTGTTGAGCAACTCATTAACTGTGAGTTGGTCGTTAAAAACAGGGTGTTGCTCCAGATAAGCAATCCGTAATCCGGAAGCATAACTTACCAGTCCTGTATCCGGATCTTCTCGCCCTGCCAACATCCGCATCAGTGTAGTTTTTCCGGCTCCATTGGGAGCTATCAGTGCGGCTTTGTCACCTTTTGACAATCCAATGGTAATTTGCTCAAATAGTGCTTCGTCACCATAATGCTTCGAAAGATTATCTGCCGAAAGGTAATTCATCTGTTGGTCTCCGTTTCCCTGATCAGGACGACAAAGCTAACATTTATTAATGATTCGTACCCGAGAACAAGACGTCTAAGTCCGGCTGATTATCCATCGTTCTGATAACCTTATGGCTACGCTAGGTTAAAATAAATCTCACTTTGTAAAAACCACTCAAAAAAAACGTCCCGGCAAAAACCGGGACGCCACATCAGGTTTGGTTTGGGCCTGAATTATTCAAAATTGCGTTTCATGTACTGAATACGCTCAAACGCTGCAGTGTTTTCGGGATGTTTGTTCACCAGACCTCTGAAATCTGCAATTGACTTAAATCCATGCTTGCGCATCCAATCTTCGAGTCCTTTCCTGATTTCGGTGATGTACGGAATACCGTTCTGATAAAGAGTAGTGCATAACTGCACAGCAGTTGCTCCTGCAAGAAGTTGCTTGGCAACGCCAATTGAATAATGAATGCCGGTGTTGGCAGCGAGGTCACAGGGAATGTTCTCGGCGCTCAGCAGGGCAATCCAACGCATGGGTATAGATTTTTCATCGGGACTGGAAAATACATTATCCGCAACTACTTTCATTGTAGCGATGTCCACATCCGGATTGTAGAACCTGTTAAAAAGCACAAGCGCATCTGCACCCGCTTCAGCAAGACGCCAGGTCATGGCCACCGTATTGGTAAAATATGGGCCGATTTTAACTGCCACAGGAATATTCACCTCTTTCTTAACAGCTTGCAGAATCTCGATATAAGTATCTTCAATCTGCTGGCTGCTCAGATTCCTGTCGAAAGGAAAGATCGCTATATTCAATTCAATGCCATCTGCTCCTGCAGCTTCCATCTTTTTGGCAAATGATGGCCATTCAACAGGGCTCACACAATTGATGCTGGCAAAAACGGGTATGTCTGTTTCCTTCTTTGATTGTTCGATCAGTTTCAGGTACTCTTTTACTCCGCTTCCTTTGGATATATTCAACACATAATCCGAAGCTTCCGGATACCAGAAGTACATTTCGTTACGTTTTAGTCCGGCTTCCGTTTTGGCAATAATTTGCTCTTCAAACAGTGATTTGAGTACCACAGCACCAGCTCCGGCTTTGGCACAGGAGCGGATGTTGTCGATGTTGCCGGTAAGTTTGGAACTACTGACGATGATGGGGTTTTTCAGTTCAACCCCCATATACTTTGTACTTAAATTCATGTTAAAGTTTTTTAATGTGTTACATCTTGTTTGGTAATAATGGCATTGTCAAAGGACTTTTTATTCCGTATGATTTCGGTAAGAAAGTCAAAAGCAGCTTCGAGATTTCTGGTTGCGGCATCGCTCAATTGTTCTGCAAAGTCCCATTCATAGCCTTTGATATGAAGCAGATAGGCATCCGGGGCCCGGTGAAACATTTTGCGACACAGGTCAACGACAAATGCAGGTGACACAGCATGCATGGTGAATTCGACCCGGGCATCATTCGGATTGATGGCTGTGAACGTGTAATCTTCAATATCCTCCTGTGAAGCATCTACGAACACAACCAGATCTTTGTGTGCAATGTGTTCAGCGTCTTCGATGTTCAGCTGATAATTGCAATCAAGATTAATTCCGGGCACGGGATTTTGTCTGAGCCAGTCTTCCATCTTCGCAATGAAGGCTGCACCCAAACCGTCATCCTGACGCCCGGGATTTCCATACCCGTAAATCAATATTCGTTGATGCCGGGTCATATCGTTTAGCTTCTTTTTCTGTCGATGAGGTTGTTATCCTCGTCATAGAGTGAGATTTCGAGTGGCATTTTGCCCAGAGCATGGGTTGCGCAACTCAAACAGGGATCGTAGGCACGGATGGCAACTTCCACCGAGTTCATCATGCCTTCTGTGATGATTTCTTTGCCGGTCATAATCGCCTTGGCTACATAATTCACCGAGCGGTTCATGGGTTCATTGTTATTTGTGGTAGAAACAATGAGGTTGGCCATTTCAATCTGGTCGTTGTCATTGATGCGGTAGTGGTGGAACAGGGTGCCGCGGGGTGCTTCAATAAGTCCTACACCTTCTTTTTGTTTGGTTCCTTTGACCACAAGATCATTACCCAAAAGATCGGGATCGTTAAGCAGGTCGCGGATTACCTCTGCAGCATGGAGTGTTTCGATCAGACGGGCATAATGCATATGGAGGCAATAGTTGTTCGGCTTGCCGTTAGTAAGTGCTTTGTATATCTCAAACTCCTTTTGCGCCAGAGGGGTTGGGATAAATTCGGCGGTATTCAGTCGCGCCAGCGGCCCAACCCGGTACCAGCCATTCTCCTTCCCTATTGATTTCAGATAGGGGAATTTCATATAGCTCCAACTGCGGACTTCCTCTTCGATATAGTTTGTGTATTCTTGATAATCAATATCATGAAGGATTTTTTTGCCATCAGTATCTACTGCCCTGAGTACACCATGATACAGATCAAGTGCACCGTCTTTACGAACCAGACTCAGGTGGTTGCTGGGGAAATGTGCAAAGCCGTCTATCATTTCCTTGTTTGACGAATAGAAATACTTGAAGAAATCAAGGGCTTCCTGTGCCCAGCTTACCATTTTATCGGCATTGAGTGGGTCTGCTCCCTTAAGGAATTCGTCTCGTTCTTCGATGCTGAGGTTTTTGTTGATTCCGCCCGGAATAGCGCCGGTGCCGTGGATTTTTTTACCGGCTGTGGCTCTGATGATCTCCTGACCGAACTTACGCATCATCACGCCCTGAACAGCAAGTTCAGGCTTGGTAAGTGCAATGCCGATGATGTTTCTGATGGCCGGATCACCATCAAAACCAAACAGGAAGTCCGGTGCACTCAGGTGGAAGAAATGCAGTGCATGTGATTGGAAGAATTGTCCGTAATGCATCAGACGACGCATTTTTTCGCCGGTTGGTGTAAGTCCTTCACCTGCTCCGGCACCAACAATAACGTCAAGTGCTTTGGCTGCTGCAAGATGATGACTCACCGGACAGATGCCGCACAAACGCTGCACAAGAACTGGTGCTTCCCAGTATGGACGGCCCTGAACAAAACGTTCAAAACCTCTGAATTCAACAATATGCAGTCGTGTCTGTTGTATATTGCCCTGATGATCCATGTGTATGGTCACCTTGCCGTGGCCTTCAACGCGGGTTACGGGTTCTATGGTAATTTTCTTTGTCATGGCTTCTGGTATGGAATTGGATTAGTCAAATTTTACAACTTCATATGGCAGCTTCATAGGGTCACCGGTAATTAGAGCCACCAGAGCATCCCAGATCAGGTCAGCTCTTGGCGGACAACCGGGCAGGAAGTAATCAATCTTTACAATTTCGTGGCAGGGATATACCTTGTCGAGGAGCATAGGCAGCTCATCATCGTTTGGCATGATACCCATTTTATTCAGACTAACTGTTGGACCGCCAATATAAGCTTCGTGCAGGCATTCCTCTATCGGAATTCCGTTGCGCAGTGCCGGCAATCCGCCCATAATGGCACACTCACCAAGTGAGATCAGAATCTTGCAGTTTTTACGGAAGGACTTAAGGACTTCGACATTCTCGCTGTTGCAGCATCCACCTTCAATAATACCGATGTCAACGGGTTTGGTGAAGGTTTTGATGTCATCAACAGGCGACTTGTTGAACTCAACCAACTCAATAAGCTGAAGTATTCTTTCGTCAATGTCGAGAATTGACATATGGCAGCCGAAACAGCCTGCCAGTGATGTTGTTGCTATAACTGGTTTACTCATGGTGTTTTTCTCCTCCTTTAAAGTTTTACATCGCTGCCGATGGCTGTTTTGTCAAATTTACGTTTACCTATTGGTTCAACGAACCCTTTTTCCTTGACAAGAATACTGCCTACCGGACAGTTCTTCATCGCAAGTTCGGCAAGTTCAGGTGTCATCTCTGCTGCCAACTCCTTATCCAGAACAACCTCGAGTCTGTGCCCCCTGTCGCGGAAGGCAAACAGAGATCTTCCCTGTTCGTCTTTTATGGTTTTTATGCACCTTTTACAAAGGATGCACCTATTCTGATCTTTTATGATATAAGGAGAATCAGCATCAACCTCGCGCAACGGGAACTCATATGGGTAGCGCGGCACCATCATCTGATAGAGGTATCCAAGCGCCTGAAGCTCACAGTTGCCGCTTTTTTCGCAAGCCGGACAGAAATGGTTACCGCTTACGAAAAGCAGCTCAACGATAGACTTGCGTAACTCATTAATTTCCGTTGAGTTACTTTCGACTTCCATACCATCGGCAACAGGTGTGGTACAGGAGGTCATTAAACGACCATTAATCTTCACGGTGCAAATACGGCACGAACCTTTAGGCTTCACGCCGGGCATATTGCACAACGTTGGGATAAAAATGCCGTTTTCGAGTGCAGCTTCAACAATAAATTTTCCACGTTCGGTCATGCACTCAACCCCATCGATTTTGAATTTAATCAGGTTGCTCATATTCAATGATTTTTCTGTTATTGTAATGAATTAATGATGGTGAAAATTAGGCACTCTGCCCACATACTTGCATGAATCCTGCACCGCAGCCACCAGATCAAAGCCTTCGTCAAAATCCTTTTCTTTTTGGATAAACTCTTCATAGAGATGGCGGAAATTCTTCAAGCTGCTTATAATCGGGTTACCTGCTGTCTGTCCCAGACCACAGCGACTTGCCTGCAGCACCTTGCTCCAGGAGCGCAGATCTTCGAGGTCTTTAACAACTCCCTTACCCTTGAGGATTTTCTTCAGCTTATTAGCCATAACCTGTGTCATATTACGACAGGTGCTGCACGACCCGCAGGATTCTTCGATAAAGAACTCCATAAAATTAAGTACCACATCACTGAGCAGGTTACGCTGTTTGCCAAAAACGATCATCGAACCGCCTGTTGAAAGATCTGAATAGCCCAATGTGCGGTTGAATTCATCAGGACCGATCAGGGTTCCGGATGGGCCACCAACCTGAACTGCCTGCACATCATAGGCACCTACCATATTCAACATGTCGTTGACATTGAATCCCCAATTCACCTCATACACGCCCGGGAACATGCAATCGCCTGAAATACTTAATATTTTAGTACCTGTTGAATCCTCAGTACCAAACTGGGTAAACCATTCGCCTCCGTTTTGCACAATCCTGACTGCGGTAGCAAAAGTTTCCACATTGTTGATGATAGTGGGTTGGTTAAGATAGCCTTTCTCAACGGGGAATGGAGGCTTATCCCTTGGTTCACCTCTTTTTCCCTCAAGTGACTCAAGCAAGGCTGATTCCTCTCCGCACACGTAAGCTCCGGCACCGAATTGGATCCTGATGTCAAAGTCGAATCCTTCAATACCTGCAATATTCTTGCCGAGGAGATTCTTATTGCGCATTTCGTCGAGCACCTGCTCGAGATATTCTTTCATGTATCGGTATTCATAACGCAGGTACAAGATACCTTCATCTCCTCCGATAGCATATCCGGCTATTGCCATGCCTTCAAAAACAAGTTCCGGCTTTTCGGTTAGTATCACCCTGTCCTTGAATGTACCAGGTTCGCCTTCGTCGGCGTTGCAGATCACATAATGCTTTTCGCCTTTTGAACGTCTGCAGAATTCCCACTTCAATCCGGTGGGGAAGCCTGCGCCACCACGTCCGCGGATATGACTGTGCTTAATCTCGGCAATGACTGCTTCAGGTGACATTCTGGGTAATACTTCCGAAGTAACTGTTCCATAAACATAGTCATCCGATAATATCATACCCTTACGCCGGATATTACTGGAAACCATCGCTCTCAGGCTGGGCAACTGGTTTTTCCCGTCACCGTAACTCTCATTAATAAGTTCATCTACCTTACAGCCACTACGGATGCAGCGGATGATCTCCCCGACTCTGTATGGTGTCAGCCTGGTAAACACCTTGTTATTGATGATCGCTGCAGGCTCCTGGTCATTCATACCAATGCAAGCGGTATTGAACAATCCGATTTTTCCATCCGGTGTTACTTCACCAAACCGAATGCCGGTTTCTTTTTCAAAAGCCTCTTTCACTGCCTGACGGCCGAACATGTGGGCTACTGCACTGTCATTTAAATAAATAGCATATTCACCCCTGGGCTTGGTGCTGAAAAAATGATAAAAACTGATGGTTTGCTCCACATCAACTTTCGACATATTCAACATCACAGACATAACCTCAATGGCTTCGGATGAAATGAAACCAAAAGCTTCCTGAGTTTCGATCAGGATGTCCATTAAACGGGTCTTGTCCTTGCTGTACTTCTCGACGATTTGTTTAACAGTGTCTTTCATGAATAATGAAGGTATTTAATGTTTCAAGTTCAGGATACAACGTCTTGTTGTGAATTAATTAACAGCAAAATTAGGTGGTTTTTCGCCACAAACGACACGAGAATAAAATTTAGAATCGTTATAAATTATAAAAATCCAGAAGCAGTATTTAAAATGTAAATATCTATATACACTTATTTATCAACTGTTCTCATCTTAAATCGCGTCATCGCAATAAAGATTCCGGCCAGTCACCTTCAACACAGCGATACAATCGATCACACAAAAAGCAGGTAAGATAACCATGTCATCGCAATACACAAAATCAAAGCCCAACAACATCATTATGTTTATCTGTAAGTTGTAATCCAATTAATTAGAATGAATCATCTTAAATTGTTCAGAAGTTAACAGAGAAACACCCAGCACAACCTTACAAACTCCGGAATACTGAACCAGCCTTTTCTGATTCGTGCAGAAAATCGGCAGATCCTGACAGGGAAAATGGATGCGCACATCAAAATGATTGCTATATTTGAACCTCAATTTAATTTTTTGAAACCGGCATTTAAAAGCTGTAATGTACATCATCCGAAAAATACTGTACCTAGCACTGGTTATTTTCAACCTTTCGGTTGAAGCATCTGAAATTAAAAAGACCGGTATTCCTTTGATTCACAGTTATCCCCGTACTGTGTATCAGGCAGGTACTCAGAACTGGAATATGACCCAAAACAGCAAAGGATATCTGTATGTGGCCAACAATGACGGTTTACTCGAGTTTGACGGTCAGCACTGGAATCTCTACCCTGTTCCTAACAATACTATTATAAGATCAGTTTTAGCTGTGGGTGACACCATTTACGTGGGTGCTTTTGAACAGTTTGGCTATTTTCTCCCGGGATCTGACGGAAAACTCATGTACAAATCGTTAATTCAGGTTGTTGACAGTGCTTATCGCAGTTGTGATGAAATATGGAAAATTCACAAAACAGGTGATGGCATTGTATTTCAATCATTTAAATATCTCTTTGTTTACGATAACCGTCAATTGCATGTGGTCAGACCCTTTTCCATGTTTGGCCATTCCTATAGTGCATCGGGCAAACTTTTTATCTCGGATGTCGATCACGGGCTATTTCATCTGCAGCAAAACAAGCTTATCTCAGTAATTTCTGACCCATTACTACAGCAAAACGAAATTAGATTCGTGCTGCCCATTTACGAGAATAAGCTTCTGATCGGTCTTATCAATGACGGCTTGTTTGTTTTTGATGGCAAAACGCTTCGTCCTTGGGATACAAAAGTGAATCAACTGTTACGCGAAAACACTGTATTCTCCGGAATTCGTCTGACAAATGGCTATTACGCCTTTGGTTCGATACAAAATGGTGTTTACCTGACAAATGACCAAGGCGAAGTATTACAACATATCAACAGATACAAAGGCCTGCTCAACAATACGATTCTCAACCTGTACGAGGATACACAAGGTAATCTGTGGCTCGGACTCGACAATGGGATTGATTATCTGGAAATTAATTCACCAATAACCATTTATGACTACAACTACCACATCGAAAGCACCTATAGTTCTGTTGTGCATGACAATTTCCTTTATGTCGGCACCAATCAGGGTTTGTTTTGTGCACCGATGAGTTCACTGGATCACACCAAAAACGACAAGGCAGATTTTGGTCTGATTAACGGCACCGAAGGACAGGTCTGGAACTTACATGTAATTGACGGACAACTGCTTTGCGGTCATAATTTTGGATGTTTCCATATTCAGGGGACTCAGGCCAGAAAGATTGCCGACGACAGAGGATACTGGTCCTTTGCGGCCCATAACAACAACCCCGATACGATCATTGCAGGAACATATGCCGGTTTCTCGATACTTGTCAGAGATGGCTTGTCGTGGCAGAAGCTATGGAAGACTGAAGCTTTTGAAGAATCAGCGCGCAGTTTTGCTCAGGAGTCTAAAAACACTTTCTGGATTGCGCATGGCTACAGAGGTCTTTTCAGGGTTCAGCTTTCATCCGACCTCAGAAAAGCAATGAGCGTAGAATTGTTTAACCACAATCATGGTTTGCCTGAAGAGCTTCCCTACAACGTAATGAATATCAACAAAGAAATTGTTTTTAGTTCAAAAAACGGGTTTTACATATTCGATGCTGAAAACAAAAATTTCATTCCATCTGACCGCCTGAATTCAATTTTCAGCGGACAAAATGCTGTTGACAACATGTTCTCTGATGCCTCAGGTAACCTTTGGTATTTTTCATTCGGCAGTATGGGATTGATGCGCATCCTGGAGGATGGCAAATACACCCGCATAACCGCTCCTTTTAAAAGGATTAATCCGCTTTTGATAGAGTCGTACGAAAGCATCCATGTTTTCGATAACCGAAATGTTTATATCGGTTCCCAAAAAGGTTTGCTGCATTATGATCCGCATTTTAAAAAAGACTACAACAAAGAAGTTCCGGTGTTTTTCCGCGACATCAGCTTTTATGGCAAGGACAGCACTCTCAGAATCGCTGAAGCAACCTCCACCAATGACAATCGCAAAATAATCCGCATTCCATTCAGCCTGAACTCAGTATCCTTCAAATTTGCCAGCCCTGCATTCAATGCGTCAGGACACACAACTTTTTCTTTCAGAATGAAGGGTTTTGAAGAGAACTGGTCCGACTGGGACAATACTACGTATAAAGAGTATACTAACCTCAATGAGGGACAGTATTCATTTGAAGTTAGGGTTAACAATCTGAACAACAGTGATGATAAGACTTATAACTATTCCTTCATTATCGACCCTCCGTTTTACAGATCAAAACTGGCATATGGATTCTATTCTTTTATATTTATTCTGGTTTTAGGAGGCAACCTGCTCTTTGTTCAACGCAGGATATTGAAAACCAGAATAAGGGAGCAACAAAAGCACAAAAAAGAACTTAAAGAAAAAGAAACTGCATACAAAGAAAAGGCCCTGGAAGCTGAGAAAGAAATCATTCATCTTCGCAATGAAAGTCTTCAGAATGAAATCAATCACAAAAACAAGGAACTTGCCAATACAGCATTACACCTTATTCACAAGAACAAAATTCTCAACAGCATCAAAGTTCAGTTGAACAGCATTTTAGATAAGCAATCCGCGCAAACTAACAAACCTGAGATAGAATTAGTTATATCCAGAATTAATAAGGAATTAAAGAATGAGAAGTTTCAGGAACTGTTTGAAGACTATTTTGACAATGTTCATCAGGACTTTATCAGCAGGATGAAAGAGAAACATCCGGAGCTTTCACCACGTGAACTCAGGCTTTGCGCATACCTGAAAATGAACCTGTCCACCAAAGAAATAGCCCCGCTGATGAATATCTCCATTCGTGGTGTTGAAATAGGGCGCTACAGGTTGCGTAAAAAGTTAAACCTCGAACGCGAAGAGAACCTGATCAGCTATCTGATGAATTTCTGACAAAGATCATTTTCGAAAAATTTACTTCCGAGCAAACGCAAGATTCAATCGATTGCATTTTTCCCGCACTTAAATAATTTTGATTGATCAGGTAGATTAATTCTGTTGTAGGACAATTTGTCTATTTATGTCTCTTTATTTCAGTATTTTAAACTTGTATTGATGTAGTAATGATGTAAAGAAAATGTTAAATCGATGTAAAGGTGATGTAAAGAAATTCTTGCAATTGTATTCATTTAGGCTGTAATATTGATCTGCAAATTGCAAATTTTAATCAAGGAAAAACCAAAAACACCCTATATGAAAGGACAAATACGTCTTATTTTGCTGTTTTCCTGCTTGTTATCTATTAACCTCTATGGACAGCAATCGATTGTTACCGGAATTATCACCGATAAGGCAACCAAAGAGCCGCTACCCGGGGCCAATGTAATCATTTCGGGCACACAGACAGGCACTGTTTCAGGTATCGATGGTGACTACAGCCTTCAGTTAGATCCGGGTAACTATCTGCTTGAAGCAAGTTTCATCGGCTACGAGCCATTGAAACAAACCGTGCAACTGTCAGCTGGTCTGAATATTACAGTAAATTTTGCATTGAGTCCCTCCGCATTACAACTCGAAGAGTATGTTGTGGTTGGCTACGGTGTTCAACAGAAAAGTGTTGTCACGGGAGCAATATCAAGTGTAAAAGGCAGTGATTTAAAAAACATGCCTATCACACGCATCGAACAGGCATTGCAAGGCCGCACTTCTGGTATAACGATTGCTGCCAGTTCGGGTCAACCCGGAGCAGGCTCCACAGTAAGGGTTCGTGGCACAACCTCAATCAATGTGAGCGACCCTTTATACGTGATCGATGGTGTACCTATAGATATAGGTGGACTTGATTACCTGAACACAGCAGATATCGAGTCCATGGAAGTACTCAAGGATGCTGCATCGGCTGCCATCTACGGAACAAGGGCTGCCAACGGAGTTATTATTATAACGACTAAGAAAGGAAAAGGCGGAACCACACCCGGAATGAGCCTGAGCTACAATGCCTATGCCGGTACTCAGGCACCTGCGAAAAAACTTGATTTATTAGGTGCAAAGGACTATGCCATGCTAAGAAATGAAGCAGCGCGCAATGCCGGTTTACCGGAAATCTTCCCTGACCCGTCGATATTTGGCGAAGGCACTGACTGGCAGGCTACAATCTTTAATGAGAACGCCCGAATCCAAAATCATGAACTGAGTTTATCCGGTGGAAATCAAACATCATCCTACTATACTTCAATAGGTTATTTTGATCAGGAAGGAATCGTAGCTACTTCCATTTCGCATTACAACAGACTTTCAATCCGGTTGAACACCAGTCATCAGGTGAATGATTATTTCAGATTTGGTAACAACTTCGGCTATTCTCATATCAAAAGTAAAGGCTCGCTGAATGTAAACAGCGAGTATGGCGGACCGCTTTCATCTGCCATCAACCTTGACCCGGTTACACCTGTTATCATTACAGATCCCGATGTTGCCAATGAAGCACCATACACAACCAACCCTGTAGTCAGGGACGAAAATGGAAATCCTTATGCCATCAGCCAATATGTTGTTCAGGAGATGACCAATCCGCTCGCTTACATAGCTACCAGACAAGGAAACTACGGCTGGTCTGACAATTTTGTCGGCAACTTGTTTGCCGAGCTTGAACCGATTAAAGGTCTTATTTTCAGGTCAGACCTCGGCACAAAACTGGCTTTTTGGGGAGATGAGAGTTTTACCCCTGTTTATTATCTGAATGCAGCCAACCTGATCAGTAAAAACAACTTCTTCAGGTCGAGCAATCGCGGGCTGATGTGGAATTGGGAAAACACAGCCGCATATACTAAAAATATTGGAAAACATAACTTCACTGCTCTGGCCGGACTGAGTGCATTTGTTGAAAGTTCAAAAGGAACCAACGCGAGATACTATGGTTTGCCTGTAAATACCTTCGATGAGGCTTCGATGAACTACAGCATCATTGACTCTGAAAAACTCGGAGGTGGATGGGAAAGCCCCGAACACAAAATCAGCTCTGTATTTGCCAGGGTTAATTATGACTATGCTCAGAAATATTTGTTTACGGGTATCATCAGACGTGACGGTTCGTCACGATTTGGAAAGAACAACCGATATGGCACTTTCCCCTCTGCATCAATTGGCTGGGTTGTGAGCCGTGAAGATTTCTGGAAAGCCAATGACTATGTAACTTTCTTGAAAATCAGAGGATCTTATGGTGTGAACGGGAACGATAATATTGCAGATTTTCTGTATCTTGCAACTGTAGGCGGAGGCAGAAACTACACTTTCGATTATGACAATTACCAGATTGGATACAGCCCGAATGCCCCCTCAAATCCGGATCTGAAATGGGAAGAAACCAGCCAGTCAAACATCGGTTTTGAGGCTACTTTATTCTCTGATTTCAGGTTAGTAGTGGATTTGTACAGTAAAAACACCACAGGCATGCTGGATAAGTTCGTATTGCCGGCTTATGTGGGTGCTATTGAAGACCCGATAGCAAATATCGCTTCGATGACCAACAAAGGTGTCGAAGTTGAGTTAGGTTACAGAAGAAAAGTCGGTCAGGTTGAGTTGAACCTTCAGGGAAACGCCAGCTATCTGAAAAACGAAATTACTGATCTGGGAAGTGTAGATTTCAGGACCGGCGCCAATTTCCAGTCGAGCAGCTATGAAATAAGCAGGCTCATGGTTGGTCATCCTATCGGTGCTTTTTACGGATTCGAAATATTGGGCGTATTTCAGTCTTTAGGTGAAATACAGAAACACATCAATGAAAATGGCGAGTTATTACAACCCAACGCTCGTCCGGGCGATTTTAAATATGCCGACCTAAATGCCGATGGTAAGATTGATGCTGATGACCGAACATTTATCGGAGACCCTACCCCTACTTTTTCCTATGGCTTTACCGTTGCCGCCACCTGGAAGCAATTCGACGCCATGGTCTTTGTACAGGGAGTTTCAGGAAACGATGTATTCAATGGCCTGAGAAGACTTGATATTCCATCCTCAAACTGGACTACCGATGCTCTTGACCGTTGGACAGGTGTTGGAACATCCAATTCTTATCCAAGACTTGTTAATGGTGACCCGAACAAAAACTTCAGCAATCCTTCAAGCTTCCATCTGAACAACGGCGCTTACCTCAGGATAAAAACCGTCCAGATTGGATATACCGTGCCCCAGGCCCTTTCGAAAAAAATCGGCATGAAACAGCTTCGGGCATATGTAGGAGCAAACAACTTGTTCACTTTTACTAAATACAAGGGCTTTGACCCTGAAATCGGTGGAAGCAGTTATGGAATCGACCGTGGTTTCTACCCACAGGCAAGGTCATTTATGGTTGGTGTTAATGTAATTATTTAAAGGAGAAACATATATGAAAAAGACTTTGTTATATATCATAGGAACGGTTTTAATCTTTGTCGCTGTGTCCTGCACCAAGGACTGGCTTGAAGTGAAACCAAAAGGAACTACACTTGAAGACAACTTTTATAAGAACGCTGATGAGGCATTTGCCGGATTGGTTTCGGTTTATGACCCTCTGGGTACTGAATGGGTAAATACCTATGCAAGCAAAGTAGGATTGCTCAACAGTGCCTCTGACGATTGCTATGCCGGTGGCGCGGCTTATGGCGACCAGATTTCATGGGAAGCCTGGAACAGCTACACACTTGAACCTGCTGTTGGTCCGCAGGATAGTTTTTGGGGACGCAATTTTACCGGAGTCAACCGAGCCAATACTTTGCTATCGAAACTCGACGATGTACCCATGAATGAAACTCTCAAAGCGCGTTTCAGAGCCGAAGCCAAGTTTCTCAGAGCATATTATTACTTCGACCTTGTCCGGTTGTTCAGAAATGTACCGCTCTTCACCAGCCTTTTGTCGCCTTCTGAATTCTTTTCAGCCGAGCAGGCAAGTCCCGAAGATGTTTACACCCAGATTGAAAAAGACCTGAACGAAGCCATTCCGGATCTCCCGTTAAGTGTGCCTCCCTCAGAGAACGGCAGGGTAACGACATATGCTGCAAAAGCCTTACTGGGCAAGGTTATTCTTTTTCAAAACAATGAAAGCAGGATGGCCGAGGCAGCTGCATTGTTTGAAGAAGTAAACACGGCTCCGTACTATGAACTGCTCGAGAATTATGCTGATATCTTCAGACCCGACAACAAATTTAACAAAGAGTCCATCTTTGAGATAACACACACTTCGGTTGCAATAGGTTACTGGGATTTCCCCCGCCCCCCTGCCGGAGAAGGAAACTTGCTTGTGCAGCTCTGCGGACCAAGAGCCTATGCCGGCCCGACATACTCAGCCGGATGGGGTTTCAACCCGATTATTCCTGATCTTGTCGAACTCTTAAAAGGAAGCAACAGATATGTTGGAACGGTTGCAAACATAGACAGTCTCGAAGAAGCCGGATTAGCCGTTTATGAAAAAGGTTATCAAAACACAGGTTATTTCATGCAAAAGTTTGCTCCGCTGAAGGACTTTCAAAATTCCGGCGGTGGTGATGCAGTGCTTGAATGGCCCAACAACTATATCGAAATTCGTCTGGCAGATGTTTACCTGATGCACGCTGAGGCTTTGGTGCGGTCTGGTAATGCCTCTGAAGCCCAGCAATGGCTTGATAAAGTGCGTGAAAGAGCAGGATTACCTTTGGTACCTGCCACACTTGAAAATATCTATCACGAAAGACGGTTAGAACTGGCTACTGAAGGTCATCGGTTTTTCGACCTAGTGCGCACCGGAAAAGCAGCAGAAGCTTTGGCATTCAAAGGATTCGTGGCAAATAAACACGAGATACTGCCCATTCCGCTTACCGAACTGGGAAATACCAAACTGAAACAAAATCCGAATTATTGAAATTATCATATTGTGTATTAGTGATTTAGGTTAGTAATTCAGGTCGGTCACCTTCGGGTGGCCGGCCCTTACTGAAAAAGAAAATGAAATGTAAAATATCGCTCATCAGTGTTTTGGTCGTCCTGTTTACAGGGTGCAGCAGCGGACAGAAAGACCGTTCCGTCATCATTATACCCGGACCACCACAGGATTTGGGTTGGGAATTTGAAACTACGCCATTCTGGTATGATGAGTTTGATTACACCGGATTGCCCGACCCTGTTAAATGGGATTATGACCTCGGAGGAAGCGGTTGGGGAAACAATGAATTGCAATACTATACAAACAGGATTGAGAACGCAAAAGTTGAAAACGGCATTCTGACCATCACAGCCAGAAAAGAAAACTTTGAAGAAAAATCTTACACCTCTACAAGACTTGTCAGCCGTAAGAAAGGTGATTTGCTTTATGGAAGAGTTGAGGCAAGGGCAAAGGTTCCGGCCGGCAGGGGTACCTGGCCGGCTATTTGGATGCTCCCAACTGATTGGGAGTATGGCGGATGGCCGAAATCAGGTGAGATCGACATCATGGAACACGTGGGATATGATCCTGAGGTGATACACATGAGCACCCACTGCGAAGCTTATTATTGGGTGCTGAATAACCAAAAAACAGCAACAAGGAAAGTGCCCGGCGCCATTACTGATTTTCAGCTGTACCGAGTCGACTGGACACCTTTCGCCATTAAAGGATACATAAACGACCAACATATATTTACCAGTTACAATGAAGGCACCGGACCAGCCGTGTGGCCATTCGACAAACGATTCCACATTATCCTTAATGTTGCTGTCGGCGGCAGCTGGGGCGGTGCCCAGGGTGTTGATGATAACATATTCCCGGCTAGCATGGAGATTGACTATGTACGTTTCTACAAAATGATTCCGAAATAACCCACTTATGACCACCAGATTAAAAATTCTTTTGCTTTTGTTCTCCATATTTGCAGGCGCAAACCTGTCATGCAGCAAAACCGATGATGTTACGGTTAGCCTGAATATCCCCACAAGCTTGTCTATTGACGAAAAAGATGAAGGCCAGCAATTGGTTTCGTTCACATTTACTCTTGACCAAAACGCACCAAAGGATGTCATCATTACATGGTCATTGACTGAAGGAACAGCAAAAGCAAATGAGGATTTTGAACCAAAGTCAGATGTTATTACTGTGATAAAAAAAGGCACAAAAAGCCAATTAGTTGAGTTTACCATATTTGGGAATCAAACGTATCAATCAGACAGATACTTTAATCTCATTGTAACCAATGTAAAGAATGCAGTACTCACTAATCCCATTTGCAGGATCGAAATACAGGACAACGATCCTTTCATACCAGAACTCACCCTACCCTCACGGTTGATAGTCCCTGAAGGAAACAACGGAAACCAGACTGTGGGCATATTAGTGAAGCTTTCCGGCACATCGGAAGCCCCGGTAACTTTTAGCTGGTCAACTGTGGATGGCTGGGCCAAAGCAGGGACTGACTTTCTTTCGGTCAACGGGCAGAATATTCAGATAAATCCGGGTGAGACAGAAAAAACGCTTGAGGTTGAAGTTGTTGGCGACAACATCTTTGAAATGGATGACTATTTCGATGTTGTTCTTGAAAATATCACTGGTGCTGTCGCTGAAATAAATACGGTTAGGGTATATCTGAAGAATGATGATACTTTTCAGCCTGATCAGGCCGAAGACGGCACTATAACACCGCTCGAGTATCCCGGAATGACATTGGTGTGGAGCGATGAGTTCAGCGGAAGTTCGGTCAACCCCGATAACTGGGGCTATGATCTCGGAGGAGGCGGATGGGGAAACAATGAGTTGCAGGTTTATACCAGTTCCTCAGAAAACTCTTTTATACTCAATGACAAGTTGAATATAAAAGCCACAAAACTATACTCTTCATATAACTCAGCAAGGCTTCTTTCCAAAGGCAAAAAAGAATTCACCTACGGAAGGATTGATATCCGCGCCAGAATGCCCTACGGTCAAGGTATCTGGCCTGCTCTCTGGATGCTTGGAGGCAACATTTCACAAGTTGGCTGGCCACGTTGCGGTGAAATTGACATAATGGAATATCTGGGTCATGAGCAATCAAAAACCCATGGTACAGTTCATTATTACGAAGGCGGACACAGGTACAAAGGCAGCAGCTATACACTGCCAGGAAACCAGAGTTTTCACGATGCGTTCCATGTCTTTTCCATTGTGTGGGGCGAAAACTCTATCCGCTGGTATGTTGACTACAACTTGTTCTATGAAGTGGACGACGCCATGGTTGTTTTCGATTCATTCAGAAAACCACAGTTTTTCATCATGAATATAGCTGTTGGCGGCAATTGGCCGGGTTATCCTGACGAAACTACAGTATTCCCGCAGATCATGGAAGTCGACTATGTAAGGGTATTTCAAAACGATTAAGGAGTTTTATACAAACCAGAAAAACACAAAAGATAATGAAACAGTTGATGTGTAAAAGCCTTTTATTTCTGTCGGTAGTTTTCTTCTTCTCATGCACCAATGAACAGAAAACAATTGTCAGACAAGACCTGGATCCTGAAGTGGAGCAGAGAATCTCGGATATAATGGCAAAAATGACCCTAAGTGAAAAAGTCGGACAGATGACTCAGGTTACTCTGGATGTGCTTACCAAAGGCGAAAACCCATTCTCAAGCTTTGAACCGGTTCAGCTCGACTCGAACCAGTTACATAAAGCATTTGTGGAATACAGAATTGGCTCGGTGCTGAATACGGCCAACAACCGTGCAAGAACACCTGAAGTATGGAACGGACTCATCACTCAGTTGTTGGATTACGCCCTTGAGGCCTCTCCCAATAAAATTCCTGTAATTTATGGTCTCGACATGATTCATGGTGCCAGCTATGTGGATGGTGCCACCTTTTTTCCGCAACAGATTGGCATGGCTGCAACCTGGAACCCCGAACTGGTAAATGAAGCCGGAAGAATTACAGCTTACGAAACACGCGCAGCAGGTGTGGCATGGACCTTTTCGCCTGTGCTCGACCTGGGTGTGGATCCCCGATGGCCACGTCAATGGGAAACTTTTGGTGAAGACCCGTATTTGTGTGCCATTATGGGACATCACCTCATTAAAGGATATGAAGGAGAAAACAACGAAATTTCACATCCCAACCAGATAGCATCCTGCCTGAAGCATTATATGGGCTATTCGCACACCCTCAGCGGAAAAGACAGAACCCCGGCATGGATGCCCGACAACAAGCTTTTTGAATATCATGCCCCAGTATTCAAAGCCGGGATTGAAGCCGGAGCACTTACAGTCATGGTCAACTCAGGCGAAATCAACGGGGTGCCGACACATGTCAACAAAAAACTGCTTACAGATGTGCTCAAAGACCAATGGGGCTTTAAAGGTTTTGTGGTTACCGACTGGGCCGACATAGAATACCTGCATACCCGCCACAAAATCGCGCCAGACCACAAAGAGGCTGTGAAATTGGCCATCAATGCCGGTATCGACATGTCGATGGTGCCATATAATTTCGATTTTGCCGATCATCTGATTCAACTGGTCGAAGAAGGATCAGTAAGCATGGCCCGCATAGATGATGCCGTCAGAAGAATACTCAGAGTCAAGATTATGCTCGGTTTGTTTGAACAGCCTTATACCCTTGCTGAAAACTATCCTGATTTTGCCTCGCAAAAGCATGCCGACGCTGCCAGAAAAACTGCCCTTGAGTCCATCACCTTGCTCAAAAATGAACAAAGTCTGTTGCCTCTTTCCAAAAATACACGCATCCTGGTAGGTGGTCCGGCCGCAAACATAATGAGACCACTGAACGGAGGCTGGAGCTACTCATGGTTAGGCAATCTTGTAGATGAATTTGCAGGTGAGTATCATACTGTTTATGAAGCTTTGAAATCTGC
>Ga0116204_1000085_pt1 | contig 41723 bp, 39 predicted proteins | sample LakKivwa52mmetaG_FD_94481 | JGI IMG/M metagenome (GOLD analysis project Ga0116204, IMG submission 94481) | Anoxic lake water microbial communities from Lake Kivu, Rwanda to study Microbial Dark Matter (Phase II) - Lake Kivu water 52m metaG | ecosystem: Environmental > Aquatic > Freshwater > Lake... | reverse complement strand
TTTTGGTTCACTCCACCGAAAATCACGGCAGTTTTCAAACCGATGTTTTTGCCGTAGGTGACAAAACTGTCTTTGATTTGTGCAGCAAGTTCTCGTGTGGGTGCCAAAACAAGCGCTTTGATCGTGCGCTTTCCGGAGGTGAGGATGCCTTCTTTGTACAGCCTTTGTAAAATGGGAATGGCAAATGCCGCGGTTTTCCCCGTTCCGGTTTGCGCACTTCCTAACATGTCCCTTCCTAATAAAAGACTCGGAATAGCCTGTTCTTGGATTGGGGTGGGAACGACATACCCTTCCGACTTCACGGCATCCAAAATCGGTTTTATCAAGTTCAATTGTTCAAAATTCATAGATTGGTTTGACTCCTTCTTTATAAATGAAAAAGCAACCCCATATCGTTTCCCTGCCTGATGCGGGAAAGGGGGTTCTTTTTTGCATCGTAGTAAATTTTTGTGAATGAAATTCGGGTGAGTTGGTGGAGCTGACGGGACTTGAACCCGCGACCCCTACAATGCCATTGTAATGCTCTCCCAGCTGAGCTACAGCCCCTTCACCGACGTTTCGCTTCACCCCGTTGGTCAAGAAAATATCAACCTTGCATAAAATGGTCGGGACGACAAGATTTGAACTTGCGACCTCTTGGACCCCATCCAAGCGCGCTACCAAGCTACGCCACGTCCCGACACTCGTATTATACCACATTTTTCCATGAAGGGAAAGAAAATCCTTCGCAAAAATGAAATCGACGGATTTTTGTCTTCGATTCCAAAGCTCGTAGCTAGATGAATAAATGGCTGCTTTCCGAGTGGAATCAAACTGCTTTTTGTGGCCATTTGTTTAGCCACTTCAGTTGAAAAGCAATCGTCGGACCGATAATCAATGCCAAAATCAAACTCCCCAAATTTACTGCTCCGAAACCGATACCTGCCCAAAAGCCAAATCCCGTCGCCAAAACAATCGCAAACAATTCAATGCCTATTCTTGTTGCGAAAAAGCTTTTGCTTTTAAAAAGTCTCATCAGTGACAACGTGAGTTCATCAAAAACCATCGCAGGATACTTCGTGACAATCATCATCGCCAATCCCAATGTCAAAACAAGCAACCCGCCAATGTAAAAGAGTCCACGCACCCACAAGAGGTTTGGATAAAAATCGGAAAACACTACGATGTCCCAAAAATCAATTGCGAGTGCGATTCCAACGATGGGGATGGACACCAAGAAAAATTTCGCGTTTTTGTTGTAGATTACAACAAACGCCATGATAACCACATTCACCAGTGCGCTGGCTGTCCCAAGTGAAATGCTTGCCAAAATACTCAAATTATTCGTCACCGTGTCCCAAGCCCCTGCACCCAAAGCACTTCGTAACAAAACATTGACGCCCAAGGCGGAAAGAATGATTCCAAACAAGTAAACAATCATTTTGATGAAAGAAGACTTATTTTTTTTGTGGATGTTTAGATTCAAGACAGTCACCTCAATGAACGATTGATAGATATTCTATCACAACCAGGAATCAAATGCCAATGAAACGTTTCGCAAACCTTTAATCCATATTCCTTTTTCGTATGATGTGCTCTGATTCATGGTTCCATGTGAAAGTCTGCATCACATGATTTTCATCTTTCTCATTTTTGATGATACGGATGCTTTTTTGTTCGAGAGTTTGTGTAGTAAAAAGTCTTGATACCCTGCACGACTACTTGTGCGTTTGTATCAAGACTTAAGTTTCTAAATGGTGGAGCTGAGGGGACTTGAACCCCTGTCCAAAGTAAACAACGGCACTAATTTCTACAAGTTTATTCCATTGTGATGGTTTCGCCTTCGACATCGACAAAAGACAAACGATGCCGAGGCTAGCCTGTCAAATATCAACCACCTCGACTAAGGCTTGTTAGGAGGTCTATCCCGTGATCTGAACCCTATCTGTCGCTTACGGGCATAGCGTCAGGAGAGTACTGTTTCTAATTAAACAGCGAAAGAAAGTTGTTGGTTTCCGGTTATTTAAAACCTCGGCGTTTTTACTTGCGCAACCAAGACTTGCTTATAGTGCGATACCTACCCCGTCGAATCCGTAACAGCCCCATGTTTTATTCGGAATAACGAGTTTTTTTGAATTTTTCCATTTCCCGTTTGGCGTCCCGCTCCTTGATGTCGTCTCTTCTATCGTAATCTTTTTTCCCTTTGGCAACTCCGATTTCCAATTTGGCGAAACCTGCGGACAAATACACCCTCAACGGAATGAGCGCATACCCTTCAATACTTTGTTTTCCGATCAACCGGGAAATTTCCTTTTTATGCAACAAGAGTTTTCTTGTCCGAGTTGGTTCGTGGTTGTAGCGGTTCCCTTGATCGAACGGAGAGATGTGCATGTTAATCACATACAACTCGCCGTCTTTTGCCATGCAATAGGCGTCTTGGATGTTGATCTTTCCTCCACGAACGGATTTGATCTCTGTTCCGGTTAAAACGAGTCCGCCTTCGTATTTGTCTTCAATGAAATAATCGTGATATGCCTTCTTGTTTTGGCATAGCACTTTCACTTGATCTTTTGGCACGTTCTCACCTTCTTTTCCGAGGAGGTTGCTTTCTACCTTTGACGGTTGGTTTTCCGTTTGAAAGATTTTTCTTGGGTCCTCCGAACTTGTGGGATTTCTTCATTCCAACAATTCGAAAATTGATTTCCCTTGCGGCCTTGTTCGCAGATAACAATTCCACCTTGACGATGTCCCCGATTTTGAAGATTCGTCTTGTTCTTCTTCCGACCATGATCATCATCGTTTCATCGAATTCGTAAAAGTCATCGGTCATGTCGAGCATATGGACAAGTCCCTCGACCGTATTTGGGAGTTCCACGTAAATTCCCCAGTTTGTCAACGAGGATATGACTCCCTCGAACTCTTCGCCAATGAAACGCGCCATATATTCCGCTTTTTTCATATCGTTGACTTCGTTTTCGCAATCAACGGCGTCGCGTTCCTTTTCGCTCGATTGGATTCCGGTCGCAGCGACTTTCTTTGTGAAATATGCAACATTTTCCTCCGCGACATTTGCGTGGATGATGAATTCACGAATCAACCGGTGAACAAGCAAATCCGGATATCGACGGATTGGAGAGGTGAAATGGGTGTAGTATTCGCTTGCCAGTCCATAATGTCCGATGTTCGTCTCGGAATATTTCGCCTTCGCCATGCTTCGAAGCATCAAGGTGTTGATTGCTTTTTCAGCCGGATCGTCCTTTAAATCGGCCAATAAAGATTGTAATGCTTGGGGATGGATTTTGTTTTCCTTTCCCTTCACCCGATGTCCGAGAGCTGCAGCGATTTTCAAGACTTTCTTCAACCGGTCTTCTTTTGGGTCGTCATGAACACGGTAAATGAATGGCAAGTCGAGCCATTTGAAATGCTCTGCGACCGTCTCGTTGGCGAGAAGCATGAATTCTTCGATCAATCGTTCACTCGACTTGCGTTCCCTCATCAAGATGTTAATCACAGACCCGGATGCATCGACAACGATTTTCGACTCAGACGTCTCAAAATCAATTGCTCCTCTTCGGATTCGCTTTTGTTTCAAGATATCGGCCAATTCTTTCATCTTAAGAAACATTGGATAAAGATCCCCCACTTTGGAAATGGTTTCCTCGTCGTGGTCTTCAATCATTTTGTTGACCGCCGTATACGTCATTCTCGCTTTCGATCGGATGATGCCTTCGTAAATTTGATGATCGACGACATTTCCAAGAGAATCGATTTCCATATCGCATGCCATGACGAGTCGGTCCACACCCTCATTCAAGGAACATATTCCGTTTGAGAGCTTGTGAGGAAGCATTGGAATCACTCGATCCGCCAAGTAGACGCTTGTTCCTCGCCGATATGCCGTCTCATCCAAAAAAGATCCTTCCTTGACGTAATAACTGACATCTGCAATGTATACGCCAAGCATCCAATTTCCATTGGCTCGTTTCTCAACATAAATGGCATCGTCAAGATCCTTGGCGTCTTCTCCGTCAATCGTGACAACGGACATTGCGCGAAGATCCCTTCTTCGATTTGCCTCATACGGATCCACAACGGTTGGAGCAAGGTTTGCTTCATTCATCGTATCTTCCGAAAAAGCGATTTCAAAATTGTAATTGATCGCAACAGCCGTGATGTCAACACCGGGATCGTTTTTATGCCCGAGAATGTCCGTGATTTTTCCCGTCGCCGTATGATCGTCGTTGATTTTCAAAAGACGCACTTTGACCTTGTGATCGGTGATTGCCCCCGGATGATCCGAAGGATGAACGAACACGGTCAAATCAAGCGAAGGGTCATCGCTTTTTACGATTCCTCGATCTTTTTTCATCACAAGATTTCCGACGATGACTTCGAGATTTCGCTTAAGAATTCGAACTACCACGCCTTCCTTCAACCCTCGTTCGCTCGCTTCTTCCGATACTTTAACGAGAACCTTGTCTTTTGGAAGAGCCCCGTTGGTTTTCGTTTTCGGAACGAACACGTCTTTCAAATCATCCTCAACCCGCACGAATCCGAATCCCTTTTGTTTGACATCGATGATTCCGACGAATAAATTCATTCTTCGAATCAAATCGTATTGGTGCTTCGAATTTTTGGCGATCAACGCCTCTTGTTCCAAGGATTTAAGCGATTCGGACAAGGCGACATACTCCGATTCTGAAGAAAGATGAAGCGCGGAAGCAAGTTCATCGATGGTTTGTCTTTTATAGTCTTGTTGTTGCATGTGCTCGATGACTCGGTCCCTCACGGCGACACCTCCTATCTTGGAATAAAAAAAGGCCTTTCAGCCTGTTTTTTAGAATCGTTCCACAAAGAATGTCGCAATGATCGCCAGAATGAAGAAGGCAACGGACAAAACCGACGTAGCGCGGTTAATCCAAAGCTCAATCCCTCTTTGTTTTTGATTGGCAAACAGTTCTGATTTTTCTCCGGAAAACGCCTGGGAGACATCATCCTTTGAGTTTTGTAAAACGATGATCGAAATTAAGAAAACAGACACGATCAATAATAAAATATCTATTGCTGTCATTTGAACTCCTCCTGAATCTTGAAAAACCTCATATGATTTCGCTTTATGTATTATAGCACTTTTGAAACGGAAAATCAAGTTTTATATACGTTTTTTCTTTCCTTTGACGGATTCATCCCAAACCTATAAAAATGAAAGGACAAGATATGCGACATAACTTCCAATCAACAATATCGAGGGGAATGCGTATGTGAATTTGTTGATCGATTTTGTCCGTGCGATGGAGTACATCAAAACCAATGTGCTGAATATTCCCAAAACCAGCAACAATGTGATGTTCGACAACAATCCCGATCCTGGGTTTGTGATTTGGGCGAAAATGTTCTCCTTATTGTATACAAGATCCACTGCGGAAATGATGGTGAAATTGAAGACATTGCTTCCGATGATGTTTCCACACGCGGCATCGTAATTGCGCAAACGGACGAGTTGGATCAACGCGGTGAACTCGGGAAGACTTGTCGCTGCGCCAAGGAAAAGCGCGCCCGCCAAACTGCTGCCAATGTCGAGTGCGTGATCAATTCGACTAGTCACGATGGTGATCAAAATGCTTGATGCGACCAAAACCACACTCCAACCCAAAAATCGGATGATTTGAACCTTGACTTGTTTTTTTACGTTTGGATCGTTTTTGTCGACGATTTGAGTGGTTCTTTCTTCCGAGGGCTTTTCTTTGGACAACATCCGTATCGAAAAGACATAAATGACGATGACAATCGCAGATATTAGACTAAACGAGATTTTAAAAATGTTGATTTCGAAGTAATTCCAACTATTTCCGAGCACGTAAAACATCAAAAGAGGCATCAATACAACAACGTATAGCAATAAGACAAACAAATTCGATTTTCTCATTGCCTTGATCCGGTTCATAAACGTGAGACGGATGAATATCAAATCAACAAGTCCAAGCACCATCATGTTGAACAAGTTGCTGCCATAGACGTTCCCAAACGCCAAACCCGGTTCTCCGATGATCGCAGCCGATATGCTTGTGATCAATTCCGGAAGACTGGTTACAGCTGCCAAAAAAACACCGCCGATCATTGCACCGCCGATGTTGGTCAATTTGTCAAGCTGATCCACCGTATCCGCGATTTTCTTGGCAGAGAAGACCACGAAGACGGCCAATAAAGCATATTGTAAAAACAACAAGAAAATATCCATGTCCAACCTCTTTTTTCAACGGTTCTATTATAACACAACGAGTCTACCCCCGCAACTTTTAAATAAAAAAAGAACACGCAAGCATTATTAAAAACACGGACCTATCAGGTCCGTGTTTCATGTTCATTTAGCAATGAACGTATGTTTCAATACTTCGTCCAAACTGCTAACTGGAATGATCGTCAATGCGTTTTTGACGCTTTCTGGTATGTCTTCAATGTCCTTCATGTTGTCTTTCGGAATGATGATTGTGTTGAGTCCGCTTCGGTGGGCAGCTATGGACTTCTCGCGGACACCTCCGATTGCAAGGACTCTTCCCCGAAGTGTGATTTCCCCAGTCATCCCGACATTGTGATTGACGGTTCTTCCGGACAAAGCGGATATGATCGCAGTTGCGATTGTGACTCCGGCAGACGGTCCGTCCTTCGGAATTGCGCCTTCCGGTACATGGATGTGTATGTCGTTTTCCTTGAACATCTTGGGTTCGATTTCAAACTTGGTATGGTTCGATCGTACATAACTAAGTGCGGCTTGGGCGGACTCTTTCATGACATCGCCAAGTTTCCCAGTCAACACCAATTTTCCGTCTCCTTTGTAATAGGTCACCTCAACAGACAAGGTGTCTCCGCCGTATTGCGTGTAGGCAAGACCCGTGACAACACCGATCTGATCTTCGATATCCGCTTTGTTGTGGAAATAACGGGGTTTCCCCAAGTATTCCTCGATATCGCTTGCGTCAATGACGATTTTCCCTTTTTTACCCATCAGAATGTTTTTGATTGCTTTCCGGATCAAGGTTCCGATATGGCGTTCGAGCTCGCGCACGCCTGCTTCTCTTGTAAATTCACGGATGATTCGCCACAAAGCATCATCGCTCACTTCAAAATCGATCTTTGACAAACCATGCAAAAGAAGTTGTTTCTCAATCAAATGACGTTTGGCAATTTCCAATTTTTCAAACTCCGTGTAACTCGAAAGTTCAACGATTTCCAAACGATCGCGAAGAGGTTCGGGGATGTTTCCAAGGTAGTTCGCAGTCGTTATGAAAAACACCTTCGACAAATCATACGGTTCTTCGAGATAATGATCGCTGAAGTAACGGTTTTGCTCGCCATCAAGCACTTCAAGCATCGCGCTTGCTGGGTCTCCTTTATAGTCGCTGCTCATCTTGTCGATTTCATCCAAAAGAAACACGGGATTGATGGTTCCGGCCTTTTTCATCCCTTGTAAAATCCGACCCGGTAGTGCTCCAAGATAAGTTCTTCTATGTCCACGGATTTCCGCCTCGTCTTTGACCCCTCCAAGCGCTTGCTTGACAAACTTTTTGTTGAGGGCGTTGGCCACCGAACGGGCCAAGGATGTTTTCCCAACCCCCGGAGGACCGACCAGGCAAAGAATGGCTTGCGGGTTTTTTTTGGTCATGATTTTAACCGCGAGATATTCCAAGATGCGCTCTTTCACTTTTTCAAGTCCATAATGGTCTTTTTCGAGTTCTTCCTTGGCTTTTACGATATCGGTTGTCTCGACGGATTCCTTGCTCCAGGGCAAACTGATGACAAAATCCAAATATGTCTTGATGATTCCGGATTCGGCTGCGTTCGATGGGATTGAATTGTAACGCTCCAGTTCGATCAAGGCTTTTTCTTCCATCGATTTTGGCATTTTCGCATCCATTATTTTTCTTCGAAGTTGATCGATTTCCGTTTCCTTTTTCGCTTTGTCACCCAACTCATCTTGAATGACTTTCATTTTCTCCCGCAGGTAATATTCTTTTTGATTTTCATTGATGGACTTTTTCAGTTCTTTTTCAATGTTGTCTTCCAAAGATCGAATGTACTTTTCCCGTCTTATGTCCTCTAAAAGAAATTTCAATCTTACATTCGTGTCAATCGTCGCCAAATACTTCTCTTTTGTGTTGTAATCAAAATTGATTGAGAATGCAAGCATGTCGGTCAACACCTCGGCGTTCACCCCTTGCGAGATTGCATTTGCCACTTCTTGGTTGTTTTCAAGAAGTTTTTCACCGCCGGTGACAATTTCATTGACAAGCATTCGGACCTGAGCGAGTTCTTCGTCAAAATTGGTCGAGAAGGACGGTTTCGTTGTGAAGTCCACGAAAAAGTTTGGTTTCGCTTGTAGGTATTGATTGATCTCGACACGAACGATTCCCTTTAACTTGACTTTGTATGAATTGTTTGGGAGTTTGATATTCAGTTGGATCTGACACAATACGCCAATCGGCTTTAAGTCCTCCGGATTGGGTTCTTCGAGCGTCGGATTTTCTTGAACCAAAAGAATGACATAGTTTTTATAACCTTCGGCGACCTTCAAGGATTTCAAACTTTCCTTGCGGCCTACTTCGATTCGTATTTCATTGTTTGGTAAGGGAACAATTCCTCTCACGGCGATGCCTGGTAACTGACCTTTCGTGATGTCATATGAATTGTACATGGAATCACCTTCTTTCGTTTCCATTTCTATTTTACACTTATTTGAGTAAACTTTCAACTGTTTTGCAAAAATCTGTCAATGCGATAAAGTGACCCAAAGCGGGTCATCTTCATCCATATATTTCTATTCAAGTTTCGCTTTTGCTTTTAACAAATCGATCGTTTTGATGACGATCAAATGATCCTCAAGAACGACTCTAGACAATGCCTTCTTAACGGTTTGGATGTCTTGATTATACAAACCGGCAAGCTTCACATATTCTGCTTCGAACTCATCTTCGGTGAGAGTCACTTTTTCTTCTTTCGCGATCGCACGAATGACAAGTTCTTCCTTCACTTTCTTGGATGCATATTCACGCAAGTGAATTTTGTATTCATCAAGGGTTGTTCCGTTGTATTGAAGAAACAATTCCATTGGAATATTGTATCGTTTGGCTTGTTCTTCCAACTCGTTCAATTTGTGCTCCATTTCGTGATTGATCATGGATTCGGGAATGTCAACCTTTGCGTCGTTGCAGGCCGCATTCACCACTTCGGTAACGAGATGGGTTTCCGCTTTCCGATCTTTTTCTTCTTTGATCGTTTTTTCGGTGTGTGTTTTATATTCATCCACCGTTTTCACGCCTTCAATTTTCAACTCGGCAACAATTTCATCGGAAAGTTCGGGAATGACTTTTGATTTGACTTCGTTCACTCGCACCTTGAAGATGGCTTCTTTTCCAGCCAAATGTTCGGCTTGATAGTTTTCAGGAAATGTGACAATGATATCGCGTTCATCGAGCGGGTTCATACCGATTATTTGTTCCTCGAATCCCGGAATAAATGATCCGGAACCAATCTCAAGGGAGTGATTCTCTCCTTTACCCCCTTCAAACGCCACCCCGTCGACAAAACCTTCGAAATTGATGACTGCCGTATCCCCGTGATCCACTGCGCATTCCTTGATGATGTTTTCCGCCTTTGTCTTCAACATCACGGCAATCTTTTCCTCGATTTCGCTTTCCAAAACATCTGTTGAAAGCGGTTTGACTTTTGTTCCAAAATATGATCCTAAAACGACTTCAGGTTCGACTTCGACCAATGCCGTGTAAGTCAGTTCTTTGCCTTCACCAACCGTGGAGTAATCAAGATCGATGTCCGGTTGCGCGATGACATTGATCTTCGAGGCCTTAACGGCTTCGGGATAACTGTCGTTCAACGCAAAATTAACCGCGTCTTCATACAATGAAGCAACTCCGAATCGTCTTAGGTAAATTGCCTTTGGAACTTTTCCTTGTCGAAATCCGTCGATTTTTACTTCTTTCGAAACTTTTTCAAATGCCTTGTCCAATGCGGACTGAAATGCTTCTTTGGTGATGGTCACAGTCAATTTAATCTTGTTGCCATCTTGTTTTTCCACTGTGTAGTTCATTTTCTTCCTCCGTTTTGTCTTTGTTTCATGCTTTGTTTATTATACCAAAAACTGTCATTTTTGACAAGTGGAATGATTGTTTGCGAACCGACACGAAGAAGAAAAAGAAGGTTTCCCTTCTTATTCTGTTTCTTCATCAAATTTAGGAAGGTTCAACAAGACATCGGCGATGATGTCCATTGCTTCGTCCATCAATTTCTTGGTGTGGGTGGCGGTGTAGCTTGTCCGAATCAAGCACTCCCCTGGTGTTGTTGCGGGAGGAAGCACAGGATTAACATAAACACCGCGTTCAAACAGCATTTTGCATGCAGTGAGGGTTCGAAGCGTTGTGTATGTGTAAATCGGTATGATTGGAGCGATGGATTCTCCCCGTAATTCAAGGCCTCGCTTTTTCAATCCTTCCCGAACATATGCAGCGATATTCAACAAATCGGCGGGGCGATTTGGTTCCCTTTGAAGGACTCTCAATGCTTCGTGGGCACAAGCAACATTTGCCGGGGTCAACGCGGCACAAAATATGAATGGTCTCGAATTGTGCTTGACATATTCCACGATTTTCTTTTCAGCGACCATGTATCCGCCCAAACTCGCAAGCGATTTTGAAAATGTCCCCATGATGATGTCGACTTCATGTTCCAGTCCGAAGTACTCGGCAGTTCCTCGTCCCGATTTTCCAAGCACACCAAGACCATGGGCATCGTCGACCATAACGCGTGCCCCGTATTTTTTCGCCAATGCAACAATTTCGGGAAGATTACAAATATCTCCGCTCATCGAGAAAACGCCATCTGTGACGATTAGTTTTCCCTTCGTATCGGAAGAATTTTTCAAAAGTTCCTCCAAATGAGCCATGTCGTTGTGGTTATACCGTTCCATTTTCGCATAACTCAAACGTGCTCCATCGTAAATGCTCGCGTGATTTTCACGATCAGAAAAAATGATGTCGTTTCTTCCTGCTATGGCGGAGATGATGCCTAGATTGCTTTGGAAACCGGTAGAAAAGGTCATACATGCTTCTTTATTAAGGAATTTCGCCAAGGCTTCTTCAAACTCGATGTGTAATGTCAATGTTCCGTTTAGAAAGCGCGAACCCGATACCCCGGAACCAAACTCCTTGATCGCATCGACCCCTGCTTTGATGACATCCGGATGGCCGGTCAATCCAAGGTAATTGTTTGATCCGATCATGATCATTCGGCGACCTTCCATTTTCACTTCAATATCTTGTCGGGTTTCCAAAGCATGAAAATACGGGTAAATCCCCGCCTTCATCGCATCTTCTGCCGTCTTATAGTCATAACACTTCTTGAAAAGATCCATACTCTACCTCTTTCATTTTTATGGGTTCATTATATCACTATGTGAAAGGATATTCAACAAAAATCAAAGCAAGATTTGACTTGCTTTGATTAAATCTTTCATTTTATTGGAATGGTCAACTCACATGTTCCAATGAAGTCCGAGACAATCCGAATTTTCCCTTCGCCCTTTTTTCCCTTTGTTCTGACCCAAAAGGCAATCGATCCTCCGATTAATGCGATTTTGTCTGGTCCAATGATATCCAACAACTCACATGTTTCAATGGATATGGTGTTGTTCGCATACGCTCGTTCATTCCCAAACTCGTCTTGGCAGGAAACGACCACTCTTGTCGCATCATAGGTTGATTCTTCCACAAGCATCGAGGCATCCATCTTCGCTGTCAAAATTGATCGTTTGGCTGCTCCTTTGACTACTTGCTTGACTAATTTTCCCTTCATCCAACCGTGAAACTCGTACGTGCTGTTTTCATTTCCCCAATCGCCCAAGTATTTTCCGAATATTCTCCCCGCATCTCCCATATCCAGTTTGTACTTCAACATCACATAAGCCATCATCAGTTTATACCTAATTGGCATGTCGAATCCATACTTCGTGTACGCGGATAAAACTTTCTTGATTCTTGAGGAATCTTTTTTGGTGAATCGTTCATTTTTCTCCAACTGGTCCCCGATAAAGTCTTTGATAATGATAGGGGGATGTGGCAAGTGCTTGAACTCGTTGCGATCAGGAAAAAAATCGCCGATCCAATGTTTGTTTTTAAACACTTTGACGAAATCGCAGTTTGTCAAAACATAAATCGGAGGAAACACACTTGCTTGGTATTCTCCGATGTTCATCGAAGACAACACTTCCAAAACCGGAAAATCCGATTGTTGCGATGCGTATGAAGCGGCTGCGTATTTGGATATTCGAAACATATCCATCACACCATGATAACAAATCCGATCCCCGCTGCCGAAATCCTTGTGTGTATTGTAATCGTTCATACACCACCCTATCGCTCCCATGATGCTTTTGTATCGAAAACTGTCGTTTTGTACCCTTAAGTGCCTCACGGCATGTTCGATTCGGTGCGCCTCATCATCAAATTTTTTCGTCGGAAACATGTGACCGTTGTATTCCGTCACCATATAGGGTACATTTTTTCTCATCACGCGCTTAGGTTTTTCCAATCCTTTGTTAAATCCGCGATGGATGAAATCATTATACGTGTAGACATCTTCCAACAACTGACTTCCAGCAAAATTTCTGACGCCTCCGGTCGGTCGACTGGGGTCCAGTGTTTTTGCAATCGCGTTGGTCGCACGGTAAAACGCATCATCGTCGGCTGATTCGTTTATTCGCACACCCCAGATGAATACCGAGGGATGATTGTGATCTCTGCGAATCATTTCCTCGACATGCATCAATGCCGTTTCTTTCCATTTTTCATCTCCGATGTGCTGCCAACCAGGGATCTCAACAAACACCAACAAACCGATCTCGTCACACCGATTCAAAAAGTAGGTGCTTGGAGGATAGTGAGAACTCCGGACAACATTGACCCCCAACTCATATTTCAAGATATCGGCATCTTTTTGTTGAACCTTTTTTGGCATTGCATATCCTACATATGGGTAAGCTTGATGACGATTGAGTCCTATCAATTTCACCTTTTCCCCGTTCAACCATAATCCTTCCTGGTTTGTTTTTATCTCGCGGAACCCGAATCTTTTTTCAATTCGATCAATCAAACGATTGTGTTCATCTTTGATGTTGATGACCATCGTGGACAGAGTGGGATTTTTGATGTCCCAAACATCCGGATTTTCAATCGATAGACAAGTGCGAACCGTTTTCTCCATAACCGTCTTCATTTCAAAATCATGTTCTTTGTTATTTGTGAATACTTTCGCTTCGATGATGCAGGCAATGCCTTGACAATTCGCCAATTCGATGTTCATAGAAAGGATCCATGTGGAGGGGGTTTCTTTTGTTGTGGTGATCCACACATCTTTGATGTGATTTTGGGGTACGATTTCTAGGGATACCTCTCTATAGATTCCTCCATATGTCAAATAATCTACTACAAACCCATGCGGCGGTACGTCCTTGCGCTCCGTTGCATCCGCCTTGACAAAAAGAATGTTATTCCCATCGGCCGAAAGGAGATTTGTCACATCAAAAGAAAAGGGTGTGTACCCTCCTTTGTGGGTGCCTAGATGATACCCGTTCCAAAAAACATCGGCAACACCCGCAACACCTTCAAATCGAACAAATACGGAGTGTTGCGTCTCCAACGGTTCAAGAAAAACATGTTTGATGTAAGAACTGATGAACTGATAGTCTTTTTCGTCAAAATTGTTGTATGGCAGTTCCACATTCGAATGAGGCAGATCAACAACCTTGAAGTTGGTTCCACCGCTTGTCGACAAATCGACTTCCTCGAAAGTCTTTTTGAACAACCACCCGTGATTCAAGTCAAATGTTTTTCTCATATTTCTTCCGCCTTTCTATGCGATTTCTTTGATATGATATATCCGCGAGCCGAAGTCCCCCATCAGACGGACGAATTCATTGTAACCGGATCCGGTGAACTGATGCATGGGAGTGAATCCGTCTGACATAAGCCAATCACCCGTCCATATGTGCGATTCGACTTCTTGATTCATCAAGTGATTATTGGCGAGGATGTTAAAGATGATTCCCTTCGAATTGATCGATATCGGTAAAACTCGGCTCGCAAGATCCCCAAAAGAATGCAAATTGATGTATTGCGGTCTTGTTTGTACGTTATACGTTTTATTCTCGGACAATCCGAGGGTTTTCATCTTCTCATAGCCCGGGTTCGGTTTTGAGAGGATTTGATAATACCCCAAAATCGCCTCTGATTTTTCCGAATTGACCACCATCCATATGCATACATTCTCCTCGAAAGGACTCTTTATCCGGTAGAAATCGCCATATTGAAACAAACTTCGATATGTCTTGTAATAGTCGATTTGCCGTTTGATGGTTTTTCGTTCAAAACGAGTCAGTTTGGTACAATCAAGTTCATATCCCAAGAGTCCAAAAGCAGCCACGTTGTATCTTGTCTCAAGCGGCGTGATTCGAAGAACCTGATGGTTGGGTACGGAAGAGACATGAGCACCCATTGTCGATGGAGGGTAGGCATAACTCGTCCCATATTGAATCTTCAATCGTTCGACCGCGTCCGAATTATCGGAAGTCCATGTTTGAGGCATATAATACAACATTCCAAAATCGAAACGATTTCCCCCCGAGGAGCAAGATTCAAAAAGAATATGAGGAAACTCTTTCGTTAGGGTCTCCAAAACTTTGTATAACCCCAGTACGTATCGATGAAGCAGTTCGCTTTGTCGCTCCATATCTAGATTTCCGGAAAAAAGATCGCTGAAATTTCGATTCATATCCCATTTACAATAGCTGATCTTTGATTCATTAAAAAGTTTCCTAAGCGAGTCCAGGATGTATTCTTGGACCGAAACATTTGAAAGATCCAAAATCAATTGGTTTCGTCCAAAAGATGGTTCACGGTTTGGAAGTCGAATCGCCCAATCCGGATGGTTTTCATAAAGACGACTTTTGATAGAAACCATCTCTGGTTCTACCCATATTCCAAAATCCAATCCGATTTTTTTAATCTTCCTCGAAAGGTTTTCCAACCCTTTCGGAAGCTTTTTGTGATTCACGGTCCAGTCACCCAACGATGTTGTATCGTCGTCTCTCGAACTGAACCATCCATCGTCAAGAACGAACAGTTCCACCCCCAGCTTTTTTGCCGCCTTGGCAAGACGAAGAAGTTTTGACTCATTAAAATCAAAATATGTGGCTTCCCAATTGTTGATCAATACGGGGCGAGGTTTTCCTTTCCACGCCCCACGCACAAGATTTTGTTTGATCAAATCGTGATAATTTTGTGATAAACGGTTCAGCCCCTCGTTTGAGTAGGTCAAAATTGCTTCGGGCGTCTGAAAATTATCCCCTTGGGAAAGAACCCATTTGAAATCGAATGAATTTATTCCCATCAATACGCGAAGCATATCGTGAGGATTCACTTCCACAGTCGCCTCAAAGCTTCCACTATACACCAATGCAAATCCGTAACATTCTCCCATCTGCTCTTCCGTATTTTTCCGTTTCAAAACAAGAAAAGGATTGTGATCGGAAGAAGACACCCCTTTTTTTGAATCGATTTTGGTAATGCCGTATCCCAATTGTCTATTCGTAACATGTCGTTCTCGGATCCAAGCGCCATCAAGTGTGACCATTTCGAAATTGGACTCAAAATGATCGAAATTGAAACTCATCGCTTTGTGGATGATTGTCTTTTGCTTCGACCCGTTCATGATGTTCATGCTTCGCGCAATACAATCTTTTTGATCAAAAACACTGAAAAAAAGTTCAATCGTCACATCAACAATGGCATCCTTCATTCTCACAATCAAAGTTTCAATCTTTTCGTCTTGATCAGGATGGGTATGAGGAAGCTCATTCAAGGGTGGTTTTCCGGTTGTAACCGTGTAATCCTCGTAAAGAAAATCACTGACTCTCGTTCCATCTTCAAATTCAAGATGAACCATCGGATCTCGATAGTCTCCTTTGCCAAATGTTGACATTTCCAAGAGGACATCGTTGAGTGAAAATGGTTTGGTTTCTTCACGATACGTAGTTGAGTTCCCAAGTTCGACCATATGTCTTAACTCCACTCGTTCCGGATCGATCGGATCATTTAGTTTGGGCCCGTAATACAAATGAAGCAAGTGATTGGTATCGGATACCCGGAAAACATACGAGGTTTTCTTTGTGGAAAGATGGAACACCCGTTGTTTCGAATCAATGAATATCATATTGTTCCTCCTCTTTCTTTTCTTCAAACCCACAAGCTTTCATAAAGTTTACAAAGTGTTCGATTCCCAATTCGCTTTGCTTAAAAACACCTGTGTCTAGAAGCGCTTGCAAAAATTTTTTCCCGACTTCATCCCGGATCATTGCTTTCAAATCGGTCGGGTGGGAAAGTTTGCCCCTAAGGTACTCCACCCACTGCTTGTGGTGGATGATTTCCTCTCGGATCGATTCATTTCTAGCAAGGGCATTCTCAATTTCAGCAATTTCTTCCAACAAGCGACCCGGTAACACCGCCAGCCCCATAACCTCGATTAATCCAATGTTTTCCTTTTTGATGTGGTGAGTTTCGCGATGCGGATGGAACAAGCCATCAGGGAAATCCTGTGTCGTGCGGTTGTTTCGAAGGACAATATCTATCTCGTATGTTCCGTCTTTCAATCGACATATCGGTGTAATTGCATTGTGTGGTATGTGATTGGTGAAGGGAATCACATTCGCCTTCGCATCCTCATACTCCCCCCAAATTGTTGATATACGATCCGCCAACTCCCATAATTCTTCCTTTTTCTTTGTTTTTATCCGAATCGTTGAACAAGGCCACTTCAACATTTCTATCTTGCAGTTTGGAAAAACGGGGTCGAGAAAGTATTTCAAAATTCCCGCATCTTCAATCGGAAAGCGGTATTTTCCCCCTTGATAATGCTCATGATCCAATATGGATCCCCCCACAATGGGCAATCCTGCATTCGATCCTAGGAAGTATCCGGGAAACATTTCAACAAAATCCGTCAAACGTCGAAACGTTTTCGCATTGACTTCCATATCGACATGGTCCTCATGCAGCACAATTGCATGTTCGTTGTAATAAATGTAAGGCGAATATTGAAAATAGAACTTCTCATTGTTGATTTCAATGGGAATGATGCGATGGTTTTGTCGTGCGGGATGATTGAGATGACCCTTGAATCCTACGTTTTCCTTACAAAGCAAACACTTCGGATACCCGGTGCTTCTCATTTGTTTTGCCAAGGCGATTGTTTTAGGGTCTTTCTCTGGTTTGGACAAATTTATTGTCAAATCCATAACTCCAAATTCGTTTTGACTTTTCCAATGAACATTTTTTTGAATTCGATCCATCCGGATATAATTTATTTCTTGACAAAAACGATAAAAACGATCGGTTGCAAGAACGGGATCCAATTTATAATCTTGGTAAAACTTTCGAATAATCTCGCTTGGTCTAGAAACAAACAAATCCATCATTTTCGCATCCAACATATCGCGATACGCACTGTCATTTCCCTCAATGATTCCGTTTTCAAAGGCGTAATCCAATATGGTGTTCAACGTTTCATACAAATCAACCGAACTGAGAATCTTTTCTTCGCGAAAAGATTCAATCCCCAACATTTCGATCAGTTTGTTGGCGATGAATATGCGGTCCTCTTCGTCAATCAGTAATTTATCGATTCCATATTGAATCAACTTGTTGATGTAGTGATTGATGATCATCTTGTTCACCTCGTACTTCTTGTTTAAATTATACCTTTTTTTCAATCGTAAAGCAATCACAAGCACAAAACAAAAAAGGCATTTCTGCCTTTGTCATTTCCGTTTTGGAGTTGAATTTCTAAGATGGCGTCCTGGAAGGGATTCGAACCCCTGACCGACGGCTTAGAAGGCCGTTGCTCTATCCAGCTGAGCTACCAGGACACTATTGAAAACGCACCCCTTATTAAGGTGCACGTAGATTATACAACATTTGTCTATTTTTGTAAAGTTTTTTTGAAAAAAACGAAGGACCCCATGTTATAAAATGAGATCCTTGTCGCTTCGTTCAACCAGTCGCAACATATCGTAAGGTCTGAGTTGAATGGGTGTTTTTATTTTCAGCAATTGCTTTGGGTGCCTTGCGACCGTTACAACGGCACCCTCCAAATCGTTCATCTCCGGTATTTTTATTTTTGTATTGGGTAGTTTGGGCCCAAAAAACTCAACTGTATCGTTTGTTTCAAAATAATTGCGTTGTTCGATGAGTGCGGTGCCGGACGTTTCATCATAATCAAGAACTATGCCGAGAAACTCCTTGGTTGGTTGCTCCGCTCGTTGGTCATAAAGCATCGACGAAATACCCGCTTCTCCGGATAAAAATCCGGTTCCAAACATCCGATTCTCCGTTTTCTTGATTTCATCGTGGTATTTGCTCAAATCGGAAAAATCCATTGCTCCGTTTTTTTCATAATACTCATCAATCAGATTCCGATATGTCCGTACCACACCGGCAATGTAGTATGCTGATTTCATCCGTCCCTCGATTTTCAGCGACGAAACACCGATGGATATCAATTCCGGAACATAGTCGATGGCCATCAGATCCTTCGATCCGATGTTGAAATGCCCGAAACGGTTCCGCTTCCTTTTTTCTTCATACAAATCGTAGTTCCATCGGCAGGAATGAGCGCATCCTCCGCGATTTGCATCCCTTGTTGTCATGTGATTACTTAGCATGCATCGACCTGAGTACGACACACACATCCCTCCATGAATGAACACCTCGACGTCCGCCTTCGTTGTTTCAATGATTTGGGCGATTTCAGGGATGAGCGCCTCTCTTCCCAAAACCACTCTAGAAACCCCTTCCTCCAACCAAAAACGAACCGCTTCAGAATTGAGTGCGGATTGTTGCGTGCTAAGGTGAATCTCAAGTTCCGGGGCATGTTGTTTCGCTTTTTCTATTATATAAGGACTTGAGACAATGATGGCATCAACACTCGCTTTCGCCAACCCCCGCAAGTATGAGTCGAGACCATCCAAATCTTCATCGTGTGGAACAATGTTCATCGTGACATAGACTTTTGCTTGATTTTCTTTGGCGAATCGGGTCAATTCGCCAATGTCGTCCATATCAAAATTTGACGCTCTTGCGCGTAAACTGAACTTTTTCCCTCCGACATAGACGGCATTTGCTCCATATAGGATGGCGATTTTCGCTTTTTCCAAATCTCCAGCAGGAGCGAGCAATTCTACTTTCTTCATTCGTCCACTCCCTTTATCAAAACGGATTTGGCATAAAGGTGACTGGTGTCGATATTGGAATCAATCTTGATGACTTTCTCCATTAAATGTTCTTTGATCGCCTCGAAATTATTGACTCGAATTTCGTCAATTGCTTGGCGATACAAGCGTATGATGTCGAAGTATTTTCCCTTGTCCAAAAAGTTTGATCGAATCCACCATTGTTTGCATTTTGTTTCTGCAAGTATTCCTAGTTCTCCAAACAAACAAAATATTTTACCAGTAAAAATGTGCGTTCCCCTAGCATCTTCCAAAATGGGGTATTCTTCGCTTCTTGTTTCTTCTTTGATACGAAGATTCCTATTATCTTGGATCTTTTCGTTTGGTTCATTCTTATACTCGAAGTAGTTTGAGAGCAAAGCTCTTTTTGAGTAGAACATGGAATGATATCCATACACCATGAATATTACATCCTTTTTTGCCTGTGAGGACATCATTCGAAGTTCGTCTAAAGACAGTTCGTTGGATAAAACGACGGAGTCGATTCTATCAAGCCAAAAATTCATATCGAACGAATTGGTAATGAGAGTTTCTGCGCTATAGACCAACTTTTTTGTAATCTCAATTTTTTGCGAAAGTTTGTATACTGCCATGTCGCTAAATATAACCGCATCCACATCGATAAACTTTAAAAAACGTAAATATTCAAGCAAACCATTCAGTTCGTTTTCATGAAAAATCGCATTAACATTCACCATCATCCGAATCTTTCGGTTTTTTGTTCGCACTCTTATTTCGCTTAGTTCATCCTGGGAAAACGTCACCTCCGAACGCACCCCAAAATGGGAGTCGCTGCAAATGATGGCACCAATCCCCATATCGGCCAATGTTCCAATGTCATCCAAAGATGGTAAATCCACTACAAGATTCATTCTATGATCCTTTCGCTGACCGCGATTCCGTCACCGATGTCGAAGAACAAGGTGTCGAAATCGGGATGGTTCTTCAACCACTCCATGTATTTTTTAATTTTCATGAGCAAGTGTCTTGTGTTCCTGCCCACCTGTTTCGATCCGAATGTCATTCCGTGGAACAAAAGATTGTCACTGACGATGAATCCGGATCGATCCAGCAAGGTTTGATATCGGGTGAAGAAATTGATGTATTGTGATTTCGCCGCATCGATGAATATGATGTCGTAGTTCTCGTAAAGCAAATCCAACTCAAGAGTCAAAGCATCGCCATGGAAAATCCGAACCCTTTCTGCCATACCTGTTGTTTGAACGTTTTTTCGAGCTCTGTCCACCATCTCGGCATCTCTTTCAATCGTGTCAATGTTTGCATTCGAATGCAACGCCATTTGAATGGCCGAGTATCCGATTGCAGTCCCAATTTCAAGAATTCGCTTCGGTCTTTTGATGCGAATCATCTGAACCAAAAAAGCCATTCCGTCTTCTTGCATGATGGGAATGTTGTTAAGATTCGCTTGTTCTTTGATTTCCTTGACCGAATCGGGAATTTTGGATAAATTCCAATCCGAAAAGTATTGGTTCATGACATCACCCTGTTCTATTATACTACATTTCCCTCAATTTTTGAATCAATTCCGTAAGGGAAGATGATTTACGATTCGGAAAGCCTCGCTCCTTTGTATCGAAGGGTTTCCTTGTATTTTCCAGCACGAAATCCCGCATCATAGAACTCTTTTCGTATGAAATCTACAACAATCTGTTCGTGGAAAACCTCAATTTTTGGAAACAAGACGTCTTTGATGAACTCAAACAATTCATGGGGATTCGCCTTTTTGTGTTTCATCAACACATATTTCATCAAATTCGAATACAAAAATTCGTGTCGTTGAAAACTGTACGTTTCGGCAATCTCCATAAAAAGATGCAACGTCTTCTTTTCCTTCACTTGACATGATACGATGGACATTAAAGCCATATTCTTTGAACCAAGCTTGCTGGATGATAGAATTTTGAATGCCTCCTCCGGCATTCCTTTGTTCATCAACGTTACCGCGTGAAGATAAAAAAATTCTTCGCATGCTTCTGAGGCATATCGATCGAGTTTCATAGAATCCAGTTGTTGCAAATGCTCATCTTTGAGTTCTTTGCTTTCGAGCGATATTTTTCGCAATCGATTAATCAAAACACGATCCGGTGAGTATATCGCTTTGATGTTTGATACGACTTCATTGGAATAACGATATGCTTGGATATAGTACCCACAACCATAACACACGCCTGCAGCAAGATCATTGATGATGATTTTCATATTATCATCCACGACTTTGATGTTCGTCAACAACGATATATAATCATATGCTTCCTTGTTGTTGTTTGTCTTATGAAAGTACAAACATAGAATAAAAATGTACGCAATCAGTTCTTCGTCGGTGAATGTGCTTTTGATTTCATCCATCTTTTGAAGACCGATCAATGTTTGATCAAAGTTGTTGGTAAGTATATTGTATAAATACACGACCAACTCCCTTTCAATGTCGAAATAGTTCGGCGCAGAAATCATCTCTTCTGCGTATGCTTTGATTTGATTCAAATCAAATTCATAGTATGCTATGAACATTTTCGTGATGACGCTTTGCGCTCTTGATAACATGACATCATCATACTTAATGTCCAATTTCTCAAACAGCGCTTTGTAGTAAAAGGGATCCACGAACACACTACAGTTTTCAATTTTTGAAAGATAGCTCACACTACAAATCCCTGCCGCTACTTCTTCCAATGTCCGATTTTGAATGATTCTCATTGTTTTGATCATTCTTGAGAAAATTCGTTGAATTGCCAATTCATCATTTTTGAACCTTGTTTTCACCAATTTTGCCATACCTTTAGTCATTATTTTTCCTCCTTTTTCCTTAATAATTTTAATGACTTTTTTTGACAATGTAAAGAATTTTTGTTTTCGAAAATATGGTGTTTTTTTGCTTTCCATAAAAAAGAGGTTATCCTCGATAACCTCCTGGGACTACCCAATGATTACTTCCACTTCTGGGTATTGGACATTGACTTTTTTGTGTTCATCCTTGAATAGGAATAGCAAGGTGACCATTCCGATACGCCCAAGGAACATCGTCAGGATAAGCACCATCTTTCCCGCGATGCTCAAAAAGGGGGTAATTCCAAGTGACAAACCGGTTGTCCCAAATGCACTGCTTACTTCGAATAAAATGGGTCTCCACTCAAACGGTTCTACAATCATCATCAAAAATGATGCTGCCAAGACAATTACCATTGCAGATATGAAGACGACAAATGCTTTATTGATGCTCTCACTCTTGAAGGCCTTTTTCCCAATGGAGACTTGACGTTTGCCCTTTGCGTATGACAGCATCGAGAACATCAAGATGAGAAATGTTGTTGTCCGTATTCCTCCCCCTGCGGAGTTTGGGCTTGAACCGATGAACATCAAGATCGTAAAGAAAAACAAAGTGGGTGCGGATAAAACGTTGAGGTCGGCAATTGTTGAAAACCCCGCGTTTCTTGTTGTGAGCGACATGAATAAACCGTAAAAAATTGACTCTATGATGTTCTTTCCGGATAAAAACGTTTCTGCCTCGAAAGTCCAAAACACGATTGCCCCAACCACCCACAAAATCAAATGAACGGAAACAAGTGTTTTTGAGAACCAACTGAATTCATAATGTTCCTTCTTTCGTTTGGCTTTGATATACTCAGTGAATTCCATCAATGGCCAAAATCCAACAGCCCCGACGAACATCAACAACATGCCAAGGACTTGCATAAAATAATCTTGATGGTACATCATGAACGATGTTCCACTGATGTCAAATCCAGCATTGGTCGTCAATGAAATGGTCAAAAAAAACGATTGAAAGAACGCATCCTTCAAATTATAATACCCAGCCAAAGCCAAATAGGAACCCATAATCAAAAAGCCAATTAGTTCCACCGTGAACAAAACGATTAAGACGCTGCGAACAAGTTTAACGACTCCACTCATTTTGGATTGGTTTTGATCGACCATGATCATTGTACGTTCACGGTAAGAGATTTTTTTTCCTACCGCCATCCAAATAATCGCAAGAAGCATGATCAGCCCCATGCCACCAAACTGCAAGCCCAGTGCTAACACAACTTTCCCAAAGGAACTGAGCGTGTTTGCAACAACGACCGTTGAAAGTCCAGTCGTGCTAATCGCGCTCGCCGATACAAATATTGAATCGACCCACGACAAGGTTTGACCGGGGGCAAGTGACACCGGAAGTTTCAACAATGTGGCAATCGTAATCGTGAACAATGCATAAATAGTGACAAAGCCCCTTGTATATGTTCCGAAGAAGATGCTCTTTAAAATGGTCCATGCTTTTTTCATTTTTTTCACCCAACACCTATTATACTCCATTTTTGCGTAATTTCAAATCAAACATAGTAAATGGAGTGTTTTTTCATTTCTCGTTTCGCTTTTTTATAATCACCAACGTATTTTTCCAGTTCAAGATAGAAATCTTTACCATGATTGGGGTGATGCAAATGAACGAGTTCGTGAATGATCACGTAACGAATGAGTTCAATCGGCAAATGAATCAATTTTCGGTTTAGTGTGATGAGATTCTTCTTGGTATTGCAGCTTCCCCAAATGGTCTTGCATGTTCTCAATCGAAGAATCGGCATATTTTTCGTTGTTTGGAACGATTCAAAAAGTTCGTGAAAGAGTTCATTCAAAACCAATGTTGATTGACGGGTGAACCATTGGCCGATCGCATGTTTTTTTGCCTCATATTCATCGACTTTAACGCAAATGAACATCTCGTCCTCTCCCAAGATCACCGTTGCTTTTTCCGACTTGGAAATTTTCAAACGGTATTCTTTTCCGAGGAAGCGATACAACTCTCCTTCGTTGTAATGACGTTTGATTTGAAGATCCGGATACATTTTTGTTAGTTTGCCTCTCCTTTCCATTATCCATCCCAAATGTTTCCGAATCATGGTTTCAACATCGATATCACTCGTATGCATCGGAATAACAATTCGAACAAATAAATCGGGAAGCACCTTGATGGTAGTCCTACCGACGTTTTTTTTGATTGCCTCATAGTTGATCAAGTTATCATCCAAACATTTGATTCTCATAGCCCACCACATTTTCGAATGGCATTATTGTATCATAAATTTCGTATGAATTCCAGTTTTTCCTAAAAAAAGCCGCCCTTTTTCTAAAAAGGCGACTTTCTGCTTCATTTTTTTTCAATGTAAGTCTTGATTTTTTCTACAGTTTCCGCACTGATTATATGCTCGATCAAACAAGCATCCTTTTCGGCGGTAGGACTGGAAACCCCGATAACCTCATGAAGAAACTTCGTTAACATCAAGTGTTTCTCCGTCACCTCAAGTGCCAAGGACAATCCTTTCTCCGTCAATGAAATGGTTCCATACGTCTCATGCTTGACCAACTGTTTCTCCCTCAGTGTTGAAATGGCTCGACTGATGCTCGCTTTGGAGTACATGAACTCCTTCGCCAAATCGGTCACCCTTACGGATGGTTTGTCTTTGGTTAGGAAGTAAATTGCTTCAATATAGTCTTCCAAGGCTTTAGTCAACTTTTTTTTCAACATGCTCATTCCTCAATTCTTTGCATGATGAGGCAAAGGCACATCCCGAGCACCCTCCGCCACAATTCACTTTTTTTCGATTTTTGAAACGCGATCTCAAAACACCAACAACAACGCTTACGCTTGAAACCAATATCACAACATCAATAATCGGAACATTCATAATCAACCCACCAAACTTCCTATTTGAAAAACCAACAAGGATGCAACATATGCAACTACAAGTTGCATGAGCAATGTAAACCAAAATGCTTTTCTTGATTTAAGCTCTTGTTTCAATGTTCCTATTGTTGCAAAACAAGGAAAAATCAAGAGATTGAACACCATAAAACTTAAAGCGGCAATTGGCGTATACATGATAGCAACGGATTCGATGACCGACATGCCGGGTCCAAGAACTCCGATGATTGAAACGACAGACTCTTTCGCAATGATTCCCGTGAGTGTTGCGACAACCGAGATGTATCCGTGTTCTCCCGATGCAAACCCAAGCGGGGCAAAAAATGGAACAATGAAATTGGCTGCGGTTGCGAGAATGCTTTCCGCTTCACTTTCGGCAACTCGGAACGACGGTGTGAAGTATTGTAAAACCCATATGATGATGGTCGCAGTCAAGATGATTGTTCCCGCTTTCAGAATGAAGTGCTCTAGTTTTTCATACAACAACAAAACAGTGCTCTTTGCATTCGGGAGGCGATAAGGGGGCATTTCCATGATGAACGTGGATCCATCCCCTTTGTACATTGTTTTTTTCAAAATCAAACTGACTAAAATGGCTACAAAAATACCCGTGAAATAAATAGCGGGTATAATGAACCAATTTTTCCCTGAGAAAATCGCTGCGGCAAACAACGCCCATATCGGAAGTTTCGCGCTGCACGATATGAATGGCGTCAACATAATCGTCAGTTTTCTATCATTTTCATTCTCAATCGTCCGAGCTGCCATGATTGCTGGGACGGAACATCCAAATCCCATAATCAACGGCACAATCGAACGTCCGGATAAACCGATTTTTCGAAGGAGACCATCCATGATAAACGCAACTCTTGCCATATAGCCGGTGTCTTCCAAGACCGACAACAACAAAAATAACAAAAGAATCTGAGGTAAAAAGGAGAACACGGCTCCCACACCTGCGATGATCCCATCGACAACAAGGTTTTGAGACCATCCGGAAGCATTCCATCCTATCAACAAGGATCTGATGCCTTCTTGAACTCCTTCAACGAGTCCTTCCATCAAACCTTGGAGAAAGACCCCCGGCATTGGAATGCCGAACAAATCCTCGGCAAAAACAAAACCGAAGATAAAACTCATTACAATGACAAACAAAGGTATCGCCAAATATCGATTGGTGACAATCCGATCGATTCGTTCGGTCGTCTTGCTTTTCACTCCTTTTTGGAGGATCGCCTTGCTCAGAATCCCGTTGATTGCCTCATATCTAGCATTGGCAACGATGCTTTCAATTTCATCACCATGCAAAGTGGAAAGGCGGTGGCTTTCTTGTTCAATTTGTTTCAATAATCCATCGCTGATTTTTAGTTTCTTTATGGTTTTCTCTTCCAACTCCAAAACTTTAACAACATCGAACGCATCGTATACCACCTTGTTGTTTCTCAACATCGTTTTCAAGGTTGACAAGGATTCCTTGATCTCCCCTTCGAACAAATAAGTTCCTTCTCGTTGTTTTGATTTTTCAGTTAACCGGCGAACCTTTTCCATCAACTCAAGCATATTCATGTTCTTTGTGGCGGATATTTGAATGAAGGGTACCCCAAAAGCATTCTCCAAAGCTTCTATATCAATAATTTCCCCACGCTTGTCCGTCACATCTTTGAAGTTGAGTGCCACAATCATCGGCACATCGTGTTCAATGAGTTGGCTGGTCAAGTACAAATTCCGTTCCAAATTCGTCGCATCGACAATATTGATGATGGCATCTGGCATTTGATTTAAAAACCCTCTGGCAATGATTTCTTCCGAAGTATAAGGAGAAAGTGAGTATATACCCGGCAAATCGACAATCTCAACCGACTTGTCCTTTAAATATTTCCCCATTCTCTTTTCAACCGTGACTCCAGGCCAGTTTCCAACATGGGAGGTACTCCCAGTCAATTGATTATATAAAGAGGTTTTGCCGGAATTGGGATTTCCAAACAAGCCAATGATCACTTTACCGTACCTCCACTGTAATTCTTTTTGCTTCTTCTTTGCGGATTCCCATTATGTATCCTCGAACTTCGATTTCAATGGGATCTCCGAAAGGAGCCATCTTTTTCACAGTAATGCTTGTATTGGGGGTAATCCCCATGTCGAACAATCTTTTTTTGATTGCTCCTTGACCGTCCACCTTTAAGACAATACCGGATTGATTGGGTTTTAGTTCGCCAAGTGTCATTTTTCATCCTCCGTTTGTTAACATAGGCTAACATTTATTTCGTAAAAGAAAGCCGATTATTCAGCTTCATTTTACCACCATAATTATACAACATGGCTGCGGGAAAGTCAATTTTTTTCGGAAAATCATCCATACATCTTATCGACGATGAATCGAACAAATCTTGCCGGAAACATTTTTAAGAGAAACAAGAAAATCTTATATTTTCCGCCGATGACACAGTTCAAAGGAGGATTCTTTTTCAATGCAGCGTTTACAATAATTTTTGCAGCGACGGAAACAGGTATTCCGTTTTGTTCGTCTTTTTCCATTACCGCAACACTTCGTTCTACTCGAACTCCGTATGCTTCATGACAAATTGGGTTTTTTCTTCTTGCCATGGTGAAATCCGTTTTCACATCTCCTGGCAAAACGGTTATTATCTTTATTCCAAATGGTTTCACCTCACTACGCAAAGAATCTGAGAATGCCGATAACGCAGCTTTTGTAGCAGAATAAAACGACTGAAAAGGAATGGAGATCGCAGCAGCCACCGAGCTCATATTGATGATCGTTCCCCTACCCGTTTTTCTCATGATTGGAATCACTTCCCGAATGGTATAAAAAGATCCAAAAAAATTGACATCAAAAATATACTTCGCATCCTCCGTCTTCGTATCTTCTATGGTTCCTGAAATTCCCATTCCTGCATTGTTGATTAAGCAATCGATGGTCGTCTCTGTTTCCATGATGATGGAGAGAGCGTTTCTAACTGAATTTTGATCTGAAACATCCGTTTCAATCGAGATTACTCCTTCGATTTCGCATTTTCTTCGCGAAAGATTATACACAGCATGTTTGAGATGCACCATTTGTTTGGCAACTTCCGCTCCGATTCCAGCCGATGCACCCGTGATTACGATAACTTTTTTCATGCAAATCACCTCGTCACATATTTTACCACAATTCTCCCCATTTTCAAACACTTACGTGGATGCTTTGATCAAAATTGGGTTGACACAAGAAAAACAATCGAGTATAATCGAACAGAGGTGGTATGATGTATTGTACACAATGTGGAAAACCAGTGGACACAATTGACACTATATGCAAATCCTGTGGTGTCCCAACCGGAAACAAAGCTCACGTAACCATAAGGGATGATGATACGGATTCTTTGATGGGTGCCATTTGTTTTCTGGTCCCCTTGGTTGGTTTAATTCTTTATTTGATGTGGAGAGATTCGAAACCGCGCTCCTCTTATTTCTGTGGAAAATGGGCCCTGGTTGGATTTATCACAGGAATCTTGATTTCAACGGTTTTGACAATTCTTTTCTTTGTTGGTTTCTTCAATCAGTTTTTTCTGATTTTTTAATGAGCTCCTTCATTGAAAAAACCCCGTAAGGGGTTTTTTAATTACTTCAGTGTTGACTTGAGCATCCACAAATGCTTTTGGAAACTTGCTTGGATGCCAATCAGCAAATCGACGGTGACTTCATCGCCCAATTCTTGTGAGACTTCGATCGTCTCCTGAAGTTCCTTATTGATTAGTTGAAAGTCGACTACGATGGATTGAAGCATTTTTGCGTTTGTGTTTTCAAGACCTGTCGCTTCTTGAATGGTTGCATTCGCCAAAAATTCCTTCAAAGTTGCATAAGGTTTTTCTTCCAACATCAAGATTCTTTCTGCCACGGCGTCAAAGTGCTCCGTAACTTCATCATAAAGTTTTTCGAACAACCCATGCAATGGATAAAATTGAACGCCTTGAACAAACCAATGGAAATTGTGCAGTTTTGTGTACAACACTCCAAAATTCGCGACTTCGCGGTTGAGTAGATTTACGAGATTTTTCATCTTTTTTCCTCCTATTTTTTTTTGGATATTCGTTATCCTTCAAATCAATTCTATCACAAAACATATCTCAAGTCAAATCATACGCCCAAAAGAGAAGAAAAATTTGAATTTCAAATTTTAGCCCTCAAATAACTGATGATGTCCTCTTCCATTTCCTCCGTCACTTCGTGTCCGCATTCATACGAGCGGTAAATCACATCCGGGTGATTTGCTTTCGCCAACTCCTCACGGAGTTTTATCGAAAACCGGTCAAGAACGATTTGATCCTTGGATCCGTTTAGAATGAAGAGTTTTTTTCCTATGAATACATCCAAAGATTCCATCAAATCCAGTTTTTCCAAGTCAGGAATGATTTTGAAAAGATCATCTCCCAAAAGATCTTTTTTTGAGGCGATGTAATGTCCTTTTAAATCGGGGGATCCAATGATCGGAATTAAAATCGATGACTTTTCGGACGCTCGGGCGGATTGAAACGCAATGTGCCCTCCCATCGATATTCCTAAAACATGATAGTTTGAAAATCGGTGTTCATAGCGCGTCTCAAACAAACGAAGGATGTCTTGGGTTGTTCGTTCAATCACTTCGATCATCGCAATCGCCATTTTCTTGCCATTTCCACTAATGTATGGTTCTTCTATTCTTAATCCGTGTTTGAATGCATCCAAAGTTACTACAAGAATCCCCTCTTGGGCAATTTTTTCTGGAAACCGACCCACTCCGAATTGTTTGTTTGATCCATGTCCGTGAATGAAAAACATCACATTTTTGATGGGGGTATCGTTTTTGAAGTATTCCGTAATGGGAATACCCTCGACAACATAGTCTTCTTGATTAATCATGTCATGATCCCTTGTATATTCGCACGGCGTTTTTTCCTTCGTTTTTGGCTTCATACAACGCTTTGTCAGCCCTTGTCATCAAGTCATCCGGAGATAAATCTTCATCCAACTCTTTTTGCGCCACTCCGAAACTCGCTGTGAAGGTTATTTTTGCGTCTTCGTGAATCAATGTATTGAATTCGACATCCCTTCTTATACTCTCTGCGACTTGAAAGGCATAAGAACTTGTCTCCTCAGGAATTAAAACAACAAACTCCTCACCACCATATCGGGCCAAAACGTCTTTCGACTTTATATATTTTTTACAAACCCGAACGAGTTCTTTCAAAACTTCATCGCCTGCGTGGTGACCGAACCGATCGTTCACTATTTTGAAATGATCGATATCGATCAATATCAATGACAATGGGAGGTGATACCTTTTCGCTCTTGCGTATTCCAAATTGAACTTTGTTTGAAAAAATCTTCTATTGCTAATTTCAGTCAAACCATCCGTGAACGCATACTCGTTGAGTTGCGAAATCATTTTCATTTTTTCAGTAATGTCGATGATGATTAAAATCTTTCCAACGAGCTCGCCCCAGGAGTAAATCATGGTCAACGAAGCATCAAAAACCTTGTTATTTCCATCCAAAGACGATTCATACTCAATTTTTGCGTTTTTATTGCCTTCGAACAACGACATGAGTTTGTTGTTGACTGAAACAATATCTTGGAGAAATATAGATTTTTTCCCAAGTTTCAACGTAGGAAAGACATTTTCTGCAATACTATTATGGATTGTGATTTCATTTTCATGATCGAAAATGATGACCGCATCCTCCATCGAGTGAACAAGCCGCTCTATCACGACAGGGTTCAATTTGAATAGTTTAAATTTATACAAACCGAAAAAGAAAAACGACGCCATGATAATTGCAGCAAAGGGTACAATGTCAAAACCATGGGTTAAATCCAAGATGAATGAAATGATGATGATCCATGCCACCAAAGATCCAAGAAGCATTAGGGTGATTTGTCTTCGAATCGTTCGAATCGTCCGTTTCAACATAATAATGTACAGTACAGTCGATGACACGTAGGATATGTTGAAAAAAAAGATGTGCACCCAGTAAAAAGGTCCTCTCCCTAATTGAAGATAGGAAAGGTACTCGGTCTGTACCAAAGTCACGCTTGAATAATAAAGGTTGTGATATGAATTCGTAACGTTTGCTATGTAGGTCATTATCGGAATGATCAACATCGACAACGCAAGCCATTTGTTCACCTTGTTGTTGTTCGTTGTGTATTGAATCGCAATGAACAACCAAATCGCTGGGATGAACGCAATTCCAAGATATTCGATTTTGATCCAAAACAACATTTCATTGACGTCATTGCTAATCATCTCCATCATATAGGCCAACGCATAAATGGATGAACCTATCATAAAAAACATGCTTGAAATAGCCCCGGGAACTTTCTTGCGTTTCCAAAGAAGGACGGTGAACGCTGTGGTGATAATCGCTCCAATCACTAAAATGATCGACAAAAATGTGGTCAACATAGGCCCCCTCCTTCTCCTTAGGTATAATTTTATCACAAAACCGGTTCGAATGCACTAAAAAAATAACCTTATCCTATGATGGGGATAAGGTTGACAAGAAATTAATACACCTTTGCTTCTTCGATTCCTTCCAAAACTCGAATGGTTCCTTCCGCCAAAGATTTCATTTCATCTTCCCCAGGATAAATGCTCAATTTCATAACAGGATCCATATAATTTTTCAACATCGAAACCAAATCATTGTTGTACGCAAGTCCTCCGGTGATAACGATTGCGTCCACATTTCCACCCAAGGCGAAATAGAGTCCTCCGATTTGTTTGGTGATTTGATATGCCATTGCCTGTAAGAAAAATTTTGCATCTTGATCGCCTTCCTTGATCCGATTGCTTATTTCCAACCCGCTGCTTGTTCCAAGGAGCGAAACCAATCCACCTTTACCGGCGATTATTTTTTTCATTTCATCCAGCGTATGGTTGTTCTTGATGCACAATTCTGCGATGGCAACGGCAGGAATCGATCCAGCTCGTTCTGGACTAAATGGACCATCCCCATCAAGCGCGTTGTTTACATCAATGACTCTCCCTTTTCGATGCAATCCAACAGAAATTCCTCCACCCAAATGCGCAATAATTAGATTCAAATCGTTGTAGTCACGACCGACATCCGAAGCATATCGCTTCGCAATCGCCTTTTGGTTGAGTGCATGAAATAGACTTTTCCGAATGATTCCTTTGATTCCGGTCACCCGGGAAATGTCCTCGAATTCATCCACGCACACGGGATCGACAATGAATGCCTTCTTTTTTTGTGGTTGTGCCATTTCATAAGCAAGGATTGCACCGAGGTTCGAGGCATGCGAACCAAATTTTTCCTCCGCCAAATCTTGGACCATCGATTCATTTACGAGATAAGTCCCGCCTTGAAGTGGTCTCAACATCCCTCCCCGCCCGACAAACACATCGACATCTTCCAAAGACATCTCATTGTCTTTAAGAAAGTCGATGATGATCTGCTTTCTGAAGTCTTTTTGAGGATAAATTTTGAAATACTTGTCGAGTTCTTTCGCATCATGACGCAAAGTCTTTTCTTTGACCAATCTATAACCATCAAAGATTGCAACTTTTGTCGATGTGGAACCAGGGTTAATAACCAACATTTTGTAACTCATGATTGTACACCACCGCCAATGCAATAGAATATAGTTTTGTCAGACTAGAGTCGGCCCTGCTTGTAAGGACGATCGGATGAGTCGCCCCCAAAACAATGCCCGCCGATTTCGCTTTCCCTAAAAAAACCGATGTTTTGTAAAAGACATTCCCGGAATCGATTCCAGGAAAAACAAGAATGTCCGCTTTTCCAGCCACCGGATGGTTGATTCCTTTGTGATGAACGGAATCCATCGAAACGAGATTGTCAATGGCGAACGGTCCACCCACGATGCATCCTTTGATTTCTCCAGATTCGTTCATTCGAACGACTGCTTCTGCATCAACCGTGGATTGCATTTTGGGATTCACCTTTTCAACAGCCGCGACCATTCCCACTTTCGGCATCTCGTATCCGAGTGTCTTTGCCAATTTCACCGCGTTTTCAATCATATGGCTTTTTTCTTCGATTGAAGGCGCAATTAACATCGCTCCATCGGTTACAAACAAAATTCTTTCATAATCATCATAGCTGATGATGCCTACGTGAGATAAAATTTTACCATCACGGATGCCGAATTCCTTGTTCACGACGGCTTTTAAGAGCACTTTCGTGTCGATCAATCCCTTCATCAAAACATCCGCTTGTCGATTTCGAATTAATGTCATCGCAAGGAAGGAAGCCTTTTCGTCATCCTCAGCATCGATAATCTCATATTTTTCAAGATCATAACCTGCTTTTTGAATCAGTTTTTGGATTTCTTGTTGCTTTCCAATCATAATCGGTTGGACCAAACCCAGACTCATCGCTTCATTGACCGCTTCGATGACGTATTCATCGTGAGCGGCGACTACAACGATTCTTTGTTTGGGTAGGGATTGTGCTTTGGTCAATATTTCTTGAATGTTCTTCAACATGATTGACCCCTTGTTTTCAATATGTGCTCTCTCCCGGCCTTAATGGCCTCGATATTGATATCAATCAGGTGTTCTTTTCCTTTCCCCAAAAGTTTCTTAAGAACTTTTACAATAGCCTCCTCGGAAAACAAATGAGTCAGTTCCAAATAAGCCCCCATGATCACCATGTTCGCGACCTTGGGATTGCCAAGTTTAATGGCGATGTCATTGATCGGAACGCCAATGACACGGATTCCTTCGGGTTGTATGGGGTTTGTGATGAGTGATTCGTTGTACAACAAAATGCCCCCTTGTTGGACCTTGGGTGCGAATTTCATGTAGGATGGAAGATTGAGAGCGATGACCGTGTCCGCTTTGGCGAAAACGGGAGAGTTGATTTCTTTTTTTGATATTGTTACGGAGCAGTTTGCGGTTCCGCCTCTTGTTTCCGGTCCGTAGGAAGGAAACCACAACGTGTGCATGTTTTCCTCGGTTGCGGCATACGCAAGCATTTGCCCGATCATCATGACCCCTTGCCCGCCGAATCCTGCGATGGTTACTTTTTGACTATTCATGTTCATCACCCGAATCCTTGTAAACACCAAGTGGAAAATACTCGATCATAGATTCCTTCGCCCACTTCAATGCTTCATTTGGAGTCATTCCCCAATTAACAGGGCACGTGGATATGAATTCAATCATGGTGAATCCTTTTTTCTCCATTTGATAGGTGAATGCCTTTTTCAAGGCTTTCTTCGCCTTCAAGACATGTTGAGGGTTGTGCAAAGACACTCGTTCCACATAGGCAGCTTTTGGAATTTGAGCGAATATCTCCGAAATTTTCATTGGCAGTCCGTGCAACGCCTCGGAACGTCCTGCCTGTGAAGTCGTTGTTTTTTGTCCGATTAGTGTAGTTGGTGCCATTTGGCCGCCCGTCATCCCATAGATGGCATTGTTTGCTAAAATGACAGTGATGTTCTCCCCTCGGTTTGCGGCATGTATCGCCTCAGCAATTCCGATTGAACCCAAATCGCCATCGCCTTGGTAGGTGAATACGATGCTGTCGGGACGACTGCGTTTGATGCCGGTCGCGACCGCGCACGACCGACCATGAGCCGCTTGTTGCATGTCGCAATTGAAATAATAGTATGAGAATACCGAACAACCAACACTTGCGACTCCGATTGAACGATCGATGACGTTGAGTTCTTCCAAAATTTCGCCAATTAGTTTGTGAATGATGCCGTGCGTGCATCCCGGGCAATACGAAAGCTCCGTGTCGGTCAATCCTTTGGTCTTTTTATATACGATTTGGTTCATATCACACCTCGCCCATCATTTTTTTGATGGCTTCGACGATTTCTTCCGGTTCGGGAAGAACCCCTCCCGTACGTCCGAAGAAGTTGACCTTCCATCTTCCGTTGTTCGATATCAACACATCATCAATCATTTGACCCGTGCTCAATTCTGCACACAAGATGCCTTTTACTGAGGCGGGAATTTCATCGAACGCCTTTTTTGGATATGGCCATATTGTGATTGGTCGAATCATGCCGACTTTGATGCCTTGTTCGGACAGCAATTCGATGGAAGAGCGGCATATTCTCGACATTGATCCATACGCCACAATGATGAATTGCGCATCCTTCATATTGATTAGTTCATATCGTTGCTCGTTTTCTTTGATTTTTTGATATTTTGCGAACAATTTCATCGAATGACGTTCCAAATCATAGGGGTCCAAATGAATTGACGTTACTATTCTCCGGTTCTCGCCGGTCGATTGACCGGTTGTCGCCCATTTTTTTTCTTCTAAGTTCCGTTTGCGGATTGGTCTGTCCAAATCCACAGGTTCCATCATTTGTCCGATTAATCCATCCACTGCAATCATCACGGGGTTTCTGTAAAAATCAGCGATTTCGAATGATTCTTTCACGACATCAACTGTCTCTTGCAAATTTTCCGGGGCGAAGGCGATGACTTGATAATCTCCGTTTCCTCCTCCTCTTGTGATTTGCTTGTAATCGGCTTGAGAAGGTTGAATTCCACCAAGTCCCGGACCACCTCGCATGACATTGACGATTAGACACGGAAGCTCTGCAGCGGCAATATAACTTATTCCTTCTTGCTTTAGGGCAATCCCAGGCGAAGACGAACTGGTCATCGCTCGAACCCCCGACCCTGCGGCCCCATAAACCATGTTAATGGCTGCCACTTCGGATTCCGCTTGAACGAAAACTTTACCATGTTCATTCATGTATTTGGACAAGAATTCCGGAATCTCATTTTGCGGGGTGATTGGATATCCGAAAAAGGCATCACATCCGCCCTTGACTGCTGCTAATGCGATGGCTTCGTTTCCCTTCATCAATACTTTTCCCATATGCTCACCCCTTGTCTTTCTCAACCGTAATGACCGAATCCGGGCACATGATTGCGCAAAACGCGCATCCAATGCAATTGTCCGGATCAATCACTTTGATGATATTATACCCTTTTTTATTTAAACTCACCTTGTCAAGAACGAGTATTTTCTTTGGGCACACCTCTACGCACAACATACATCCTTTGCATTTTTCAATGTCAAAGGACACTCTTCCTTTTGGCAAAACAATTCCTCCTTATAACCAATTTTTTCGTAAATACAAAGTAAGCGGAATGATTTCCCCCGCGAGTCCTTTGCATTCTTTAACAATTTTTTCATATATTCCTGTATATAGTATCGGCAATCCCATTTTGTGTGCCGCCTCCGCCACAACCAGCGCACCGGTGCGTACATCCTCACAACATGTTTCTCTTAGAAAATTGCTGTTGTTGATCAAACCCGTGATGCGAAGTCCACTGCTTCCTTCGATTTGCCTGGCCATTTTCATAATGCCATCAACCGTTGATGTCGCCTCCCGGTAAATATTCACACACATGAGAAAGTCAATCTCCTTGTTGTTCATCATATCCGAAAATTGTCTGACGAGCCTTGCTCCAATCGAATCCCCTCCCAAATCAATGATCGCCGTTTTGGATTCATCTTGAAAAGGAAGGAAGACTTCGCCCGATATGAATGGCAAATCACTTCCTAGTGCATTCTTCAATCCGGAAGAAATCATTCGAATGTTGTGTTTCATCAAGACCATTTCTGTTTCGCGGGATCGGAAGTACGGATTGACGATATCCAAGTCGATGACCATGTCCACTTTTTTTAAAATGGCCAAGTTGACGGAGAATTCGGACTTGCCGCTTCCGTAATGTCCCGTGATGATGGTGATTCTTCTCATAACGTCCTCACTGAAAAAGAGGGAGACGAATCTCCCTGTTATCGTTTGATGTAATTTGCTCTTAGTTTGTTAATGGTCAATATTCTATTTTTGGCGAAAATTTTTGCCGCTTGTTGCGTGTGGATGTCTTTTTGTTTAGCGATTCTAAATATTTCAATCAATCGATCGTAAATTTTCTCGATGTCCCTGACTGCTTTGTCCTTGTTGTATTGCTTAAGTTCGTGATAGACATTGATGAGACCCCCTGCGTTGATAACGAAATCTGGAGCATAGAGAATCCCTTTGTCCTTGATCATGTTTCCATGTTTGTCTTCGTCTTCCAAAACGTTGTTTGCCGTTCCCGCTACGATCTTCGCTTTCAATTGCGGGATTGTCTTATCGTTCATAACAGCTCCAAGAGCACACGGGCAAAAAACGTCAACGTCTTGGGCATAAATGTCATCGGGTTTCACAAAAACAACTTCCGGATGTTCTTTCTTCATCCGATCGATGTGCTTTTGATTGATTTCTGTGAAGTATATTTTTTTTGCATTGCTTTCCACAAGATGCTTCACTAAATAGTATCCGGTTTGTCCTGTTCCTTGTACCGCAAACGTGTACTTCGAGATATCCTCATCATCAAAGACAAATTTCAGTGAGGCACGAATTCCATGGTACGCTCCTAAAGCGGTCATCGGGGATGGATTGCCTGATTTTCCTTCCAACCCAACAACATGATCTGTTTCCATGCTTACATAATCCATATCTTTGGTGGATGTATTGATGTCTTCAGCGGTGATGTACCGGCCATTCAAACTTTGAACATAACGTCCGAGGGCTCTGAAATACGCTTCGCTTTTGACTGTGTTGGCCTCGCCAATCAATACCGTTTTCCCTCCGCCGAGATTCAATCCTGCAGCAGCGGCTTTGTAAGTCATCCCTCTTGCAAGGCGCAAAACGTCCAATGTGGCGGCATCCTCATCTTCGTAATTCCAAAGACGGGTTCCTCCCAATGCTGGACCGAGTGTTGTGTCATGGATACATGTGATTCCCTTCAACCCTGTTGTCTTGTCATAGAAGTATACCAGTTGCTCATAACCATGTTTTTCCATGTACTCAAATTTGTTCATATTTACCTCCTATTTTTTTTATACTTCCCCATGAACAAGGGGAAAGCGTTTACAAAGATATTATACCACTTTTAGTCGCTTTTTCCAACACATATTTCACTTTTCGGCATACATCCAAACCCTGATTGACCTTTTTCTTGGGTTTTCAATCGCTACGTTTCTATCAAAACATTACGATCCGATTGCGTTTTTCGTGTTCGAGCAACCATGCCTTCAAGTCCAATCTGCCGGCATACCCAACCAATTTTCCACTAGACCCAATCACCCGATGACAAGGAATGATGATTCCGATTTTGTTGTTGCGATTTGCATTCCCAACGGCTCTTACTGCCTTCTCGCGACCAATCCTCCGCGCCTCATCGAGGTAGGATATCGTCGTTCCATAAGGAATTTCCAACATCGCCTTAAGACATGCGATTTGAAACTCCGTTCCTTCCATACGAAGTGGAAGGTCGAAAGTGAACCTCCTCCCTTCAAAGTATTCATCCAATTGGCGAATCGCTTCGTCAACAAGATGATTTCTCCGTTCAACCCATTGCTTGTTTTGACAAAACGTTACTTCGAGGATCTCCTTCTCGGACGCCTGGACCATCACTGTTTCGATTCCGCTGTTACAATAGCCGATGTAATTCATGTTTATTTTTTCCCCCTATAGAACTCGGGCAATCACGCATTTCAAATACAATGACTCATCCGTTGAAAGCAAAGCGGGATGATCTTTGGACTGTGTTCTAAACTCCACCATTTGAAGTACCCGTTTTGCATCGATGGAAGATTGTGTCAACATTTGCAAAAACAATGCGGGAGACATGTGTTGAGAACAAGAAAATGTAATCAAATATCCCCCAGGGCGAATGATTTTAATCGCCGACATATTGATCTCTTTGTATCCCCTAAAGGCTGCTTCCACCGTCTCCTTGGACTTGGTAAAAGCGGGTGGGTCCATTATGACTACATCGTATGTTGTTTTGCTTTCGTTTTCATTCCGAAGGTAATCAAACACATCGGCTTTGACAACTTTGATGCCCGTAAATCCGTTTAAGGCAATGTTGGCTTCGATGTTTTGGATGGCCTGTTCCGATATGTCAACCGCAATGACCTCCCTCGCACCGTATTTCGATGCATGAAGAGCGAATCCTCCGGTGTGAGAGAAGCAATCGAGGACCTTCATATCCTTCACATAATGTTTAATCGCCTCTCGGTTGTCTTGTTGATCAAGAAAATATCCTGTTTTTTGTCCATTCTCAAGATCAATCCACATCAAGACCCCGTTTTCTTCAATCTTGACAACAGGATCAAAAGGTTCCCCCACGAAACCTTTTCTAATCTCAAGGCCTTCTTTTTTTCTTACTGGAACATCGTTGCGTTCGTATATTCCTCTTGGTGAGAAAATCTTCCTCAAGATTTCCACAATCATCGCTTTTCGAACATCCATGCCATACGACAACGTCTGAATTGCGATATAGTCTCCATACTTGTCAACAATCAACCCGGGAAGCAAATCCGATTCACCAAAACAAACACGAAAGGAGTTTTTATAACCCACAAATATACGATGATCCAAAGCATCTTGAATTCTTTTTTTGAAAAAATCAAAATCGATTTCCTCTTGCTTAAGAGTCAATATCCGAACGATGATCTTTGAGTGGAGATTAATGAATCCTTTTCCAATAAAATCTCCAACGAAAGAACGGACATCTACGATGTCTCCGTTGTGAAACACCCCTTCAAAACGTTGGATTTCGTTTGAAAAAACCCACGGATGTCCCATCAACAAACGTTGTTCTTCATTTTTCTTTAAAATGACACTTGCCATGAATATCACCGCCCGTTTCATTATACAACAAAGGCTTTTGTTTTGAAAGGAAAAGAGTGCGTAATGCGCACTCTACCAAACGTTTTTAACTTTCTCGGCAAAACCTAGAAAATCTTTGATTTCGAGAATTTTTCCATCATCCAAAATCGCTTTTCCTGAAAAACGACCAAACACTTGATGTTGTTTGCTTGAAACAACCAATGCGGTAGTGAAAGAGTTTCGATCTAGAATTGGGACGAAATCCATTTCAAAACGGCCATCGGAAGATGTAAATTTCCATGGTTTCATGTAGTCTTCCTTGCCCTTTTCATTTATCGGAATATGGAATGTCACGTTTTCTAGTTTGTGTGCCTTGCCTTCATAAAAAATCATGTTTTCTGTGGTAGCAGTGGTGTCTCCAAATCCATATCCGATGTTGAAACCAAATGGTTTCCCCCCCAAAGTCCCGGTTGCTGCTCCCCAATACCATGTGCACTTTCTTGGCCAAACACCTCGACCCCAGTCCAAGATCGCATTACTTGTTTCTTTATTAAAACTATATTCGCTTCCCCGGTATCGAATCGATCCCGTCGCTTTCATTCCAATGATTTTTTGATTATAATAAAAACCTTTCGGAAAATCCTTAAACGGAGTGGCAATCACCATTGATTCGGCAGGCTCTTCCGATAATGAAACATCAACATGAAGACTTGTCGTTTTGTAGAAATTCATCATATTGAACTTGATTCGACGGTTTTTCCCATCGTGGATGAACTCGACCTTGATTTTATTGTTTGAGAACTTGATTCCACCGGTAGTGGCTGAGGACGGAAGTTTCCATCTCCCCATTGGCAATAAACTCATGACTGTTTCCGTTTTTTGCGTGGGTTGTTTGAAGTCGAAGTATGTCGCGCTGACAAGTCCCATATATGCGTTATCGGCAATCGTCAAAGCAACACCAAAGTCATTGTTGTAAACAAGATAGTAATCCCACTCCTTGATTTTGAATATACCTGCTTTCACATCTTTGCGGTTGTAGTCAAGTAATGGTTTCTTGGAAAACCCAACCTGTTTCAAATGTCCTTTTTCATCGAGTAGACGTGACCGCTCAACAATCTCTTTTTGCATAAAGATCCCCCCTTCTCTTTCTTCACTAATAGTTTATCATAAAAAACGTTCTTTGACCATAGACTCTTGAAAGTTTCTTAGATCCGAAAATCAAGTGTTGACTCAGATTGTAATTTTCTTCCGTATGGCTTTTTTTTGTTGTGATCTAATTTGTTAGTAATTGCTAACTTTTTGGTGCATATAAGTTGTCAATGAATCCGTTGAGTGTTACAATAAAGATGGAAATCAAAAAGGAGGATTTATTATGAAATACACACTTCCCGCTCTTGGGTATGACTACAACTCTTTGGAACCATTTTTTGATGAATTGACAATGACCATTCATCACACAAAACATCATCAGGCTTATGTTGACAATTTAAACGCTGCATTGGACAAGCATCCAGAACTATATAATCAAAACTTGACGGACATCCTTGCAAATTTATCCGCACTTCCCGAAGGAATTCAAACAGCGGTTAGAAACAACGGAGGCGGTCATTTCAACCATTCCTTGTTTTGGTCGCTCCTCAAAAACAATCCGCAAGCGAAACCGGTTGGAGATGTTGCCAATGAAATCTCCACCACGTTCGGATCTTTCGAATCGTTTAAAGATTTGTTCGCAACTGCAGGCAAAACTCGTTTTGGAAGCGGCTGGGCTTGGTTGATCGTCACTCCAAAGAAACAGTTAAAAATTCTTTCCACGGCCAATCAAGACACTCCTCTCCATGAAGGAACACCGATTCTTGCACTCGATGTGTGGGAACACGCATATTACTTGAAATACCAAAATCGAAGACCAGATTTCATCAATGCGTTTTGGAATGTTGTCAATTGGGAAAAAGTCGAAGAACTCTATCAATCCGCAATGAAATAATAAGAAAAAATGGCTGGTTTCAGCCATTTTTATTT
>Ga0116204_1000083_pt1 | contig 42189 bp, 35 predicted proteins | sample LakKivwa52mmetaG_FD_94481 | JGI IMG/M metagenome (GOLD analysis project Ga0116204, IMG submission 94481) | Anoxic lake water microbial communities from Lake Kivu, Rwanda to study Microbial Dark Matter (Phase II) - Lake Kivu water 52m metaG | ecosystem: Environmental > Aquatic > Freshwater > Lake... | reverse complement strand
TGTAACGCTGGCGTCATCCAAGCGATCACCGATGAAAAAGACTTAATCATCTCCGATGAATGGAATCACGCTTCGATCATCGATGGCGTGCGTCTTTCTAAAGCGAGTCGGGCGGTATATCGCCACGCGGATATGGAAGACCTTGAACGCCTCTTAATCGAGAAACGCCAGCAATATGAAAATGTCTTAATTATCACCGACGGCGTCTTTTCGATGGATGGCGATATTGCCAAACTCCCCAAGATTGTTGCATTAGCCAAAAAATATAACGCTCAAACATATGTTGATGATGCGCATGGCTCGGGCGTATTAGGATCATCAGGTCGCGGCACGGTTGATCACTTCGGTCTCCACGGGCAGGTCGATTATATTATAGGAACCCTTTCCAAAGCGATTGGCGTCGTCGGCGGCTATGTGTGCTGTTCAAAAGAGGCACGTGATTATTTGTTACATTTAGGACGGCCTTTGTTATTCTCAACGTCATTACTACCATCCGCTGCCGCGGCGATTATCGAAGCCGTCAAGATGTTACAGGAGAGTGACGAATACACCAAAAAACTATGGGAAAACGCCCGTTATTTTAAAGCAGAGCTCGTTAAAGCCGGATTTGACATCGGTCATAGTGAAACGCCAATCACACCGGTGATTATCGGCGATGAAGCCAAAACCATCGCTTTTTCACGGGAACTGTTAAAACGCGGCGTGTTTGTCTCCGGCATCGTCTTCCCGACTGTCCCAAAAGGCAAAGGAAGAATTAGGTGCATGGTCAGCGCGCTTCATGATATTCCCCTATTAAGGAAAGCTGTCGAAGTGTTAACGGTGACCGCTAAAGAGATGGCCATCATCAAATAAAACCGCTTTCACTAATTTAGTTAGATAAATGAGGTCATCACGCGACCTCTTTTATTTATAATGAGTGTGTATGTTTGTGCATAACTATCATTTGGTTGATGCCGTGGGAACATTTGGTTGGTGGAGCGCGATTATCGGCGGTCTGGCCATTTTCCTCGCCGGCTTATATTTTTTGCCGGAAAACCTTAAAAAGATTGCCGGTGAGAAACTCAAGTTATTAATTGATAAAAGCACGGGTGGACCAATCCGCGGCACGCTGACCGGTTTTTTAATGACGGCGGCTTTACAATCGTCTTCGGCGACAACATCAATCGTGATTGCCTTGGTGAAAGCCGGATTAATGTCACTACCGCAAGCCGTTGCTGTTATCATCGGTGCCAATATCGGTACGACGATCACTGCATTTATTATCGGCCTGGATATCGGGCAATTAGCGCCGTTCTTCTTAATTGCCGGCTCGTTAATGATGTTATTTATGCCCCGGCAAAAGAGTCGCCATTATGGTGGCGTCTTATTTGGTTTTGGCGCACTCTTTTTTGGACTCGAACTTATGGGCGATGCATTAAAGATGCTGACCGCCTTACCAAAGTTTTCACAGTTTGTGGTTGATTATGGATCTAATCCTTTATTAGGATTTGGCATCGGTTTATTCGGCACGGCGCTTGTACAATCATCCTCGGCGTTTATTGGGGTGCTCCAAACGCTATATGAAAGCGCGCATATCGATCCGTTATCACCCTTTACGCTGATTGTGGCGCTCCCGATGTTATACGGCGCGAATATCGGCACGACGATTACCGCATTATTAGCCTCAATCGGAGGCTCAGTCAGCGCGAAACGAGCGGCGTTTGCCCATATCCTCTTTAATGTGATTGGGGCCATCATATGTTTTGCCCTATTATTACCGATAAACTGGTTATTACTTCAACTATTCAATGTTTTGCCATTTATCGGTGATCGCATGGAAATTGCCTTTGCCCATATATTGTTTAATTTACTCGCGGCGCTGATTGTGATTCCGCTATTAAAACCGATTGTCGCCATGATTAAGAAGATTATCCCGGGCGATGATTCCCACGATTCGATTAGCGTTGATTTAAGCGCGCTTAACCGCGGTATCAAAGGCGTGGCCCCCGCGGCTTTACTTTCGATTGTTAAAGACCAATCGCTGAAGATGGGCAATTTTGCCACTGATGCGGTAATCACCGTTTCGCGGTTTATTGATCAACGAACGATTGCCGATCATGATAAGACATTGCAATATGAAACGACAATCGACCAACTTTATGAACGGGTATCCGATTTCATGCACGACATGCGCATGGCGATGTTAGATGAACAAGAACTTGAGCAATTCACGCAAATACTGCGCGTCATCAAAGATGTCGAGCGCGTGAGCGACCACTGCGAAAACCTGGTTGAGTTTTTTGACACGATTGAACTTAAAGGCGAAACGATTAACGATGAGGGCAAAGCCGATTTACTACAGATGCTCGCCATTGCCGCGGATATGGTTGCCAAAGCGATTAAATGTTATGAAACTAACGATATTGATTTAGCGCACCAAGTGATTGATCAAGACGATACGCTTGATGATTTAAACGCCACGGTCAGAGACCGTCATGTCGGTCGCTTCTGTCAAGGCGTGGCCGAGACCAACCGTTATACAGCGATGGTTTATGTCGACATCTTATCGAACATCGAAAGAATCGGCGACCATGCTGTTAACATCGCCGATACGGTCGTTGATCTAAAACAAAACCGTTAAGTCGGACTATAAGTTCCCGTCATTACCGGTATTCCAAGTTCGACGGCTCGAGCATAATATGGCCAACTTGTTGCCGGATCGTTACTGACGTAAATGGTGTCGCATGTATCGCCAATATACATTGTTGCGCTAATCGTCACGGTATCGAAATAGAAATCAAATCCGACACACACAATCGTGACGCTAAGCGAAGCCATGGCCACGTTTTGGCATACGATGGCTTCAAGAAGATTCGCGGTCACGCCTTGAATAGCGAATGCACCTGATAAAGTGACATTTAATAAATGAATGAGTTCTAGTCCCGCGAACACATCACCGGTGAAGCCCATCACAATGCTGGCGGCATCCACGTCTTGGATGAGTATTGTCGCTAGCGACGCAAAGCTTGATGTTTCATAACCGAAGCGAATTCCGTTTTCGAACTCGCTATCGGTAATGGTCACTTGTGCGAGCAGTGGGAAATCGCTGCTACGATCGCCTAAATAGAAGCGGGAACCGTCGATATGCGCTAATGTGATACTTGTCAGCGAATCATAAACGGCGCCGACACTTCCAATCGAGATTTCACCATTGGTGACATATTCAATGTCAATCGTTGCTAAATCAGGATAATTACCGACCAGACGCAAACCGGGATTCATGCCATTGAAAGTTACATGGCTCAGCTCCAGTTTGGTCATCGGAGAATATATCCCAAAAGTATTGGTGACAAGCAAGTTACCAACCGTGACATCAGTCAGCACTAAATCGCCCCATAAATCGCCTTTTATTTCGATATATCCATACGAACCAGTCGCTAATATCAGTACGGCAGCGGGCGATGTTTCGGGACGTGTGCCATTTAAATTGATACTTGAGAACTGTGAAGATGAGAAATCAAGCGAAACTAGCTCGCCGAACAATGTATCACCATCACCAAACCATAGCGTTCCGATATTTGAATCGGTGACGGTCATTGTTTCTAATAGCGGGAAGCCGCCGTTATACATATCGCCACCGAAATACATATCCGCGAACATGCAATTATCAAAAACGATTGATGTTAATGCGCTGAAAGAATATGGCGCATCAAGCCCATCGTCGCCATAATCAAGATAATAATCATTCAGCGATTGGTCATTATATTTCATGAATAGGCGATAACCGCTTGTATCGGAAATCGTCAGTGTCGTCAGTTCTGGTAATAGCGCGGTAATCGCCAATTCTTTAAACGTGGGGGTAGTTGGCTCCAGTTCGTGGACGAGTCCGGAAATATCAAGCGTCAACAGTGAAGCAAAATGTCCGATGATAAATACATCTTCCATCGCCCCTTCAATCGTGAGATGCTCGACCCACATCAGTTCTTCAAGGAAGATGGACCTCACGGGATATTCATTGATCGTCGCCGGAATCACGATATCGGTCACGCCCGCGCTACTTGCCATTGTATATTCGACATTGTCGGGTCGTAAATCGACATCGATATAGCCATCAGTCATGACCACGGAGTAGCCCAGCGTCTCATCAAAATAATTGACGGCCAGCACTTCAAAATCGATAACCGTATCCGTGTTAGTAGGAATATCCGCGGGGAATGTGCCATCGACCGTATCTCTTGAAAATAATATTTTTGATAAGGTGATGGTCCGTTCGGAACGATAACTATCATGAGATGATGAGCCGGGTATCGTCAATATGATTTCAGTGGTGTAGCTGTTATCAGACTCGACGATAATCGTGGCGTCAGCCTTGTAAGCCAGTGATTGATTCGTATAAACGCAACTACCAAGCAAACTATCATTAAGCTCGACACTATAAAGCAAGTCATAATTAACGCCGTTAGTGATTACGGCGATGTGGAAATCGCTATGACTATAGATTGTTTCATCATAGTCACCCTCTGCCCGTAGCGGGCTTTCCACTTTCCTTTGCATTGACAATAGAGAACTTTCCTCTTGCTGTAAATACATCTCGACAAAAGTCGGTGGGTTTTTGACGGCCGCACCTCCGCAGCTAGAAATGGCCATTAGCGGTAGTACAAACAGCAAAACATGCAACAGTCTATTCATAAATCCTCCAAAAAATGCAATCAGGTGTGCTGGTGGTTTACGATAACAATCGCGCCTATGTTGTTTAGGCAGTATCTACATTAAATATTACATAGGCAAATAGCACTCGCAAGATGGCGGGCCATTAAAAATAAAAGAATAACTAAAGAGTAATTAAATAAGATAATGGTTAATTAGACTGAATAAGTGCCGGTGGCGACTGGAAACCCGAGGGCCATCACATCGTCATAATATGGCCAGCTTGACGAGGGATCATCGGTGACAAACACCGTATCAGTGCCATTAAGTCCGAGTATTTCGTTGACGGTAATGTTTTCAAGATACAAATCATAACTACCGGTAATTTGGGCCATGTATAAAGTGTCGAGTGTCGTGTCTTTGAACACGATACTTTCAATAAAAGGTAAAAACGCTCCATGTAAAACGAAGCCGCCGCTTAAGATTACGTCATTGATATAGATTAGGCGCAGCCGGGCGAAGGAGTCATTTAAAATCCCGATAATGATATCGCCACTGGTGACGTTATCGATTGTAATCGAGGTAAGAATTCGATAATTAGAATACTCGTAGCCAATGCGAATTTGTTGCTCAAAGTTGCTATCGCGAATTTCGATTGTTTCTAATAGGGAGAAATATGTACTACTAGCGCCGATTGCTAAGAAGTTGCCATTGACGTTTATAAGCGAAATTGTTTGAAGTGACAAGAAAGCGGTAGAAGGCTCACCAATGAGCATATCGCCTAGTGTGACGTTTTCTAACTCAACGATGCGAAGATTTGGCAAGAATCCATCAATGACTAAATCATTATTCGGACCGGTGATCACCACATCTTTTAATTTCAATTCAAATAGGATCGTTTCAACTTTCTCACTACCGCGAATGTTAATGCGCGAGAAGGAGACGCCGTTAGCTTCAATATAGCGAATCGTGGAACCGGTCAGGAATAAATGTCCGTAATTGCCTCGTTGCAACCTTAATGTCGCTGGAGGCAGCAAGGCGTTTTTCTCGCCCGAGATGACTAACGCGTCAATCACCGAATCAACGGCCATGATTTCATCAAGCCAGTGGAACGTATTTTCTTCATGGCCAAAATTAACTAGACCAATCGTCGAGCGGTCAATAAAAAGTCGTTCGAACCTCACAAACGGAACCGTATAAAAATCACGTCCGATTTGTAGTAGTCCGAGGTTACTTCTAGTGACGGTAACCGACACGAGTTCGGGCATTGTATAAGGATAGTCGGTACTTGATAACCGATAGTTACGATAAAGCGTATTCGTCGCATAAATATTAAAACCGATATAGATCGCATAATTATCGCTATCGGCGATGATAATTGAAGTTAATAACGGACAGTGGGCTGTTAGATTGAAAAAGCGCGAACCGGTTTGTCCCGTGCCATCAAGACCATAAACCGATAACGATTCGAGTTTATCAAACTTGCCGATTAAAAAAACATCGGAAGTTGCTCCTTCAATCGTTAAGGTGACGACCCAATCGAGATCATGAAGAAAAATCATCCCGACTGGATAATCGTTGATAAAAGCGGGGATGACCAAATGGGCATTGCCGATTGACTTGACACGCGTGTATTCGGATGTACCTGGGATGATGCTAATATCGATGCGTCCATCATTGATTTGTGTCGGTAGTCCTAGTCCGCGGTCAAAATATATCGAAGCATGAACTTCAAGCAATAGACGAGCCGCATCTTGATTTATCTCGGTCGCCGAAAACGCGCCAAACACACCGTCACGTTCAAACAAGATGTTGGTAATCCGCAGTATCCTTGTCGATAAGTAAGTATCGTGTCCGGTTGAGCCCGGGATAAAGGCACGGATCGTTGTTACGAATTGACCATTTTCATTTTCAAGTGTTTCAGCAATCGCGGGGTAGCGACTCGAGGTTGGAGTAAATTTCAGATTGCCGGAGCGTGAATCATTTATTTCTAGTGCGAGGAAGCGGTCAGGATTAGTGCCGCTGGTTTCCACAACGATTTCAAAATCTTGATGGCTGAATACCGCAAAATCAAATGAGCTTTCAAGCGGACCATCGAGTAGTGCGGGATCGGTCTGTTCAATCGTGAGCGAAACAAACTGGGGTCCATCTTTAACATTAGCGGCATTTTGACATCCCGACAGCGCCGTTAGTGATAGTAGTAGTGTTAATAATGCCAGTTGTTTTTTCATGGTTGTGCCGGGCAATAATATTAATATTCCCGTAGTTAAATATCGCACATGCGCCTCATTAGCGCAACATGCCCGCATGGAAGAGGACCAATTTAATGGTTGCGCGGTTTATTTTTCGATTAGGATGTGAAAGTCGATGAAATATCGCGATAATTGGCCGTTGTCACCTTGAAAAGAAAGCGCTTACCGCCTATAATACTTAAAGACTGAATGGCTACCTTTAATCACTAGAAAGAAGGTCAGTGTTACTTGCAATATATTGGTTTCGGTATCCACAACAATTAATTGAACATGGAGGTTTTTCAAATTGTTTAAAAGTCGTTATCTAAATGAAGTCTACGGCAAAGTCAGTAAATGCTATGCCCATCAAAAAGAGTTCCTACAAGCGGTCGAAGAATTTTTCGAATCGTTGGAACTAATCGTCGAACAAGATCCTAATATCGAAAAATTTTCAGTCCTCGAACGTATCGTCGTCCCCGAACGCATCGTCTCATTCCGCGTCTCCTGGACCGATGATAACTTCAAAATCCACGTCAATAACGGCTATCGCGTTCAGTTCAACTCGGCGATTGGCCCATACAAAGGCGGGATTCGCTTTGATCCAAGCGTCAACGAATCGATCATGAAATTCCTTGGCTTCGAGCAAACTTTCAAAAATAGTTTGACGGGACTTCCCATGGGCGGTGCTAAAGGCGGCGCCGACTTTGATCCGCGTGGTCGCTCCGACCGTGAGATCATGACATTTTGCCAATCGTTTATCGCCGAACTATCACGCCATATCGGACCTAACCGTGACGTTCCCGCCGGTGACTTAGGCGTGGGTGCCCGCGAAATCGGGTTCATGTATGGCATGTATAAAAAGATTTATAACGAATTCACCGGAACGTTTACCGGTAAAGGCATCTCCTATGGTGGATCGCTTGGCCGCAAAGAAGCAACCGGATATGGTCTACTTTATTTTGTCCAAGAAATGTTTAAAGCGTTTAGAAAAGACACGCTTGCTGGCAAACGCGTCATCATCTCGGGTTCCGGCAAAGTCGCCAAACACGCGGCTGTTAAGGCCAAAGAGCTCGGCGCCAAAGTTGTGGCCATGTCGGATATCAATGGCTTCATTTATGACCCGGACGGACTCGATATCGATTTGATTGACAAATTATCCGAACCCCGCGGCGAATGTACGCTTGAATATAAACAAATGAATCCTAAAGTCGAATTCAATGCCAATCCCAAGAAGATGTGGTTGACCCCATGCGATGTCGCCCTGCCATGCGCGACGCAAAACGAAATATATCTCGAACACGCGGAAGCGCTTGTCAAGAATGGTTGCTACATGGTCGCCGAAGGTGCGAATATGCCCACGACGCTTGATGCGACTAAATACTTTATCGACCATGGCGTGCTATTTGCTCCAGGTAAAGCTGCTAACGCCGGCGGCGTGGCCGTCAGCGGCCTAGAAATGAGCCAAAACGCCCAGCATATCGCCTGGACGTTTGATGAAGTCGACGGAAAACTCAAAGAAATCATGGCCAATATCTTTGTCAAATGCTACGAGACCGCGAGTAAATACGGACAACCGACCAACCTTGTCTTAGGCGCGAACATCGCCGGCTTCTTGAAAGTCTACGACGCGATGATCGCTCAAGGTACCATCTAAGATGAAGCTCGGCGATTTGATAATTGCACCCAACATCTTATTGCCAAAACAAGGCACCGATTTAAATAAATTTGCGATCGTTGCCTGTGATCAATTTACAAGTCAACCGGAGTATTGGCAGGAACTCGACAAACTAGTCGGTTCCTGTCCATCCTCTTTGCGCCTGATTTTTCCTGAGGCGTTTTTGCCACTGGTCAATCAAACCCAATACATCAATACGATTAATGCGACGATGGAACAATATTTGTCTAACGGCATTCTAGAGCCATTAGGCGAAGGTTATGTTTTAGTTGAACGAAGTACACCGCAGACACCTAGACGCCTAGGTCTTATGCTGGCGATTGATCTCGAACAATATTCATATCAGCCTGGTAACGACGCACCCATCAGAGCTTCGGAAGCAACAATCATTGAACGGATTCCACCCCGGCTTTATATTCGTGAGAACGCTTCGATTGAACTACCGCACGTATTAGTGCTATTTGAAGATAAAGGCGGCTTCGTGATTGAGAGTTTATATCGAAAACGCGGCAATTACCCGCTCGTTTATGATTTTGAGTTAAATCAAAACGGGGGCCATTTACGCGGATACCACATTAAAAACACGATGCTAGTCGAACAGTTATTCACCGATTTATTCACCGGTCGCGCACTCAAATTCATCGTTGGCGATGGCAATCACTCCCTAGCGACAGCCAAAGCCCACTGGGACAAAATCAAGCTAAAACTATCGGAAGCGGAACAAGAAACACACCCAGCGCGCTTCTCACTCGTGGAAGCGATCAATATTTATGATGAAGGATTATCGTTTGAAGCGATTCATCGTATCGTGTTTAACGCTGATAGTGATTTTATCCCTGGGCTTAAGCAACGATTATCGGGGCCTTACATGGGGCATCTTTACACCAAACAGCGTGGCGAGAGTGATTTACTGCTGCCGCGCAGCAGCCCCCAAGCGTATGAGATCGTGCAACGATACATCGATGAATATTTAAAAAGCCATCCCCATGCCGAAGTCGATTACATTCACGGCATTGCCGATTTAAAACAGATTGCCGATCGCCATGATCATGCCGTGGGCATTATCATGCCCGCTTTAACTAAAAACGATATTTTTTCTTATTTGGAACGGGGTGTCGTTTTGCCTCGAAAATGTTTCTCGATGGGACACGCCCATGAGAAACGTTATTACCTTGAAAGCAAATTAATCAAATAAAGGAGATTACATATGAAACGAATCTACAATTTTTCTGCCGGACCGGCCGTCTTGCCGGAAAGCGTCTTACGCCAAGCGGCCGCTGAGATGCTTGATTACCAAGGACACGGACTCTCAGTCATGGAAATGTCGCATCGGTCGAAAGTATATCAATCGATCATCGATGCTGCGGAAGCCGATTTGAGAAAATTATTAAACGTGCCCGCTAACTACAAGATTTTGTTTCTCCAAGGCGGGGGCACGACCCAGTTTGCGATGGTGCCGATGAACTTGATGAAAAACCGCGTCGGCGATTACATCATTACCGGTCACTGGGCGCAAAAAGCCTATGATGAGGCGCTGTTATTTGGCAAAGCCAACATCATCGCTTCATCCAAAGATGATAAATTTTCCTATATTCCCGACCTTGACAATTTAAACGTCAGTCCTGATGCCGATTATGTGTTTATGTGCGATAACAACACGATTTTCGGCACTAAATACAAAAAGTATCCCGATGTCAAAGGAAAAATACTTGTCAACGACGCTTCCAGCAGTTTCTTATCGGAACCGATGGATGTCACTAAATTCGGATTAATTTTCGCCGGTGCTCAGAAAAACGTCGGACCGGCCGGTGTCACGATTGTGATTATTCGTGACGACTTATTAGAAATTCCGCCACTACCGGGCACTCCCACACTATTACAGTACAAAGTCCATGCCGATAACGGGTCGATGTATAACACGCCGCCAGCTTATGGCGTCTACATTTGCGGCCTCGTGTTCAAGTGGCTGCTTGATAACGGCGGACTCGATGCCATGCAAGCTTATAACGAAAAGAAAGCCGCGCTTATTTATGATTATCTTGATGCCAGCAAACTATTCAAAGGCACGGTCAGACACGATTCGCGTTCACTCATGAATGTATGCTTTAGAACACCGGATGCCGCACTTGATGATTTATTCATGGCCGAAGCCAAAAAGCAAGGTTTTGACAATCTTAAAGGCCACCGGTCTGTCGGAGGCATGCGCGCTTCAATCTATAATGCGATGCCAATCGAAGGCGTCGCCGCCCTCGTCGAATTTATGAAAAAATTCGAACAGGCCCATATTTAGGTGCACATATGAAAAAAGTATTGTGCCTCAATAACATTTCCAAAGTCGGCCTTAAAGCGTTACCGACGTCATATCAAATTACCACCGAAATGACTGAAGCCGACGCCGTGTTAGTTCGCTCGGCCAATATGCTGGAAACGAAGTTACCAGATAATGTCATCGCCGTCGCCCGAGCGGGCGCCGGTGTCAATAATATTCCCCTTGATGCCTATGCTAAAGCGGGCGTCGTCGTGTTTAACACGCCCGGGGCAAACGCTAATGCCGTCAAAGAACTGACAATCGCCGGGATGCTATTAGCGGCCCGCGACATTCACGGGGGCATCAACTGGATTGCGCAAAATAAACATGATCTAGAAATTAACAAAACGGTCGAAAAAGCCAAAGCGGCATTCGCCGGAACCGAGATTATGGGCAAAACGCTCGGCGTCATCGGACTGGGTGCGGTTGGCGCCTTAATTGCCGGCGCCGGCGGAGCGCTCGGCATGAACGTGATTGGCTATGAAGCCGCGCCTGAGGGAGTTTTACCGATTCACAAAAACAAACTACCTGAAAATATCATGTTTGCTTCGACGGTTGAAGAACTTTATGAAGAAGCCGATTATATCTCGATTAATGTGCCGCTATTACCAGCAACACGGGGCATGATTAACAAACAATCAATCGCCTTAATGAAAGATGGCGTCGTCATTTTGAATTTGGCCCGTGACGCCATCGTTAACGATGAGGATATCAAAGAAGCGCTCTTAAGCAAGAAAGTTCACCGATACGTGACTGACTTTCCTAACTATGCCACCGCGAACATGGAAGGGGTCATTGCTATTCCCCATCTCGGCGCTTCTACCGAAGAAGCCGAAGATAACTGTGCCTTTATGGCCGCTAATCAAATCGTTGATTTTATCGAAAACGGCAACATTACCAATTCTGTCAATTATCCGAATATTTGCGCCGGTCCGCTCGTCGATGGCGCGCGGCTCGTCGTCTTGCATGAAAATCGCGAAAACATGGGACCCGATATTATTAACATCGTCGCCGGGGATCGAAAAGTACTTCAGTCGATTAGCAAAACTCGTGGTCAATACGGTGTGACCATCGTCGATTTCATCCATCCCGACCATGAGTGTACTCCCAGCAATTGCATGGGCGAAACGATTGTCTCGTTAGCGGGCGTCATCCGCGTGCGACCAATCAAAGCGCGAGGATGAAAATCTAAAAAAATATTGCTTTTAACATCTAGCCCACCTTAACAAAGTGGGCTATTATTTTTACTGGTCGCGTTTTATTGGAGGTATTGCTATGAACGTGGGCATCATCGTTTATTCAGAAACCGGTCACACACTTGAAGTCGTTAACATGTTAGCAACTCGATTACGTAACAAACACACGGTGACGATTTATCGACTTGCTTATGATAAAGCTAGAAATGCCACAAGCGGCGTTCCCTACATCAACGGCCACGAGCGGCTGATTTTAGCGACACCGGTTCAAGGATTCGCTCCCAGCATTCCGATGATGGAAGCCATCAAACGAATTGAAAACTTCGATGGTCGCCCGGTTGATGTCGTGATCACCCAATATTTCCGATATAAATGGTTAGGGGGCACACAGACGATTGGCATGCTCCAAAAAGCGATTAACGCCGCTAAAGGTATCGTGGGCATCGCCGTCAACATTCACTGGCACCGGCGTGACCGCACCGATCAAATTAATCAGGCCATCGAGACGTTTGCTCATCAATATCAGGTGTAATTGCCTTGATTTATAACATTGAAATCATATTGCCAACGCGATGACGATTGGCAATATTTTCTTTTATCGTTACAATTAACGTAGTCACATTAGGGAGAAACATATGAATTCACAATACTTTATTGATTTAGAGCACGCTTATGGCGCGCATAACTATCATCCACTTGACGTTGTCATCAGCCGCGCTAAGGGCGTTTATGTCTATGACCCCGAGGGGCGTCGCTATCTCGACTTCCTATCAGCGTATTCCGCAGTCAATCAGGGCCACCTGCACCCCAAAATCATCAAAGCGCTGACCGATCAAGCGAAACGGTTAACCTTAACTTCACGCGCTTTTTATAACGATCAACTCGGAGCGTTTTTAAAGAAACTAACAAAGACGGCCGGATTTGAAGTCGCCCTTCCGATGAACACAGGCGCCGAAGCCGTGGAAACGGCGATTAAACTAGCGCGTCGCTATGGCTATATGAAGCGCCACATCGAGGCTGAAAAAGCCGAGATTATCGTCGCTAGTGCAAATTTCCATGGGCGTACGACCACGATTATCAGCATGTCGACCGATCCGGGCTCCAAAGATTACTTTGGACCATATACGCCTGGATTTGTCATTGTGCCATTTAATGATGCACAAGCGCTCGAGCAAGCGATTACGCCGCATACAGTAGCTTTTCTAGTCGAACCAATCCAAGGTGAGGCCGGTGTCATCATACCAAATGATGGCTACTTAAAACAAATACGAGAAATTACCAAAAAACATAACATTTTGCTGATGCTTGATGAAATACAGACTGGATTTGGACGTACCGGCAAACTATTTTGCTATGAACATGAAGGCATTCGTCCCGATGTGCTAATCGTTGGTAAAGCACTAGGCGGAGGCGTATTACCAGTCTCCGCAGTTATCAGCGATAAATACATTATGGATGTGATTACGCCTGGAACGCATGGAAGCACGTTTGGTGGTAATCCCCTTGCATGTGCCGTAGGTAGCGCGGCTATCGATGTACTGCTTGAAGAAAAATTACCACAGCGAAGCGCTGAATTAGGCGCTTACTTCCTCGGCAAACTTAAGAAAATCAAAAGTCCGCTGATTAAGGAAGCGCGTGGCAAAGGATTGCTAATCGCCATCACGCTTACTCGTAAAGCGCGTCCTTATACCGAAGCGCTGAAAGCCCGTGGTATTTTGGCCAAAGAAACGCATGTTGACACGATTCGCTTCGCGCCCCCGCTAATTATTAAAAAATCCCAGCTTGATTATGCCTTAAGGCAAATCAAAGCCGTACTGACCGAGGTCAGATAACATGAAATATCAAGGTAAAAGTTTATTAACTTGGCTTGACTATAGTTCGGAAGATTTCGCCTATTTCCTGCAACTGTCCGATCGCTTGAAGAAAGAAAAACAAAACGGGATTATCCACCGTAAACATGGGGGCAAACAAATCGTTTTGCTATTCCAAAAAGATTCGACGAGGACGCGCTGCGCATTTGAAGTGGCGGCCCATGATTTGGGCATGAATGTAACCTATATTGGTTCAAGCGGCTCTCAAATGGGTGTCAAAGAATCAATTATGGATACGGCTCGAGTGTTAGGTCGCATGTATCAAGGCATCGAGTTCCGCGGATACCGTCATGAAGACGTTGAACTATTGGCCAAGTATAGCGGTGTCCCGGTTTGGAACGGATTGACCGATCAATTTCATCCCACGCAAGTACTGGCGGATTTCTTAACGATTTATGAAGCGCATGGACGATTACAAGGGATCACGCTGACATATGTCGGCGATGCGCGAAATAACGTCGCCAATAGTTTGATGGTTGGCTCCGCCAAAATGGGGCTTAACTTCAGAGCGCTGGCCCCGAAAGAACTTTGGCCCGACGCTAAATTGACGGAAACTTGTCGTGACATCGCCAAAAGCACCGGAGCGACGATATCGCTATTTGAAGATATTGACGCGGGTGTTAAAGATGCTGATGTGATTTATACCGATGTTTGGGTTTCCATGGGTGAACCAAAAGAAACATGGGCCAAGCGTATCGAGTTATTACATAAATATCAAGTCAATCGTTCAATGATGGAAAAAGCGGGCAAACAAGCAATTTTCTTGCACTGTCTACCCGCATTCCACGGTCTTGATACGGATATTGGTCACCAAATCGCCGCGCAGTTTGGGAATGATTACCAAGCGGTGTCACAAGGCGAGATGGAAGTGACTAACGAAGTGTTTGAGTCACCGGCCAGCCGCGTGTTCATTCAAGCTGAAAACCGCATGCATACAATCAAAGCCATCATGATGGCCACACTATAGGACTTAGCCGATAGCTTCGGTAATCGTTTGACCTTGTAAGAATAATAGTAGATGATCTGGACCGCCCGCTTTCGCGTCGGTGCCGCTCATTTTGAAACCGCCGAAGGGCTGATAGCCGACGACAGCGCCCGTGCATTTACGGTTAATGTATAAATTGCCGACGAAGAATTTGTTTTTAACATAAGCGACTTCGTCTTTATCATTTGATAGGAAACCACCCGTTAAGCCATAATCGGTATCATTGGCGATTTTAACGGCTACTTCAATCGTGTCATAAGGGGTCACCGCGAGTACCGGCCCAAATATTTCTTCTTGCATTAAACGGGCTGACGGACTCACATCATAGAACACGGTCGGATGAATGAAATATCCCACCGAATCATCATAGTGGCCACCGACTAATAACTTACCCTCGGTCTTACCCATTTCAATATACGAAGCGATCTTTTTATAGCCTAACTCATCGTTGACCGCACCCATGTAGACACCGCGAAGTTCGGTGTTACCGACTTTCAGTGCGGCAACTTGTGTTTTTAATTCTGCTAAAAATTGCGGATATATTTTGCGGTCGATGATTGCCCGAGACGCGGCTGAACATTTTTGTCCGCTGAAACCAAATGCCGATTGCATGACCAAAGTCGCCGCTTTCTTGACATCATAGTGACGCGAGACGATCATTGCGTCTTTACCGCCCATCTCGGCCATGACTCGCTTAATTACGAGACGCTTGGGATCAGTTTGACCAGCCGATTCAACGATGTCGAGACCGACTTCCCGTGATCCGGTGAAATTGATAAAGGCAATATCTTTGTGTTTCACGAAGTATTTTCCAACGACGCTACCAGATCCTGGAATCAGGTTGATGACACCGTACGGTAAACCAGCCGCTTCCATAATGCGATAGAAATGGTGAGCGATGACTCCGGTGGTCGCCGCCGGTTTTAAGACAACGGTATTACCCGTGACGATGGCGGCGGCAGTCATCCCCGTTAAAATGGCGAGCGGGAAATTCCACGGACTGATAATGGCACCCACGCCCAAGGGAATGTATTTAAAAGTGTTGATCTCTTTGCCAGGTCGCGAGAAAACGAGTTCGCCTTTTTTCTCAACATCAAGCATTTGTAGCGCATAGTAATTCAAAAAGTCAATCGCCTCAGCAACGTCAGCATCGGCTTCGGCATATGATTTACCAGCTTCAAGCGTCATTAACGCCGCCATGTAAAACTTTTGCCGTTTCATGATTTTTGCGGCTTTTCTTAGAATGTTAGACCGTTCAATTGCCGGGGTGATTGACCAGGTCTTAAATGTTTCTTTGGCATAGTCAAGCGCTTTTTCAGCTTCAGGAATATCGGCCATGTAGACGCGACCAACCACTTCGACCTTCTTATTGGGATTGAGTGAATCGAGGCGTTTTTTTGTTTTGACGAGTTCTGCGCCTAGACGCAGCGGATATGATCTGCCAAGATGGCGGCGCACTTTTAAAAGCGCCTGTTCGTATTTGACTAATACTTCCTCATCTAAAAAGTTGCTTAAAGGTTCGGATCGATACCGTTTAATTGACATGATAGTTCCTCCTATTGAAATTGTTCTTTATTATTTTAATCCAAAATATGGTTGAAACCAATCTTGAAACGAGCAATTGGAGATATTGGACGAGAAAAATAATGATTTACATTAAAAATAGCGGCAAAACGCCGTTATTTTTATTATGTTGATGTTTGATTAAGCCGATTGTTTTCGACTATTTCGTTTTACGATTAATGACTAATAGCGATAATCCAAAGAAGATTATCGTCGTGATGAGTAAGAAGATAATTTGATATAGTGGCGTGAACTCAAACGTGCCAATCGTGAAAGTGACGCCCAAGTCGGCTTTGAAACGAGCGACGATATCAAGCGGCGCTCCATCAAACGAGGTGGCAATCGGTTCGTCCATGATAATCAAACGGAAAAGTGACGCCGCGTGAGAAACAGGGATTAGTTTTATGAGTAATTGGATCGCGGTTGGGAATAGGAAAATCGGCATATAGATACCGGTGATAAACCCAATCAGCGTTCCGACAATCGTGTTAAATGTTCCAAACGCGTTAAGCGATTTAATGAAGCTGATGATGAAGAAAATCATCGATGAATTGGCTAACGTCACCAATAGGATCATCCCAATCGATTTGATCGTTGCCATGAAGCTGAGGATATAGCCGTTTCTGATGAACATGTAGACATCGAGAAAAACCAAAGCGATCAGCGACATGATGACACCGATGACATATGAAGATAATACATATCCGGCAACGATATGCGAACGCTTCATCGGCGATGCTTGGAAGTCTTTATAAATCTTTTTAGCCTTGTCTTCGACCATTGTTCCATAAGCACCGGCAGTGGTCGTATATGAGATAACCGCAAGGATGCCGGCCATCAACCACGAGTCGAGCAGCGCTTGCCCACCGGTAACTCCTTCAGGAACGGTTTGCTGCCATGAGCTGCCGAGGAATAGTGCATATAAGACAAAAATAATCAGGACTGATAATACCGAGAAGAATACCGAGGTCCGGTCACGGAAATAGACTTTAATATTACGAATCGCAAAGTTAATCATGGCCGCATCTCCCGTCCCGTCACTGTGATAAACGCATCATCAAGCGTCCCGTTGACGACTTCAAATCCTTTGATATAGGGACGCATTGCATCAAGTAGTGGCAAGGCATCAAGCGTGCTTTCGAGTTTGATGATCACTTCCTGGGTTTCCAATTCATAAGCGATTTTGTGACTTGTCAGCCACTCCGTTATTTTTCCAAGATCGTCAAACACTAGTCGCAGTGAATCGTGAGCGTATGTTTTCTTTAAATCAAGCGGTGTCCCTTTAGCGGCGATTTTGCCTTTATCGATAATCACGACATAATCGGCTTCGGCAGCTTCTTCCATATAGTGAGTCGTCAAGAACACGGACATGCCGGTTTCTTTTTGCATTTTGATAATCGTTTCCCACACCTTCAGACGCGTTTGGGGATCTAAACCGGTCGTCGGTTCATCAAGGAATAAAATTTTTGGCGTGTGAATTAAAGCGCGGGCAATGTCGGCCCGTCGTCTTTGTCCGCCTGAAAGTTTCCGATACTGCCGGTTTAAGATATCGGAAATATCGGTCGCCGCCACGACGCGGTCAAATGCCACATTTAATTGTTCAGATGTCAAGCCATAAAACTTACCGCGCGTCTTGATATTTTCGGCGACGGTTAAAAACGGATCGAGGAAGCCGTCTTGGAATACAACCCCAATTGATTTGCGGATGTCGGCATCATCTTTGCCTAATTGGAAACCGTTGAGCAACACTTCGCCCTGATCAGGTTTCAGCAGCGTGCAGATGATATCGATCGTCGTTGATTTACCGGCACCGTTAGGCCCTAAAAATGCAAACAGTTGTCCGGTTTCCATATAAAAGGAAATATCATCGACTGCTTTAATCGGACCATAGTTTTTCTTGAGATTTTTTACTTCGAGAATTTTGTTCATGAGTTGATAATCGTCCCCGCTTTCATTTCGAATGCTTCAATCGCTCGCTCGAGTGAGCTGATAATCGCGATTTTTCCTGGTCGTCTCGAGACAAAGTTGAGGCATGCTTGTACTTTTGGATACATGCTGCCTTTAGCAAAGTGGCCTTCATCCATCAGTTTTGTCAATCGATCGATTGATATGTGCTCGAGGCGCTCTTCGTTTGGTTTTTTGAAATTGATATACACATAGTCAACCGCGGTTAATATAACGAGGCGATCGGCATCGATAAGTTCGGCGACTTTGGCGCTGGCGTAGTCTTTATCGATGACCGCGGCGATGCCCTCGAGATGGTTATCTTCCCGTACTACGGGAATGCCGCCACCGCCAGCGCATATTACGACGTGATGATTGGCAATCAGCGTTTTAATCATATCGATTTCAATCACGTCAACGGGCAGCGGTGAGGCCACGACGCGGCGATAACCGCGGCCGCTATCTTCTTTCATGACATAGCCTTTGGCTGCGACAATCGCTTCGCTTTGTTCTTTCGTGTAAAACGCTCCGACTGGTTTCGACGGGTTTTGGAATAGGGGATCAGTTTTATCGACCTCGACTTGGGTGACGATTGTCGCCACCTTCTTTTCGATGCCGATTTGCGCCAGGGCATTTTGTAGCGCGTTTTGGATATGAAAACCGATGTAGCCTTGGCTCATCGCTCCGCATTCGGGTAGCGGCATCTCCGGTGTCGAGGGTGCTTCATGGAAGGCGAGATTGATCATGCCGACTTGGGGACCATTACCATGGACAATCACGACTTCATGGCCATGTTTGATTAAGTCGACAATTGGTCGCGCGACATTGATTAATAGCTGTTTTTGCTCTTCAGCGTTGTTACCCAGGGCATTACCCCCAAGCGATATAACATAACGGCTCATTTTTACTACCTCGATTTTTCATTATATCGATTTATCGCCAATCCGACAACAAAACAAAGGACAGTGATGCGACCAATTGTTGTAAGCGCTTTAAATTCCTGTTTGTAATGTAATTATTGTTTTTATATACTTTTAGTATGATTGATAAAACTAAGGCCGAAAATGTTGTTTAAATCAATTAAAAACGGCATTAGTCATTCGCTAAATAAGAATCATAGGGAGTAACCATGTCTCGGGGAATCATCCTTGCGGCCGGTGCATCCAGCCGCGCAAACACCAACAAATTGCTACTCGAATACGAGGGTCAGCCTTTAATCATCCATGCGATTAGGGGCATGCTGCCGTTTGTTTATGAAATCATCGTCGTCACCGGTCGCTATCATGAACAGTTATGTGAGGCGCTAAAAGACGTCAAGGGCATTCGCATCGTGCGCAATCCCGATTATGAACGGGGCATGTTTTCCTCGCTACTGACCGGTCTTCACTATATCGATGACGATGTGTTTATTTTGCCGGGTGATTGCCCATTTGTTTCGGAGACAACCTATGAGCTGCTACTTGAGAGTCAAGGCAATATCGTCGTGCCGGAATATAAAGGCATTAAGGGCCATCCGCTACTGATTAGAAAACCACTGCTGTTGAAACTACGACAAGCGGGCATTGACTATAACCTCCGGTCATTCCGCGATGAACACGGATATGAAACGTTACGAGTCGATGATCCCAACATCATCGTCGACATCGACACGATGGGCGATTACCAATCTTACATTAACCAAACGGCGAAAGGATGACACTATGGACGTTAAACGACATTATTTGGCTCCCGACATCGAACAGGCGTATAAAGTTTGGCTTGACCATCCTAATAACGCGCTATTAGCGGGTGGCCTCTGGCTTAAAAAAATCGGAACCCCGATTGAAATGCTCGTCGATTTAGGCGGTCTCGGACTCGATAAGATTGTCTCAAACGAAGAAGAAATTATTATCGGAGCTTTAGCACCCCTACGCGATATCGAGAAACATCAAGCTATTCGCATGATCGGTAATGGCTTCATAGCTAAAGCGATTTCTTCAATCATGGGCGTCGGTTTAAGAAATTTGGCGACGCTTGGCGGTTCGATTGCCGGGAAATATCCTTTCTCGGATGTGGTGACCGCCCTCTTGACCCTCGATGTGACACTAAAGTTTTATCCCCACCACACGATTTCACTAGCGGACTTTTTGGAACTACGCGAAAAAACCGAACGCATTTTAACGCATATCCATATTAAGAAAACCGCTGTTAAAGGCCACTTTAAAAAAATTTCGAACACACCGCTTGATTTCGCCATCTTGAATTTGGCGATTTCATATCAAGATAAAGACATCCGCATCGCGATTGGGTCGCGTCCTTCCATTGCTAAGTTGGCGAGTAAAACCTCCGCTTACCTAAATTCAATTCCCAACATCGATATTACCCACATCGAAGCAGCCGCAAAAATCATGCTTGAAGAAATGAACTTCGCTTCGACAATGGCTGCTAGCGGCGAATACCGCCGCACACTGGCCAGTGCTTACTTAAAGCGTGGATTAAAGGAGGTATTAGGTTATGACCGTTAATTTCACTTTGAATGGAAGAGTAGTAAGCGTCAGTACCGCTCCTGGTGAATTCTTGCTCGATACATTAAGGAACCACCATGTTACTTCCGTCAAAAAAGGGTGTGACGAATCAAGCTGTGGCGTGTGCACCGTTTTGCTTGATGGGAAACCAGTTTTATCGTGTTCGCTTCTAACCGCACGGGTTGCCGGACATCATATTACGACCGTTGAAGGTGTTCAAAAAGAAGTCGACGCCATCTCTAATTACTTTGGTGATGAAGGAGCTGACCAATGCGGGTTTTGTAATACCGGTCTCGCACTGACGATTCATGCCCTAAAACATGAAATACCCAATCCCAGCGATGAAGACATCAAACACTACATCGTCGGCAATTTATGCCGCTGCTCGGGTTATCAAGCCCAATTCCTGGCAATTAAACGTTATTTGGAGGACCATTCATGAAATCCGTTAATAACAAAATTTCTTCGCTTGATGGCAAGGGCATCATGATGGGCCGTCCGGCCTTTACTGATGACTTATCTGATCCAAGCAGTCTTATCGTTAAGATATTACGTTCGCCCCATGCCTTTGCCCGCATCATTGACATCGATGTGACAGAGGCGGAAGCACTACCTGGCGTTGAACTCGTTTTAACACACAAAAACGTTCCCCATGTCTCGTTTACCCGGGCGGGACAAGGATATCCCGAACCTTCCCCGCACGATAAATTCATTCTCGATGAATACGTTCGCTATGTCGGCGATGAAGTCGCTGCCGTAGCGGCGATTAGCGAAGAAGTTGCCAATGCCGCGTTAGCGCTGATCAAGGTTACCTATGAAGTGCTCGAACCGGTACTCGATTTTGAAAAAGCGGCCGATAGTAAATCGATCATTCACCCAGAAGAGGGCATCCATGAAATGTTTCCAATCGGCTTCAAACCCAAACAAAACATCGCCGCCAGTTATGCGATGCATGTGGGTGATGTCCAACAGGAGTTAGCCTCATGCGATGTGACGATTGAGCAATCATTTTACACACAGGCGCAAGCCCATACGATGATGGAGCCGCATACGGCCAACGCTAGACTCGACTATCACAATCGGCTCGTGATTTATACTTCAACGCAAACGCCCTATCATGTTCGGCGCATCATGTCGCAAACGCTAGGTTTACCAATCTCGCGCATTCGGGTTATCAAACCTCGTGTTGGCGGTGGCTTTGGCGGCAAACAAGCGCTTCACGGCGAGATGTTTGTGGCCCTGGTCACGATGCGAACCAAGAAACCATCGAAAATCGTCTACACCCGTCAAGAAGTATTCGCCTCGACATATACGCGTCATCCGATGCGTTTATCGGTGCGGCTGGGCGCTAATCGGGATGGAACACTCAAAGCGATTGATTTCCATATCTTGTCGGATACCGGCGCTTATGGCGAGCACGCCTTGACCGTATACATGGTCGCCGGTTCAAAAGTGCTACCACTTTATAACAAAGTCAACGCTGTCAGATTCCACGGCCAGGTTGTTTATACCAACCATGTCTCCGCCGGAGCATTCCGCGGTTATGGAGCTATTCAGGGCAACTATGCGCTTGAATCAGCGATTGACATCCTCGCCAACAAATTAGGCATGGAGCCAACCGCTTTCCGGCAAAAGAACATGATCAAAGAAGGAGAAACGAGTCCCATTTTTGCGATTATGGGCGAAGGAACCGAGGGCACGGCCATGAACATGGATACGTGCAAACTCGAATATTGTTTAGCCAGAGGTAAAGAGTTGATTGGCTGGGATAAAAAATATCCCCGTTATCAAGTCGGTCCACATAAAGTGCGTGCGGTTGGTATGGCTATTGCCATGCAAGGTAGCGGCATCCCCTTAATCGATATGGGCGCGGCTACGATTAAGTTAAACGATGACGGTTTTTATAACTTAACCGTTGGAGCGACCGATATCGGCCAAGGTAGCGATACCGTGCTCGCGCAAATCGCCGCTGAAGAGCTGGGGGTGTCCATCGATAAAATCGTCGTTTATTCATCGGACACCGATTTAACGCCGTTTGACGTGGGGGCTTATGCCTCGTCAACGACGTTTGTTTCTGGTAATGCCGTGCTAAAAGCGGCCACTAATATGAAAGTGATGCTAATCGAAGAAGCGGCCAAAGTTTTTAAAGCGCCAATTGATAAAGTCAAATTCGATGGCGATAAATTTAGTTTTGGCAGTGAATCGATCACCCTATCACAACTTGCGAACCGCCTCTATTACAATCACGATCAAAAGCAGCTGACGGCCACGAACAGTTATGTCGGTCATAAATCACCGCCGCCATTTATGGCCGGTTTCATCGAAATAGAAATCGATACCGAAACGTATCGCTATGACATCATCGAATATGTCAGCGTCGTCGACTGCGGCACCACGATTAATCCGATGCTGGCCAAGGGCCAAGTCGAAGGCGGGATTGTCCAAGGACTCGGTATGGCCGCGTTTGAAGATGTCAAATATAGTCCCAAAGGCCGCTTGCTAAGTGATTCAATGCTTACTTACAAAATTCCCACCGCGCTTGATATTCACAAACTGACGACGGAGTTTGCCGAAAGTTATGAACATTCCGGTCCCTTCGGGGCTAAATCGGTCGGTGAAATCGGGATTGATACACCACCCGCCGCACTAGCTAACGCCGTGTATAACGCGCTAGGAGTAGTCATGAATCGGCTGCCGATTACGCCAGAGAAAATCTTCAAATCGTTACAAAACAAATAGTGAAGGAGTCACACTTTATGAAAAACAAAACACTTGTCGCCAATATCATCTTATTCGGAGCCATATGGGGCTTACTGGAAGCCAGCCTTGGTTATGCCCTGCAGTTTTTACCACCATTATTTTCCGGTTCGATTATGTTCCCGATTGCTGGAATCATCATGTATTGGGCTTATCGAAACACTGATTCAAAAGCCAGTATCGTCTATGTGGCACTAATTGCCGCCTCGATTAAGGCGATTAATTTTGTGATGCCGGGCTTACCACCGATTAAGACATATAATCCGATGATTGCCATCATGCTTCAATCGCTGGCGATGGTCCTTATTGTGACGTTAACTGAAAAGAACCATCCCGCCTATGGTTTTCTAGGCATTGGACTAGTCGCCGTTTTATGGCGCTCGCTATTTATCGTTAACATCACGATTAATCATGCATTAACCGGATTTCCGTTTACTCAGTTGGCTTCCCCACAGACGATCTTGTCATTCATCTTGTTATATGGCGTGCTTGAGGCTGGCTTATTAGCGCTTGCTTATGGCATTAAGCTTGTGGTTAAAGACCGTGTCAATCTGACATTTAAACCGCATCTCGCTTTATCAATTGTCACTTATGTCGCGGCAGCGCTAGTTGTGCTGATTCCGATGATTTAATATGGTCGATTTATTTGAAAAAATCGTAGATTATCGCGCTAAGGGCATCGATATGGTGCTTGTCACCGCGATTGAAAAAAGCGGCGAGGGCCCGGTTGAGGTCGGCAAGAAAATGCTGGTGACCTGCTCAGGCGAATCTTTCGGCACGGTTGGCGGTGGCGCACTAGAACGCTACGCCCAGCAAAAATGCGGTGAAGTCATTCGTAGTCGCACGCACTTTAAAGAGAAATACTTACTAGATAAGGGCAAAGTCGCCCCGGAGTCGAAGACGCTCCCGATGGTGTGTGGCGGAACCGTCACACTATTTTATGAGTTTATCGGCGTGCGTAATTACATTTACGTATTTGGAGCCGGCCATGTCGGAGCGGCCCTAGTCAAGGTGTTAGCACCGCTTAATTTCCACATCACGGTGATTGACGAACGACCGGATATCATCGAATCGTTCACTGGTGGCGATGTCAAAATTCATGCTAAGTTCACCGACTATATTGATAAAAATGGCATCAACGATCATAGTTTTGTCGTAGTCTGTACCCCGTCACACCTTCACGACTATCACGTCATTAACAAAATCATTGAAAAGAAACTTAAACCCAAATACGTTGGGATGCTATGTTCGCTTGAGAAACTTAAAGATTATCTGGACGCGACCTACCAGCAATTTGGGCGCGAAATCGATTTGTCGTATTTTTATTCACCGATCGGATTAGAACTTGGCGGGGGTTCGCCTGAAGACATCGCCATCTCGATTGTGGGAGAAATATTAGCGGTCCATCACGATATTAAACAAGTGCGGCACATGCGGGAGAAAATCGATGGTTCATATCGTTATTGGTAACATCAACACCGGAAAAACGACGTGGCTCAAAAAGCGGTTTGACCATCATGGTTTAGGCGCGGGAGTACTTGGCGTCAAGCTGTGGAAAGATGGTGACATTTATGGCTATAAAGCCCATCTATTGCCATCGGGACAAGAGGAAATTATTTTGATTCATCAACGTCACTACAACCATGAATTTGAAAATTTCGGGATGATTGGCCCGTATTTTTATAACCTTGATGCCTTCAACCACATTAATCAGCATATTATTGAGGCGATTGATCGTAGCGTTAGCCCCATCTATGTTGATGAAGTTGGGAAACTAGAAATATCCGGGGGCGGTTATGACCCCGTTATCAAAAAGATTGCGCTTAGCCAGGGTGAATCCTACATATCCTCGCGTCGCGATTTAGCCCAAGCGATTATCGAACATTATCGACTTACCAATTATAAAATAATTGAAATCGAGGACAAAGCCCATGTATGACATCGTCATTAAAAACGGGCAGTCGTTTATTAATGGATCATGGTCGCCTGACCATATATACATTAAAGATGGGCGCATCGCGCTGATTAGCCCAAGTGATTTTCCCGCCCAGGAAACATTTGATGCCGCGAATCATAAAATACTGCCGGGATTAATCGATCCCCATGTGCATTTTGAGCTGGATTTAGGATTCATTCGCTCACGCGATGATTTTGAATCTGGGAGCCGCGCCGCCGTGTATGGGGGCATGACCTGCTTTGTCGATTTCTTAGCCCCGACGCATAACGAGGTCGAACTTGAACAGGCATTTTATAACCGTATAAACGAAGCGAAGAAAAGCCATATCGATTATCACCTCCATGCGACGATTGCTACACCCGATGGTGATTTAAAGAAGTATGTGCTAACGATGAAACGTCTAGGCATGCATACACTGAAGCTATTCACGACATATTCGGATTCTAACCGCCAGACGAGTGATCAGCACATCATCGAACTTTTAAAATTATCGAAAGTTCACGACTTCCTGATCATGGCTCACATCGAAGATGATGAGCAGATTCATATTGGCGAAGAATATACGTATAAAGATTTGCCGAAGAGTCGTCCGACTGCTTCGGAAACCGACGAAGCGCTAAAACTGGCCGGTTATGTCAAGCAGTATGGCGGCTATTTATACATGGTCCATCTTTCCAGCGGTCGCACGCTTGAAGCGCTGTCTAACTATTATCCAGAGCTGATCAATCGCCACATGTTTATCGAAAGCTGTCCGCAATATTTTTTGCTTGATAATACGCTCCTTCAAAAACAAGACGGCTACAAGTATACGTGTGCGCCACCGCTACGAAGTGGCGAAGAAATCAAACTCCTCCATAAACATAAACGCTTAATCGATACGATTGGAACCGACCACTGCGCGTTCAACTTATCCGATAAAATGCGCCCGAAACTAAAGGGTATGCCTTTAGGCATCGGTGGCATCGAGCATAGCTTTGCGCTGATGTATCCAATCTATGGCGATGAACTGGTTAAACGCATGAGTGAAAGGGTCGCCCAACTAATGGGCTTAGATAGAAAAGGTAAAATCATCGTTGGTTATGATGCCGATTTGGCCATATTTAAAGACGAACCAAATATGGTGTCGACTAATCACGGCCTCGTCGACCATAGTGTTTATACGGGCATGCCAAGCGCTGGGTATTTTGACACGGTAATTAACCGCGGACATTTCATCTTGAAACACGGTAAATTTATCGGTGGTCAGGGTAACTTTATCAAAGGGAGTCCCATTAAATGAAACAAGCGATTATCAATGCGCAAATATACGATTTTGAAACATACATTCCCAATGGTTATGTCCTCTTTAATCAAACGATTGAGCAAGTCGGAGCGATGGCCGATTTTAATGATGACAATTATCAAATAATTGACGCTAAAGGGAAATTGGTGATGCCGGGATTAGTATGCGGTCATACCCATATTTATTCGACGTTCGCCCGTGGTCTATCCGTTCCGTTTAATCCCAAAAACTTTCAAGACATCCTTGACCAAATGTGGTGGAAACTCGACCGGCACCTTGACCAGGAAGCCGTCTATTATAGCGGATTAGTCGCCGCTTCTTCGTTTGCCATGCACGGCGTCACGTCGATTATCGATCACCATGCCAGCGGTAAACAAATACGCGGCACTTTGGCAAAACTTAAAATGGCCATCGATGAAGTGGGGCTACGCGCGGCCTATGCATTTGAAACGAGTGACCGCTTTCCGCTTCAAGAGGCGATCGATGAGAATCTAGAATTTATTGACACTCATAGCGATGGCAAAACCAAAGGATTATTTGGTTTACACGCTTCACTAAGCCTATCCGATCATAGCCTTAGTAAAATCAAAGCCGTGATCGGCAAGCGCCCGATTCATATCCACGTGGCCGAAAGCGAACTAGATCAACAAGACAGTCTGGCTAAATATGGTCGGCGCGTTGTTAAGCGCCTCGATGATTTTGGGCTGATTAATCAAGGTAGCATTCTGGTCCACTGCGTCCATGTCAATGACGAGGAACTCGATATCATTAAAAAGCGCGGCGCGGTAATCGCCGTGAACATCACTTCGAACATGAATAACGCGGTGGGACTGCCCAATATCTTGAAATGCATCGAAAAAGGCATTCCCGTCATCATCGGTAACGATGGCATTGCCCGGTCGATGAGCGGCGAATATCTCATGCTCTATTTTGGAATGCATCACCATTATCAATCACCGACAAAGTTCCAATTGTCGCATTTATTGACGCTGATTAACGCGACGTATGATTATGCCGGACATTTGTTTGGTGTCAAACTCGGCAAAATAAGACCGGGCTATGCCGCTGATTTATTGCTCGTGGATTACACATCAGCAACACCGATCAGTTCCGATAATGGCCTCGCCCATTTATTCTTCGGCCTATTTGACGCTTTGATGCCGCAAGAAGTTTATATTAACGGAACGCGGATTGTCGCAGCGGGAAAACTACTGAGTGACTCCGTGATTGAGAAAACGAAGCATGCACCGACAATCGCTAACCGCGTTTGGAACGATATCCACGCAAAGGAGTAACCCATGGATTTATCAGTGAAGTTTGATGGCCTCTATTTAAAAAATCCGCTGATGCCAGCGGCCGGCCCGCTTGTGGGCGACCATGACAAAATGCTTTATTTAAAAGACGCCGGATGTGGCGCCATCGTCTCAAAAACGATTTCCACCAAAGACGCCCATATCCCGAAACCGTGTATTTATGGCGACCGCGACTATGTGATGAATAGCGAATTATGGAGTGAATTCCCCAAAGAGATGTGGATTGACACATTCTTGCCTGAATTCATTAAGCACAATGACGGCCGGCCTTTAATCATCAGCGTCGGTTATACCAAAGAAGACATGGAAGTGTTGATCCCATTGCTCGATCGATTCGCCGATGCGTTTGAAGTATCGACTCACTACGTCGGCACGGATTTATCGATTGTGGCCGACACCGTCAAAGCCATCAGGCAGCGGACCAAAAAACCCATCTATATGAAAATCAGTCCGCATATTCCCCATCCCGAGTTATTCGCTAAAACGATTAAGGAAAACGGCGCTAATGGCGTCGTCGCCATTAACTCGCTAGGACCGACCATGAAAATCGACGTTGCCTCACGGCAAATCCGTTATGGTAACGATAAAGGCTTTGTGTGGACGAGTGGTCCCGTCATCAAAAACTTGGCGCTAGCGACCGTTTATACAATTAAACAGGCGGAACCGTCACTGACCGTAATTGGCGTGGGCGGCATTGCCAGCGCCGATGATGTGATTGAGTTTTTGCTTGCCGGGGCAACTAGTGTCCAAATGCTTTCAGCCGCCCTCTTACGAGGCAAAGAATTATATGCCAAGATTATCGCCGACTTACCGAGAGCATTAGAAAAATATGGATTCAAATCAGTCCAAGACGTGATTGATACAAAGCTGACCAACCCGGTGCACTACAAAGCCAGCGTCCCGATTCTGATTCCCGAGAAATGCATCAAGTGCAATCTTTGTGTCAAGGTATGTCCATATTTTGCAATTGAGATGAAAGATCAAATCACGTTTGATGCTAATAAATGTTTTGAATGCGGCTTATGTGTCGTTAAGTGTCCGACCAAAGCCATTGACATGGTGCATGGAGGCTATTGATGTTCGATAAAAGCAAATCAAGCCCAAAAATCGATCACGACGAAAAGTGTTCGGGTAGCGCCCGCTATGTTTCTGACATTCACATCGACGGGATGCTTTTTGCCAAAACGGTCCGTAGTCCGATTGCCAAAGGCATCATTCGCTCAATCGCGATACCGCCGCTTCCCGAAGGCTATCATATCGTTGACCATCACGACATCTTGTCGCAAAACTACGTCAAGATGATTTTCAAAGACTGGCCGGTGTTCGCCGTTGATGAAGTCAACTATGTGGGCGAGCCGATCATGCTTGTGGTCGGACCTGATAAAGCAGTGATCGAGACGATCATATCAAATATCAAAATCGGTTATGAAGAAATGACGCCGATGTTTGAATTGACCAAAATAGCCGTGACTAAGGGCTTTAAAAAAGGCGATGTCGCTAGGGCATTCGCTGAAGCGAAAACGATTATTGAAGAAACGTTTGAAACCGGATATCAAGAACAAGCATATATCGAACCGCAAGGGATGCTTGGTTATCTTGAAGGTGACAAAATCACCCTCATCGGTTCGATTCAGTGTCCCTATTATGTCAAAAACGCAGTGCTTAACTGTCTGGGATATCCTGATGATAAAGTGCGTGTCATCCAGCCTCCGGTGGGCGGCGCCTTTGGTGGTAAAGAAGAATTTCCTTCCACGATCGCTTGTCAAATAGCGACGGCCATCGCCAAAATAAGGCAACCGATTAAACTCATTTTTGAGCGGGAAGAAGACATGGTCGTGACGACCAAGCGCCATCCATCATTCACGAAAATGCGGGCGGCGATTGATGAAAATAATCGCGTGATTGGCATTACCGCACAAGTAGGAATCGACGGGGGCGCTTATATTGGTCTCAGCGGTGTCGTGCTATCACGGGCGCTGATTGCCGTTACCGGTGCTTATACGATTCCAGCACTCGCGGCAAGCGGGAATGTTTACATTACCAATACGGTTCCCACCGGCGCATTTCGCGGCTTTGGGGCCCCCCAGATGATATTCGCCATCGAAATGATGATGAACCACATCGCGAAAAAACTCGGACTTGATCCACTCGAATTCAGGCTTAATCATTTAGCGAAACAAGGTGATTTAACTTCCACGAGCGGTTTGTTCCGTGACCCGATCATCATGGAGAAAATGATTGATAAAGCGATGGAGATTTCTAACTATCGCCAAAAGATGCAACAATACGCATCTAGTAAATATCGAGGCATCGGCATGAGCTTTTTCCTGCATGGTTGTGGCTTTACCGGTAGTGGCGAAACCACGATTATCAAAGCTAATGTCAAACTTCGCAAAGATGAAAATGACCAAGTCTATGTTCTTGTGGCCGCGGTTGATATGGGACAGGGCTGCCGGACATCGCTCCACCGTGTCGTCGTTCAAACATTAGAAATACCACCCGAGCAAGTGACGTTTGATTATCCCAACACTGACGATGTGCCCGATTCCGGGCCAACGGTCGCCAGTCGTACGATGATGATTGTTGGAGGTTTACTGGCGCGGGCGGCCTTAAAGCTAAAACAAACCTGGAAAAAAGGACATTCCCAAGAGATCATCGAACAATATGTGCAACCTTCATATGTTGTTTGGGATGAAGACAATCTTCAAGGCGATGCCTATCCGGCTTATTCATGGGGAGTTAACGTCGTGGAAGTGGACATTTGTCCAATTACTTACCAAGTCAAAGTTGCGGGCATTTGGAGCGTCTATGACGTCGGTAAGGCGATTGATGAGCGGATTGTCATCGGACAAGCCGACGGAGGCATCGCCCAAGGCGTCGCTTATGGCTATCTTGAAGTGATGGAAGTCAAACAAGGCAAGCTAAGGCAGAAGAACTTTACCGATTATATTATTCCGACCTCAGTCGACATGGCGCCCACGGAAACGGTTTTGTATGAAAATCCGTTTGCCTATGGCCCCTATGGCGCCAAAGGTGTCGGAGAGTTAACACTTGTCGGGGGTGCTCCCGCAATCGCTCAAGCGATCGAAAACGCGATTAACAAACCAATCAATCGCATCCCGGCAACACCGGAATTGATTATGGAGACGTTAGCCCATGAATAAGATTACATTTACACTCAATCATCAAGAAGTGACCCTCACGCTTGATCCAAGCATGCGGTTACTTGATGTCCTACGCGAACATTTACATTTAACAGGACCAAAAGAGGGCTGTGGCGAAGGTGAATGCGGCGCTTGTTCCGTGCTTGTCAACGGGCGCGTCGTCAATAGTTGTTGCATGCCCCTGGCTAATGTCGCCGGACAACAAGTCATCACGATTGAAGTGTTTGCGAAGACAAAACGATATCAAGTGTTAAAAGAAGCATTCCATGAAGAAGGCGGGTCGCAGTGCGGCATTTGCACGCCCGGGATGATTATGGCCGCGGAAAGTTTGCTGAATACAAATCCTCATCCTAGTGATGAAGAAATTCGGATTGGACTTTCGGGAAATCTATGCCGGTGCACGGGTTATAACATGATTATCAAGGCGGTAAAATTGGCCGCTAGCATGGGGGTGGGCTTATGGTAAGACACATTATTCCCACTTCACTTAATGAGGCGCTTACTTACCTTAGCGAAGGCACGTTTAAAATCATGGCCGGGGGCACCGATTTGATGATTCAAAAACGGTCAAGCGCCGGGTTACCGCCGAAAATCGGACAAGATGTCTTATATTTATTTAACCTAGCCGAACTCCGTTACATCAAAACCGAAGCTAACTACGTCAAGATTGGGGCGATGACGCCGCTTGAAGATGTTTATCACCATCCGGCTACGCCGCAACTGCTGAAGCAAGTCATTTATGAAATGGCCTCGCCCGGCATTCGCCATATGGCAACGATAGCTGGCAATATCGGCAATGCTTCGCCTGCGGGCGATTCGCTTGTCGCGCTTTATGTCCTTGATGCCTTGGTGAAACTAGCAAGCACCTCAGGCACAAGATTAGTTCCCATCAGCGATGTTATCATCGGTGTTAGAAAAACAATCATCCGCCCTGATGAACTTATTTCCGAAATATTAATTCCGATCAATCAATTCGATGTCATCGTGTGGCGCAAAGTCGGAGGTCGAAGGGCTGATGCCATTTCTAAAGTTTCGTTTGCCGCACTGATAAAAAAACAAAACGACATCATCAGTGATATGCGCATCGCTTTTGGTGCCGTTAGCACGACAGTCATAAGAAATCGTCAAATTGAAGTGGAAATGCAAGGTTTTTCACAACAAGACCTGATCGCAAAACTGCCAGATATCTTAAAGAAGTATGGCGAAATCATAAACCCGATCGACGATCAACGATCATCGGCGAAGTATCGCCACGGCGTGGCCATCAACATGGTGCGACACCTGATTGAAAAGGAAATATAACAGCGTACAATTATGTTTAACATGACTAGCTACAAATGCACGATCTGCGATAACGTCTATCATTCAACGAGTCATTTTTTCACATGTCCGAATTGTGGTGAAAAGGGCATCCTTGATATCGTATACGATTATGGAAGTATCAAAAAAATCATTAACAAACAAACGCTGGCCACGAATACCGATTTCTCGATGTGGCGTTATGGACCACTTGTTCCAGCTGATCAAAAGTTTACGAAATTGATGTTAAGAATCGGCTGGACACCGCTATACGAAGCTCGGCGTCTTCATGATGTCTTAGGCATCAAACAACTCTACATTAAAGACGAGGGCGTTAATCCCAGCGGCTCAACCAAAGATCGCGCTAGCGGTGTCGCTGTGATTAAGGCGCTGGAACTAGGCGCCGATACGATTTGTTGCAGTTCCACGGGTAATGCCGCGTCAAGTCTGGCATGTCACGCCGCGCATATGGGACTTAAAAGCGTGATTTTCGTGCCAAAACGGGCTCCAATTGGAAAACTCACGCAAATGTCGCTATATGGTGCCAATGTCATGGTTGTCGATGGCGATTATAAAGATGCCTATCGCCTTTCGAAGCAAGCGATCGAGACACATGGATTTTATAACCGTAACGCCGCTATCAATCCGTTTCTAGTTGAAGGTAAGAAAACAGTCGCACTAGAAATATTAGAACAACTCAATTTCAAACCAACCGATTGGATGGCCATCTCGGTCGGCGATGGTTGTTCAATCGCGGGTGTCTATAAAGCGCTGTATGATTTTAAACAGCTCGGTCTGATCGAAAAAGTTCCGAAAATACTTGGCGTCCAATCGTCTGGCTGCGCGCCGTTTGTCAAAGCACTTGAAACAAATGGGCCGCTTGTCGAGGAAGATGAGAATACGATTGCCGATTCGATTGCCGTGGGAATACCCCGTAATCCCATTAAAGCGATGAATGCGATTAAACAATCACATGGTCACTTCATCGAGGTTACCGATCCATCAATTCTCGAAGCGATGACGATGCTAGGACACTTTGAGGGAATCTTCGGGGAACCGGCCGGCGTGGCCGCGCTCGCTGGCATAAAAAAAGCTATTGAAAAGGGCATCATTAAAAAACGTGAAACGGTGACCTTCATCATGACGGGAAACGGACTTAAAGATCCCGTTAACGCCCAAAAGACCGGCAAGAACAGTATCAATGTCGCTAACGATATATCTGAAGTCAGTAAGCACTTAATAGAAAACGGAGTTATAAAACCATGAGCAAAGTACCATTTGGACCAACCTACGAAGAGATGGCTAATCCTTCCAAAATCGATCAAGACGTCCGTCATGCCGCACTTGAAGCCGCTAAAGACGAACTCGATCCGATTAATTTATTTAACATCACTTGGAAAAGTGAACAAAACATCGTTCATAAAATCGTGCTTCCAAAGGAACTGACGGGCGTTAACGCTAACATCGTCGTGCTCTTAGGAAAATATTTCCCGTCTGGCTCCCATAAAGTCGGACCGGCCTATTCGACGTTGATTGAAGGATGTGTCGATAAAGAAATCATTCCGGGTCAACATACGATATTAGGGCCCTCAACCGGCAATTTTGGCATCGGTGTTTCTTATATCTGCAATTTGATGAAATACGATTCCATCGTCATCATGCCCGATAACATGAGTAAAGAACGCTATGACAGAATTCAAAGATACGGTGCCAAGCTTGATTTAACACCCGGTACCGAATCCGATGTCATTTTGACGCTTGAGCGTACTTATGAGCTCAAGAAGAATCCTGTTAATCGCGCGTTAGCCCAATTCGAATTACTGCCAAATTATCGCTTCCACCGTCATGTGACGGGTCAGGCTGCCGTCGAAGCCGTCGCCGGTATCGGTAATGGTCGTATCGCCTGTTTTGCTTCAGCACCAGGGTCGGCCGGAACATTAGCCGCCGGCGATCACATCAAAAAGGTATTCCCCGAAGCCAAGATTGCCGCGCTTGAACCATATGAATGTTCAACGCTGACCAATGGTGGCCGGGGCCAACACCGGATTGAAGGCATCGGCGATAAAATGTGCACACTGATCCACAACATCTTGACGACTGATTTTATCGCCCTGATAAAAGATGAAGATTCAGTGCGCGGATTAAAAATAATTCATGACGCGCCCCATATCCTTGCAGCCCATGGTGTTGATAAAGACATCGCCATGTCGATGAAGGAGTTATTCGGCGTGTCCGGCATTTGCAATATCATCGGCGCGATTAAGATGGCCAAATATTTGCGGCTGGGACCCGATGATAACGTCGTGACGATTGCCACGGATGGCTATGACCGTTATGACAGCGTGATTCACGATTTAAAACGCCGCGTACTCGAGACCGAAGACTTCGTGCTCGAACGTTGGTTCAAAGACATATTCTTAGGCATTGACGATAAATATGTCGAAGACGCGCGCTTACCGGAAGTTAAACAACGGCTATTCCATCAAAAAGAAAAAGATTGGCTTAAATTCGGTTATTCGCAGGCTTATCTTGATTCGATGAAACAAATGTCATTTTGGGACCATGAATACGAGAAGGTTCACCATTATGACGAACTGATTAAGCAAAAACGAGGTAAGAAGTTATGAATAACATTCCATTCGATAAAATTCTTGAACAAGCAAAGAAATACCAAAAAGACATGACCGCGTTTTTACGCGACATGATTAAAATACCAAGTGAATCATGCCAAGAAAAAGACGTCATTTTGTGCATCAAACAAGAAATGGAAAAAGTCGGATTTGATCGTGTACAAATCGATAAGATGGGCAATTTGCTGGGGTTTATCGGTCATGGTAAGCATTTGATTGCCATGGATGCCCATATCGATACGGTCGGCGTCGGTGAAATTAAGAATTGGACGTTTGATCCATATAACGGCTATGAAGACGATGTTCATATCGGCGGAAGAGGCACAAGTGACCAAGAAGGCGGCATGGCCTCGATGGTGTATGCCGGCAAGATTATCAAAGATTTAAAACTTGAGGGCGACTATACCCTCCTCATAACGGCGACTGTTCAAGAAGAAGATTGCGACGGTCTGCCCTGGCAGTTCATAATCGAAGAAGATAAGCTACGACCCGAGTTCGTCGTCATTACGGAACCGACAAGTTGCCGGATTTATCGCGGTCACCGAGGTCGGATGGAAATAAAAGTTTCCACGCATGGCATCAGCTGTCATGGCTCAGCGCCTGAACGGGGCGATAACGCCATCTATAAAATGGCGCCGATTATCATGGATATCAAAAAGTTAAACGAACGCTTAAAAAGCGATCCGTTTTTAGGCAAGGGTACGATGACCATCAGCGAGATATTCTTTTCCTCGCCATCGCGATGCGCGGTTGCCGATGGCTGCTGGATCTCGATTGACCGGCGTTTAACAGTAGGCGAAAGTCATCTTTCGGCGCTTGAGGAAATTCGAAATCTCCCCGCTGTCAAAGAGGTTGGCGCCATCGTGGAAATGTATGATTATGCCAGGCCTTCTTACACGGGTTTAGTTTATCCCACCGAATCGTATTTCCCGACCTGGGTCATCCCACAAGATCATCCAGCCTGCCTCGCCGCGATTGATAGTTTTAAAGGCTTGTTTAAACAAGAACCGGTTGTCGATAAGTGGACGTTTTCCACTAATGGCGTGACGATCATGGGCCGTTATGGCATCCCGTGCGTCGGCTTTGGACCGGGCGATGAAAAAGAAGCACATGCCCCCAATGAGAAGACACGAAAAAGTGATTTAGTGACATGCGCAGCGCTTTATGCCGCGATGCCGCTACAATATGTGCAACATCAAAGCAAAGGAGAAAAATAACGATGGAACCACTATTCAAAGGACGACACTTCATTACGCTTGAGGAATGGACTAAACCGGAAATCGACAAACTGCTGGAAGTATCCAAAGACCTCAAACACAAATTCAAGACGAATGTTCCCACGCCCTACCTAACAAACAAAACCGCCTTTTTAATGTTTTTCGAACAATCAACGCGGACGCGTAACTCAATGGAATCGGGGATTGCGCAACTTGGGGGTCATGGAACGTTTCTAGACACCTCGACGATGCAAATCAGCCACGGCGAAAGCGCGAAAGATACGGCGATTATTCTATCTTCCTATGGTCACGGTATCGCCTGTCGCAACTGCTTCTGGGGCATCGGCAATAAATATTTACGTGAAATGGCCGCTTGGTCAACTGTTCCCATCATGAATCTCCAATGCGACTTATACCATCCAATGCAAGCACTTGCCGATTTGATGACAATTCAGGAAGTGTTTCCGAATAAGAAACGGATTAAAATATCGATTATTTGGGCGTATGCCAAAAGCCATAAAAAGCCAATCAGCGTCCCGTTATCGCAAATACTGCTATTCCCTCGTTACGCGATGGACGTAACACTGGCGTATCCGAAAGGTTATGATCTTCCTGACTGGGCGATAGAAAAGGCCAAGAAGAACGCGCTTGATAACGGCGGGTCATTTAGAATTACCCATGATATGGAAGAAGCATATCGTGGCGCCGATATTGTCATCCCGAAAAACTGGGGATCTTGGGTCACTAACCAATCGACCGTCGTTGTCGATGATTTACTTGAATCGTACAAGGGATGGAAGTGTACTGAGGCGATGATTGCACTAGCTAGTCCCGATGTCAAATACATGCACGCCCTTCCAGCCGACCGTGGTAACGAAGTCGAAGACTCGGTCATCGATGGGCCACATTCAATCGTTTATCAGGAAGCTGAAAATCGACTACACACCGCTAAAGCCGTCATGGCAATGACGATCGGCGATAAATAAATAAGCATCTAAAGTGAAGAAAAAGAGCGCAATTTTGCGCTCTTTTTTGTTTAGTAGTTGGTCTTATCTTTGATGTTTTGATATTCTTCAAACAACTTTAGGCAGGCATTGCGGTCGAGTTCTTGCAGCAGTTTTGCTTTGCCACCCGACTCATTTAGTTCATAAAAAACTTTGTCACGGAAGCCGATGTTCTCGGTGTCGACGATGTTGCATCCGAAATAAACTTTTTGAATATTCGCCCACAAAATCGCGCCTAGACACATCGGACAAGGTTCCGCGGTTGTGTAAAGATCGCAGCCGCTTAGGTCAAATGAGCCAATATTTTTACAGGCATCGTGAATTGCCATCATCTCGCCATGACAAGTCGGGTCTTGGTTTTTAACGACCTCGTTATGACCTTTGCCAATGATTTTTCCATCTTTAACAATCACCGAACCAAATGGTCCGCCATGTCCTTGACGGATTCCGCTTTCGGCTTCCTTAATCGCGATATCCATAAATTTGTCCATATAATTACCTCTTCTAAATCATTTTATTTGATATCCATCATTTAAGCCACTTATAAAATTTTTGCGATATGAAATGTTTAACATTTATTTCATTATGTTAAAATTATAGACACGATAGTTGACATAGTCCTTTTATAGGGAGGCCCTCGTATGGCATTAAACAAACGCTTCTTTGCAGTGTTGTCGTTTTTGCCGTTGTTGCTATTGACTAGTTGCCCGACTTCTTCATTATCAAGTGAGGATTCGTTGCCAACTTCAACCATCGACAGCAGCGAAACAACATCATCACTGCCATCATCAAGCGAAATACCGATTAACTACACGATTACGTTTGAAAGTAACGGAGGGACGCCGGTGGCTCCGATTACCGGTCTGGCCGGTTCAACGGTGACTCGACCCGATGATCCGACGAAAGTTGGCCATTCATTTAATGATTGGTACGCCGATATCGGTTTAACAACGGCTTTCTTATTCACGACGATGCCAAGTGAAAATATAACGGTATATGCTAAATGGGATATCAATAGTTATACGATTAGTTTTGATGAAAATGGTGGTAGCGAGGTTGCGGACATTACCCAAGCCTATGGCACAACCGTGACCGCCCCCGATGATCCAATTAAGAAAGGCTATATGTTTACTGGTTGGTATTCTGATGCCGGATTAACGACTTTGTATGTGTTCACGACCATGCCGGCAAGTAATTTCACGCTTTATGCCGGTTGGATTATCGATCCCGATTACGGCATCATTTCAATTGCTGATTTCAAAAACTTGCCGAGCGAAGACACCGATATCCATAGTGTCCGAGGCGTCGTCATCTTTTCTTCACTGGACGCTGAAATTGTATTGATCGCAGATAGCACGGGCACGATTATTGCTATGACCGATCAACTATTTGATGTGTACGATCAAGTGAAAATCACCGGTTACCGAGTTGATATAGGCGATTATTCGGCGATTGGTGACACTACTTCCGGTTACGCCCTGGTTGAAGTTGAACAAAGCAATCAACCACTTCCGATCGGACCGGAAATAATGACGATTCCTGACTTTGCCATGCTAAGCGCTGATGATCCAGGCGACTTGGGTCGCTTGATTGAAATATCCGGCATGCTCCATGAAGGAGAAGGTGGTGGCATGCTTAATCTTACCGCAGGTAGCGATTCCATGAGCGTGGTTCCATTTGGCATGGAAGCGTACATCAAACTCAGCGGATATATCGGATTTGAAGTAACGATTGTCGGTTTCACTTTGCCGAATATGGACGAAACCCCAGCGACGTTAATGTTTGTCTATAACGGACACGACGATTTCGTCACGCTTGATTACACGGACAGTGAACTACTTGACCAACTTGAAACGATGTTCCGTTTCTATTTTGAAACCCCGACATATTATCCTGGTCAATTCGTGGATTTGCCGACCGAACATCCAATCATTGCCTTAACGATGCTTTATGAACCGTTTGGCACCAATGGCTCATTATTTGATTTGGAAAATAAACGGATTGATCCAAGCATTACCACGATTCTCGATATTGATATTCATGTGACGGTAACTTTACAAAGCGGAGCGTATCGACTATTTGACATCAAACTTCATGTCGATCCCGATGCCTTTGATACCATTGCCGAGGTCAAGGCATTGCCCGACAGCATGGATGTCACCTACATCATCAAAGCCGTCGTCTTAATGATTCAAGCGACCGATGAGGAAGGCATGAACATGCTGATGGTCGCCGATGCGACCGGCATCATCTACATCAATAGCTCGAATCCGTTTGTCACCGTCGGCGATAGCGTCGTCGCCATCGGATTTAAGATGACGATGGGAATGATGGCGTTTATGTTCAATGATCCGAGCAAAACGGTTGATCAAATTTTGTCGCATGACAATCCACTGCCACTTGTTCCGACCGTCATCTCGATTGCCGATTTCCTTGCGTTATCGCCCTCAAATCCGGCGTCGAATTTAGTTTATTATGAACTATCAGGCACCTTGATGTATCTTGACCCGGGCAATCCCGACATTTCGATGTATGGACTGACTGATGGCGCAGATACGGCACTTATCTATGCCCCCGATGCGATGGCGCGCGCCGCGCTTGATGCTTACATCGATGAGGCAATCACCATCCAAGCGATTTCCTTCCTAGCAGGGGAAGAAGGTTCTTACATGGTCATACTTGCCTATGTTCCATTCCCCGGCACAATCCAAACCGCAACTTAATTTCCGTTGATGACTTCTTTTGCCAAGCGTTAACCACTATTCTATATTGGTAGTGGAGGTTTATTCATGGAACAAAAACTTGTTGGCGATTTTATGGTGTTCGCCACCGACCATTTGACGAAGAAAATTATTCATCAGGATAAAGATATCTTAACATTTGTTCTTAATTTAAGACCGGGGCAAACACTACCACGCCATAGTCATGAAAACACAACCTTGACATTGCATGTACTGCAAGGCGCGGGGACGATCGCCGTTAATGATGTCAAGGAAAGCATGTATGAAGGACAACTATTTATCCTATCGGGAATAGACGTGCTCGAAGTTCCGGAAGTGACAAAAGATTTATCGCTACTAGTCAATATCGCGCCAAATCCAACTAACCCGATATATCGTCACCCTCGCTAAATTAATCGTATGGATAAACAACCCAGTCAAATAAATCGTCAATCATTTAAAGATACATCGCATCGCGCCTTGCTGTTTTTAGCGTTCATTAGCGTCATCAGTTTATTCTCTGATTTCACCCATGAAGGCGCTCGCAGTATTTATGGACCTTACCTTGACACTTTAGGAGTGACGGCTTTCCTTGTGGCGACGATTGCCGGTCTCGGAGAAATGATTGGTTATGGCCTGCGCATCGTTACCGGCATCATCATCGACAAAACCAAAAAGTATTGGCTGGCGATGTTTATCGGTTATAGCGTCAACTTATTGGCGATTCCCCTCTTAGCGTTTGTTACCCCGTCGGTGTGGGGCGTGGCGCTGACTTTAATTTTGCTTGAACGGTTAGGTAAATCGATTCGCGCCCCCGCTAAAAGCGTGCTCACCTCATTTGCTTCAGAAAAACTTGGACCCGGCAAAACATTCGCGATTCAAGAAGTGATGGATCAAATCGGCGCCTTTCTCGGTCCGCTGTTCGTGTTTATGATTTTATCGATTTATGGTGAGTCCTCACTAACCGCTTATCAAACGGCGTTTGGCTGTTTGGGGATATTCGCCGTATTGACGCTTGTCATATTGGTCATCGCCCGTGTTAAATATCCGAATCCCGACCAACTTGAAGCAAAGAAGACGGGCCAAGCTAGCGTTAAAGCCAAAACGTTTTGGTTATATATGATGGCGATTAGTTTATTGGCGTTTGGATTTGTCGATTATCCCCTGATTGCGTTTCATATCGGTAAAGTGGCGATTGTCGAGGCGATTTATATCCCGCTTATTTTCGCACTGGCGATGGGCGTCGACGCCTTAAGCGCGTTATTATTTGGAACATTGTATGACAAGATTGGTCTTAAATCATTGATGATGGCAATGGGACTAGCGGCATTTGCGCCGTTATTCGTGTTTGCACTTCCCAATTTGGGCGGATTAATTGTTGGAATGACGCTTTGGGCCATCGGCATGGGAGCGCAAGAATCGGTGCTTAAATCAGTTGTCGCTAGCATCGTGCCCAAACAAAGCCGCGGTCGTGCCTATGGTATTTTGAATGCCCTATTTGGCATATTCTGGTTTTTAGGGTCACTTTTGATTGGCTGGCTTTATGAGAAATCAATATTAGGTTTAGTCATCGTATCAGTCAGCGTTGAAATCGCGGCTTTAGTCGCTTTGTATATAACTGGGCGGCAACTTAAAAAAGACAAAGAACAACTAGATTTATTATCTTAGTTACTAAAGACTGGCGGTTTTATCGCCATTAATGACGCAGGAACCTAATGTAATAAAATCAGTTATCGCCCGAACTGCTTTTCTGGCTTCGGGAATGGGCATCAATGGATAATCATGCGGCATTTTGTTACCGATGATGAATTCGACCTGTGTTCCTAACGCTAGTAGTTTTTCGTTTAATAGTTTGGCGTCGGCGAATAAGATATCACGGGTACCAACGATTATCATCATTTTTTCGATTGAGGATAGGTTGCCGTTAATGGGACTGAGGCGAT
>Ga0116204_1000080_pt1 | contig 43653 bp, 44 predicted proteins | sample LakKivwa52mmetaG_FD_94481 | JGI IMG/M metagenome (GOLD analysis project Ga0116204, IMG submission 94481) | Anoxic lake water microbial communities from Lake Kivu, Rwanda to study Microbial Dark Matter (Phase II) - Lake Kivu water 52m metaG | ecosystem: Environmental > Aquatic > Freshwater > Lake... | reverse complement strand
TACTTCAGGAAAACGGCTTTTGAGCCGCTTAAAAAAGTCAGGATGGACATCTTCGAAATGTTTGCTGAAGTCCTGCCAATCTTTATCATGGTTAATATTGTGTTCAATTTCTTTTACCAAAGGTTGCAGTTCAGGAGCTGAATTGGCGACTGATGACAGTTTACTTTTCAGTTCGGTCAGCAACTCATTTTTATTGATCAGATGCAGCGTTGCGGTTGTCAGCTCCCGTGCTTTGAAATCGTTATCGGCTTTAAGCCTCTGTTGTTCTAAAATTGATAAGTCATTCTCCTTTTGTCGAAGTGCTCTGTTCTGACGGAAAGTTTTTGTTCGCAGCCAGATTGCAATTAACAGGAATATAAGAGCAACTGCTGAGATGATTAGCAAGAAACCCATTAGTTTTTGCAACTTCTGATTCGACAGGTTCTTCTCGTTAAGACTATCTATCAACTGTTGTTTCTTTTCAGTTTCAAAAGAAACCTGGAGACTATTGAGCATGTTTCTGACTTCAACACCATTAAGGGAATCTTTCAGGAAATAATACTCTTCCTGAAGCATTAGTGCTTCTTGCCATTGGCCAACAGATTTCAATGCAAGGAAAAGATTATACTGAACGTCAAGTTTGTCGGGGAGCAATCCGGCCTTATCTGCCTGATCAGCAGCTATGCGAAAATGAGCGATCGCCTCATAATGTCTGTTCAAGGCCAACAAAATTCGACCTATTAACATAGATTTATATACAATATGGTATTTATCATCAGTATCTATTACCAATTCCAATGACTGGCTTGCTAATGGAAGAGCTTCCTGATATCGGCCAAGATCATAAAGCAACAGTGCCCGTTCACTCAATGCAGTGGCTATTCCTTTGCGATAACCCGCCGAAGCACTCAATTGGTACATAGTATCATAATATGCCTCAGCCTTTATAAAATCTCCTTTCAGTCGCCAAATAGAACCGAGGTCATTATAGATAGCAACTTTTGCTCCCATTGTTGTGTATTCAGGAGTACGCGATAGTTCAAGTGCCTTAAGGGCATAAAACTCCCAACGTTCCTTGTCAATATTAATGAACAGTTCGCCTAATTTTTGGTAGTAAAATGCAAGATACCGGTAGTCGCCCGCCGCTTCCTTAAGCCGAATTGCGGTCAGTTCTGTTTCTGCAGCTAACTCTATCCGGCCGGTTTTTGCATACTCATCCCCCAGATTAATCAACATCACCGCCATGGCATTCGTGTCTGCCATGTCTTCAAAAATCTTATACGCTTTTAAGTACATAGATTCAGCCAAGTGTCCACGGCCCGTCATACTGTAACACTCGGCTAAATTGTTGGCAATTTTGCCGGCTAGTTTCATTTCTTCAAGTGCAATAGCCAGTATTAAAGCTGAATCGAACAATTTCTCAGCTTCCAGATAACCCATTGTCTCAAGCAAGGAATCGCCATGTCGGTGAAAAGCAACAGCCCTTGCAAGGCTATCGGAGCGATTCAACTCGGTTGTCAGCATTTTCTCAGCCCTGGCAGGCATACTGCTACCAAGACATATGACGAAAAAGTAAATAATTACAAATAACAAGATAATCCCCAGATTACCTTTGTTGAATCCTGGCACTTACGGTTTGTTTTAATGGTTGTTGCCGGCAGCAAATACTGCTACTTTTCCGACTTTGCAAATTTCGGAAATTTAAGGCTTCATCCTAAAAGTATTATGTATTCCGGCTGTGGGCAGAGTATGTTTTAAATCTGAGCTTCAGTATCCAATCTGCAAAAAGTGTAACCCTTTGAGGTATAATGCTCCAAAACCTTTGGCAATGCAAAAAGAACATTTTCTTCGGCCTTAACATTGTCGTGAAAAACGACTATTGCACCATCAGTCGTATGGTCAAGCACATAATCGACACACTGTTCGGGTGATGTTTCCTGATCAAAATCATAACTCAGCACCGACCACATCACAATGGTGTACTCTTTTTTCAGTGCCTGTATCTGAGACGGTGTTATTCTGCCATAAGGCGGCCTGAACCATTTTGAGTCAACATAACTACGGCACAGGTTCACATTTTCATAATACACGTTCAAAGGTGTTTTCCATCCGTTAAGATGATTAGCGGAATGGTTGCCGGTCAGATGACCCCTGTGCAAAATTGACTCATACACCTCTGGATATCGCTGAACATTGTCGCCAACACAAAAGAATGTCGCCTTGGCGTTATAATCGGACAGTATGTTCAGTATTGCCGGCGTTAGTTGAGGATGTGGTCCATCGTCAAAAGTAAGATAAAGCCGTTTGTTACCTTCAGGCATGGTCCATAACAGCGAAGGGTAGAACATCCTCAGAAAAACAGGTACAGTTACTGCTTTCATTGAACAAAGGTAATCCATTTAAAAAACAGGAACTTCAATCGTATCGGATAATTTTTTCCATCGATCCGTCTAAACCACAGTACAAGCTCAGATTGAATCATTGCAATGCTTTTCGGTAATATCCGATAAGTTTTTAGGGCAAACAAACTGTTGTCTGTCTGGCATTACCTATTTTTGTACACTGGTTGATTTTCCATATCCGACCAGCTTATTAATTAAACTATAAAACAAAGAAAATGAAAAGATTAGTGTTGATCCGTCATGGAGAAAGCGAATGGAACAAACTGAATGTATTCACAGGCTGGACAGATGTTACGCTTTCGGAAAAAGGTATTGAGGAAGCCCGTAAAGGAGGCCGGCAGCTGAAAGAGCAGGGATTCGATTTTAAGATGGCCTACACTTCATATCTGACGCGTGCCATAAAAACCTTGTGGCTGGTGCTCGAAGAAATGGACCTGATGTATATACCCGAAGTAAAAAGCTGGCGGTTGAACGAGAAACACTATGGTGAGCTTCAGGGTCTCAACAAACTCGAAACTGCACAGAAATACGGTGACGAACAGGTACTGCTCTGGCGTCGCAGTTTTGATGTGCCCCCACAGCCCCTGGCTGAACAAGACCCGCGCAACCCAAGATCCGACAAACGTTATCATGATGTGGAACCCGGCTTGTTGCCGCTGACTGAATCACTCAAGGACGTGATCGAACGCATGCTGCCATATTGGGAAAGCGACATCAAACCTTCCCTGGCCGAAAAAGGAGAAATCCTGGTTGCAGCCCATGGAAACAGCCTCCGCGCTTTGGTGATGCACCTGAAAAACATGAGCGAAGAAGAAATTCTGGCATTCAATATTCCAACTGCAGTTCCCTATGTATTTGAGTTTGATGATGAACTCAGGCTGCACAAAGATTATTTCATCGGCGACCCCGACGAAATCAAAAAACTCATGGATGCAGTAGCCAATCAGGGAAAAGCCGCGAAATAATCCCTGTCCGTTTGTGCACTCCATTGAATGAATCTGTTATCAAACAGCATGTGTCTTTAATTTAAAAAAGGCCATGATTGCTTAATCTTTTTAGGAATTAAAGCAAAACCAGATTATTCTTCTTCCATATAATCAGTGAGTTGCGTTTTGTTTCCTGCATCTCATAATTTACGCACATCATTAATTTTGTGATAAATAATAATACGGCTGCTGATCTAAGCTGCCTGCTTTTTTCTAATTTTGGCCCTTCCAATACAATCTTAAGGAAATCAAGTATTTTGATTATTATTGAGGAAAACTATAGAAAGAAGCGCATTCATGAACAAAAGATGGGTTATCCCCGACATCCACGGATGCAGTAAAACGCTCCGGAGTCTGATTGAATTGCAGATCAGGCCTGACAAATCTGACGTACTGTATTTTCTGGGCGACTTTATCGACCGAGGGCCCGACAGCAAAGGGGTGATCGACTATCTGATGCAGCTGGAAACCGATGGTTTCACCCTGCGTTGTTTGCTCGGAAACCACGAAGACTACTGCATCAAGGCCTGGGAAGAGGATCTGCACAAAAAACCTTTTCTGGGAATGCGTTTCAAAGGGAAAATACAATCGGTTTGGGAAATTCACGGGGGCAAAGAAACTCTGGACAGCTTCGGCGTTAAATTTGCTTCTCAAATACCCGCGCAATATATCGAATGGATGCGAAAGCTGAAGTTGTACTTTGAACTCGACCGGTTCATACTGGTGCACGCGGGACTCAATTTCAAAATTGACGACCCGCTTACCGATACATTTGCTATGTTATGGACACGGGAGTTTAAGGTAGAACCGGGCAAAATCCGACACAAAAAAGTGATTCACGGCCATGTCCCGGTCGATCTTGAGTTTCTCGATCATGTGGTTAAATCACCGTCCTACCATTTTATCGACCTCGACAACGGAGTCTATATGGATCGTAGGGCCGGCTACGGCAATCTGATTGCTTATGAATTAAATTCGGGTGAATACCTGGTGCAATCCAATATTGATTTCTGAGCCTGACAGAAAAGTGATGGCTGCAGCATTGAAAGCAGCAGCTCTCGGGCACACCGGAAACTGATGCAGTTGCGTATTACTTCTTTTTCCTGATAAATTTCTTTTTAGGAGCATTTGCCGGGTCGCCGATGATAATCATGCAGGCTTCAGCTGTAAGCATGGCCGGGTCTGTTCCTTTGGGGATCTTATAATTCTTCTTCTCATAGCTGATGTAGGGCCCAAAACGGCCGTTAAGCACCCTGAGCGTGGGATGTGTATCAAACTCTCTGATCACACTCTGTTCGGCCTTGTTGCGTTTGGCTTCAATCAGTTCAATGGCTCTTTCCGCATTGATATCCTGCGGGTCATCAGTTTTTTCGAGGCTATAAAACAACTTGTTATGTTTCACATACGGGCCAAACCGGCCAATGGCCACACTTAGTTCGTGTCCTTCAAACTCACCGAGTATGCGCGGAAAACTGAACAGGTCAAGAGCTTCTGCCAGAGTGATGGTTTCCATCGACTGGTTTTTCCTGAGTCCGGCAAATCGGGGCTTTTCGTCCGATTCTGTATCCCCGAGCTGTGCAATAGGGCCAAACCGGCCAACCTTGACAAACACCTGCTTTCCGCTTACCGGATCAACACCCAGCAGTTTTTCGCCGCTGAACTTGCCTGCATTATCCGAAGTGTTTTGGATTCTGGCTCTGAAAGGCCCGTAAAACTCACGGATCATATGATTCCACTTCTTACGGCCTTCGGCTATTTCATCAAACTCCTTTTCCACGTTTGCCGTAAAATTATAGTCAATGATGCTGTCGAAATACTGACACAGAAATCTGTTCACCAACACCCCGATGTCAGTTGGAAACAGTTTTGCCTTTTCATAACCAACGTTTTCAGTGGCTGTTTTCTGGGTGATTTTGTCATCTGCCATCAGTATGATCAGGTTGTATTTACGGGTTGTGCCCTGCCTGTCTTCCTTCATCACATACTCTCTTTTCTGAATGGTCGAAATGGTCGGAGCATAGGTTGAAGGTCGTCCGATACCCAATTCTTCCAGTTTTTTCACCAGACTGGCCTCAGTGTAGCGGGCCGGCTGACGGGTGTAGCGTTCCTGAGCAGTCATGTCAACAAGCATGAGTTGCTGTCCGGGGCTCATGGGTGGCAGCAAATCCTTGTTCTCTTCCTGATTTTCTTCATCCGTTCCCTCCATATATACCTTAAGGAAACCGTCAAAGAGGATTACTTCGCCCGAAGCAATCAATGACTTTCCATTAGTGCTTATGTTGACTGTCACCTGTGTGCGCTCAAGTTCCGCATCGGCCATTTGAGAAGCGATGGTGCGTTTCCAGATCAGATCGTACAGCCTTTTTTCTTCTGCCGATCCGCTGATGGTATGGTTTTCGGGGTATGTAGGCCTTATGGCTTCGTGTGCTTCCTGAGCTCCTTTTGTTTTGGTAGCATAACGTCTTGTTTTCACGTAAGTTGCACCATAACCTGAAGCAATAACCTCTTTTGCTTTGGCAAGAGCCATTTCGGAGAGATTGACCGAATCGGTTCTCATATAGGTGATTTTTCCAGATTCGTACAACTGCTGGGCAATGCGCATGGTATTGGCAACCGAGTACCCAAGTTTACGGCTGGCTTCCTGCTGCAACGTTGAGGTTGTGAAAGGCGGTGCAGGGGATTTCCTGGCAGGTTTTTTGTCCACTGATCCCACCTTATATATTGCTTTCCGGCACGATTCGAGAAACTTAAGGGCTTCATCCTGCTTTTCGTAACGCTCGGGAAGCTCGGCTTCAACCATATAAGTGGTGCCATTAACCTGAACATTCAGCCGGGCCACGATTCTGTAGGCCGAAGTAGTTTTAAAATCCCTGATTTCTTCTTCTCGTTCGACAATAAGCCGCACGGCCACAGACTGCACCCTGCCTGCCGAAAGCGAAGGCTTCACCTTTTTCCAGAGCAGTGGTGAGAGCTCATAGCCGACAAGACGGTCAAGTACCCTCCGTGCCTGTTGCGCGGCAACAAGGTTGTGGTCGATTCCACGTGGGTGTTCAATGGCTTTGCTTATGGCTGTTTTGGTAATTTCATGAAATACAATACGACGGGTTTGCGATTCTTTCAGGTTCAATGCTTTGAATAAATGATAGGAGATGGCTTCACCCTCGCGGTCTTCATCAGATGCCAGCCAAACCATTTCGGCCTCTTTTGCCAGCTTCTTCAGTTCGGAAATCAGCTTTTTCTTGTCGGGAGATATCTCATACTGCGGCTCGAAACCATTATCAATATCAACACTAAGTTGATTCTTGCTCAGATCCATCACATGGCCGTAGCTTGATTTTACCAGATAATCCTTGCCCAGAAAACCTTCGATGGTTTTTGCCTTGGCAGGAGATTCAACAATTACCAGATTTTTCGACATCTCTAACTATATCTTGATCAACGAAAAGAAATTAAAAAGCGCTGCAAAAGTAAAACTTTCACATGATCTACCTAATAAACTTGAATCTGCGCCTTGCCAAAACCATCCGGCAATTGGTATTTCCAGTTGGACAAACAGGCTGGACAAACCGAAATCGTGTGCGCTGTTCACAGTACGGTCATGGATAAAAACTTCCGGCGGTAGCCGAAGAGATTGTCGGGCAGTATATTGACCCACAACACGATACTTATAAAACCCACAGCACTGAAAGTTTTATTTGCTTTTTTTTCATTTAATAACTTACTTTGCAGCCTGTTTAACTAAAAACATTTAAAGTTATGTCAGAGATCAAAGACAAAATTGTTTCAATTATCGTTGATAAGCTGGGCGTAGAGCCGGCTGAAGTAACTAATGAAGCCAGCTTCACCAACGATCTGGGTGCCGACTCCCTGGATACTGTTGAGTTGATCATGGAGTTTGAAAAAGAGTTTAACCTGGCCATTCCGGATGATCAGGCTGAAAAAATTGCAACAGTTGGCGATGCCATCAGATACATTGAAGAAAACAAAAGCTAAGTAATCAATCCACTTCTATGGAGCTTAAACGAGTAGTTGTAACCGGCTTGGGAGCCATTACCCCTATTGGTAACACCATTCCCGAGTATTGGGAAGGACTGGCAAATGGAGTCAGTGGCGCTGCTGGTATTACCCGCTTCGACTCCTCCAAGTTCAAGACCCAGTTCGCCTGTGAGGTGAAAAATTATGACTGGACGAAATTTTTCGACCGGAAAGAAGTAAGAAAGTATGACCTCTTTGCACAGTTCGGTCTCATTTCGGCCGATGAAGCAATCAAAGATTCCGGGCTGAGCAAAGAGAATACTGATTTTGACGAGGTTGGCGTAATCTGGTCATCAGGTATTGGCGGTTTACAGACTCTTTTTGAGGAAGTCGTTGGCTTTGTGGGCAGCGATCGTACTCCAAGATTCAATCCGTTCTTTATCCCTAAAATGATCGCCGACATTACAGCCGGTCATATCTCAATCAAATACGGATTCCGCGGACCAAATTTTGCCACTGTTTCGGCTTGTGCCTCATCGGCCAACGCACTCATTGACGCACTGATGTACATCAGGCTGGGCAAGGCCGTTGCCATTGTGGCCGGAGGTTCCGAGGCAGCAATAAGCGAATCAGGTGTCGGTGGTTTTAATGCCATGCATGCCATTTCGACACGCAACGATGACCCCAAAACAGCTTCACGCCCGTTCGACAAGGATCGTGATGGCTTCGTGATGGGCGAAGGTGGCGGCGGAATGGTGTTCGAAGAACTGGAACACGCACTGGCCCGGGGCGCAAAAATATATGCTGAAGTAGTTGGCGGTGGTTTGTCGGCTGATGCCTCCCACATGACATCACCACATCCCGAAGGATTCGGAGCTTACCTGAGTATGAAACGTGCACTCGATGATGCAGGAATGAACCCTGAAGAGATCGACCACCTCAACACCCACGGTACATCAACCCCCCTTGGAGACATTGCCGAACCACAAGCCATCGTAAATCTTTTTGGCGAACATGCCTACAAAATAAGCATCAACTCCACTAAATCGATGACCGGACACCTTCTTGGTGGTGCCGGTGTTGTTGAAGCCATAGCATCGGTGCTTGCCATGAATCACAATCTGGTTCCGCCAACGATCAATCATTATACTGATGACCCGGAAATCGACAACAAGCTCGACTTCACATTTAACCAGCCAAGGAAGCGTGAAATCAATGCTGCCCTTAGCAACACTTTCGGTTTTGGCGGCCACAATGCTTCCATCATTTTCAAGAAGTTTGTAAAGTAAAGTTAAATCCGGTTCATTTTGGTTCTTCGGAGCACGGTCAAAAAACTATTTTCGGCAGATAAAGAACTGTCAAAAACACTGAAAAACATTTTCGGGTTTTATCCCGGAAATGTTTTTTTATACCAACTGGCCTTCAGACACAAATCTGCCTCACAGGAAATCATCAATGGCTACCGGGTGAGCAACGAACGACTTGAATACCTTGGCGACGCCATACTGAGCGCTGTGGTGGCCGACTTCCTCTTTAAAAAATTTCCCTATAAAAACGAAGGCTTCCTCACCGAAATGCGTGCGCGTATTGTAAGCCGAGTATCGCTCAACAAACTTTCGCAAAAACTGGGAATTGATCAGCTGGTGCAAAAAAGCAAAGATCAGCGAAACCCGTTCAGGTCGGCCAACGGAGACGCCTTTGAAGCATTCATCGGTGCCATGTTTCTCGACAAAGGATACAACTTTACCCGAAAAATCCTCATTGAACGGATTATTTCCACACACCTCGATATGGATGCCCTCGAAAAGCACGAAATAAACCCAAAAAGCAGGCTGATCGAATGGGCACAAAAGGAAAAGAAAGTGGTTGAATTCAAACTTGTAAGCGAACTTGGTGAAGGCTACCGGAAACAATATATGGTAGAGGTTCTGCTTGACTCACAGTCGTTTAGTAAGGCTCAGGATTTCAGCATAAAAGGTGCCGAACAGCTTGCTGCAGAAAGAACACTGCTGGCCATCAATCAGGTGGACAATACTATTGACTGATGTACCTTCCTTTTTCAATGCAGGTTTTAGTATTTTAGCGAAAAGTTTTTGTGGCGCCAAAAAAAAACATCCTTAAAGTAGAACCCTTTGAAGACCTGAGGGTTTTCGGAATTGCATCATCCAACCGCGATTATGCTCTGGCCTGGCATATGAACGAAAAGTTAGGTCTCAACCTGCAGCGACTCGAAAACCTCAGGGCATCAGATGAAGAATCACCAGGTTTCCCTTTTTATTATTATGATGAAGGCGAAAACCAAAATGTATTCAGCCTTGTGAGCAACAACAGCGATGGCACACTGCTCCTGAAAATGCCCGCGCGTACCGATTTTTTCCTCATCATCCGAAATCCGCTCAACGAATCCCGTCTCTCTGCAATATTGAGTATCATTCGCAGCATCAGTGGCATACTGATGGTTTATGAAATTGATCTGGCCAAATACAAACAAATTGACACAGTGCTTGAAGAGCTCGAATTTCATGAAATGATGATTCAAAAGAAACAAACACGAAAACACCACCGAAATTAAACCCGCCTGATGAAAACAAAAATTACTGCAACGCTCGGCCCCGCCTCATCCAGTCCCGGGGTGATCAGGCAACTCATCCAATCAGGTGTCGATGTGTTCAGGCTTAACTTCTCGCACGGAACCCACGAGGAACATGCCGAAACTATTGCACTGATTCACCGGATAAACAAAGAACAGAATACTTCGGCAGCAATCATGGCTGACCTGCAAGGTCCAAAAATAAGATTGGGAAGTTTTGAAGATGAATCGGTTACTCTTAAGCCAAACGACAGGATTGTGTTTACATCACGATTACTTACAGGAAAAAAAGAGATCGTAAGCATCAGTTACCCATCTTTTGCTGCCGATGTGAAACCCGGCGAAACAGTGCTTGTTGATGACGGCAAAATCGCTTTCAGGGTGATACATACAGACAATCATGAAGAAGTGCTCATGGAATGTATTAATGGTGGTGTTCTTTTTCCGCGCAAAGGCGTCAACCTTCCCGACACATCCATCTCACTGCCTTCGCTCACCGAAAAGGATCACAACGATCTGAATTTCATACTTCTGCACGAGATACACTGGATCGCTCTTTCATTTGTAAGATCTGCCGCCGACATCAGATATCTGCGGCAACTGATCAACAAAGGTCGTATAGAGAACAAACCCCGTATTGTTGCCAAAATCGAAAAACCACAAGCCGTACAGGTTATTGATCAGATCATCCTCGAAACAGATGATGTTATGATTGACTGAGGCGATCTTGGTGTGGAAATGCCCATGCAGACAGTCCCCATGATTCAGAAACGCATCATAAATGCCTGTCAGAAAGCAGGCAGACCAGTGATAGTGGCTACGCAAATGATGGAAGGTATGATCGATAACATCAGGCCAACGCGTGCTGAGGTAAACGATGTGGCCAACTCGGTACTGGACGGAGCTGATTCGCTGATGCTGAGCGGCGAGACTTCTGTAGGTAAGTTTCCCGTAAAAACAGTGGAAATAATGCAGGCAATCATGTCTGAAATCGAACAGGATGAGGCTCGGTTTTACCGGCAATATCCACCCGAAAACATCATACATCCGCGGTATATCAGCGATTCGGTGCTTTATAATGCCTGTGAAATGGCCAGACAAACACAATCTGAAGCCATCATCGTTATTTCGCATTCCGGTTACTCTGCACTCAGACTCTCGGCACACCGGCCAAAGGCCAACGTGTTTGTGTTTACTTCTGATCGTTTCCTGCAGGCACAACTCAGCCTTCTGTGGGGCGTCAGGGTTTTCTTCGACGAAAGCCTCAACGATCCCGGACACTATTACGAAAAGCTAAAATCGCGCCTGCTCAGCGAAAAACTCATCCGGCCGGGAATGTTGTTGGTGAATGTGCTCAGTCTTCCCGTTTGGGAAAAAGGATATTCAAACACAGTACGGCTGAGTATTTGTTGAAGAACATAACCTATAATCCGGTCAGGAATAGGCAGGCCATAAAAAATCTGACGTTACTTATGCTTTTTTTACTGAGCTGCCTCAAATTGTTTGAGAAACCTGATGTCGTTCTCAAAAAACAACCTCAGGTCGTTGATCTGAAACTTCATCATGGTGATACGCTCAATGCCCATGCCAAAGGCATAACCACTGTATATGCTGCTATCAATGCCGCAGGCCTCAAGCACATTGGGATCGACCATTCCGCAACCCATAATTTCGACCCAGCCACTGTGTTTGCAGATATTGCATCCACTGCCTCCACAAATATTGCACGACACATCCATTTCTGCTGATGTCTCTGTGAACGGAAAATAGGATGGCCTGAAACGGATGCGCGTCTCAGCACCAAAAAATTCCTGCGCAAAATAAAAGAGAGTCTGCTTCAGGTCGGCGAAGGAAACGTCCTTGTCCACATAAAGCCCTTCGATCTGATGAAAAATACAGTGCGCGCGGGCTGATATGGCCTCGTTACGGAACACCCTGCCCGGGGCAATAATTCTGATCGGTAGTTTTCCGGCTTCCATTACCCTCACCTGAACACTTGAAGTGTGCGTGCGCAGGGCTATATCAGGGTCTCTGCTGATAAAAAAGGTGTCCTGCATGTCCCTTGCAGGATGCTCAGGGGGGAAATTCAATGCCGTGAAATTGTGGAAATCATCTTCAATTTCAGGACCTTCGCTGATGGTAAACCCAATACGTTTAAAAATGCTGTTGATCTGATTCCGCACTATAGAAAGCGGATGACGACCTCCCGAAAACTGTCCGGCAGGGAGGGTGAGATCGGGTTTTGCTACAGGTGCTTTTTCAATCTCTCCAATCTGTCTGAACTGATTGAGTCTTCCCTGAGCTTTGTCTTTCAATTCATTGAGCAATATGCCCATCTCTTTCCTGTCTTCCGGTGCAACAGTTTTAAAATCAGCAAAAAGTCCGGCAATCAGTCCTTTTTTGCTCATGAACTTCAACCTGAAGGCCTCAAGCGCATCAGCGTTCTCAGGAACAAATGCTTCTATCTCAGTGAGCAGCGCAGCAATTTTATCTTTCATCTGCCGGATTATTCTAAAATTTCAATAGTCATGGTAACATCTTTCACGGGCTTGTCGCCTGCACCTGTTTTAACGGCTGCAATCTTATCAATTACCTCAAGACCATCAATAACCTCCCCGAAAACAGTGTATCCGCCATCAAGATGAGGTGTCCCGCCTACCTCGGCATAAGCCCTCATTTGCTGTGGAGTGTATTTAATACCATTGCGTGCCGACATCATCTGCAGGGTTCTTTCATCAAATTTCTGTCCCTGAACAAGATAAAACTGTGATCCTGAAGATTTCTTTTCTGGATTTACCTGATCGGGCATACGTGCAGCAGCAAGTGCTCCTTTTTTGTGGATGTATTTTGAATTAAACTCAGCATCAACCTGATAGCCGGGATCACTTTTGCCGGCAGCATTTCCGCCTCCCTGAATCATAAAATTGTTGATAACACGGTGAAACGGGCTTTTGTCGTACCAACCCTGCTTCACCAGCTTGATGAAATTGTCGCGGTGCTTAGGAGTGTCATTATATAATTTGGCGGTGATGTTGCCAAACTCAGTCTTGATCACGACAACAGTTTCTGCTTTGTTTTGCGCAGAAAGTGAAAAAACCGTAAAAAACAAAAGAATGAAAAGTGACTGTTTCATTGCTGATTAAGTTAATGGTGAATAATAAACCGTGGCAAAAGTAAAAAAAATGCCTTTTGAATGGTTAGCGATGTTTGCGGTTTGCCTCGGTGAAGCATTTGCGGCATAATGGTTCATAGCTCTCGGTTTCGCCCAGCATAACAAGCTTTTCACCCGCAACGGTCCGGTGCGAATACTGTGCCAGATTGCCGCACTTCATGCAGATGGCATGCACCTTGGTAACATACTCGGCTATGGCCATCATGGCAGGCATAGGACCAAACGGATGGCCTTGAAAGTCCATGTCGAGACCTGCAACAACAACCCTTAATCCGGCTGTGGCCAACTGGTCACACACATAGGGCAATTCATCATCAAAAAACTGTGCTTCATCGATGCCGATTACATCAAACTCATTGGAATAAAACAAAATCTGAGAAGCATTCTGCAGTGGAATCGATGCCATCGCATGATCATCGTGAGAAACCACCTCGCTTTCGCTGTAACGCGTATCTATCTGTGGTTTAAATATCTGCACCCTTTGCCTGGCAATGCGAGCCCGGTTCAGTCTTCGGATTAATTCTTCAGTCTTGCCCGAAAACATTGAACCGCAAACCACTTCTATCCAGCCGGTACGCGATTTACTGTTTGTATCTTTTTCGAGAAACATAATGCCGGCTGATAACTAATTCGTAATTTTAGCGGTTCTGATTACCCGCAAAATTAGACAGAAATTCCCAAATAAATACACAAATTGCTCGTTTAAGGTTATATGGCACAAAATCAGGCAATAAAGAAAATTCTGTTGGAAACAGAAAACTTTCAGGCTCACCTCAGAAGAGTTTCTAAACCCGGTCATCAATTGCATCCGCTGGATATTGACCTGATGATGGCCAAATTAAGAGGTATCTACGAAGAGGTAATGCAGATGCATAGGTTTACAGGTGTTGGCAATCATGATGCACCTCCAGCAGAACCAACAACCGTGAGCAAACAACAGTCAGCGGCTGATGCGGCCGGCAGTGCAGTCAATGCGGATGTTCCGGGTTTCGCTGAACCACCAATAACCGTTCATCAGGCACCTGAGCCGGTGGTGGAAATCACTAAAAATAAACCAGAGGAACTTCACGAAAAACAGATTGAAGTTATCATCAACACTCCGTCCCCAGTAGTTGAGTTGCAACCTGAAATAATCAGGCAGGAACCAATGACCGAGCATTATGAAATCAAACCAGAGCGTGAATCAGCAAGGCCTCCGGTGAAAACCACCCTCGACCTCTTTGCTCAATCCGGCGCGGAAAGCATCGCTTCACGATTTGGCGCCGATGACGACCCAAGCATCGCAGCCAGAATGCAAAAAGCCAAAATAAATGACCTTCGCTCAGCAATAGGAATCAATGATAAGTTTTTGTTTATTAACGATCTGTTCCGCGGCAACATGCAACAATACAACAAAGTGCTGGATGAACTTAACGATTTCAAGAGTCTGGGTGGAGCCCAAACCTACCTGATGGAACTGAAGGTCGAACACCAATGGGATGCTGAATCCAACGCATTCAACAGGTTGAGCCATTTTGTCGAACGCAGGTTTGGAGCCTGAAAAGATGATATTCACTATGAAAAAATTATTTTTACTCATTGTTGCCCTGACGGGCTTCGTTTTTCTTTCAGCTCAGGACAGGGGATATGTTCATCGTATTGTGAGAGAATTATCCTCTCCGGCACTTCATGGCCGGGGCTATGTCAGGTCGGGAGACATCAGGGCAGCCGTGATTCTTGAAAAAGAAATGAAAAAAGCTGGTTTACAGGCTTTCAATGGTGATTATGTACAACGCTATTCTTTTTCTATTAACAGTTTTCCGGGAAAACTAACCGTTAAAGCAGGCAAAAAGAAACTCCGCCCCGGATACGATTTTGTGTTGGCGCCCAGCGTGACTTCAATAGACGAAACATTCAATCTGCATTGGATTCCTGACACTGTTACCACAATTGAGTCAGCCCTGAAAATCATGGATACCACCGGTCTCAGCAGAAGCCTGGTTGTTGCTCCCTCCGGAATACAATCTCTTTACAGGACAGGTTTCCCCGGCGCGCGCGGTGTTATTCAGCTTACGAAAGGTAATGTGTGGTGGCATGTTTCGGGAGCCAGGGAACCATCGGGCAAAATTGCACTAATGATGCGCGAATCAGCCTTATCAAAAGAAACCCGGCATATCAGTATCGAGGTTGAAAGTGAGTTTCTGGTTGATCATGAAGCACGTAATTTGATCGGATATGTACCCGGAACGGCAGAGCCTGATACATTTATCGTATTCATTGCACATTATGACCATCTCGGACGAATGGGAGCCAAAACCTTGTTTCCGGGTGCTAATGACAATGCCAGCGGTACTGCCACCGTGCTTGATCTGGCCCGCTATTATGCAGCAAACCCAAACAGGGCATATTACTCCATGGCCTTCATTCTGGTTTCAGGAGAAGAAGCGGGCCTTTTGGGTTCATTTTACAATGCCGACAATCCCTTGTTTCCCCTCAGCAATATTAAATTCCTGATCAATATGGACATGGTGGGCACCGGAAGCGAAGGTTTGTCCATTGTTAATGGTGATCTGTTTCCCCGGGCTGTTGACATATTCAAACAAATCAACAGCGAAAAGGGATATTTTGCCAACATCAGATCAGGCGGCGAATCGTGCAACAGTGATCATTGCCCCTATTACCGCAAAGGTGTACCTTCCGTGTTTCTGTTTACCCGCGGAGCCGAAAACCGAGAATACCATAACGTTTACGACACACCCGAACGGCTTCCCTTTACAGCTTATGACCAATTGTTCGGTATCATCACTGACTTTGCCATTGCATTGCAACCGGAACTGAAGAACGAAAAATGAGGCTATTGGTGATTATATTAAGTCTGGTTGTGGTTGGTATTTTTACTCTGATCACATTTTATACTTCTATCAACAGCGGAGCCGGAAAAATGGAAGAATGGTTCAGAAAGCTCAATGGCAAACGTAAATAAAAACATATGTCGAAGCTCTATCTCGTTCCTACACCCATTGGTAATCTCGAAGACATTACCCTGAGGGCTATTCGTATCCTGAAAGAAGAGGTTGACCTGATACTGGCCGAAGACACCCGCAAAACAGGAATTCTGCTGAAGCACTTCGGCATTTCGAAACCTATGACGGCATTTCATCAACACAACGAGCACCAGCAGCTTAGCAGAATCGTTGACAGGCTTAAGTCAGGAGAATCCATGGCATTGGTGACAGATGCCGGCACACCCGGAATTTCAGATCCCGGATTTTTGCTGTCGAGGGCGTGTGTCAAGGAAGGTATTCCGATTGAAAGCCTGCCTGGCCCGACAGCTTTTGTGCCTGCTTTGCTCTGTTCGGGGCTTCCCTGCGAGCGTTTTTGGTTTGAAGGGTTCCTGCCACAGAAAAAAGGGCGCATGACACGCATCGCTGAAATAGCAGCTTCGCAGGTGACAGTTGTGCTCTACGAATCGCCCCACCGGTTGCTGAAAACACTGCAACAATTAGCAAGTGTCGCAGGCAATGACCGGCCTGTTTCTGTCTCCCGCGAAATCTCCAAAATCCATGAAGAACATGTTCGCGGCACACTGTCAGAGGTGATCCGGCATTTCATCACCTCAGAAGTTAGGGGCGAAATAGTTGTTGTGCTGGGGTCCTCGACACACTAATTATTCCTTTTACTTTGCTTTTATGCAGCAACTTCATCGCAGTTGCCTGCCTGGGCATTTCTGTGTTTACTATTTGCGTGCTGCCGATACATTTTTTGTTCGTCAGCGAACAAATCTGTACGCTACTGATGCAGGAACATAAATTGCAATTCACGATCATTTTGATTGTATATTATTATATATCTGTGTATTACAAACTTTGGCACGCACTTGGTAATTGAAAGGAAAACAATACTAAAACTTAAAAAAATGAAAACTCTGATCTTAACCCTGAACCTGATCCTCGGCCTGACGATAAATTCGCTGGCAAGTGGCGAACAGATAACATTAAGAGAGGAAGCCTATATTGATGACATCCCTTTCAACACCGAACTTGTCGTACGCGATTTCTTTTCAAGGCAATTTGTTGCAGACACATTGCGTCCGGACACAGAGGAGTATGTAAACGATATTCCTTTCGACACACATGCAATTCTGGCAAAGATGCACAGCGACTCTGCCACCTCAGTCAGATACCAGCCTGCTGCAGAATTGTACATTGATGATATACCTTTCAGGACTGAGCTGATTGTTAACCGCTACTGCCACGGAAACCACTCAGGAATATGCCGCCTGTTCAGCGACAGGGAAATAAGCCTGAAAAACTAAAAACACCAGACAATCGTGAATTCCTGACAAAGCCGGAAAACTACCTCTGTTTCCGGCTTTTTTGAATCTTATAACCAACAGCTGTGACTCCCGCAGTATTAAACTTTGTAAGTTTGTTTTCGATCCTGATTTTATATGTACCATCTTCTGGTATTTTCATTCCCTGAATTACAGGCAATTCCACACGATACACCCCATCGTTGTTCCGACCCAGCCACACACCCAGTGTATCCTTGAGCTCAAACATGTAATCACGTGTCCGCATACCACCCTCAGGAAGATACAGCGTAAAATTAAGGTCGATATAATCATTCGGATAATCAATTGTGTGCTCAAAAACAACCAATATATCCGTGGGATGATCATTTTTCGCCAATCCTGCATCAAATTCCAGAATATCGAATCGGTTCCATGTTTGGTTTACAAATGCCCTGATCTCCTCCTGCACTAAAGGCTTATGGCATGAGAAACCCAAAAATAAAATTGTGAAAAACAATAAAATACGATGATTTAGATGGCTTGATTTCATAATTAATTCCTAATTCATTGGGCAACAACTAAACGGGTTCAAAAATATACAAATGATTCGTAAAGAACACTCTTTTTCTGAAATATACTGATTATACAGACTATACGATTTCGTAATGTTAAATTAATTTTTTGCGAAATGGAAAAATCCGTATTTTTGCGGCCATCAGTCACTTCCCAACTTTTAGAACACAACCTGACTTTACATGAACAGATTTTTTGGACTTATAAAAACAACGACCCTTTTTGCATTGGTAGTCGGAGGTTTCATGATATCCTCCTGTGTACCACAGCGCAAAATGATGTTTCTCCAGGACGGAAAGAAGCAGGCCACCGAAAAAGTGTATGAAAACGACAGATCGGTTTCCTATAAACTCCAGCCTGGCGACAACATCTACATCAAAGTAGTCAGCCTTGATGAAAAAACATCTACCCTGTTTAATCCCATCGGAGCCGGAAACTATTCACAATTTACGAACGACGCCTCTGTGTATCTGAACAGCTACACCGTAAGCGAGCAGGGAACAATCGAATTCCCATTGGCCGGGCAGGTTTATGTCCAGAACATGAATATTGAAGAGGTGAAACAGCGCATCCAGATAATTCTCGACGAATATCTGAAAGAAACAGTATTGATCGTAAAACTGGTAAACTTCAACCTTACGGTTTTAGGTGAGGTGAAAAGACCCGGTCAGTATAAAGTATATCAGTCAGGGATTAATATTTTTGAAGCCGTGAGCATGGCAGGCGACCTTACCGAGTTTGCAGACAGGAAAGAAGTAGTCATTGTACGCCAGACCAAAACGGGCTCTGAGACCATAGTTGTGAATCTTGAAAAAGCCAATATACTGAGTTCAGACTTCTATTACCTTAAACCCAATGACATCATCTATGTGAGGCCATTAAAAATCAAGCAATATGGCTTTGCTACATTCCCTTATGCCCTGATATTTTCGACCATTTCGACTGCATTACTATTGATCAACTTCTTTAAATAAGACATAGTGGAAAACCTACAACCCTACCAGCAAGAAGAAAGCATTGACCTGAAGGCGTTATTCTTCAAATTTACCCGTTTTTGGTATTTGTTTGCCATTTCTATCTTCATTGCCATGCTCGTGGCATTTCTGTTCAACAAATATACCAAGCCTGTGTATGAGGTAAAAACGATGGTTCTGGTGAAAGACGACAAATCGAAAATTGATCCATCAGCCCTGTTGGGGCTTGGTTTCAGCGGATCGCAACAAAACCTCCAGAATGAGATTGGGGTGCTCATGTCTTACTCTCTGAGTCACAGGGTAGTCAAACAGCTCAATTTCGAAGTATCTTATTTTGTTGAAGATGGTCTGATCACAAAAGAAGTGTACAAAGAATCATATTACACTGTTGAAGTTGATTTCAGCGTGCCCCAGGCAGTCAATCTGCCTTACAACCTTACGTTTGTTGACAACAACAGCTTCAGGATTGACGCCGAAGGTGAGATGATCAGCTCTTATGATTACGATAAATCTGAAAACGTTGGAAAACCCTTTGAAAAGATCAAATGGTCAGGAACATTCTTATTCGGCGAGTGGGTGGATAATGGATTCAACAAATTCCGCATTGTGCTGAACGATAATTTCGATGGTGATGTGGATCCTGCTGCCCGTACCCGATTTGTTTTCAATGATTATAAATCACTCCTGAATGTTTTGCGCGGATTTAAGATCGAGCCCATCAACCGCGAAGCTTCCATCCTCGAAATTTCGCTCAGGGGCAACATCAAAGAAAAATCAGCTGATTTCCTCAATAAACTTACCGAGAATTATCTGCAGCGCAACCTCGAAAGAAAAAATCAGATTGCGGAGAATACCATATTGTTTATAAACCAGCAGCTGGTGGATATTCAGGACTCCTTGTCAAAAGCTGAATTCGATCTGCAGGATTTCCAAACGAGCAATGAGCTTATGGACCTCGATTTTCAGTCGCAACAGGCCTTCGAATATGTAAAGGATCTGGAAAAACAAAAGGCTGAAATGATGGTAAAATCAAAATACTACCGAAGCCTTCAGACTTATGTTCAGACCAACCTTGACGAGCTGAACAGGCTGGTTGCACCAAGCGCAATGGGAATTGAGGATCCATTGCTTAACAGATTGGTGCAGGAGCTGGTTAATTTATCGACTGCTAAATCAGAACAATTATTTACTTCGACCGAAAAGCACCCCTCTGTTGTGGCTATTGACAATCAGATTATCAATACCAAAAGAACCTTACTTGAAAATATACAGAACATTATCCGGAATTCGGATGTGGCCATCGGAGACCTGAACCGCAGGATTGCAGATGTGGAAGTACAACTCAACAAACTCCCGGCAACGCAACGTCTTCTTGTTGGCTATACCCGTAAATTCCAGCTCAACGATGCTATTTATAATTTCCTGATGCAAAAAAGAGCAGAGGCACAGATCACCAAAGCTTCGAACCTTCCGGATAACGAAGTAGTTGACTCGGCCATGAGCACTTTGGGCACACAGGTGTTTCCCAAAAAAAGCCTTAACTACACCATTGCACTGCTTCTTGGGTTGCTGATACCTGTAGCCTATGTTTTGGGTCGCGACTATCTGAACGACAAAATAGTTGATCGCAAGGATATTGAAAAAGCAACACGCTTTTCAATTGTGGGACAGATCATGCACTCGAACAAGGATACCCAGCTTGTGGTTGCCGATTCACCAAAATCCTCCATCTCAGAATCTTTCAGGTCGGTTCGAACGAACATCGAATATTTGATGAAGGGCAAGGAAAAGAGCACCATTCTGATTACTGCAGATATGGTGAGCGCCGGAAAGACCTTTGTTTCCATCAACATGGCCAGTATTTACGCAATGTATGGAAAAAAGACCGTGTTGCTTGAATTCGACCTTCGTAAACCAAAAATTTATCAGGACTTCGGGGTTTCCAATACTGCCGGATTGAGCACCTACCTGATCAACAAACACACTCTTGACGAAATCATCCAGCCTTCAGGCAAGGTAGAAAACTTCGACCTGATCATGGCCGGTCCGGTGCCACCAAACCCTGCAGAGCTGATCGCCTCCGATAAGTGCGGCGAATTATTCAGGGAACTCAGCAAAAGATATGACTACATCATCGTTGATACTCCGCCTGTTGGACTGGTAACCGATGCCTTCCTGCTGATGCGCCATGCAGACGTAAACCTGTTTATTGTACGTCAGAACTATACCCACAAAAAGATTTTCGAATCTATTATCAAAGATATTGAGGATCGCGGCCTGAACATGGGCATATTGGTAAATGATGTCCGCATGGGCGGAGGTTACGGTTATGGATACGGTTATGGCTATGGATACGGTTATGGCTATGGATACGGTTATGGATACGGTTATGGTTACGGTTACGGTTACGGTTACGGATACTATACTGACGAACAAAAAGACAAAACACCCGGCTTTTTCAAACGCCTGCTGAACAAAATCGGATGTGGATTTTATCCATAATCCGATGCCGACAGACAAAAATGAAGGATCACGGCCTTACTGGTATGCCGTTTATACCCGCTCGAAAGCTGAACGTAAGGTTTTAGCTGAGCTTGAGCGCTTGGGAGTCATAGCCTATCTGCCTCTCGTAACCCGTATAAAACTATGGAGCGACAGGAAAAAGAAAGTCATTGAGCCCCTGTTTAGAAGTTATTTGTTCGTTCTTTCTTACGAAAGCGATCATTTCAAGGTGGTGCAAACAGAAGGTGTTCTGAAGATTGTTGGTTTTGGCAAAAAACCTGTCAAAATACCCGATCAGCAGATTGAAGCCATTCGCTTTTATGTGAACGACCTAACACATGAAGAAGAAGTCGGGCCGGAAAACCTGAATATCGGCCAGTTGGTACGAGTAAAACATGGCCCGATGGAGGGCCTGATCGGAAGACTTATTCGTAACAAAAACAAATTCAGGCTTATCGTAATGATTGAAGCTGTTGGCAAAAGCATAACGATCAATATTCCACGAACACGGGTGGAAGCTGCACCACCGGAAGCCGACAGCTGACGGGATGTCTTCCATGCAACAATCACAAAACTTGAAATATGGAAACAAATATATTTGAAAAAACCCCTGTTCTGGTTACCGGCGGAGCCGGTTTTATCGGCGCCAATCTTGTTGAAGCCCTTCTCAGGCTGAATGCAGTGGTTACCTGCCTTGACAATTTCGCCACCGGTCACCGGCATAATATTGAGCCTTTTCTGCAATTGCCAAATTTCAGGTTTATTGAAGGGGATATTCGTGATTTAATCACCTGTCGGAAAGCCTGTGAAGGACAGAAATTCGTGTTTCATCAAGCCGCCCTGGGCTCGGTTCCCCGATCAATCAACGACCCTGCAACAACCAATGCCGTAAATATCAGCGGCATGCTCAATATGCTGATCGCTGCACGCGATGCCGGGATCGAAAGATTCGTTTATGCTGCCAGCTCAAGCACTTATGGTGACTCTGAGCACCTTCCCAAGGTAGAGGATGTAATCGGTAAACCCCTGTCGCCCTATGCCATCACCAAATACGTCAATGAGTTGTATGCCGATGTTTTTGCCCGAACCTACGGCTTTTCAACCATTGGGCTGAGGTATTTCAATGTTTTTGGCCGACGACAGGATCCCAATGGGGCTTATGCAGCAGTAATCCCTAAATGGGTGATGCAGTTTATAAGTCACGAAAGTCCAGTGATCAATGGCGGAGGAGAGTACAGCCGCGATTTCACCTATGTGGACAATGTAATTCAGGCTAATCTGTTGGCCGCGAAAACAACCAATCAGGAAGCACTAAATCAGGTATACAATGTTGCCTACGGCGACCGCACTACACTGAACCAGCTTGCCGGTTACCTAAGGGATATTCTGTCGGGCTACGATCCCGAAATTGCAGGGGTTGAAATACTACACGGGCCTTACCGCAAGGGTGACATCCCACATTCGCTTGCATCTGTTGAAAAAGCCCGGAAACTACTGGGCTATAACCCATTGTTTGACCTAAAAGCCGGACTCACAGAAGCATGTTCATGGTACTGGGAAAATCTGAGATAAGAAAAAGGGCTAAACCTCAGAGAAAAAGGTTTCCAGATTGTCAAATTTATGGTGGTAGTCGCTCATGCTTCTTCTGATGACTTCGTGAGCTTCTTCGATACCATACACATGTGTGATTTCTACATTACTCTCTCTTCCGGGCAAATCCTTGTAAGTAAGAAAATAATGCTTCAGCCTGTCAAGTACAAGAGCCGGACAATCTGAAATATCCCTGTACTCTCCATAAACAGCGTCATTATCAAGCACAGCGACCAGCTTGTCGTCGGCTTCATCACCGTCAAGCATCCTGAAACCGCCAATGGGCCTTGCCCTAACAAGAATGTCACCATGTGTGATGTCTTTCTCGGTAAGCACACAGATGTCGAGCGGGTCTTTGTCTCCTTTTATAGTGTTGCGGCCTGTTTTCTGCTGGCAAAATTCGGCTACTCTCTGGGCACAAAATGTTTGCGGAATAAAACCATACAATGCAGGCACGACGTTTGAGTATTTCTGAGGCCTGTCGAGCCGAAGGTAACCCGAATCCTTGTCCACCTCGTACTTCACGGTATCTGTGGGCACCATCTCAATGTAACAGGTTACCACTTCGGGTGCATGCGGGCCAATTTCCACTCCGTGCCAGGGATGTGATTTATAGCGAAGCCCCATCAGCCGGCCGATGGGATCCATAATTTTCGACATAAAAAGCGTATTAATAAATTGATGGTGCAAAATTAGTGCAATTTGCAAGCATACGTATTCTTTTTCATAAGCCGCACACCATCAGCGAAGCTTAATGGTCTCAATCTCTTCAAGAGTATCCGGATTGGTCACTTTCAGCCAAACATTATCTGCTTCAATATCAATGAATACAAGCGCATACTGAAGCGAGAAAAACTGCACGTTATCACTCCAGGGCAGTTCTTCCTTACCATAGTATGGAGCACCTGCAGACCCGTTGGTAATCTGCCATAGAGGCCTGCTGAGTTTCACTTTCTGGTGCGGCCAATGCTCCGGATAGCGGGGCATATCATCATTGATCAGAAGCCGCGAGTAATTATGTTCATCACCTGTCAGCAAGGCCAGGGTTTTCTTACTGTTGTTGACAATGATATCCAGGATTTCGTCCCTGCGCTCAATGATTCCTTTTTCGACCGGGATTCCGGCTATATATGGCCTGATATCATTATTGCCATGATACCACATATCATCACCGGCATGGCCGCCATTGGGAAACACAGGTGTATGTATGGTTACAAAAATATGGTCAATATCCTTGTCGGCCTCCAGCATACTGATTGTTTCCCTGAGCCATTGAAGCTGATTGTCCATGACATATCCGTGCGGATTGCCGCCCGTAAGCGGAATCATTTGCTCGGATGGTGCATACCAATAGTTTGAGTTGAGCACTACCATAGCCATGTTTGCATAGGTGTAATAAAAGACATTCTCTTTATATGAAGGAAAATCAGTCGCTTCTGGGTCAGGGTCGTATATAGCACCATCCTCACTCAGAGGGCCATTGACCGGTAGGATGAACTCAGAGCCGAAGATTCTTTCGGCCGAGTTTCCGGAAAAAGGAAACTTATCTATGGCTACACCTCTTCGCGTGTCGCCAAAGGCGGTCATCACACTTTCGTGGTTTCCCATACCCACAACCAAAGGCACATGATGCCAGAAAGGTTCAACCGCCCGCTTCCAGTTGGCGAACTGAACCCTGGTTTCGTCAGTGCTGGTTGAATATCCATTGATAAGGTCGCCGGTAAACTGCCAGAAATCGACTGATTGCTGGTTGGCAAGAGCGGCAATCTTTTTCATGATATACACATTGACCCCTCTGATGCTTCGCTCGCCGCCACCCTTGCCTTCTCGTGAGTCGCTGGCATATCCAAACCTTACCGGTCTGCGCGAACCTTTTGCAGGAGCCGTTTTAAAACTACCCCTGATCAGCTGATCTCCCACGATAAGTTCATATTCATATTCCGTTTCGGCTATCAGCCTGTCGACCCGAATACTGTGCTCCTTGTTTCCCATGGGATTCATCATCATACTCTGCTCCTGGTAAACATTTCCGTTGACCATGATCTGGGGGCTGGCCGGAAAATTTGTCCTGAAAGTTATTGTAACCGCGTCACTCCCGGGAAGTTGGACATAAGGGCCCTCATACACCGTTGTGGCAGGTTCAAAAGGTCCTGTTCCGGTGAATGCAATCCTTCCGTCATAGATCAGTTTGCCTGTTTCATCAGCGAGACGATAGCCAAGGAGCCCTTTACCATTCTTCTGCCAGCCAATGATATCGTATCTGCCTTTCATCTGGTTTATGCGGACCAAAGCCTTGCCGTGCTGTACTTTCTCGGCATTCCTGAACCATACCGGCTGAGGATAACGGACCTGATCTGTTACGATAAATCCATAGTAAAGTGTTCCATGAAAACTTGAGTCCCTGAAGTCGAACAGAAGCCCCTCATCGGCTTTGACGGCAGCATGAACCAATTGTTCGTAAGAAAGTCCTGCGGGCGTGTTTACCTCCTCAAGGAGATCACCCGATTCGGGATGTAGAAAATAATACCCTGTTTCATCATGAAAAATATTGGAATACACCAGAGGAACATTCTGTGCGCTGGTTTCAAAGGCAAGGAAAATAATCAACAAAACAAAGGGCAATTGTGTTGCTTTCATGGTTGTGGTTTTTTGGTCAGTTACAAATGTATTCAAAGCCCTTGATATGGGCATTAATTCATCGTAAAATCAGGCTCAACTGATTTAATTGCTATTTGCGCCCGAAATCGGCCGGAATTTCGCCCCAGGCAACCGTGTCCCATTTCAGAATACTCACATGAATGCGATTATTGCGGAGCCAATTTTCGGCACGACTGATATGTTCAAAAAGCCTATCGGTTTTCTCATCGTGGGGCAACTTCGATTTGGCTTTTCCTTCTGCAACCCATTTCATGGCGTTCACCGAATCTGAATATACCGGCAATGCCATCTGGTTGTTCTGCTGCCATGCAAGTGCATGGACAATTGCGAGAAACTCGCCTATGTTGTTGGTACCGACAGGATAGATTCCTGAGCGGAACAATTCTTCACCCTGAGGTGTAACCCCACGGTATTCCATGGCTCCTGGATTTCCCGAGCAGGCTGCATCCACCGCCATAAAACCTTCTAAAGGTTTCTCGATTATGTGTTGATTGGCCTTGTTGCTACTAACAGTATATCTTACATCATCTTCAGGTCCTTTTCGGTATGCCTGCCAAGCAAGGTTTTTGTCGGGAAATGATTTGTATCGTGCTCCCTGAAATCCTTTGACTGCTGCACTACACGCTTCCCATGTGTCGAATACCCCGGTGCGTCTACCCTTCCAGACCACATAAAATTTTGCTTTAGTCATGCGGCAAAGATACAATATGGGCACCACTCCATCCGTACCAAATCAGGTGTATTTCGTCCACAGCGCGAATGTTTCAGTCAACGCAAAATAGGATATATTTGCCTTTTAACTGCTGTAATTAATGACTTTGACACTATTGTTGCTATTCTACATTTTGGCGCCCGCAATCATTTTGTTTCTGTGTCAAAAATTTCCGGCAATCAACAGGGTTGGTGCAGTTGTGATCGCTTATCTGTTCGGATTGGTTGTCGGAAACTCAGGTATTTTGCCATCAGTCGGTCCATTTCTGAACGAGTATCTGCTCATGAACCCGGGTGCCGGGGTTGAGGATGTGAAAAAGATGTCTGATGACGGCCTCATTACCGCAAAAGAGCTTCAGTCATATCAAATTTACCAACTTCGCGACACACTGATGAGTGTAACTATTCTTCTGGCCATCCCCTTGATTTTGTTCTCAGTCAGACTGAAACAATGGAAGCTGATGGCAGGCAAAACACTTCTCTCGCTGGTCATCGGATTGTTCAGTGTTGTCTCAGTAATCTTTGCCGGTTACTTTCTTTTTGCGGGCCAGGAAGACGAAAACATGTGGAAAGTGTCGGGAATGCTTGTTGGTGTGTACACCGGAGGAACACCAAATCTGGCTTCGCTTAAGCTGATGCTTGGTGTTGATGCCAACACTTACATTCTGACCCACACCTACGACCTGATTATCGGGGTTGTTTACCTTGCATTTCTGATGACTGTCGGACAAAGGCTTTTTCTTCGTTTTCTTGTGGCATATCCCATCCGGAACAAAGGCTTCCAGGCCGGCAACATTTCGGCTGTTGAGTCCTACGAAGGCATGTTCAGCCGATCCAATTTCATTCCATTGATGAAAACATACTGTGCTGCATTGATCATTCTTGGCATATCAGTGTCCGTAAGCCTGCTGGTTGCCCCTGATGCCAAAATGATTGCCATAATTCTGAGCATCACCAGTCTTGGAATCACAGGTTCGTTAATACCTGCCATCAACAGAACAAAGAAAACATTCGAGTCGGGCATGTATCTGATACTGATTTTCAGCCTGGTCGTTTCGTCAATGGCACATATCAGTTCGTTCGCCGGAATCGCACACGGTTTGTTCTTTTATATCAGTTTTGCCGTTTTTGGTTCGCTGCTGATGCATGTTGCGCTGGCACGTTTGTTCAGGATTGATGCTGATACGGTCATCATCACCTCAACAGCCATGATCTGCAGTCCGCCTTTTGTGCCAGTGGTTGCCGGTGCCTTAAAAAACAGAGAGATAGTTGTTCCTGGATTGACAATCGGCATCGTTGGTTATGCTGTCGGCAACTATCTTGGTTTTTTGGTCGCTAATCTGCTCAAAGGGCTTTAGGCCCTTTTGTATTTCTTATCATTTGTTACAGCTGGTTGTAGCTCTTACATCAGAGATTAACCTTGTATGATATGTGTTCGGTTTAACACACAACTGAACGCATTCGAACACCTCTTTCACGCAACCGAACGTGCCGATTCAATCCAATATTCTACGAACACATTAATCTACAACTATTTACAAATAGTGGCATAATCTATGCAACCCTCATGACGGTTATGTACGTAACCACCAAACCACAACAACAAATGATCAGGCTTCAAGAAATTCATAAAAGCTATGAAGTAGGCAACAACAAGTTGCATGTATTAAAAGGCATCAGTCTGGATGTTTCCGAAGGGGAAATGGTTTCCGTCATGGGATCATCAGGCTCGGGAAAATCAACTCTGCTCAATATTATAGGCTTGCTCGACACCCATGATGATGGGGAATTTTATCTCAATGATGTGTTGATCAAAAACATGAACGAAACCAAAGCGGCACGTTTAAGAAACCAGTATATCGGTTTTGTGTTTCAGTCGTTCAATCTGATCAGCTTCAAAAACGCAGTGGAAAATGTTGCCCTTCCACTGTACTATCAGGGTGTACCGCGCCGTAAGCGCAACAAAATTGCCTTAGATTACCTGAACAAGGTTGGATTGATTGATTGGGCCGAACACCTCCCGAATGAACTATCGGGCGGTCAAAAACAAAGACTTGCCATTGCACGTGCCATGATCTCGAAGCCTAAAATCATCCTTGCCGATGAACCTACCGGAGCGCTCGACAGTGTTACATCCATGGAAGTGATGGAGCTTTTCAGGCAAATCAATTCGGATGGAATTACAATTGTTATCGTTACGCACGAAAACGATATAGCCCATCAAACGCAGCGTATCATCAGGCTACACGACGGTATTATTAACTCTGACCACCGCAACGGAAAAACCAGAGAGCCAATACCATCACTGGCATTATAACTATCAAAGAATAAGACTATGTTCGACCTGGACAAATGGCAGGAAATTTTCAACACCATTGAAAAAAACAAACTCAGGACTTTTCTGACCGGCTTTTCTGTGGCCTGGGGCATCTTTATGCTGATCATACTGCAGGGCTCGGGCATTGGTTTGCAAAAGGGGGTTGAAAACGAATTCAGATCCTCGGCCACAAATACCATCTGGATCTGGAGCGGACAAACCAGCAAACCTTATGCAGGCATGCAGCCCGGACGGTACATTCAGATGACCAATGAGGACCACGATTACCTCTCGAACACCGTCGAAGGTATTGACCAAATTTCTTCTCGATATCAGATATGGGGAGGCAACACCATCAGCTACAACAACGAATCGGGATCGTTCAGCATTCGTACGGTGCATCCGGCCTATCTGTTCATCGAAAAAATGGAAATCCTCGATGGAAGGTTCATTAACAAATCAGATATCGATGATTTCAGAAAGTCCGCAGTCATCAGTACCAGAGTACGCGATGCGTTGTTCAAACAGGAACATCCGATGGGAAAATACATCCACGTTAATGGAATACCTTTCAAGGTAGTTGGTATTTTCACCGACGATGACGGACGCGACGAAAACATGCAGGTAGTTTATCTTCCACTTACAACAGCCCAGCGTGTGTTCGGTGCCGGAAACCGCATCAACACCCTCGCTGTAACGGTAGGTGATGCCGGTGTGGAAGAATCAAAAGCCATACAGGATGAAATTCGTTCAAAACTGGCAGCACGGCATAAATATGACCCAACAGACGAGCGTGCCATGTTTCTGTGGAACAGCGTCGAAGAATTTCAACGCTTCAAAAGTTTGTTTGCCAGCATCAGCCTGTTTATCTGGATCATTGGTATTGGCACCATCATAGCCGGAGTAGTGGGCGTGAGCAACATCATGATGATCGTGGTGAAGGAGCGGACCAAGGAAATAGGCATCCGAAAGGCTCTGGGAGCAACACCGGGCAGCGTGATCAGCCTGATTCTTCAGGAAGCCATTTTAATAACCGCTTTTGCAGGCTATATCGGGCTTGTGTTGGGTGTCGGGCTTCTGGAACTCATCAGCAAGCACATCGACACCCCCTTCTTCAGGCAGCCTGAAGTTGACATCAATATAGCCATCGGAGCTACTGTTCTGCTGGTTATTGCAGGCGCACTGGCCGGTTTCTTCCCTGCACGAAAAGCAGCAGCCATAAAACCCATCGTAGCACTCAGAGATGAATAACGTTCAAAACCATACAAAACATGTTTGATCAGGACCGTTGGCAGGAAATATGGAGCAGTCTGGCAAAAAACAAGGTGCGTACCACACTCACCGCCTTTGGTGTGTTCTGGGGCATATTTATGCTGATGATTATGCTGGGTTCAGGCAGCGGGCTGCAAAACGGTGTGATGTATGGCATGGGCGATTTTGCCACCAACAGTGTGTTTATGTGGACACGTCCGACAACAGTACCTTATAAGGGATTGCCGCGCAACAGAAGGTTCTATTACCGCAACGATGATATCAAAGCTTTGAAAGACAACATTCCCGAACTTGCTATTGTTTCACCGCGACTCGAAGGCGGTGGCAGAAACAATGGAAACAATGTGGTACGAAAAGAAAAATCAGGTGCATTCAGTGTTTTTGGTGACTATCCCGAATGGAACCTGATCGACCCGGTAAATATTCCTGAAGGCAGGTTTATCAATCAAATTGATATTGAGCAGAAAAGAAAAGTGGCCGTGATTGGCAAAAGGGTACGCGAAGTGCTGTTTGAAAAGGATGAAGATCCCATTGGACAATACATCAGAATTAATGGAATATATTTTCAGGTTATCGGTGTGTTCACGCCTAAAAGTCAGAACATGAACTTCGGCGGCGACAAGGAACAAAGCATCCACCTGCCCTTTACCACCTTGCAGCAGGCCTTTAACTACGGAGACATTGTGGGTTGGTTTGCCATGACTTCAAAACCGGGCATACCTGTGACGATCATAGAAGAGAAAGCACAGGCATTGCTGAAAGAACGGCACAAAGTTGCCCCTGAAGACGACCGTGCCATTGGATTTTTTAACCTTGACAAGCAATACCGACAGATGACCGGCTTGTTTGCGGGCATCCGCGGACTGATATGGGTAGTGGGCACCGGAACCCTGCTCGCAGGTGTAATAGGCATCAGCAACATTATGCTGGTGATTGTGAAAGAGCGCACCAAAGAAATCGGCATCATGAGGGCTATAGGCGCATCGCCTGCCAAAGTGATGTCGCAGATCATCACCGAATCCGTTTTCCTGACCACAATAGCAGGTTATGGCGGTTTGGTTGCCGGAGTAGCCATCATCGAGCTGATCAACAAAAACCTTCCGGTTCCCGAAAACGGCCAAACAATGTTTCTGAACCCAACCATCGATTTTCAGGTTGCCCTTTTGTCGCTGCTTATACTGGTAGTTTCTGGGATACTGGCCGGACTTGTTCCCGCGCGTCGTGCTGTTAGCATCAAACCCATTGACGCATTAAGATATGAATAAACCGAAAAAGATATTTACCCAAACAATTATACAACAGTCATGAAAACCATCCTTAAAATCATTGCCGCCCTTGTTGTAGCAGGGGTTTTTGTGGGCACAATAGTGTATCTGTACAAAAAATCTCAGGCAAAGCCGGTTATTTACAATACCGTTAGTCCGGTTACCTCAGACATCATTAAAAAGACAGTAGCCACAGGATCTGTTGTTCCCCGTAAGGAGATCGACATTAAGCCAAAGGTGAGTGGCATTGTCGAACAGATTTTTGTAGAGCCGGGCGATATGGTCCGAAAGAATGATCTGATAGCACGCGTGAAAATCATTCCCGATATGATCAACCTCAACAATGCCGAATCACGCGTGAAACGTGCCGAAATACAACTCGAAGAAGCACGCAAAAACCATGTCCGCTACAAAGAGCTTTTTAACAAAAACGTGATCGCCGAAGCCGAATACCTGACTTACGACATCGCTTACCGTGCGGCAAAAGAAGAAATGGAAGCAGCGGAAGATAACCTGCAACTTATTCGCGAAGGTGCTACACGAAAAGCAGGCCAGGTTACCAACACCCTGATCAGATCTACCATTGATGGAATGGTTCTTGCCGTACCTGTAGAAGAAGGCAATTCGGTCATCGAAAGCAACACCTTTAACGATGGAACCACTATTGCCACCATAGCCGATATGAGCGAAATGATTTTCGAAGGGAAAGTGGACGAATCGGAAGTGGGCAAGATTAAGGAAGGCATGGACCTTATCCTTTCCATCGGTGCTATTGAAACAGAAAAATATAGTGCCACACTCGAAAGGATTGCGCCAAAAGGCGTTGCCGAAAACGGAGCCATCCAGTTCGAGATCAGGGCCGCCGTCGAACTCAAGTCTGATCAGTTTATCCGTGCCGGCTATAGTGCCAATGCCGATATCGTGCTCGAACGCCGCGACAAGGTGTTGGCAATCAACGAAAGTCTGCTCCAATTCGAGGGAGACACCACCTTTGTGGAAATAGAAACCGCACCTGAGACTTACGAAAAAAGAATCATCAAAACAGGTCTTTCCGATGGCATCCTGATCGAAGTGCTCGAAGGACTCAGTCTGGATGATAAAATAAAGGCTCAACCACAATAATCTTGTTGTGTGTTGGTTTGGTAACCCGCAGCTTTTCAACGGATGAATGCTGCGGGTTTTTACAGAAAACTCTTAAAGTTAAATATATGAATACCTTAAAGAAAACCCAACCCCCGCAGAACGATCTGCCGAAACCGATGCTTCTGGGCATGGTGTGGGGCATGGCACTGGGTGCCCTCGCGGGAAGCCTGGCAGGAATAACCACCGGCGACCTGGCCGTTTGGCTTTCGGCAGGAATTGGTGGAGGAATGGCTGGCGGAATCGGTATCGGCGGATTTGTGCACCATAAATACAGAAAAAGATAAGTTCCTTCTTCGCTATAAATTTGATTTTGTGTGTATTAATAAGAATACTTGACAAACGCTCCAAAAATTCGTATCATTGTACAATATTTAACTAAATAATTAGTTATTTAACTAAACCGATAGTTTTGTCATGAAAGAACTCACAAAAGCGGAAGAGCAAATCATGCATGAATTGTGGAGGCTGAAGAAAGGTTTTGTGCATGATGTCCTTGAACGGCTTCCTGAACCTAAGCCTGCCTATAATACGGTTTCTACGATCATCAGGATATTGGAACGAAAAGGTTTTGTCGGACATACCGCCTTTGGAAAAGCACACGAATACTTCCCCCTGATTGATAAAAAAGAATACCGCAGGCTACTTGCCAAGGGATTATTAAGTAATTATTTCAGCAATTCGGTGCATAGTCTGGTGTCGTTTTTCAGCCGTGAAAAAAACCTCAGCCTAGCCGAACTTGAAGAGTTGAAATCAATAATCGAAGCTGAAATCAAAATGAAAGAACCCAAATAAGCCGCTGAATGGAAACTGTTCTGACATATCTGGTTCATGCACAGGCCTATCTGCTTCTGTTTGGTTTCGGGTATCTGTTGTTCTACAAACGCAATCCATTACCTTCTTACAACAGGTTCTACCTTCTGTTTTCGCTGCTGGCAGCTGCCTTACTGCCCCTGATGCCTTCTTATTTATCCATTGATGGAAACAATGTTCATGTCGCTGCATTCGGGCTACCTGAACTGGTTGTTGCGGCCTCGGGAGCTGTTGCCGATGGAACAGAAACCTTCTCGGCATATGCACTTACCAGCACCTTGGTTATGTGGTCACTCGGATTGTACTATTCAATAATGGTTTTGATTTTACTGTTCAGGCTAATCAGAATAACAGGAATGATAGCAACAGCTGAACGCAGAACCATCGAAGGCATGCGTCTGGTACTGCTGAAACATAACAACGTGCCGTTTTCCTTTTTCGGTTGGTTGTTTATTCCCATCGGGCTCGAAAACGACCCTGCATTCAGGCATATCCTGATCCACGAGCAAGCCCATGCCCGAAAGTTTCATTCAGCTGACATCCTGCTCACCGAAATACTACACCTGTTGTTCTGGATGAACCCTTTGTTTTACTTCATGCGCAGCGAACTCAGGGTCATGCACGAATTTGAAGCAGATGCCTGTGCCCTGTCTCATTGCGAGCGGATCAGCTATCAGCAGGCTTTGGTTAATATTATTTTCAGCGGACGAATAGTCCCGCTCACTAATCCTTATAATGTTTCACTAATTAAAAAAAGAATGCTTATGATGAACAAAAATTCTAAAAGGCCCGGTATTATCAGAAAATTGACACTCTCAATTTCTTTGGTGATACTAACTGCTTCTGCATTCCTCTTTCAGTCCTTCAGGCCTGTAAAGACCGAATTAAAAATTCAAAACCCTACTTCACCTTTAGTTACGGAACAAACCACTGTTCAGGATCAGCCCCGAAAAGATTCTGCTGTGTTTGTTGTGGTTGAAGAAATGCCACAGTTTCCCGGCGGAAGTGAAGCCATGATGAAGTTTTTAATCGAAAATATCAAATACCCCGAACAAGCCCGCAAGGATAGCATTCAGGGAAGAGTGTTTTTGAACTTCATTGTTGAAGCCGACGGAAAAATATCCAACGCAAAAGTTATCAGGGGTATAGGCGGTGGATGTGACGAAGAAGCTGTGCGTGTCGTTAGTATGATGCCGGCCTGGACTCCCGGCAAACAACGTGGTCAGAATGTTAGGGTTTCGTTCAACCTGCCCATCATGTTTGCCTTGTCAAAAAAGTAGTTTTTTTTGTCTGATATAACTAATTTATTAGTTGATATCTGACATGAACAAAACCGTGAACAGCGGCTCTGCAGGTTCAAGTCCTGCAGGGCCATTTTTTTGGTTACTTTTACAGCCACTATTACTGATGCAAGTCAATCCTGCACACAATGAACCGTTTTGTTTTTCTGATTATTGCCAATTTGTGTGTGATTAATCTCAACGCGCAGCATATCAGCCGAATGCATTATGTTTGTGACAACAAAACCAGTTCAATTGACTTTTTCGAACCGGTGGGGGCTGTCGTTCTTCGCGGTCAAGGCGTTTTACCCGATCAGGCCGAAATAATTGCCGATGGACAAAGCAACAGGCTCAGCCGCGACGAACATGTTGTCAGCATCGACAGCATCTGGACGAGCAACCTCATTGTTTTCGAACCTTCAGTAAATGACATTGAAATTAAAGGGCTGATTGAGGGAAATACTTATGAACTCATCAGCATCCGACTGCCGTCGGCCGACCATCAGGGCCTCATCAGAACACCTTCCAACGATTGCAGCCAGCCCTCTATGATTCTGCAATCGGAATGGCGGGCAGGCCTTCCCCCACCAGATTATGAACGGATATTCAACAATGTGAATAACCTTATAATACATCATTCGGCCACTGCAAACACCCTCACCGACTACACCGCCTTAGTCAGAAGCATTTATACATACCATACCGGGGTAAACGGATGGTCCGACATCGGCTACAACTATCTGATTGCACCTGACGGAACCATCTTCGCCGGGCGTGACCCCGGAAACGACATGGAAACCCATCAGGTGCTGGGAGCCCATTTCTGCGCTTCAAACACAGGCACTATGGGCATTTGTCTTTTGGGCACATACATGAACGATTCACCCTCTGACGAAATGTTAGCGTCACTGATAAGGCTGATCTCATGGAAATCGGCACTTGACAGCATTCCGCCTTTAACAACCCATCCCCATCCGCTGCACCCCGCATTGCCTGTGATTGCCGGACACCGCGACGGGTGTTCCACCCTCTGCCCTGGCGATGTTGTTTATAATAATCTGCAGGCATACCGTAATCAGACACAGGATTATCTGGTCTCCTGCGGTGTGTTTCTCAACATCAGAAATGATGTGCCCAACCAAAACAGTATCAGACTTAAACCCAACCCCGTCATCGGTAATGAAATCGGCATCAGCACTCCGGCCACGCTGAAATCGGCTGCCGTGTTCGACATGAATGGGCGATCATTCAGCTTGTATTTCAACGACGAGTGCAACCAACTGTTGATTCCCCCTTCGCTTCCCACTGGAATGTATATTCTTCAGCTTAGTTTTGAAACCGAAATCCATTGGATTAAATTTGTACGACTGTGAACAGATTGATTCCGTTAAATATTGCAAGTCCTGATTTTGGTCTGACTTCAACTTGATGAGTTCTTCACCGGCAATTTTCAATAGCGAAAATCTCTAACCGTTACAATTAGCCCATTATCTTTGCACCTTTCATACAAGCAGGCATGACAACATCGGATGAAAAACTTACTGTGAGTCGCAAAGCACTGGCGATCAATCTGGACAACACTGTTTTCGGGAGTTTTGCAGAAATTGGCGGCGGTCAGGAAGTGGTGCGGAGGTTTTTTCAGGCCGGTGGCGCATCAGGCACTATTGCCAAGTCGGTTTCGGCTTATGACAAGAGATATAGCGATGCTATGTATTGCCCCGACAAAAGCTCGAAGCGTTACGTTTCACGTGAACGACTTGAGCTGATGCTCACTACCGAATTCGATGATTTGCACGAATTACTGAATGAGTCCCGCTCATCCGGAACCCGTTTCTTTGCTTTTGCCGACACTGTTTCTACACTCAACTACCGCAAGGACAACAACTGTCATGGCTGGATGGGTGTGCGTTTTCAACTGAATGAACATGAACCGCCCAACCAGATCATCATACATGTTCGCTTATACGAAAACGACAATCTGCTTCAGCAAAATACGCTGGGCGTACTCGGAGTAAACCTTTTGTATGCCTGCTTTTATTTCTGGGACAGGCCAAATGCCTTCCTGCAAAGCCTCATGGACGACCTGAATACCGACAGGGTGGGTATTACGATGATTCATATGCACGGACCACAACTTTCATACGTTGATAACCGGCTGCTGGGCGTGCAACTGGTAAAAAACAACATGACACATGCCATCATGTTCGATCGCTACGGCGATGTGCAGGAACCCGATGACATGTTTTACAAAAAAAACGTACTTGTCTTTCGCGGGAGTTTCAGACCGATTACATATGCCGGGGTGGATATTCTAAAATCAAGCTACAGCCTGTTCAAAAAAGACGAAGATTTCGACAAACACAACACCCTGCAGTTGTGCGAAATTACCTTGAACAACCTTCTCGAATCAGGCGAATTCGACGAACGCGATTTCCTCGACCGCGTTGACCTGCTCAACGAAATAGGACAGAATGTGATGGTTTCAAGCTTCAGGGAGTTTTATAAACTGGTGGATTATATGTCGCAATTCAGGATCATAAAACTCAGGGTGGTTGTGGGCATAGAGACATTTGAAAAAGTGATGGATCCTGCTTACTACACCGATCTCAAGGGAGGCCTGCTCATCGCACTGGGAAAACTATTCCCATCCAACATGAAGATGTATATTTATCCCTCACTCAACGAAAAGCACGATGGGGTAATAACCCTGAATGACCTTAACCTACCCGAAGAAACCGTTCATTTGTTCCATTATCTCCGGAAAAACCGCCTTATCCTGGATATTCCAAACGTTAATCATAAGTTCCTCAATATCTTTTCGCACATGGTTCTGGAAAACATCAGGCAACATAACCCCGAATGGGAAAAGCTGGTTCCCAATTACATCGCCGAACGAATCAAGGAACGCAAACTCTTTGGATACACTCATTTTTAACACAAACCAAATCATAATTCCATGTTTAAAACAAACGAATACTTCGACGGAAAAGTAAAATCAATCGCATTTGATGCATCCGGCACTCCGGCAACCCTCGGCGTTATGGCGGCAGGTGAATATACTTTCGGAACCTCAAGTACCGAGTACATGACGGTGGTGTCGGGAATGATGGAAGTTACTCTGCCCGGCCAAAAGCAACCGAAAGTGTACCAACCTAACGAAACCTTCGTTGTGCCTTCCGGAACATCTTTCAATGTGAAAGTGGAGACAGACACTGCCTATCTGTGCCTGTATAAATAGGCTCTTTTGGTCAAAACAATCCGTTGAACTCTTTACGGCAGCTCCCCGGACAACAGATAATGCGAAGCATTTCGCTATGCAGTTTTTGGGTTACTTTTGCAACATGAATCTGCGATGGCTTATCCTTTCGTCACTATGTCTGCTGGGTCTTGAGGCACTTCAGGGACAACAGGCACAACGAACCGTAATACACATTGAACGTGCGCGCACCCAGCAATACGATGCCCGGCTGGGTCGTGATGTGGAACGGCTTGTTGGTGATGTAATCCTTCGGCAGGATTCAACCCTTTTTTACTGTGACAGCGCACACCTCAACCAAAAAACACGCAATTTCGATGCGTTCGGCAAGGTGCATATCAATGTCAATGACAGCCTCGACATATTTGGAAACCGATTGTTCTATAACGGCGAAACCCGCGTTGCCGAAATGTTCGGGGCAGTAAAGCTGATCGACAAACCCACCATACTGGAAACCGAGTATCTGGTGTTTAACCGAATCACTTCAATGGCCTGGTATCCCGATCAGGGAAAGATCACCAGCGAAGACAACACACTCACCAGCCGAAAAGGATATTATGACACCCGCCTCAAGGAGTTTTATTTCAGAGACGATGTGGTACTCACCAACCCTGAGCATTCGGCATATTCCGACACCATGGTGTACAATACACGCACCGAGATTGCCTGGTTTTATGGCCCGACTGTTATCCGCGGCGAAGACAACACCATCTATTGCGAATACGGCTGGTACGACACCCGCCTCGATCGTGGTCACCTGAGCAAAAGAGCCAGTATCTGGTCGCAGGAGCAGACCCTCACCGGCGACAGTCTTTACTATGACCGGGCTGCCGGCCATGGCATCGCCAAAGGAAATGTGGTGGTGACCGACACATTGAACAAAATGCTGGTCAAAGGAAAAACAGGCAGACTTTGGGAAGACATAGGCAAATCATGGGTCACCGGCATGGCACAAGCCATTACATATGACGACAAAGACACTCTGTACATGCATGCCGACACCCTTTTTCTTTATTTCGACAAAGAGAAGAAAGCAAAAAGCATGTTTGCCTATTATGGTGTCAAGTTTTACCGCGATGATATTCAAGGTAAATGCGATTCACTTGCTTATTTGATGTCCGACTCCACAATACGTATGTACCACGATCCGGTTCTTTGGTCAAAAGAAAATCAAATCACTTCCGACTCCATCCACATTGCTATTGTGAACCAACAAATTGACTCGCTTGTGCTCTATAACACCGCTTTTATCGTTTCCAGCGACAGTATAACAGGCTTCAATCAGATCAAAGGAAAATTCATGGTTGGCTATGTCCGTAACAGCGAGTTGGTCCGGGTGGAAGTAACCGGCAATGCAGAAACCATTTATTGGGTGCGCGAGGAAGACGGAACACTGATCGGGATTGACGTGGCCAAAACAAGCAGCATGAGCATCAAATTATCTGACAGCGAAGTGAAAACCATCAACTACAAACAGCAACCCAATCAGGTGATGTTTCCTGAGAAAGATCTGCCTGAAGATCAGCGAAGGTTAAAAGGTTTTCGCTGGCTTGAGGAAAAGCGGCCGCGCAACAGACTCGATATTTTCAGAAGAGATGAATAGCCTGACAGACGATTTTGCAGTAAGACTGCTGCAACCGGCCGATTGCGAAGCATTGCATAACTATCTGATGCAATTATCCCCTGAAACCAAAAAACGATTTGCACCACACGCCTTCGATGCCGAAACAATCCGTAAAATGTTTTTCGCCTCAGATGATGTGTTTCAGGCATTAGTTGCCATCGACACCACAACAGAGATAATTGTTGCATATACTGCGCTGCGCCGTGAAATTCCCCCACACGACATCGACCGATACATGTCTTATGGTATCAAACCATGTACTCATTCGGATTGCCTTATTGCTCCATCGGTTACCGATGCCCTGCATGGCAAAGGATTGGGCAGCATCATGCTGGCAGCCGTGCTATCTGAACTGCAGCGGTCTCTATTCCGAAGGATTTTTCTTTGGGGAGGTGTGCAGAGCAGCAACCACAAAGCAATCCGATTCTACCAGAAACATGGATTTATCACTCTTGGGCAATTCGAACATCACGGAACAAACCACGATATGTACTTCATGTTAACGCACTGATTCAAGGCGTGTTCTCATCCTGATTAATTTGAGTAATTTAGCCCGTAAAAGCCACTGAACACAATGACCCAAATCAAGCCCGGAAGGCTCAACCAGTTAAAAATCCTGAAAATAAATGACACAGGTGCATTCCTCGACGGAGGTGAAGCAGGCGAAATACTGCTGCCGGCCAAATGGATTCCAGAACAGGCTGCTATTGGCACTGAAATAGAAGTTTTTATTTACCATGACAACCTCGACCGCCTGATTGCCACAACCATGAAACCATTGGTGATGCTGGGCGAATTTGCAATGTTGAAAGCTGCAGCCGTCAATCAGGTAGGGGCATTTATGGATTGGGGCCTCGAAAAAGACCTGCTCGTTCCCTATCGTGAGCAGTCAGTAAAAATGACCGAAGGACAGGAATATCTGGTGTACGTCTTTGCTGATCCGGCAACCGGAAGACTGGCAGGTTCAACCAAACTTGAAAAGTACCTCAGCACCGAAAAACCTGCTTATCTCTCAGGCGAAGAGGCAGACCTCATCATATGGAAAAAGACCGATCTGGGCTACAAGGCTATTATCAATGGCTGCCACGAGGGATTGTTGTACGCCGACGAGGTGTTCACCGATCTGAAACGTGGCGACAAGATCAGAGGATACATAGACATGGTGCGCGAAGACGGAAAAATTGACCTCAGATTGCTGAAAACCGGCCACGAAAAAATTGATGACCTGGCCGGCCACCTCCTCCGCGCCCTCGAAAAACATCATGGGTTCATGGCACTCAATGACCACAGCCCGGCAGAAGAGATTTACCGCCGCCTGGGCATGAGCAAAAAAAACTTCAAGAAAGCTGTAGGCAAGCTCTACAAACAACGCCTGATCGACATTGAAGAAAGAGGAATACGATTGCTTGGCCTTATGGATGCATAGAAACAAAACTATAATTTCAGGAGCAATCTTCAACGGTCAGATTTAGCCAATGACAGCTTCAACCCCCTGCAGCAGATGATAATTTTAACAACTGTTTTGTTGGCTGCTTGACAACATCAACCGATTGCAGACATAGTTATCAGGCAAACACTACCCATCCCAATTGGACTGGTTTATGCTTATTATCTTTGCAGCCTGAAAGAACAATCAGATATCAGAAATAACGCACAAACAAATCGATAAAATATACCAAAACCGATGAAAAGAGTATTGATCGTAACCGGCGGAGGCGATTGTCCGGGCCTCAATGCCGTGATCAGGGCTATTGTGAAAAGGGCTTCACAGGAAAAAGACTGGGAGGTGCTGGGAAGCATCCAGGCCTTCAATGGAATTTTATGGGAACCGACTGAAGTTAAAGTCCTCACACCCGACGTGGTCAAAGGAATCCACTTTCAGGGAGGCACCATTATCGAAACCACCAACAAAGGCGGCCCGTTTGCCTGGCCGGTGAAAAACAAGGACGGCAGCTATACCGCTGTTGACCGTTCGGACGAAATGATACGAAAAATTCAGTATATGGGCATTGATGCGGTAATCAGCATCGGTGGCGATGGCTCACAGCGTATCTCTCAGGCACTGTACGAAAAGGGGCTGAACATTATCGGTGTCCCGAAAACCATTGACAACGACCTTTCTTCCACCGATTCAACCTTTGGTTTTCAAACTGCCGTTGAGATCGCTACCGAAGCCGTAGATAAATTAGTGACAACTGCTGCCAGCCACAATCGCGTTTTTGTGGTCGAAGTGATGGGCCGCTATGCCGGATGGATTGCCCTGAACGCAGCCGTAGCCGGTGGAGCCGAAGTTTGCCTCATCCCTGAATTCCCATACGACATCAATATTGTAAAACAAAAGCTCGAAGCACGTTTCCAGCGCGGAAGAGGGTTTGCCGTTGTGGTGGTTTCTGAAGGCGCTCGTCCCAAAGACGGCGAGATGGTGTTTGAAAAAAGCGATGAAGTTGGTTATGAAAATCTGCGTTTGGGCGGTATCGGCCGGAAGATCATCAGACAACTCAAAGACGCAGGTTTTGAGCCTGATATGCGTGAAACCGTGCTGGGACACCTGCAACGCGGTGGCATACCGATTGCCTACGACAGGGTGTTGTCGGCTCAGTTCGGCGTGAAAGCTTTTGAAATGGCACTTCAGGGCGATTTTGGCAAAATGGTTTCTTATCGCCACCCCTATTTTGTCTCCGTTCCCTTCACCGAAGCCATTGCACAACCCAACCTCGTTACACTCGACAACGCTCTGGTGAAAACAGCTCAGGGGCTGGGCATCTCACTCGGCATCTGAATTTCTGAAAAGGATTTATCGGAAACTGCTGCCCGAGGAGATTAAGAAACCGCTTTCAGGTAGTTTTTTTCAACAAACTGCCAGTTGACGAGTTTCCAGAAATCGTCAATATAAGCAGGTCTGCGGTTTCGTTTGTCAATGTAGTAGGCATGTTCCCACACATCACAGGTTAAAACCGGAATGAAGCCGTTGCGCATAGGGTTACCCGCATTACTCTCCTGAACAATGAGGAGCTTCCCGTCGGGCCGAACCACAAGCCATGCCCATCCCGCACCAAACAAACTGGCGGCTGCGTTGCTGAATGCCTCCCTGAAGGCATCCCACGAACCAAAATCCCTATCGATTGCCTGCGCCAACCTGCCCGATGGTTGTCCGCCGCAATCCGGGCCGAGACATTCCCAATAAAAGGTATGATTCCAAACCTGCGCTCCATTGTTAAAAATGCTTCCTTCGGCTTCACGGACAATATGTTCAAGATCTGAATCCTCAAAGGCTGATCCGGGTAGCAATTTATTCAGATTGTTCACATAGGTGGCATGATGCCTTTCGTAGTGATAAAGAATGGTTTCCCGCGAAATAAAAGGCTCAAGTGCATCATTGGCATACGGTAATGGGGGTAATTCAATGGCCATAATCTTATTTGTTTTAATGGTTTAGTTTATGGCTTCCAAAGTTAAAACCAAAACAAACAAGTCCGACATTTCCGAGGGCATGTTTCCTTACATACAATACAAAAATGCCTTTTGCCGCCTGATCAGCCTTACCAGATAGCGGTCGGTTATCCAGAGAAACAACAAAGCTGCTGCTGTAAGGTAAATCAGCGACGGAATATTGTTCAGCAATTCCAGTGCTCTGAAAAACCACATATTCAGATGAATAAGCCATTCGGGAAGCAAGGCAAGTGAGTCAAAGGCATAACGGCCGATGAAACCCAGGTCGATAAACAAAACAACAGCAGTAACGATTGCCAGAAGGCTGAAACCAAGCAACCACTCTTCGAACTTGAGGATGGCATCCGGGCTTCGGGTGTACGCTGCCTCCTGCAGCCGCTGATTCAATCGCTCCCTGAAATCTTCAGACGGATGCTCTACCGGTAAGGTGCGGAGCAATCGTTCGGTTTTATCCATGCTTTTATCCTGTATCATTTTTATTTGCTGGTTGAAAGTTCGACATTTTTTTGTTGCTGCATCAGTACTTCAAGTTTTTTTCTGGTCCTGAACAAACGTACTTTTACATTGGAAACAGAAATGCCTACGATACCTGAAATCTGTTCCACACTCAGGTCGTTGGTATAAAAAAGAGTGAGCAGCGCGTTCTCCTCGGCCGAAAGATACTTCATCGACACTATAAGTCGGTGCTCATCATTATCGGTTTCGTCGCCTGATTCATCAACGGCACGGGCCGCCATCTTCGCCAACAATGCATCATCGGCAACCTCATTTTTTCGCTTGCTACGCGCACGAAACGCACTTATTGAGGTATTGTACGCAATGCGGTACAACCAGGTGGAAAAAACCGATCT
>Ga0116204_1000078_pt1 | contig 44297 bp, 46 predicted proteins | sample LakKivwa52mmetaG_FD_94481 | JGI IMG/M metagenome (GOLD analysis project Ga0116204, IMG submission 94481) | Anoxic lake water microbial communities from Lake Kivu, Rwanda to study Microbial Dark Matter (Phase II) - Lake Kivu water 52m metaG | ecosystem: Environmental > Aquatic > Freshwater > Lake... | reverse complement strand
GTCTGCGAATCCCCGCTTGATTCCGCGCGGACGGCCGCCCTCCTGTCTGAGAAGGAGTCCAAAATATCGGAAAAATCCGCCCTTGCCGGAAAACTGTCAGATGAAAAGGCCCGGACCGAAATTGAGCTGAAAAAAATACTGGCTGATTCGAGGGAGGAAAACCGGCTTTCCCACGAAATAGCCCTGCTCTCGGAAGAAGCGGGAAAACTGCGCTCTCTTGAAGAGTCCCTGCGAGAGGGACAGGCACGCGAGCGGACGGCAAAGGAGCGGGTAAGGGGACTTGAGCGGGCAATCCAGACCGCGCGCGAGCACGCCCTTATTTCAAAGGAGCTTTCCGAAAATGAGCAGGGGATAGGAAAGGAGCTAGCGCAGTTGGCCGGACTTGAAGAGTCCTCCCGCGGAAGAAACCTCGAATCAATTGACGCCAAGATTTCTGAGGCGAGAGCGCTCCATGAGGGATACCGCCTTTTCCTCGAGCAAAAGGGCGCGCTAGAGAACGCGCAAACTGCGCGCTCGGAAATCGAGAGATTCTCAAAAGAGTTCAAAGAGGAGGAATTCTTCCGGGAAAAGGGCGCGCTAGAAGCCCTTTCCAAGGAGAAAGGGGCGTTAGAGGAAATGCAAAGGCGCCTTCCCGAGGAGCTGGCCAAATGCGACAAGAGGACTGCGGAACTAAAAGAGGAGATGTTGTCCGAGAAACGCAAGGCCGAGAGGAAAGAACTCGTTTCAAAAGCCCTCGAATTCTCAAAAGCGCTGGATTCCGCAATGAAGGAGGCAATGGCGGAACTCCGAACCGAACTTGTATCGGAAATAAACGGGACGCTTTCCCAGTACTGGCGCGTTCTTTATCCGTATTCAAACTATTCGGAGCTCCGGCTAGTCTCCCATGAGAACGACTATGTCCTTGAATTGAAGACCGGGCTCTTTGGCGCCTGGGTGGAGGCGGAAAGGGTCGCTTCCGGAGGGGAGAAATCCCTCGCCTGCCTCGCCCTCCGGATAGCATTCGCAAGAACGCTTGCGCCCGGCTTGGGGCTTCTCCTCCTCGACGAACCGACGCACAACCTAGATTCCAACGCAGTCAATCTGCTCGCCTCCGTTTTCAGGGAGAGGATTTCCGCAATTGCCCCCCAGACAATAATAATCACGCACGACGAATCCCTCGAAGGGGCTGCGACCGGGAACTGCTACCGGATAGCTAGGGAGAGCGCGGGGACAAGCGAAATAACCCAGTTAAACTGAACTTGCGCGTTATTTAGCCGAGAACATCCAAAATACGCTCTGCAAATTTCTTTGCGGATTCCGGACCGTTTCCAGTGACAATAATCCCGTCCCGGACAACATCTGTCGGGAGATATGTCGCCCCCGAAGCCTTTAGAGTGTCAATTCCCCTCTTGTCAAGGGCGCTTGACCAGACAGTCGCCTTCCTTCCTGAGAGGACGCCCGCCTTTGCGAGAACTACTGGAGCGAGGCATATTGCGGAAGTGAGTTTCTTTTCGGAGAAGAACGCCCTGACAAGACCCAAGACCTCCTCAGACTCCCAAAGGGAAGGCGTGCCTTGCCCTCCCGCAATAACTATCCCGTCATAGAAGAAGGGCTTTACCTCGTTTATCTTAAGGGCGGGCATTACTTCCGCCCCGAACATCCCCCGACATAGCTTCCTATCAAGGGATGCGGTTACTATTGAATTTCCCGCGGACTCGAGAATCCCTTTCGGAACGAGATATTCCTCGTCCCTGAAATCCTTCGGGGCGATTAAATAGAGGAGTTTTTTTCCGGCCATGCGAATATTGACAATTTCCAAGAATATAAACCAGAGCGTTTTTTAAGGGACTCTTTGGGCGGATGCCGCGGAAAATGGATGAACGGAAACTCTCGACTCTTCATTGCCTCTCAATTGCCGCATCGAAAAAAGCCGGAGAAGTTCTCCTGAAAATGTATGGAAAGCACGGTGGAATTGAGGTGAAGGACGGGTCAATTGCCTCAATAGTTACGGAGGCTGACAAGAGGGCGGACAAAGAATGCATAAAGGTTCTCAAAAAGGGCGGAATACCGATAATAACTGAAGAGAGCCTCGGGGAGGGCGAATGGAGCGAGGGATTCGTATATTTCGTCGACCCCCTGGACGGGACAATAAACTATGCAATGCACAACCCCTTCTTCTGCGTCTCAATAGGTATTGCCTTCAACGGCAGGCCCGTTGCCGGAGCAATATTCAACCCTGTGACAAAGGAGCTCTTCACCGCAGTTCTCGGGAGGGGGGCGCTCCTGAACGGCAGGAGAATCTCGGTTTCCAAAAATAAAGACCTCTCAAAGACGCCAGTCACTTTCGGATACGGATACGAGAAATTGATGAAGAAGTTCGCAATTTCCAAATACTGGGAGGTAAGCGAACAAGCGCGCCATTATTTCTGCCCGGGGGCCCTGGCGCTCCAGCTCTGCTATGTCGCCTCAGGAAGGAACGACTGCTTTTTCACGAATGGCTACGGCGGTCCCTGGGACATATGCGCGGGGGTTGCGATTGCAGAGGAGGCCGGGGCAGTTGTCGGGGACTTTTCCGGGAAGGAATGGAGAATAGGGGAAAAGCAAGTCCTTGCGACAAGCTCAAAGGAAATATTCTCAAAAGTCTCTGGAATTCTCCGGAAAAGGTGACTTGCTTCCCCTTATTTTTCCCAGGCCCTTTTGTTAAGCACCCTCAGGACGAAATGGTTTTTCCTCAAGAACGCAATTTCTGAAACTGATGCGTTGTCAATCCAGAATGCTCTCGAGAGCTCGGGAGGGATTCCCAACATTCTCGCAATTAGGGTTCTTCCCGTGACAAGATGGGTGACAATTGCAACTGTTTTCCCCTCCTCCTTCTTCATTCTTTCCAGAACTTTTGCCACTTTTCCCAGGCGCGAATAGAGGGCGGAATAGCTCTCCCCCCCGTGGCCGGAGTAGAGGGCATCCGCCGGATGGACGAACAATTTGCGAACGTGCTTTTTGGGAAAGTCCTCATACTTTTTGCCCTCGAGTTCCCCGAAATCGAACTCCTTCAGAGCCCGTTCAACCTTCACTTCTGCTCCGGTCGCTTTCGCAATTTCCTTCGCAGTCTCAAGAGCTCTCTTTGATGGGGAGGAGAAAATCTCGGAAATCCCCTCTTTTTTCAGGGATTCCGCAAGGGAGCGAGCCTCCCTTTTCCCTTTGGTCGAGAGAGAAGCATCTTTTTTTCCAAGAGCAAGCCCTTTTTCGTTCTCTTCAGTCGAAGCGTGGCGGATTATCAGTATCCTCATTTCGGGATAATTTCGGAACAGGGAATAAAACGTTTTTCCGCTCCAAGGGACTTTTTTCGGTCCGGTGGCGAGCCAAGAATGACTTGCCGAGAAATAGGCGAGTCCTCCTCAGAGGATTTCGCTTCGCTCAACCACCAGTGCCACGGCTTTGCCGGACACTGGATTTTTGACCGCTTGAATTACTTTATTTCCTTTCGGAAAGAGCCACCAGTGGCCGAGCCAACAGTTCAATCAGGCGAGGTCCGGTGGCGACTGCCTAGAATTACGCGCAATAAAGGAGCAGGAGCCACCAGTGGGATTTGAACCCACGACCTGCGGTTTACAAAACCGCCGCTCTGCCGGCTGAGCTATGGTGGCCTTTTTATTTCACAGCGAAGCCGGCTTTTTAACGCTCCCGACCTTCAGGGAGGTCCGTGTCCGAAGACACGGATGCCGGCTGAGCTATGGTGGCGCAACAAGTTTTTCCCTCCCGAATACGGTGTTGTTGCGCATTTCGTCGGACACTCGTCCTCCTCAAGCACCGTTTTCAGCGAGTGGAGAACCCCACCACCCATTTTAAAAACTCTCCCTTTTCCCTATTCCGGAAATGGTCGAACTTGGCGAGCCCTTCCTCCTGATTGACGAGAAAACCCAGGATTCCTTTGTCGGGAGCCTCTCGGAAAGGACAATTGTCCAGACAGGGCACGGATACATAGATTCAGCAAGGCTGAAGAATTCGTCATTCGGGGAAACAATCCAATCCTCGACAAGGGACAATTTCCTCCTTCTGAGGCCGGAACTCCCGGATTTCATTGAAAAACTTAGGCGTGGCCCCCAGATAATAACAATAAAGGACATTGCATCAATTTCCGGATATTGCGGAATCTCCCCCGGAAAGATTGTTGTCGAAGGGGGAGGGGGTTCAGGCGCCGCGACAATATTCCTCGCAAACCTCGTCGGGGAATCGGGAAAAATCCACACATATGAAATCAGGGAGGACTTTATGAAGCTAGTCTCAGACAACCTCTTGAAAGCGGGCCTTTTGGGAAGGGTTGACCTGAAGAACGCGGACATTTATGAGGGAATACGCGAAGAGAACGTCGATGCAATAGTTCTTGATGTCCCCGAGCCCTGGAGAGTGTGCGCTCATGCCAAAGGGGCTCTCAAAGCCGGAGGATTCCTCGCCTGCTACATCCCGACAGCAAACCAGGTAGAGAGACTTGTGACTGAGCAGGATTCTTTCCAGAATTTCAGGGTATATACAGTGATAGAATACGAGTGGCAGGCAAAAGCGGGGGCGACGAGACCCAAGAATACTGGCCTGGTCCACACAGGCTTCATCTGCATTTCACGGAAACTCTGAGAGAACGCATTTCCCCTTCCTAATCTGGAGATTTTATAAAGCGCCCTTTGAAGAGTCCCCTTACCGAAGAAGGCAAGGCCTCGAAGAGGAACTGCCCCTGGAAAAAAAGCCGAAGTAGCTCAGGGGTAGAGCGCGAGACTCATAATCTTGAGGCCGGGGGTTCGAGTCCCCCCTTCGGCACTCGCTCTTCTCAATTGCGCGTAACTATTGGCTCGTGCCTCAGATTTCGGCCAACCTTCTTTGCCTCAACCTTCGGCACTCGCTCTTCTCAATTGCGCGTAACTATTGGCTCGTGCCTCAGATTTCGGCCAACCTTCTCTGCCTCAACCTTCGGCACTCTTTCCTCAAACCGGGAGAAAGGCATTTATCTCCGAAAATCCAACATTTGGCAATGTTCAATGTTGCAGAAACCTTCCGGCCCTCATATGGAAAAACGTCCCTAACAGTAATCCTTTTCCTCCTATTCGCCCCTGTCCTCAATGTCGACACCGGCGTCAGGTGCATAACAACCCCCTGCCCTTCGGGAAAGACTGTGTCAATTGCATTCGCCCTGATATCGGGCGATTCAATACTTGTCCTCGACCCGTTCAACTCAGTTTTCTGGCTCGCAATCTCGTACGTTTTCTCGGCGGCAGTGCTTTCGTTCTTTTCAATAATAAGGGAAAAAAGGCTTATTAGGCGGTCTTGAAAAATTTATTGAAATGGAAAAGATAGAGCTTGATTTCACGGAGAACGGCCCGATTCTCGCGAAACGGGGGATCACCCTTGTCGGGGCATTCTGCAGGTGCGGTCAATCCAAATCAAGGCCCGCCTGCGACGGAAGCCACAGGGCGTGCGGATTCAAGGCGGAGAAAGCCAGAGTCCAACTGTCCGATTAGAAAACAAAGAGAATTGAGAGGCCGAGAACAACGCCCAAAACTCCCGCAAGTTTTCTTTTGTCGAGTTCGTCCCCGAAAACAAGCGCGGATGCGAGGGTCAGGAGCGCAATTGACCCAGAGTTTGCGGCGCTAATGAACCCCGGATTCGGCGAAACTAGATAGCCGAGGTTCATTGACCAGTTGAACGAGAATGCGAAAAGCCCCGTCAGGAGGAAGAAAGGGGCGCTTTTCCAGGAAAGTATTCCTTTCTCAATTCTTGTTTTTCCCTGGAGAATTTCCCCGAGAATCAGGAGGGACGCAGTTCCCATTCTCCAGAAGAGGAGGACTGAGACATCATATCCCTGCTTCACAAGATATGTTGAGAAGAGGGCAAGAAAACCCCATATGAAAAAGCAGGCAATTGTGAGAGGAATCCAGTCCGCCCGAACGGCCCTGTTTTTTCTTCCGCCGAGAACAACGAAACCAGCCGACAATATTATTATTGCTATTGCAAGCCCATCCAAGGCTGAAAATGGGGAGCCGAAAAGCCAGATTGAAGCAATTGCAGTGAAAGCCGCATAGCTCTTCTGGATTGAGAGCGAGTAGCCCTGGTTTGGGGCATCCCTTATTGCCCGAAGGGAGAGGATGTTCCCGAAATAGGAGAGGCCTGCCCCCGCGAGAATGTTCAGGGCGAAATCAATTGGAGAGAGGGAAAAGAAATCCTTTCCTTGGAAAAGCCCGAGAGCAAGGAAAATGATGCTTGGAATGAAAAACATTCCGAGGTTCTGGAATTGGGACGGGACCCGCTCAACAATCAGCTTTTTCGTCGAAAGATACATCAGGACGGACGAGGCAATTAGGGCGAGAGCGAGGGGAATCCAGTCCATCCGTTTTGGGGAGAAAAACTCCCTTTAAAATGCAATCTAGGATTGTGCAGAAATCCAATTATTGTCCTTGAATCCTTCTTCCAGAAGGCGGTCAATTTCCGAGAAAATCTCCTCCAAAGAGTTCCGCTGTTTTTCCATAATTGCCCGGCTCGTTTCGGATATTAAGGGGAGTGGAGGGAGCGTTTTTCCGGTAATTGGCTAGGAGTGTATTCTCAAAGACTCTCTAAGGAGTTCTTTGCCGAAAATTTCCCTCTCATATATGCAGAGGGCGTTTACGCGCGACTTTCCCCTGAGAACGCCGTTTACCATTGCCTCATATTCAAAAAATCTGTTCGCTCCGGGAACGTTTTTTTCTGGAAGGATGAACGAGGCTGTCCCGAAAAAGAATGTCCCGGAGAAGCCGCTTTTTAGGGAGCCCCCGTGAATTAATTCAATTCGCCTCAGCAGTTCCGCGGGGACGAATTTTCCCGAGGGGAAATACGCCTCGCTCGGGACCCTTACCGCCAGCTGGTTTCGCCCAATTGCCCGCTCAAGAAGGGATTTTCCCGATTTCGTTCTCCCGAGAGCGGAGAAAAACCGGACGAAATCCTCTGACTCTAGGGATCCGAAAACGAAAGCTCCGGAGGCGAGCCCTTTGAGAGAGAACGAAGCCGCCTCTCTTACCAGCTCCTCTTTCCCTTCAGGGAATATGCATCTATGATTTCTCATTCTTAACAGGACCTTTAACCACCCTAGCTTTTTATTTTTTTCGCAAGTCAAGAGTGTATCCTTAGCGCTTCCTCTAGCAAGGCCTCTGGAAAAGCAAACCGCGCGTATCCGCAGAGAATTTTGATTCTTCGGTCTGCGCTCGCAAGAGGGGTTAATCTCGATTCAAAGCCGAAAAAGTCCCCATATCCAGGGGGCCTCTCCATTATGAATGTCGCGTTCCCGAACGCATGGAATTTTCCAAATCCCCCCGCCTTTGCAGCGGAATAAAATTTGCCAATTGACTCCAATGCGGTCTGCGTGGAAAATTGGCCATTGGAGAAGAAGCACTCCGAATGCGTCCTTATCGAGAGCCGGCTCTCCGATATTGCACTCTTGAGGAGGCGTCCGCCCCCTCTCTGTTTCTCAATAATTTCAAAGAAGTTTCGGATTTCCTCCTCCCTAAGAAAGCCGAGAACGAATGCCTTCTCATTCATTCCTGCAAGTGCGAATGAGGCCAATTTTTCAAGAACCTCGTCGTTCGAATCCGCGACAACGCACCTGTGATTATTCATTCAAGTAAGGGGCCAGAACCGCCGGAATATACCCCTTTCTAAAAACAATCGTAAATTTTCCCAGAAAATCAGCTTTTCTGCTCCGGAAGCCATTCCATTTCATAGTACTTCTTCAGGCTGCCATACCCCTTCATTTTCCGTATCATTGATGCGAGAACGTCGCGCCTTCCGACCTGCGTTTCCCGAAACTCCCTTACCGCCTTCCTGTATACGGCGTCAGTCCTCTTCGCAGTCCTCCTCTTGTCGTTTTTCTCGGCAACCTTCCTCGCAATTGCCCCCATTTTCCCCGAGAGGCGGGAATCTGAGAGGAGCCGGTGAACATTATCCTTGAATTCAGAGTCCGTCCTTGCGACAAGACCGCTTGACTTGTCCGAGACCAGTTCGCTCGTCGCCCCCCTGAAAACAACTACCGGAACGCCTGATGCCATTGCCTCCAGGACAACCAGGCCTTGGGTCTCCGTCCTTGATGGAAGCGCAAAGACGTCCGCGCAGTTGTAGAATCCGGACAGTTCAGAATCCCCCAAATACCCGGCAAAAATCGTCTTTTCCAGGACTCTGAGGTCGCCCGCCCTCTCCCTCAGGAACTCTTCAGCGGGTCCCCTTCCCCCAATAACAAGGACGGAATTTTCCGAGGATTTTATTGTTTCGAAGAGAAGCGGGATGTTCTTTTCAAAGCCAATGCGCCCGAGATAGAGAAGGACGCGTTTTCCCTTTGGTATTCCGAACCTTTTCCTGAACCTCTCCTTCTTTTCCGGGGACATTGGGCGGAACTTTTCAGTGTTCACCCCTCCCGGGACATAGTGCACCCTTTCGAACCCCCGTTTCTCAAGTTCAGTTTTGACGTATTTCGAGGGGGCGATTATTGCGTCCGCATGGGAATGGAAATAGCGCATATGCGCCCACGCAAGCGCCCTAATCGGCGCCCTAAAAAATGGCTCGAGCCTTTTCCCGGAAACATATGCGTTGTACTGGTCCCAGAAAGTGTGGAATGTCGAGACGCAGGGGATTTTCAGGACCTTTTGCACATAGAGGCCGTTGAAACCGTTAGTTGACTCCAGGTGGACATGCACGAGATCCGCCTTCCTCTCCCTGCAATGGTCAAGGAGCTTGTTTAGGCTTATTGTGTTTATGAAATAGCCCTTGTAGAGGAAATCCACAGGAACTCCCCTGAAAAGGGAGATTTCAACCCCGTCCCGGAAATAGTTCCGGGTTTCGTCGCTTCCGGAAATTATGAACGGCCTGTGCCCGAGGCCGACTTGCGCGACCGCGAGATCGGTCAATGCGGTTGAGACTCCGTTTGCAGTAAGAGCATAGGAATCGTGGAAATGCGCTATTGAGTCAATAGTCATTTTTCCCGGTGTTTTCCGCATTTCTTTATATAAATGGGGTTGATTTCCTGAAAAAGGGAAAAATGCCTGGAAAAAATTCGCCCCTAATCTCAGTTGTAATCCCCGCCTGGAACGAGGAGAAATACATTGGCCGGACTGTAAAGTCGCTCCTGAACCAATCGCTCGATCGGGAGGAATACGAGATAATTATTGTTGACGGGCGCTCGACTGACAGGACCGCCCAGATTGCAAGAAGGCTTGGCGCGAAAGTTTTCTATGAGAACGAGAAATCAATTGGCGGGGCAAGGAATGTTGGCGCGAAAAAAGCAAAGGGGAAATATGTCGCGTTCGTTGATGCAGACTGCATTGCTCCGAGGGGATGGCTTCTCCGGATAAAGAAGACTTTTGAGCGAAAAGGCGAAAAACTGAAGGGAATAGGCGGGTTCGGGGTCCCGATAAATCCTAGGTGGCAAGACAAGCTCGCGTTTTTCATACTGGACTATTACTGGAAGGTTACCTCCTGGCTGGGGATATACCATTTCGTCGGATTCAACTGCGTTTATTCGAGGAAGGAATTCCTCAAGCTCGGCGGGTTCAATCCGAAGATAAAGTTCATGGAGGATGTTGAGATGTCGTTTCGCTTCAGGAGGGCAGGCCACCCCTGCAAAGTCTCAAGAAGGCTGAAAATGATGACCTCCCCAAGACGATTCTCCCAGATGGGCCTCCTAAAGCTCCTCGGAATGGTTGTTGTCGGGTATTACTGCCTTTTCTTCAACAAGCCATTTCCCTGGGAATACGGGCGCCTCCTGAAAAAGCACGGGGCAATTGACAGGTGAAAAGTCAAATGGGCAAGGAAAAAAAACCGATAATTTCCGTAATAATCCCCGCGCTAAACGAGGAGAAGTGGATTGGACGGACGCTCCGTTCCCTACTGAAACAGAGCCTTCCGAGAAGCGAGTACGAGATAATTGTCGTTGACGGGAACTCGAAAGACGGGACTGTCGAGGTTGCAAAAAGGCTCGCCGACCTTGTGATAATAGAGAAGAAAAAATCTATAGGATATGCCAGGAACATCGGAGCGAAGCTTTCAAGAGGAAAAATCGTCGCATTCGTTGACGCGGACTGCGCCGTCCCAAAAGACTGGCTGAAGACTGTAAAACGCTTTTTGATTTTCCAAGGGTTCTCGGGAGCCGGGGGGCCCGTCCTTCCAATTGGTGGGAAACTCCCGGAAAAAGGCTATTTCACAATATCGAACAGCGTAATGGCTGCCAGCGCGAAAACGGGGCTCTACGGGTTCATAGGATCGAATTGCGCATATGACCGAAGGAAATTCCTTGCTCTCGGGGGGTTTGACAAATCCCTGAAATATCTGGAGGACGCAGAATTCTCAATGAGGTTCGGGGAGAAGCACCGCTGCATTTTCTCGAAGAAGATGGCGCTTCGGACCTCCGTTAGGAGGATGCGGCAGAACGGCGTCCTCAAGCACACCACCCAGACTCTTGTCGGATTTTTCTGCCTTGCGACAGGCGCAGACTTTCCGTGGGATTATTCAGGAGAATTGGCAAAGGACGGGACCTTTTCAGGAGCAAGGAAGCTTGGGAAGAAGCAGAACTTCAAGACCCTTTTCAGGCAATTGTCCTCGAAAACAAGCCCCAAGGCAAAGTCCCTGCGAATCAAAATAGGGAGATATTTCTCGGCAACCAGCCGAGCCCTAGGAAAAAGAATAGGGAAAATATCCGAATTATAAACAAGAAAAGACCGCCAAAGAAAACCCTCGAATTCGTTCGGATTATAAACCGGAGAAACATCTTCTCTTTGAAAACCCAAAAAAACAAACGGGGGAATATGCTAGCTTATGCCCCAACCCGCGGGGCTAGTCGCCCCCCAGTTTTAGGGTAATCCTGACCCCGACCAATACGCTTGAATTATAAAGAATAGAAAAATACCATCTTTACCCAAAAAAACAAACGGGGGAATATGCTAGCTTGGTCCAGGCTTCGAGGTTTGGGACCTCGCGACCCGAGTTCAAATCTCGGTTCCCCCACTCCTTCGCTTTCAGCTCAGTCGTGGGACCTTCGGCTAAAGCCTCGGCCCCACAGTTATCACGACCCGAGTTCTCGATGCCTGAGGGCAGAGACTCGGGTTTCTGTGCAAGCACAGACCTCCCCAGCTACGCTGGACCTCACCCAAAGGTTCGGCCTTCGGTCGGCCCCCAAAGCAGTTCCAATCCAAAATTTCCCCAAAAAACCTCCTAAAAACACCCCTAAAAGCCCTTTTCCCCAGAAAACGCCCCTTTACCGGAAAAACCATTTTATACTACGGGCGCTTTTTTACCGGAGAGGGTGACATCCTAAATGACCAAAAAAACACGCTTTTTCGTTCTCCTTGCAATAGTGCTGCTCCTGACTCAATTTTCATCCGCATTTTCCGCGAATCAGCCTATTTCGGTTTCAGTTGAGAACGTTGTTCCATCAATAAAGGAGGGGGGAATTGCCGAGTTCAACGCGGTAATTTTCAACGACTATTCGGAGACGGTCTCGGCAGTTCTCACAATCTCGGGACCTTCGTCAGATTCCTGGGTCCTTCCGTACGATTATTCGGTCACAATACCTTCCGGCGAATATCTGAAAATCCCCCTGAAAATAAAGCCCCTCCTGAATTCTCCAGGAGGAAACTATGCATACAACCTCCTTGTCCAGTATAGGATTGGAGAAAACCCCTGGGAGAATCTCAACGTCGCTCCGACCCTGATAATGAATCTTGTCCAGGAAAAGACGGATTTCGTTGACCCGGCAAAAATCATTGTATCGATTTTCGATGAAAAGGCCAGCTATTCTCCCGGGGAAAGCATCCAGACCCAGGTCCAAATACACTCGATTAAGCAGATATTCCCCGAGCTCGATATCACTCTCCAGCTCCTCGATTCCCAGGAAAGGCCGGTATACAGCTACACTGCCCCGGTCACAAGCCAAAAGGAGCCGATAAAGCCCCTCTCCCAGACAATACCTCTCGGCCAAAAGCTAATCCCGGGGACATATCATATTGTCGCCACCCTGTCCTCCCCTGATATGGGGAAAATAGCGTCCGCACGAAAGACAATAGGCGTCTCGGAAGTGAGGAAACTAGACGAGAAAAAAGCGACCTCAAGCGGGCTTTTCTCGAGAAAGACAACAATACACTATGAGAACGTCGGGAACGTTCCCGTTGGCGGGACAATATCCGAAAAAATCTACTGGTATGAGAAATATCTCCTGACAGCGGACCCCGCCCCAAACATTGTCCCGGCGGAAGGCGGAATGCTTTCCTTGATATGGACTTTTGACGGGCTGAAAGCGGGGGAGAAAACCCGGCTCTTTACCTATTCCGTTTCCTACCTTCCGGCAGTCCTTTTGACAATACTCGCAGCAATCCTGATTCTTCTTGCCTGGCAGAGGATAAGGGCAGTCTCAGTATCAAAAGAAGTGATAAAGCAGAGGATTTCCCAAGATGTTCTTGAGGCAACAATCTCAATTCACATCCGGAACAATACTGAAAAGGAGCTCTCAAAAGTCGTGCTGACGGATTATGTCCCGAAGCTCGCAAAGCCAGTCGAATTTGGGACAATGAAGCCCAGCGAAACCAGGGCGGACAAGGTCGAAAGCGCCCTCATCTGGCCCCTCGAGACCCTAAAGGGAGGGGAAGAGCGGGTAATAACCTACAAAATACGGACAACTGTAGGCGTTCTCGGCTCAATTGATCTTCCGGCAGCGAACGTCCGCTTCCTATCGCCTAACGGCAGGGAAGGGTTCGTGAGATCGAACACCGCCGAATGCGGAAGGAACGTCTGAAGCGAAATTGGGCGCTCCATCCTCGTGGGAAACGAACCCGGCTGACAATGGCTCTGGAAAAACTGATCCGGTTTCCAAGGGAATCCTCCTTTTTTACCTGTTATTGGCCTTGCTTGTTGCCCTCATTGCTTTCGCCCTAATCCGCGCGAACGCATATCGGGGAATACTCTCCTCAAACCCGGTTTATTCCGGATGCCTTGTAGTCTCCGACTGCGGGGAATATGTCGGGATTGAGTGCAATTCGGACTCGGACGGGGCGAGGTATTATGCGAACAGGACTGACGGCGCCATTATCTGCGGTTTCTTCGGTCCTGCGAATCCGGAAAAGACCGCTCAGTGCCCTGAAGGAATTTTGTCCTGCAGGGACGACCCCCTTATCAGGATAACAAACTATCTTGTCGCAAGATAAAGAGCGGGGAAAAATAATGTTTTTAAAGGGCGGAGAGGATTTTCTTCCCGTCAACCCCTGGTAACTCAATCTGGCAGAGTGGTCGACTGTAGAGCCGTCCTATCCTTCCCCAAAAGAGGAGAGAGGGCAGCTTGGTTAGGAGCCATTCGCACACAAAGAAGGTGGTTTTGGGCCCAAGGCGGCGCAGCCATCGACTTGTTGCAGGTTCAAATCCTGCCCAGGGGACCACGCCCATTTTATTGCTCGTTTATTTTTGGCGTGGTCCCTGGACTTCGGATTCTAGACAAGTTTCAAGCCCTCAGCCCAGGGGACCACCACTCATTCGTCCAAAAAGTTCCTCTTGCGGAATTCCTTCTCAATCTCGCCCCATCTGGGACAAGACGCCAGATGGTCGTTAACCATTCCTACCGCCTGCATATAGGCGTACATAATTGTCGGGCCGACGAAATTCATTCCTCTTTTTTTCAAGTCTTTTGAGATTTTTTCTGAAAGGGGCGTTTTTGCCGGAATTTCCTTCAAGGAGGAAAACCTGTTAACAATCCGCTTCCCCCCGGAAAAGCCCCAGAAATAATCTGAAAAGCTCCCGAACTCTTTTCTTATTCCCAGGAAAATTTTTGCGTTAGAGACCGCCGAACCTATTTTCAGCCGGTTCCGGATTATGCCCGGATTCTTCATTAGCCTCTCGACATCCCCTTTCCCGAATTCGGCGACTTTTTCAAAATCAAAGCCGGAGAATGCCTTTTTGTAATTCTCCCGCCTGTTCAGTATTGTCTCCCAGGAGAGCCCGGCCTGCGCGCCCTCGAGAAGCAGGAACTCAAAGAGCGCTTTGTCATCAACCAAGGGCACGCCCCATTCCGAATTGTGATAGGAAAGATAAAGCGGGTTTCCGGTCCTTGTTGCCCAAGGGCAAATTTCCCGTCTCATTGGGACGAAGAGGAGTAATAATATCCGGAGAGCGGAATTACAATCGAATTCGCCCTCTCCTCGTCCCCCACCCGGGAGCAAAGGTCGTAGTTGTCCGCGCCCTTCTCCGTCTCAATCAGGAGGATCTCGTTATAGGCGTTGGCGTCGTTCTTCGGGCCGTAGTAATATCTCGAATCAAGAAGGAGCTGCACAGTCTTCTTCTCGTTAGCCGAGAGCTCGACCGCCCCGTATGTCGGCCCGGAAGAATAGCCATAGCCAATTCGCCTCATTGAAACGCTGTCGGAGAGGACTGCCCCGAGAGCTGGTTCCGAGAACGGGGAAGCAGTCTTTACGAACGAGCCGTAGGAAATCCCAATTGATTGGCCCTTCATTTTCCCAGTCGAGTCATAGAGGCAGGCAGATACCCTCGGAAGCTCGAAGGATCTTGGAAGGAAATAGCCGTTAGTAACAGTTATTTCCTGGATAACCACCCGCCTATTTGCGGACGTTGAATAGTCGCCGTAGAAAATGTCCTGCCTTTGGAGGCCTTCGACCGCCTTCTTTTGGACAACAAAGGCCGGGCCGAACGAACTCACTGCAAAGACCAAGGCGAACGCAATCCCGAAGAAAAAGAGTATTTTCAGGGATTTTTCCATCTCACTTCTTCACCGGAGCCTTCTTCTCAGACGATTTCCCGCCGAACTTCTTCATGAAATAGTAGCCCAGGCCCATCATCAGGACTGAGGAGAGCGCAAGGAGCCCGAGTATCCCGTTCTTCCCGAGATTGAACGCCTCAATTACATAGCCGACAGTGAAAATATAGACGCAAATTGAGACAAGATAGAGGAGGTGGTTGAACTTCCTGAAATTCGCGTATAGTATTATCGCGGCAATGAGGCCTATCCAGAAAACAATCCCTCCGGTAAGTTCAGTCAGCATTTTTCTTCACCACTCCTTCTCCCTCAGATATTCCCCGCCAAAGAAGAACGCCCCCGCCAAGAGGACGAGGAGGAGCGTCTTTATCTCCTTTGCGAACCCGAGAATGTATTCGTACGTGAAATAGCCTATTGTAATGAAGAGAAAAATTATCCCTATAATGAAGAAGGCGTGCTCTATTTTCATGCCTTCCCGACAGCAAGGCATTTATTTAAGCAATTCGGGTTTTTAGCCGACATGGCGCCAGATTTTTTCCAAAAAATTGCCCTTCTAGTCTCAAAGCCCTCTGAGCTCTTTCGGCAGGTGAAGGGCCCTGAGAACGGGGGTTTTTGGAAAACCTTCCTTTTCCTGATGACAATTGTAATGGTTTCAGGGATTCTCTCGGGATTCTCCGGCTTCCTTTACGGGGGAGGATATTCTTCCTTTTCGCCAATAGCATTCATTGCGTCAAACCTAGCAGTTCTTCTCTATTCATCAGTCGTCCTAATAGTCCTCTCCAAGCTCTTCCTCGGGAAGAACGGCTGGAAGGAGACTTTCAAGGCGGTCGCATATTCATCCGCAATACCGATTTTTATCCAGGCCCTGCCAATCGGCCAGATATCCACTTTCCTCCTTCCAATAAACCTCCTTGCGTTCGGATATTCGGTTGTCCTCCTTGCAAAGGGGCTGATAATACTAAACGAGCTCTCCCTCGGAAAAGCGATTGGCGCAATAATAGTATTTGTCCTCTTCACTCTCGGGATTTTCGCGTTCTTACTTTTCGGAGTCCTCATCCCCAGCATCAGGGGAATATTCTAGAATATTTGCAGCAAGCGCGGAAAAGAGCCCGAACCCGCCTGAAAACCCCACCAAAAGTCTTATAAAGCAATTTTCCGGCTTCCCCAACGTGTCAGTGGTCCCTTTTCCCCCGGAGGCGCGTCTATCTATAGCGAGAGGATGCGAACAAATGCTTTCGGGGGACAGGGAAAAGCTGTCCCGGTGGTGTAGTGGTCTAGCATATGAGCCTGTCACGCTTATGACTCGGGTTCGAATCCCGACCGGGACGCCACTCGAACACGCAACGAAGACGACGGAGGTAATTCTCCCGTCTTCCGCCCTTTTTTCGGAGAAACTGGCAAAAGAAGGGCCGGTAGCTCAGCATGGTAGAGCGTCTGGCTTTTATTTTCAGGGGGGAGAAATCGCCCCTGGAGGAAGAAACCAGGTGGTCGTGGGTCCAAATCCCACCCGGCCCACCTCAACCCATTTTCTTTTTGAAAAAGAAAATCCGTTGACGGGCGTAAGAAAACCAGAGGCTTCGCCCAAACTCAGTTTCGGCTCGAGGATTCTTCCCTCGCCCGGACAAAACTCATTCTCACTGCATTTCGGAGGAAGGCATCTTCCGGAATTTCTAGGAAAAAGAATTGCAAAGGAGCTGTGAAAACGGAAAATGAACGATCTCGGGGAAGAACTTGTAAAGGCATTTTTGGAAGAATACGGAACTGTCCGCCACCACATTGACTCATTCAACAGCTTCATGACCCGCGGAATGCAGGCGGTGGTCGATGAGACCGGGGAACTCCTTCCGGCAATAATACCCCACGGAGCGAAGGAATACAAAATCCGCTTTGGGAACGTCTCTGTCGGAAACCCGGTTGTGAAGGAAGCGGACGGCTCAATGAACAAAATCCTCCCGTTCGAGGCGAGGATAAGGCAGATAACATACGAGGCGCCGATAACTCTCGAGCTCTTTGTCGAGCAGGATGGGATAAGGAAGGACCCGGTAATTGCCGAACTCGGAAGCCTCCCAATTATGCTCAAGAGCAACGCTTGCTATCTCTCGAAAATGGGCGGGCGGGATTTGATTGAGAACGGGGAAGACCCGACAGACCCCGGAGGATATTTCGTAATAAACGGGACCGAGCGCGTCCTAATTGCAATCGAGGATCTCGGGCCGAACACGCCCCTTTTGGAAGAGAAGAAGAACGGGCCAGTTACTCACGCCGCCCGGCTTTTTTCCGAGGCTCCCGGAATAAGAATTCCGCATCTTTTCGAACGCCTCCAGGACGGGACAGTCAGGGTCAGTTTCGGAAGAATTGCAAAGCTCCCCGTCGGAGTGCTCGGGATGGCCCTCGGCCTCGAGAGCGACGAGGAAATAGGCAACTCGATATCCGAAAATCCTGATTTGATGGAGGATGTCATGGTCAACCTCGAGACAATCGAGGAATCGAAGAACGTGGAAGACGCCCTCGACTGGATCGGGCGCCAATTGAAAATCGGACAGGGCAAGGAATACAGGGTGCAGCGAGTCCAGGAACTGATTGACCAGTACCTGCTCCCCCACATAGGAAGGGGCCCATCCTCCCGCAGAGAAAAAGCGATATATCTCGGGAAAATAACGGAACGCCTGATAAAGCTCCACTACGGCCTCCTGAAAGAGGACGACAAAGACCATTATTCGAACAAGCGCCTGAAGCTTGCGGGCGAACTGATGGAACAATTGTTCCGCGCGTCCTTCAAGGCAATGGTCAACGACATGAAATACTCGTTTGAGCGGATAACGAAGAGGGGACGGGAGCCCCCAATTGAGACAATTGTGAGGAGCCAGTTATTGACCGGACGCCTTAGAAGCGCCCTTGCAACCGGATACTGGGTGGGTTCAAGGACCGGAGTGTCCCAACACCTCCAGAGGCTCAATTATTTGGACACCCTCTCCCACTTGAGAAGGGTTCTTTCGCCCCTGACAACGTCCCAACCGCATTTCGAGGCAAGGGAACTCCATCCGACGCACTGGGGGAAACTCTGCGCGTCAGAGACTCCCGAAGGGCAGAACATCGGCCTCAGGAAGAACTTGGCGCTCACCGCAAGGGTTACCCACGGGACTGACGAGAGCGAAGTGAGGAAATTCCTCGCATCGAACGGAGTGGAACTAGCGGAAAATTCGGGCAAGAAATAATTCCAAAGGAACAAAACAAAAAGGAGACAGAGAGAATCAGATGGCTAAACTATCGGAAAATCAGAAATTCGAATCAAAGGCGGACGTCTTCCTGAACGGGCGGTTTGTCGGACGCCACGAGGACGGGCGCGCGCTCGTTGAACGGCTGAAGGAAGAGAGGCGAAGCGGAAGGATATCGCCTGAGACAACAATTGCATATCTCGCCCACCTGGGAGAGGTCAGGGTATTCACAGACGCCGGGAGAGTTGTCCGGCCCCTGATAATTGTCTCCGATGGCAAGCCATTGGTTGGAAAAGAGGAATTGGCGAAACTCCGAAAGAAAGAGCTTTCCTGGAAGGATCTCCTTAACGAGGGAAAAGTCGAGTTCCTTGACGCAGATGAGGAGGAAGAGGCGCTGGTCGCGCTCACCCCGAAAGAGCTCACCCAAAAGCACACGCACATGGAAATTGACCCTGTGACAATACTCGGGCTTCCGGCAAGCCTTGTTCCATTCGCCAATTTCTCAAGGGGGGACAGGGTGAACTATGGAGCTTCAAAAGGGGTAAAGCAGGCGCTCGGAATATACACAACGAACTACCTGACCCGTTTTGACACATATTCGAACATCTTGCACTATCCCCAAAAGCCGATTGTCAGGAGCAGGCTCACCGGAGTCGTAGGTTTCGACAACCATGCGGCGGGGCAGAACTTCATTGTAGCTCTAATGCCCTGGGAAGGGTATAACATGGAAGACGCGGTTGTTATTAACAAGGGCTCAATTGAGCGGGGACTGGGCAGGAGCACGTTCTACCGGCCCTATGTCACGCAGGAGCAGAGGCATCCTTCGGGGCAGGAAGACACTATTGAGGTCCCCCAGAAGGATGTTGTCGGATATCGAATGGAGCACCTCTACCGGAACTTGGGAGAGGATGGATTGGTCGAACTCGAGACACGCGTTGACAGCGACGATGTCATTATCGGGCGAACAAGCCCCCCGAGGTTCCTGGGCGCAGTCGACATTTTCAGGAGAGGGACTGAATCGAGAAGGGAGAGCTCAATTGTTGTCCGGCACGGAGAGGGCGGATGGGTGGACACTGTCCTGATAACTGAGGATCAGGAAGGCCACAAAATGGCGAAAATCCGGGTGAGGGACGACAGGATTCCGGAACTAGGCGACAAATTCTCCTCAAGGCACGGCCAAAAGGGCGTTGTCGGAATGCTAGTTGAGCAGACAGACATGCCTTATTCCGAGAACGGAATAGTCCCCGACATGATAGCGAATCCCCACGGAATACCCTCACGAATGACAGTCTCCCAGCTGATGGAAATACTAACTGGCAAGGGAGCGAGCGTTTCCGGAACATATGTTGACGGGACCGCGTTCTCAGAGAACCCGGTCGACGGGATGAAGCAAGTCCTCCTGGAGAACGGCTTTAGGCCTGACGGAAAAGAGGTCTTCTATGACGGAATTACCGGCAAGCGCTTTGAGGCCGACATATTCGTAGGGGTAATTTATTATCACAAGCTCAGGCACATGGTATTGAACAAACTCCACGCAAGGTCAAGGGGACCTGTCCAGATACTCACAAGGCAGCCGACGGAAGGGCGCTCGAAGAAAGGCGGTCTTCGTATGGGAGAAATGGAAAAGGACTGCCTAGTTGCCCATGGGGCGTCGCTTCTCCTGAAGGAGAGGTTCGATTCCGACAAGACGACGGTTCCAATATGCCTGTCCTGCGGAGTCGCGGCAGTATATGACAAGCAAAAGGAGAAGAGTCACTGCCCAATGTGCGGGGAGAGCGCGAAAATCGAGTTCGTGGAAGTCTCCTACGCCTTCCACTTGCTATTGCACGAACTGATGAGCATCGGGGTTTTCCCGAAATTGAGGCTTGAGAACAAGAGTTAGGAAGGGAGAGGAAAAAAATGGCACAACCAATAATCAAGAAAAGAATAGGCTCAATCGATTTCGGGCTTCTCGGGCCCCAGGCAATACGGAAGATTTCGGCCCTTGAAGTGACGGTGTCCGAACTATATGACCAGGACGGCTTTCCCGTGGAAGGGGGCCTCATGGACCCAAGAATGGGAATTGTCGACCCGGGCCTTCGGTGCAGGACGTGCGGGTCAAGGGTCGGGGAATGCCCTGGCCATTTCGGGTATATTGAGCTCGCAAGGCCGGTAATCCACATAAAATTCTCTGAAATAATATACCGGATACTCTCGGCGACCTGCCACGAGTGCGGACGGATAAAGGTTGATGAGAAAGGGAGCCAGAAATACAAAAAGCTCTACGACAACATGGACCGCGAGCAGACAGACATCTCCAAGTGGAAACTTGTCCCCGAAATCTACAGGCTCGCGGCAAAGGGAAAGAACTGCCCTCACTGCGGGAAGAAGACCCTTCCGATAAAGTTCGAAAAGCCGACAACATACTATCGGGACAAGGAAAAATTGACGCCGATTGACGTCAGGGACCAACTGGAAAAGGTTCCGAATTCAGACCTCCTGCTTCTCGGGATTGACCCGAAATCCGCAAGGCCGGAATGGATGGTAACAACTGCTCTTGCGGTTCCCCCGGTAACTGTCAGGCCGTCAATAACCCTTGACTCTTCAGAGAGGGCGGAAGACGACTTGACGCACAAGCTAGTCGACATAATGAGAATTAACCTCAGGCTGAAGGAGAACATGGGAGCCGGAGCGCCGTCAGTAATTATCGAGGATTTGTGGGAACTTTTGCAATACCATGTCACCACATTCACTGATAACGAGGTCGCGTCAATCCCCCCGGCAAGGCACAGGGCGGGGCGCGTTCTCAAGGGAATTGCCCAGAGAATAAAGAGCAAGGAAGGGCGCTTTAGGTACAACTTGGCCGGAAAGCGCGTCAACTTCTCCGCAAGAACGGTTATTTCGCCGGATTCGAAACTCTCAATTGAGGAAGTGGGAATCCCTAGCGAAGTCGCAAGGGAACTCACCGTCCCCGAAATCGTCACTGAGAGAAACGTCGACTGGCTGAAGAAGCTCGTTCTTAACGGGCCATCCAAGGTAGGAGGGGCGAATTACGTCCTTCTCCCGGACGGGCGGAAGAAGAGAATTACTGAAGACGACAAGGAACAAGTCGCTGAAGAATTGAAGCCCGGAATGGTCGTAGAACGCCACGTTGTTGACGGGGACATTGTCCTTTTCAACAGGCAGCCGTCCCTTCACAGGCTCTCAATAATGGCGCACAGGGCGAGGGTCCTTCCCTACCACTCGTTCAGGCTGAACCCGGCAGTTTGCCCGCCCTATAACGCGGACTTTGACGGGGACGAAATGAACCTCCATGTTCCGCAGACGCTCGAAGCGTCAATAGAAGCGGAAGAACTGATGACTGTCTCAAAGCAGATAAGGTCGCCGAGATACGGAGGCCCGATTGTCGGAGGGCACCAGGACCACATGACTGCGCTCTACCTAATGACCCTTCCAGAGACTGAAGTCTCGAAGAACGAGGCGAACCAGCTTCTCTTCGAGGCGGGAATTGAGGATGTCTCAATTGAGGGAGAGAAAATCTCCGGAAAGGAGCTCGTTTCCCTGATTCTTCCAAAGGACATGACTCTGTCGTTCAGGAGCAAGGCATGCAAGTTCTACGGATGCAGGAACTGCACGCCTGATACTTGCGCAACAAAGACCCATGTCCTGATTGAAAAGGGGGTCCTAAAGACGGGAGTTATTGACGGCGCGGCAATAGGGTCCGGGGAAGGAAAGCTCCTCGACTATTTCACCCAGAAATACGGCCCGGTAACCTCGAAGAAGTTCATTGACCAGTTCACGCAGCTCGGCCTCGCCTATTTCAGGAAGACCGGGTTCTCGGTCGGAATCGAGGATTTCGAAATATCGGAATCAGCCAAGGCTTCAGTTGCCCAGGTTCTCTCTGAAGGGGAAGCGGAGTCGCTCAAACTGATTGAAGAATACAAGGCAGATAGATTGGAAGCACTTCCGGGAATGACCGCAAGGCAGACTTTGGAAATGGAGATAATGGGCGCCTTGAACAGGGCAAGGGACAAGGCTGTCGAAATTGTCAGGCAGTTTGTCAAACCGACGAATCCGGCAATTGTAATGGCAATCTGCGGGGCGCGAGGCAAGGTGCTAAACGTCGCACAGATGGCAGCCTGCCTAGGACAACAGGCAGTCAGCGGAGGGCGGGTCAAGCGCGGATACTATGAGCGGACGCTCCCCCATTTCGTGAAAGGGGACATTGGAGCCGCATCGAAGGGATTCGTAAAGAACTCCTACGGGAGCGGACTAGACCCGTTCGAATTCTACTGGGTCGCAATGGCCGGAAGGGAAGGATTGACGGACACCTCAATGAGAACGCCGAAATCAGGGTACATGTACAGGCGGCTTTCGAACGCGCTCCAGGACCTATTCGTCGACTATGACCTCTCAGTCAGGGACTCGAGAGGGGGAATAGTCCAGTTCAAGTACGGAGAGGACGGCCTTGACCCGTCAAAGACGGACCAGGGTCTGCTCTCAATAAAGAAGACCAGGGCTCTTCAGGCAAAGAAAGGGGTTTAGAGAAAAATGGCAAAATCATTACCAACGGAAAAGAAAACTGGAAAGGCTTCGTCGCCGAAAGCGGTCCCGCATGCTCAACGGCCGGAGCATTTCACAAAGAGCCTCTCAAGAAGGCTGGACTCCCTTGCTGAATCGGAAGGGATGTCTGACTCTGACAAGCAGGCGCTCTCCCAGGCAATTGAAGCTAGGGCCGGGAAAATGTCAATAGAGCCCGGGGAAGCGATAGGAATACTCACCGCGCAATCAATCGGGGAACCAGGAACTCAGCTAACTATGCGGACATATCACTATGCGGGCGTCCTTGAAATGAACGTAACGCACGGGCTTCCGCGGGTAATTGAGATTCTTGACGCAAGAAAAGAGCCCTCGACCCCGAGCATGACAATAAAGCTTTTGGAAGAAATTAGGAACAACGAGGAAGAGGCGAGAAAGGTTGCCGCAAGAATACAGGAAGTGTCTCTTCGCCAGATTGTGGAATCAACGACAACGGATCTCGCGAACCTGGAAATTATTGTAAAGTTCAGGGAGCAGGCGCTCCAGAACTATAGCCTTGACCCGGAAACCCTTGCCAAATCCCTGAAGAAGAATGTCCGGGGAATGAAGTTTGATCTCTCCGGAAACCAGGCGGTCTTCAAGCCCAAGAAGAAGAACTATGGGGCGAGATATGTCTACAAAATAAAGGAAAAGCTCCTTGATACGAAAATTCAGGGGATTCCCGGAATTAGCTACGCCCTTGTAAGAAAGGAGAAAGACGGCTATGTCATACAGACGGAAGGCTCGAACTTGGCAAAAGTCTTGAAAGTCGAGGGCGTTGACCCGACAAGCACGACAACTAACGACATCCACGAGGTTGAAAAAGTCCTCGGAATAGAGGCGGCGAGAAACGCGATAATATCCGAACTCAAAGGCACTCTTGAAAAAGCCGGAGTGAACGACGTTGACATGAGGCATCTCATGCTTGCGGCGGACGCAATGACATCTGACGGGACAATCCGGGCAATCGGAAGGTACGGACTATCCGGACAAAAGGGCTCGATTCTCGCAAGAGCGTCATTCGAAACTCCGCTAAAGCACCTCCTCTCCGCTTCAATCCACGGGGAAAAGGACGACTTGACAAGCGTTGTTGAAAACGTGATGGTCGGCCAGCCGGTGAAAGTCGGAACGGGAATGGTAAAACTCGTTGTCAAAGCCAAAAAGTAGGTTTTAAAAAAGAGGGAAAAGGGAGAAAGAAAACAAAATGGAACAGAAGGAATTCGTCAAAGCAATCTCCAAGGCAATCTCAGAGAAAAAGCTAATACTCGGGACTGAAACAAACCTGAAGATGCTCTCGGCTGGAAAGCTCGAGATAATCGCATATTCCGAGAACACCCCTGAAGCGGTGAAGAAGCGGATTTCCGAGAAATTGGGGAATGCCAAGGAATACCCGTTCTCCGGAAACAACATCGAACTGGGCGAGCTCTCAAAGAGGCCCCACAGGGTCTCCGTTGTCGGGATTGCAAAGGACGAGAAAAAGAAGAAATAGTCTTGAATTTTGACGGGAGGAGAAAAAGTGGGAATTACTCTGAAGATATCCTCCTCTTCTGGCTCCCCCGGGAAATCCGTCAAGATGGGGATGGACCACTTCAAGTTCATCGGTCTCTTTGAGTCAATGACGAACGCGCACGTGAAGGACTGCGTAATTCTCCCAGACCGGCTCGTATTCATTATTAACGAGGGCGACATGGGCCTCGCAATAGGGAAAGGCGGGGCGAATGTCAAGAAAGTGGAGACTGCCCTTCAAGGGAAGAAAGTCGACTTGATTGAATATTCCAAAGACCCGATACAATACCTGAAGAACATCCTATATCCGATGAAAATCAAGAACGCCTACAATTCGGAAAAATCAGACGGGAAGAAAATACTCACAATTGACCTCGATTCCCACGACAAAAAAAAGCTCCTTTCCAGCGGGAAGAAAAGGCTGAATGAGGCGAAAGAGTACTTTTTGAGGCACCACAAAGTGGACGATATTGAGGTTGTTTAGGACTCGTCCGTTTTGCAACGTTTCCCCCAGAAACCCTTAAATCTCCGGCAACCAAATAACGTGACAATGTTCAGAAAAGCCCCACCGAAAAGAAAAATAGATTCGTTGAACGACCGGGCAAGGACGGCCTCAAAAGGGTTCTCCCTTCTTTTCCTCGGGAAAGCAATACTTCTCTCAATATTCTTCGGATATTTCCTCCTCTACCGCTCGCTCGGCTTTCCCTCCGGCCTCTCAATCCTTCTGATTTCCTTCCCCCTCCTCTCCTCAATTCTCTCCAAATACAGGGAATACCTGAAAATACGGGAGATTTCCGGATTTTCCAAAACCCACGAATTCCATTCCCTTTTCGTTGAAATTGAGCGCCAGAGCCTTTTTTCAAAAATCTCCCTGTTCCTCTCAGGCGCCCTCTCCCTTGCCCTCGGCCACCTCCTTTTCCCAACATTCCTCTCAGGATATCTAGACCTCTTCTCAGTCGAGGCTTCCGCATCCTCCCTCCTCATTTTCTCCCTGATTTTCCTTGGGACCTTCATTGTCCCGGCGTTCGCGAGATATTCCCTCGCAACCAAGACTGACGGGAAAGACAAGCACGAGGAACTAGAAGAGGCCCTCCGCCTTGTCGAATTGAAAACGCGGGCGCTCTCCCTTTTCCCGGCAATTTATTTCCTGATTGTCCTCCTCTTCCTCTTGGGAGGGGATCCAAAAGTTCTTGTCGCATTCATTGTCCTCTCAGCAGCCCTGATGGTTGCGGCAATAGTATCTTTCTACCTCGAATCCGAACTCTTAATCAGAAAGAGGCGGGCAAAAGAAGGGGTCCTTCCGGCGAAAGACGAGCGAATTGTCGCGACCTTTTTCGGACTAGTTCCCTTGGGGACATTCCCCAATTTCCACCTGCCCTTCTCAACTGAGCGGGAGAATTCCCTCCTATTGACGAACAAAAGGATTGTTTTCCTCAAAATCCCCGGGAACAAAAGAACCGCTCCGGAGATTGCCAGGGCGGGGAAGGAGATTGAGAAAAAAGGGCTCCCGGAGCTTTTGAGAGCCGGAACACTTGCGCTCGAGTATTTCGAGATTTCTGGGGCTAGACTGGCAAAGAACGGGCTAGAGCTCGATATTGAGACAAAGGACGGGCGGAAATACCGCCACCTTCTCCTCGATAGGGAGGATTCCGGGCGCCTTCGGGCGCACCTGAAAACTCAGATTTCCCACAGATTCACTGCCTGAACCGCCCGATTTAGCCGAGTTGAAAACTCTTAAAAAGGCTGGAACCCGCGAATAATTCCGAAAAATGGCAAAAAAACCGAAAGGTCTATTCGCAGCAGCAAAGCTCACAAAGAGAAGGAAGAAATTCCGGCTCTCCCAGAAGGGTTTCCGGCAGGTATTCTATGGAACGCGCCTGAAAGCCGACCCCCTGAAAAAGGCGCCCCAGGCAAAGGGAATTGTCCTCGAAAAGGTAGGGGTTGAAGCGAAACAACCTCACTCTGGAATTCGAAAATGCGTCCGGGTTCAACTTTTGAAGAACGGAAAACAAATTACCGCAATGACGCCTGGCGACAAGGCAATAACTTTCATTGACGAGCACGACGAAGTCGAAGTCGAGGGAATCGGAGGGGCAATGGGCCGCGCAATGGGGGACATCCCGGGCGTGCGCTGGATTGTCACAAAGGTTAACGGAATCGCAGTCCTAGAACTGAGGCGCGGAAAGAAGGAGAAGAAGAGGCGATAGACAGAAATGGAAGCACCAAAACTTTTCGGGAAATACGATTACTCTGTCGAAGTGAGGGAGCCGGGACTCTCAGACTATATCAACCTGAGACCTGTAATTGTCCCGCACTCGGGCGGAAAGCATGTGAAAAAGCGGTTCTGGAAGAACAAGATGAACATTGTCGAGAGACTGGTCAACAAGATCTCAGTCACTGGCCACTCTTCGCTCTCAAGAAAGCACATATTCACGTCAGCCAGGAACACTGGGAAGAAGCAAAAGGCAATTGCGGCAGTGGAAGCGGCATTCGCCCAGATTTACGCGAAATCCGGAAAGAACCCTGTTGAAGTCCTTGTCCGGGCAATTGAGAACACCGCTCCGAAAGGGGAGACAACCGCGGTAATGATGGGCGGAACGAGAAGGCCTGTCGCAGTCGATGTCAGCCCGCAGAGAAGGGTAGATCTCGCTCTTGCAATAATAACAAAAGGGTGTTTCAACAAGTCGAGGGGCTCTTCAAAGGATCTTACCGCAGTATTGGTCGATGAACTGATATCTGCAGCGGAGAACGACCCAAAGAGCTTTGCCGTCGAAAAGAAGGTCAACACTGAGAGGCAGGCCGAGTCGGCCAAGTAAAGCCGACGAGGTCCGTGGCCTCTCTCAGCCACGGGCGGAGTCTGCTAAATAAGCCGACGACGTCCAGTCTCCGCTGGGCTGAATCCGCCAAGTAAGCCTTCCCGCCGGATAATCTTTTTATCCTAGTCCGCACCCTCTTCCTGATGGCATCTAGGAAGCTTCTCACAACAAGAGTGTCCCAGATAGGTTCCCCGATCAGGGACATACTGAAGCCGGCGAAAGCGCTTGAGAAAACCGGGATGAAAATGCGCTATTTCAACATCGGAGACCCGAACAAGTTCGATTTCGACACTCCTTTGCACCTAAGGGACGCGCTCAAGCGGGAGATTGACAGAAAAGTCGGGCATTATTCGGATTCGGAAGGAAAAGAGCCCCTCCGGAAAAAGATTGCGGAAATTGAAGGCGAAAAAGCAGGGGTTTCAATTTCCCCGGAATCAATTGTGGTTACTGTTGGGTTGTCCGAAGCCCTCCTATTCCTTTCAGCGTCCCTTTTGGAAGCGGGAGACGAAATCCTCCTCCCTTCCCCGGTCTATCCGCCCTATTCCGACTATTCCCGCCTGTTCGGAGGGGTGCCCGTCACATACTCCTGCGTTGAGGAAGCGGATTGGGCTCCGGATGTCTCAGACATTGAGAGGAAAATAACTCTGAAGACAAAGGCAATCTGCGTAATAAACCCGAACAATCCGACGGGCGCGGTCTATCCGGAAAAGACTGTTCGGGAAATAATTGCTCTTGGAGCGAAGAGGGGCGTTCCAGTAATTGTCGATGAGATATACGACCGGCTCATTTTCGGAGGGGGACGGCACCACTCGGCGGGAAATCTTGCCGGGAAGAATCCGGTAATAGTGCTGAATGGGTTTTCCAAGAACTTCCTTGCTCCCGGCTGGCGGGTCGGATACATCTATTTCCACAATCCCGGAAAAGACGAGAATATTTCAGAACTGGAAGAGGGGGTGAAAAAATTGTCCCGCCTCCGGCTCTCCGCATCAACCCCTCTTCAGAGGGCGCTTGTTTCCGCACGGGACGATTCCGAACATTTCAAGGAACTAGTAGAAAAACTTGAAAAGCGCTCTGAAATAGCCCACTCAATTCTCTTGGAGACTCCGGGAATAACCGCAGTCAAGCCCAAGGGAGCCTTCTACATTTTCCCAAAGGTCGACCTCTCGCTTGGCGGCTGGAAAAGCGACCTAGATTTCGTCCTTGCCCAGATGAAGGAGACTGGGAACGTTTTCGTCAACGGAGATGGTTTCCTCTCCCCAGGACACTTCAGGTCAGTGATTCTTGCGCCCGAAAATGAAATTGAGGACGCTTTCGAATCCCTGAAGAAATACATGGAGAAATTCGGATAACTCCCTTGCAAAAAAGGATTGCCGGAATCCCCCCTGATTGGACAATTCGGTGCCTTTTTTTCCAAAGAGTATATAGCCAAAAGCGTTTTACTATTGCAGGGAGGGGAAGAAGGCAATTGTCTTCTAGCAAAAAGGGGGAAATAGGGACATTTTACTCGTTTTCCGGCGCGAAAAAGGAAGGGTTTCTTCCAAAGGAACTCCTTCGCCCGGACGAGGACGCATGTTTTCAAGGCAATTATGTCGGAAAGGGGATAGGGAAGCTTGAGGATGTTTTCTTCCCAATTGAGCTCCAAATATACCGGGAGGATTCCGAAGAGAATGATTTTTCCGGGGAAGTTTCCCTGGAATTCCTGAATCCCCTGGGCTCAGAAGAGCTCTTCCTCCGGCTCTCGGAAGGACGGACGCTCCCTGAAAAGAACCTTGGGGAATATTTCGAGACAAGGCTCGGGCGGGCGGTCAGGGGAAAAGTGTCGAAAACTGCCGACTTTTTCTGGGAAATTGGGTATGGAAACGGGGAGCCAGTCTCAATTACAACGAATTTTTCAGGAGTTTCTCCGGGGCAAGTCCCCCATCTTGTGACAAGCCTGCTTGACGAATATACGGGAATTGTCGGGGACGTATCAGACGCTCTGGGGGTTGCCCCTAAAAGCAGGACAATTAACATTGTTTTCAAGAAGGTTGACCGCTTCGCCCGGAGTTCTTCTGAGCCCAAAGATGCAGGGGCTGAAGAGTCTTTTGGAGCGCTGTCTGCAACAGGGGCAATTGCCCAAAAGAAGGACGGCCCGAGAAAATGGAAGACCTCCTCCCAAATACACCCCCATCTCCCGTTCGAGGCAATTGCGCTCTCGGGCCTTTCAGAAGAGATTGACGAGACATATCCTAGGGATGAGACATTCTACATTGGGCCAGTCCTTGAGGCGGAATATTCCCTGTCAAGGGCGAATTCCCCGATAATTTCAGTTTCAAACACGTCCGGGTGGAGGGATGTTCCGGTGAAGAAAATATCCCTGGTCGGACGGCCTTCCGCCGGGGGATATTCAATTGACGCCCGTTTCGAGCTTTCCAAAAGCCTTGACGAATATTATGTCCACCGGCTGAGAGACAGGATGGATGATTGCGGGATAAGGTATTCGGAAGCGGGACGGGAATTCTCCCTTGACGGGTATCTCGCGCCCTCGAAGGAAAAGGCAAAGGACGAGCTTTTCAGGGCGGCAGTTGACATGAAGACAGCGCTCTCCGCGCTTTTTCCGCAGGAGGAGGGGAGGTTCTGGTTCGTTCCCGTCGGAATCCCGCTTGACGGGGGGAATCTTGGAAAGGAGATTGAGAGCGTCCTCTCCGGAAGGGCCGACTATGTGTGGAACATCAGGAGGGCCGGGAAAGGCAAATGACTGCAAGCGTGAAGGTTACTTTTCCGGAGACCTTGGAAAATATTGCGAGAACTGCGCGGGAGACTGGAAGAAAGCAGGAATATCTCGCGCAGGAGGGCCGGGCAGTTGACTGCCTGAAGCTTGACGTTTTCTGCGAGGTTCCCGAAGGGGATGGGAAAAAGGCGGTATATTCCGGAAAAGTCGGACTAATTTTCCCGGACGCATTCGATCCGGACAAAATCTCCGGATATTACCTTCCAATGGCAATGGAGGCGGTTCCCCGGATTCTCGGCGGAGATTGGGAAAAGTCAAAAGAGGGTTTCGAATTCGGAGAGGGGGGCGCATTCCTATACTCCAGATACTGCTTCGCCTCCGAAAGCGAGGGGGAATTCGCCGAGTTCGCAAGGAAGCTTGTCCGGTCCTATTCCCTCATTTGCGAGGAAATTCTCAAGGATTCCGGGTTCGAGGGAAAAGCCAGCCTGAATTTCGAGAAAAAAGGGGCTGGAGCTCCCAAAGCCCTCCTTCCCGCGCCAAAAGCCAAGAGAGGGAATGCGAAAATCCTCCATCCCCCGCACATTGTCCCCTTTGCAATATACGGCTCTGCCGAAATTGAGAAAAGCTTCTCTTCCGGGGAACCGCTGCACTTTTTCCTCGGAACCCCGACGCTCTATGAGTTTGACCCTGTACGGAACCGCGCAAAGGAAGTCTCATTCGGCTGGGAACTCCTTGATTCGAAAGTGAACGCAACCCTCTCGATTTTCCCAGAAAAAGGGGGGATGTATTCTGAGGAAATTTCCCTGACTTTTCCTGACAGCGAAATTCCAAATGATTTCAGGGACGAATACGAGGAACTCGGCTATTCGGCCGAAGCGAATGGGAACAGGCTAGTCCTCAGAAGGGGGACTCTCTTCCCGGTCGATTCAAAAGGAGTTGCAAAAGGAATTGCCGACTCTGCACTCAAACTGGCTTCAATTGTCTCCCAGTTCTCAGTTCCCCAGGAAAGGGAGGATCTCTATCTCGCGCTCCCGATTGCCGACTATCAGCCTGAGAGGCACCTTCTCAGGGGGGCTGTTGCCGATTTCGTGCAAAAGGGAAAGGCATACGGGCTTGAATAGGCGGGGCTGAGCGTCCCCCTGATTGGAGAAAAAATTAGTGCCGAAAAACCTTAAAAAGACCAATTCGGGACGATTTCCCGAAAACTCATGGCAACGCAGGAAGAAATCAAACAGAAAACGCTTGAATTGATGGCAAAACCCACATTCATCAGGAACATCGGGATTGTGGCTCATGTTGACCACGGAAAAACCACGTGTACAGACAACCTCCTTGCGGGAGCGGGGATAATTTCAGACGAACTCGCAGGCGACCAGACATGGACTGACTATGACGAGATTGAACAGCAGAGGGGAATTACAATAAAGTCTGCGAACGTCTCAATGGTCCAGGAATATGGCAAGGATTTCTACCTGATAAACCTAATTGACACTCCGGGGCACGTTGATTTCGGAGGGGAAGTGACAAGGGCTCTTCGCGCCGTCGATGGCGCGGTAGTGATGTGCGATGCGGTGGAAGGGGTAATGCCCCAGACGGAAGCCGTCCTCAGGCAGGCGCTAAAAGAGCGGGCAAAGCCGGTCCTCTTCATTAACAAAGTCGACCGGTATGTGAAGGAGCTGAAACTCACGCCTGAAATGATGCAAAAGCAGTTCGTGAAAATCATCCAGAACGTCAACGAAATAATCTACAAGTTCGCGGCCGACGAATACAAGACAAAATGGCGGGTCTCAATTGAGGACGGCTCCGTTTCCTTTGGATCAGCTTACCAGAAATGGGCAATAAACGTCCCGATAATGAAGGAATCCGGAATGGGGTTCGCCCAGATAATAAAACTGGTCGAGGAAGGGAACGCGAAAGAGCTCCACAAGAAAATCCCCCTGACAAGGACGCTTCTCCAGATGGTAATCAAGCACCTCCCGGACCCGGTCACCGCCCAGGCATACAGAATCCCGAGGATTTGGCACGGGGATATGGAGAGCCCCGTTGCAAAGGGACTATTGACTTGCGACCCGAACGCCCAGACAATAGGCGTTGTCACAAAGGTCATAAGCGACCCGCATGCGGGAACGGTTGCCGCAGTCAGGCTTTACTCCGGGACAATCCGGGCGGGCCAGACGGTTGAACTGATTGGCGAAAAGCAGAGGGAAGTGGTCCAACAGGTCGGAATTTACAAGGGGCCTTTCAGGCTCCTAGTAGATGCGATTCCTTGCGGAAACCTCGTTGCCCTGATTGGAATGAAGAGCGCGCGGGCAGGGGAGACAATTGCATCCGAGAAAATAGAGCCCTTTGAGGCAATCAAGCACGCGTTCGACCCGGTCGTTACAAAGGCAATTGAGCCGAAAAGTCCCCAGGATCTTCCAAAACTAATTGAGGCGCTGAAATCAATTGCAAGGGAGGACACTACTCTTCGGGTCACAATTGACCAGGAGACGGGAGAATATCTCTGGAGCGGTCTTGGAGAGCTCCACTTGGACGTCTGGCAGACAAGGCTTGAGCGGGACTGGAAAGTCCAGGTCAACGTTTCCCAGCCAATAGTTGTCTACAGGGAGACAGTTGCCGGAGTCGGGCCTGAGGCCGAAGGCAAGTCGCCAAACAAGCACAACAAGTTCTACATGATTGTGGAGCCCCTCCCGGACAAAATCTTCAAGGCATATGAAGAAGGGGATGTCTATGACACGCGAGTCAAGAGCAAGGACTTGCCCCTTGTGAACAAGCTAATTGAGCTCGGAATGGAGAAGGATGTTGCGAAAAAGGTCCTTGAAATATACAAGGGCAACTTCTTCATTGAATTGACGAGAGGACAGGTGCACCTGCCTGAGGTAATTGACACTGTTCTTGAAGGATGGAGGAACGTAATTGACCAGGGGCCCCTTGCAAAGGAAAAGTGCCAGGGCCTGGTGGTGAAGCTCATGGACGCAACGCTCCACGAGGACGGCATTCACAGGGGACCTGCCCAGGTAATCCCGGCAGTTAGGGACGGAATCCGGGACTCGATGGCGGGGGCGCAACCCAGGCTTCTTGAGCCAATACAGAAAGTGAGAGTTGACATACCCCACGAGGCAATGGGGTCGGCTTCAGGCCTTGTGCAGTCAAGGAGAGGGAAAATAATAGAGATAATTGACGAGGGCGGAAGCGCGGTGATAATGGCGGATGTTCCGGTCTCGGGAATGTTCGGATTCACTACCGACCTGAGGAGCGCAACCCAGGGAAGGGGATTCTGGAGCCTTGTTGATTCCCGGTTCGAGATGCTTCCCAAGGGCTTGACCGAGTCAACGGTAATGGAGATTCGGAAGAGAAAGGGACTCAAGACCGAAGAAGAGAAGAAGGAATAATTGGCAATACTCGGGCGGGGCGCAGGAGCGCCCCCCTGAGTTCTTCGAAACGCAGTTACCTGCGCCTGAGGATAATTGCCTCTCCGGTCTTTGGTGTTCCAATCAATTCGGAAGAGACTTCATCGCTTCCCTTTCTGACATTTTCAACTAGAGAGATGGTCTCCTTCCAGTCGTCGCCCTTCCAACCCCGTTCAACATAGAGAACAACCGATTTCCCGTATTTTCCCGAAAGAAGCTCCTCTGAAACCCTCGATTCGAGTATTTCCGAGCTTTCCCCAGTTGCCGAGAAAAGCGACTGGGCAAGGAAACAGTCGGCAGATATTACAATGTCTGGCCTCTCCGAGCGCACAACCCTTGAGAAATTGAGATAGTTCCACCCCCTGTCAACCGCGCCCCCCTTCCAAAGAGGAGCCGAAACTTGGGAAAGAACGCCCTATTTCCCGGATGCAGGGGCCCGCCCTTTTCCCGCCTTTCCCCCATTTCCCCAAGGGAGCCTTATTTTGGCAAGCAGACCGTTTTTCCCCTCAATGAAAATGTCAATTATCAGGAGGAGGGCCAGGAACGAGAAGACCCATAGGACAGGGAGGCTCCAGAGCCCATAATCCCTGATAACGCTCCCGGCAAGGGTGTCGAGGACAGTTTTCGGGATTGCGCCAATTGCAGTGAAAACAATGAATTCGAAAAAGCCCCCTTTCGTGAACGAAGCAACGAAAACTGTCACCGTGTCGCCCGGAACCATTGGCGCCGCCCTCGTGAGAAGGTATGCCTTTCTCCGGGAGCGAGCTTTCTTGAAAAAATCCCTCACATACCCTATTTCCGCCTGGACAATCCCGGAATATCCAAAGAACTTGCTCGCCTTTCTTGCGAGGAAGAAAAGTATTGCGGTGCCAAGAAGGCTTCCGAAATAATTGAGGAAAACCGCGTTCCAAAAGCCGAACAGGTAGCCGGAGGCGACCGTTACAACGCTTCCAGGAAGGAAAAAGACAACTGCCTGGACAATGTAGAGGAGGACGATTATCGCCGGGCCCAAAAGACCGCTCTCATCAACAATGTTTATCATTTTCTCCCGGTCGAGGAAGAGCTCATAGAGAATGAAGAAGAGGCCGAAAAACAGGGCGCTTCCCAGCACTCCGAATATAATCTTTTTTTTGTCCACGCAAATTGCCAGAAATACTCTTTTTAAGACTCGTGTAGGGCTCTTGAAACCCCCAACAAAATCTTTTTAAATACACTTCATTGCCACTCCCCAACCAAAAAGGTGAACCAAAAGAAATGGCAAACAAAGCACACATGAACCTGATCTTTATCGGGCACGTTGACCATGGAAAGAGCACGACAGTCGGACGGGTACTCTTCGACACCGGGGCAATCTCGGAAGGAGACATGAAGAAGCTCCAGGACAAGGCGAAGGAGTTCGGAATGGAAGGAACTGAGCTCGCATATGTCATGGACAACCTGAAAGAGGAACGACAGAGGGGGATGACAATTGACTTGTCCCACAAAAAGTTCGAATCCCAGAAATACTACTACACTATAATCGACGCTCCGGGGCACAGGGACTTTGTAAAGAACATGATTACAGGGGTATCCCAGGCGGACGCGGCAGTCCTCGTTGTCTCATGCGTCGAAGGACCCCAGGCCCAGACAAAGGAGCACATTTTCCTTGCAAGGACCTTGGGAATCAAGCAGCTGATAATTGCAGTCAACAAGATGGACAGGGAAACCTATGCGCAGGCGGCGTTCGACAGGACAAAGACTGCGGTAACGGAATTCTTGAAGCAGATCGGCTACAAAGTCGACGAAATAAAGTTCATCCCAATATCGGGACTAAAGGGCGACAATGTTGTGAAAAAATCGGCTAACATGCCTTGGTACACCGGCCCTGCGCTCTTGGAAGCGTGCGACCAGTTCGCGCCTCCTGAAAAGCCCGTTGACAAGCCCTTGAGGCTCCCAATCCAGGAAGCATACACAATCACAGGAATCGGAACAGTTCCTGTCGGCCGTGTTGAAACTGGGAAAATGAAGCCGAACGACACAATTGTTTTCATGCCCTCCGGAATGAAGGCTGAAGTAAAGTCAATTGAAATGCACCATGAGCAGCTGACTGAAGCGCTCCCTGGAGACAATGTCGGATTCTCGGTAAAGGGAATCGGAAAGAACGATGTCCACAGGGGAGATGTTGCAGGAAGCCCGTCGAACCCGCCGACAGTTGTCGCGGAGTTCACAGCCCAGATAGTTGTCCTCAACCACCCGACGGTAATTGCGAAAGGATACACTCCGGTGTTCCACGCGCACACTGCTCAGGTTGCGTGCACTTTCACCGAGCTCCTGAAGAAAATCGACCCCAAGACCGGACAGGTTGCGCAGGAAAACCCCGACTTTATCAAGACGGGAGACGTCGCAGTCGTGAAATGCGTTCCCTTGAAGCCTCTCTGCCTTGAGAGGGCAAAGGACTTCCCGCCGCTCGGAAGGTTCGCAATCAGGGACATGGGTCAGACAGTTGCCGCAGGAATGGTAATTGACCTCGTCCCCAAGACGAACTAGTTGATTAGGAAAAAAGCGAGACGTGAAAAGATAATGCAAAAAGCCAGGATAAAGCTGTCAGGGGCGGATTCAAAGGTTCTTGACAGCCTTGGCTCCCAGATAAAGGACATTGCTCTCAAGACCGGAGTGAAGGTCTCAGGCCCTGTTCCGCTTCCGACAAAGAAGCTCAAAATCACGACCCTGAAATCCCCTGACGGGGAGGGGACGATGACCTGGGAGCGCTGGGAGATGCGCGTCCACAAACGGCTGGTCGATCTCGGTGTCGACGACCGGGCAATGAGGCAGATAATGCGCCTCAACGTTCCCGAGGGCGTCAATATCGAGATTGAACTTCGCGAAGCGAAGTAATACGAACTCGCCCGAGGTCCGGGCATCAGCCCGGACGAGAGGGCGTCAACATTGAAATCGAGCTCAGGGAAGCCAAGTGAGTCCGTAGAAAGCAGAAAGTCTACGGACGAACGCGGTCCGGCTTTAGCCGGGCCAAATAAGCGGGCAAGAGGGTTCCGGGCGAGTCTGCCCGGGCCAATTATTTTTTTTTATCCGGTTTATTTTTTCCGGAATTTTTCTTTTATTTTCCTTTGTACCCGAACCGCTCGTCATATTCTCCATGTGACGAAATCTCAAGGACGAACGCGATTATCTCAATTTTCTCCTCGCTTCCCACAAGGGTGTAGAGCATTCTCCAAAACCCGGCAAGCTCCACCCGAAAGAGGTTCGATATCCCGTATTTTTTCCTATATTCCTCCGGAATCAGGCTTTTTGCAATCGGGTTTCCGTAATGGGGGTCTTGCTTGATTAGCTCGACTTTTCTCCCAATTGAATTGAAAACCGACCTGTCCTTTTTCGAGGTTTTCGCCCTTTCTTTCAAGCGAAGATATGTTTTTTCAGCATCCTTTGAAAGGATAACTCTGGTTTTTCTCTTTTCGTTCATAATTCCAGACCGGACCGGATTTCCCGTCTCAGGCGCGGGTTAATATTGTGTATCCATGATATTCCGGTAATGCTAACCGCGATTTTCCCGCTCTCCTCCAAATAAATGAGAATTGCCTTGAGGGCGTTATGGTTGACCTGTTTTGGAAGAGCACGCCTGAGCGCAGAGAGTTTAATTGCGCTTCCCCGCGAATTTATCAGGGCTTCTTCAACCATTATTATTGTCTTTAATGTCGGATATTGCTTTATTGCCATTTGCGTAAATTATTGTTATCAATTAATAAACTTTTCTTATTCTCCAGTTAAACCTTCTGTCCCGGGCTCAAATCGTGTTCCGCCACGAAATCAACCACTTTCTGGAAGAGCTCTGGATCCTCTATTCCCTCGATTTTCTTTGAGAGCCATTCCAGAGTCTCGTCCTTTCTCGACCCCTCGACATCTAGCCTTTCCCGAAAACCCCTGGCAAAGGCTTCAGCAGACTCCTTGTCCCCCCGGTCAATTGCCTTGACAAAGTCTGAGAATTCTGAATCAAGGAGTTCCTCTTCCAATCCTGAAAACGGCAGGGGCAGAGGAGCCATCTAGATTTTCGCCTTCCCGAGGAGCCAGAGAATTATTGCCATCTCAGTCCAGAGCCGGTTCTCCGCCTCATTGAAAACAACTGACTGGGGTCAGTCAATAACATCCCCTGTCACTTCCATCCCCCTCTTCGCCGGAAGGCAGTGGAGGAAAATCGCGCCCTTCTTCGCAAGGGACATTTTTTTCAGGTCAACTTGATACGGGGCGAAAATTTTCACCCTCTCTTCCTGGGCTTCCTTTGGAATGTGATAACTCATCCAGCTGTCTGTTACCACAATATCGGCTTCCCTTAGCGCTTCCTTTGGGTCACTTGTCACGGAGATTTCGGAGCCCGTTTTCACCCCCTCATGGGACGCGATGTAGAGAACTTGTTTTTTCGGGGAATATTCCTCCCCTTCCGGACAGGCAACTGAGACAGATATCCCCACTTTTGCGCACCCCACAAGAAGGGAATGCGTCACGTTATTATTTCCGTCCCCAAGATAGCAGAGCTTTAGCCCCTTCAATTTTCCCCTCTTTTCCTTAATTGCGAGGAGGTCCGCCACAATCTGGCAAGGATGGGAATAATTTGTGAGCGCGTTGATTACCGGAACAGTCGAATTTTTCGAGAATTCCAAAATGTCCTCGTGCCTGTAGAGGCGGGCCAAAATTATGTCAACATAGCGAGACGCTGTCCGTGCGGTGTCCGAAATTGTCTCCCCTTTGCCCATCGGGGAATTCGCAATGTCATAGTAAATGGCATGCCCGCCCATTTTCTCCATTCCGACCTCGAAACTGACGCGCGTCCGAAGGGAGGGCTTTTCAAAGAACATTAGAAGGGTCTTTCCGGAGAGCTTGCGGGAATATTTCGCGGGAGACTTTTTTATTTTGCCCGCAAGGGAAATTAGCCTGGAAATCTCCTTTCCAGAGAGGTCGGACAAATCAACGAAATCCCTTTTCTTTGCCATTGGGGAATCCGGGCGAATCTTGTTTTTATCAGTTGTCCCGGGTGCGAGAGTTAAAAAGAGCCCCGGAGAGTAAAACTCAGAATGGAAGACTCTCCAATAAAGTTCCAGAATTTCCTGACTGACGCGGAATTGGAGGAAATCGCGAGAGCGGTGAAGGCGTCCCCCAAGGGAAAGCTCCTGATAAACTGCCTCTATCTTCTCTCGGGAAACGGCCATTACAGGGGCGCCTCCTCAGTTGCCCGGGCGGCGGAGATTGTGAATGCGGAGCTCCATGAACGGAAACTACTCTCAGAGTCCGAACAGATTATCCCGAAACTAATCTATTTCCCATCTCTCATTTCAGGCCCCGCCGCGCGCTTCTTCGAGTGGGGCGCAAGGGACCTCTACGAAACCCTCTCGAAAATGCTCTTTTTCCAGTACAGCTGGAACGACGCCTCAAGGGAGATGGCGGAGAGCTCGCGCCTGGACACGCTTTCCGTTTTCACAAGGAAACTCATGGAGGCGTCGAAATTGAAAAGCCCGCTTGAGGGCGTCATTCTCTCTTTTCATTTCGCCCCCGGAGACGTTTTTTCAAAATATCCGGAATATTCCAACAGGTTCGCAATAGTGCCCCTAGACGACCTAGTTTACCCGAGCTTTGTCAGGAAGGAGACCCAGAACTATTTCGCGGGGTCTGAGCGGTGTAAAGACGACATAATAAGGGCGCTCTCTTCCGACGGAATCCCCTCCGGAAACGCGTCAGTGAGGGTGAAAGTCACCGGCCAACCTGTGAATCCGGATTCAATAAGGGGCGCTCCTTGGATTGAAGGAACTGGAGACAAGAAAAAGGAGGATTCGCAAGACAAGCCGAAAAGGTATCTGATTGCAATGGGGGGCGCGGGAGCGCAGCTTCCCGAAATGAAAAAACTCCTCTCCTCCTTCTCCAAATATCCGGGGAAACGCCCCGAAATAGTCTTCTATGTCGGGCACCACCAGGATGCGGCAAGGGAGTTGGAGAAGCTTTCAGGGCCGGAAGGGACAATAATTTCCAAGAACTCAAACAGGCTCGAGGCAATTGACAATTTGTCCTCAGAGATACGGAAATGCGACGCGTTCATAACGAAACCGAGCGAACTCTCGTTCTATCCTGCGCCAATATACTCCCTTCCCCCAATAGGCTACCATGAATCGAGAAACCTTGCGACAATAATATCGGAAAAGAGGGGGCGGGTAATCCACTCGCTCTGGAAGGACGAGATGATTCCTCTTGACCCCTTGGAAGAAATACTCAACTATGAGGACGGCCTTGAGAAACTTTCAAAGGGAGCGCTCCTCAAGAACCCAAACGTTGCAGGGGCTTTCCGGATGGTCAGAGAGGCGTGCAAGATAGCCCCTGCCCAGACAAAGGAGAAATAATCACCCCTTTTTCCGGAGAATGAACTCCAAAGTTTTCCTGTTCAGGAAATCCCGGGCGTTCGCCAAGTGCGGATGCGCGAAAACACCAAATCCTATAGAGACTGTCAGGCTGTTTGCCGAGACCCTTTCAAGGACAAGTGAGACCTTTTCCCGCTTTATCCCCGCGAAATCCTTTGCCTCCTTTGAGAGTATTGCCGCGTTCAGGTGTTTTTCGAGCGCCTTCAAGTCGGTTTCCTTCGGAGTTTCTACCAGTATTGACGAGCCGAACTCGTCAGTGGGTCTCGAAAGGTTCGTCACCCTCTGCTTTGCAAGCTCGCTATTCGATATCATTATCACGTTTCCGTTCAGGTCCTCCAAGCGCGAGCTACGGAGGCCTATTTTCACGAGGCGGGCGACCTCTCCATTCGAGCTGAACTTGAGGTACTCTCCGTACGAGAAGGGCCTATCGAGCTGGAGGGCCAACCCCGCGAAAATGTTCGCAAGAGTCTCCTGGCTTGCGAGCCCGAGGACGACTCCTACAACGCTCGCAATTGCAAAGAGCCCGGTTACGTTTATCCCGACAAAGGAGAGCGCAATTGTCGTCCCGACAGACACAATCACAATTTTCGAGAGCTTGCGGACAAAGGGAAGGAGGGAGACATCCACTTTGATGTCCTTTACATAGCTCTTCTGCCGTCCCTCAAGATAATACCACCTGAGGATTGCCCCAACAACCTCCGCCGCGGAATAGGCCACAATGAAAATGGTTATTGAGATGGAATATTTCGCAATAATTTCCCGGAGGCCTGAGAGGTTCACCATGTGGCGGGAGAGCTCGTAGATTACGAGGGAAATCGAGATTGCGACAATCGGCCCGTCCAATTCCTCAAGAATAAAGTCGTCGAGCTTGGTCTTTGTCCTCCTCGCTATCTTTTTTATCGCCGTCTGGAGGAGAATGTGCGCGGTCTTTCCGACAAGAAAGCCCCCGACAAAAAGCCAGACAATTTCAAGGAGGATTATAACGAAAACCGGGATTTCCATTGGGATGGGCCCGCCCCTTTTTCTTTATAACTTCTTTCCCATTTCGCCGGATTTTCTCGAGACAATTGACCAGTCATTTTTCAAAAGGCCCGCTTCAGAAGCGAGTCCGTACTCCTTCATGACCGCATCCAGGAGAGACGCTCCTCCTTGCCCCGCCAATTCCCTGCAGTAGGAGAGGTCCTTTGAAATCCACTCGACTGAGAAAGTTAGGGCGGGCTCGCTCTCAAAGTAGGATTTCGCGGCAATCCCGGTTATTGTCCCGCCTGGCCGGTCTCTCAGGGCGTCCGCAACCTTTTCCAAATCAAGCCCTTCCTTCTTCGCAAGCTCCATTGCCTGGTTGAACCCGGACATGTGGACTGCCTGGAGGAAATTGAGTATCAGCTTGTAGCGCATTCCGGAACCGGCTTTTCCGAAATAACTTATTTTCCCGGAAATTGCCGAAAGATCGGGCCTTATCGAATCAAGGACATTTTCCTCCCCTCCGCAGAGAAGGGTCAATTTCCCGGTTTCAGCGCCCATTCGCCCTCCTGTAAGGGGCATGTCAAGGAAATCGACCTCCTTTCTTTTACACAGTTCCGAGAGTTCGTCAGTCCAGCCGGCGGAGAGGGTCGAGGATGCGACCAGGATTTTCCCATAATTCGCTCCCGAGAGAATGCCCTTCTCCCCAAGCCAGACGCTCCTCGACGAGGAGTCGTCCGCAGTTATCTCAAAGACAATTTCCGAATTCTCACAGACTTTTCCAGGGGTCTCGCACAAAACGGCGCCGGAAGTTCCGCGGAACTTTTCAAGTCTCTCCGCAGTCCTGTTCCAAAGGAAAACCGGATGCCCGTTTTTCAGGAAATTTCCGGCAATTCCCGCCCCCATTATTCCGAGGCCAATTATCCTTATTTTCCTCTTCATTTCCTCAACGGCTTCTTCTCAAGCCTCTCCATTACTGCCTTCACAATGAACGGCCAGGCAATTGTCGCGTCCGAATAGACCTCGACTTGACGGCCCCCTTCCGTCTGGGGGACGAACTTGCCCCAGGAAACACCTTCCGAATACGTGCATCCGGAGAGACCCCCCCAGTGGACGGGTTCAGGGCACACCCTTACCGCATAGTGGAAGCGCTTGAATGCCCCCCCTTTCCCTATCCGCGAGTTGATTATGTCAAGATAGGGGCCTACCTGCTGAGCCCAGTTCCGCGGGACGCCGCCGCCTATTGTGAAAATCCCCAGTCTTTTGGAAGATTTCACCCGAGCGGTATAATCCTCAAGGTCGAGGAACGGATTGTATATTGCGGGAGTCTTGCCCTGCATTTTCATTCTCCTCCGGTAAATTCCGAAATCAAGGCCGAACTCGGAATCGCTGAAAGCCGGGATATAGACCGGGACATTTTTCAGGTATGCGCTCTTAAGGACCCCTCTCGCCCTTTTCGGGGTGTTCTCTGCAAGGTATTTCCCAAAGAGCGAATTTATCTCCCTGCTGCAAGTCTCGCTCCCCAAGGGAAGGCTCCTATAGATTGCGCGTATGACTTCCTCCGCGCTATCGAGGTTGCTCTCAAGTTCAAGCGTGTCATATACCCTGTCATATCCCCTCTCATAGAGCTCGACATCGTTCATTTTGTGGGGCTCGTACTTGAAATGCGTCATCCCTGCGGCCTCGATGAATCCATGGGCCATTAGGGCACCGGTCGAGATTACCGCATCAACCATTCCCTCCTCAATCATTTCGCAGACAACAAGGCCCATTTTCGCGACAGTCATTGCGCCGGAGAGGGTCAGGACCTTGAAGCAGGACCGGTCCCTAGTCATTTCCTCAAGGACATCTGCCGCCTCCCCGAGGCTCCTTCCCCCGAACGCGGTGTCGGACATCCCCCGAACAAGGGAATCGACGCTAGAGCACTCTGATAGGTCGAGGGATTTCAAGGGCTTGAAGCCGTCGGAAAACCCCGTTCCGTAGTTCTTGAGCTTCCTCTGCGCTTCTTTTTTCTCGGACATTTTGAAAATCCTGATAAGACCTGCCCTTCTCTTTAAATTATTTCTCCGAAAATAAAATTTGCGGGGGGATTTTTCCTTCCCCCGCGAAAAAACTATCCCAAAATGTCGGATTCGAACTCGTCCTCTACGAAAAAGGACCCGTCCCCATCAAGACCTGCAAGCTCGCTTTCAAGGAGAGAGAACTCTTCTTGGGAGACCCCGTCGGAAGCATCTTCAAAGGCTGAAGGGCTTTCTGCCTCGGTCTCCGCTCCGGTCCCCGCTTCGGTCCCCAAAGGACCGGCCGTCCTTCCAACACATCCGGCAAAGAGGACGAGAGCCGCCAGAATTACGGCGAAAACTGCTATGGAGTTTCTTCCCATTCTCAGACAGTCTCCGCTAGGTCAGCAGTTTCAGCAACTCTTGCCCTGTATTCCCGCGCGACCTCCAGGTAATCTGTATAGGTTTCCCTCAGGAATTTCATTCCCGATGCGAGTTCGTTCCTAGAGTCCCTCATCAGGCGGTTGCCCTCAGGCAAGTCGTTATTCCCGAACGCAATCTTGGCCGAGCTGAAGAGGGACTTGGCAGATTCAAGACTCTCCCCTACCCGGGCGAGCTTCTCTGAGACCGCCGAAGTGTCCGCTCCGAGACTTGCCAGTTCAGCTGTCTTGCTCCCCAATTTCTCCGAAACAAAAGCCGTTTTCCTGTAGAGAACAATTCCCTTCTCAACGCGGGCAAGATAGTATATCCTATGTGCGAGCTTTCTTACATCAGTCCACGCCCCCTTCATTTCCCTTGAAGCTTCCGCAAGAGAAGTCCTGTTCGTTGCTGACGCCATTTTGTCCTTCAAGCCCAAGACACTTTCTTCGGCAGAGTCCAGTTCAGATAGCCACTTTCCCTGAAGCGCCTCAAGAGCCGCACCATCAGTTGAGTTGAATGAAGTGACGAGGATTGCCTCGTTCCTTACAAAGTCAATGAGCCTCAGGAGCTGATCCGCCGACTTGAGCAAGTACGTCTTGGATTTTTCGAGAACCGCTTCCTGGGTGACGTCCCTCTCGGAGGCAGGCTTTCTCAATCCGCCCAAATATCCTGTCCGCGCAGCCAGAAAATCGTTTCTAGCATCCCTGTATTCGGAAACCGACTCCCTGTAACTCTCCGCAACCTGCTTCATTTCGCCTCTCGCTTTCTCCCTTGCCTCCTTCATGGACCCGGCATACGGGCCCGCTGCGAAAGCTCCGGAGAAGAGCATAAGCATTGCTATTGCGATTCCAAGAACCGCAAGCGCACCGCCCTTTGCATTTCCATTTTCCATGAAAGAATTGCCTCCAAATTTCCTTAAATAAACACTTTTGAAAGCTTTACAAAGCTTCAGCTAAAGCTTTATATCCCTGTTTTACAGGCATATTGGATAATGGGGAAAAACGCAGGCCTGTTCGCAGTCTTGTCGCTTATTTTCCTAATAACATATTCTTCCCCAGCATTCTCTGCAGAAATTTCCGGGGGCGCGCATTACTGGGACACCCTGGCTCCCGCAAACCCCATAGTTTTCTCAATAAACACGACTCCCATTCAGACAATAGTCTCCCTTGAAGGGGTGTATTCTTTCAATGTCGGCCCGGGAACTTATGCAGTTTCCGCGAAAAAAATGGAGAACGGGCAGGTCGCTTTCGAGGATTCGTCAGAGATAACCGTTCTTTCGGAGCGGGGAGAATACAGGATAGATTTTATCCTGTTTCCTTCGGACGACTATTCCGAGGAAATCGACTTTTCCAAGGAAAGCGAGGGCTTTATTGACCTGCCAAAAGAGGACGCTCCTCAGAACCCGTCCCTTGCGCTAATCCCAGCACTGCTCGCCGGATCTTTTATTTTGGCTTTTCTCGCCTTTCGGAAAAAGGGGAACCCAAAGGGGAACCCAAAGGGGAACCCCAAGGGGAACCCAAAGGGGAACCCCAAGGGGAACCCAAAGGGGAACCCCAAGGGGAACCCCAAGGGGAACCCAAATG
>Ga0116204_1000076_pt1 | contig 44573 bp, 41 predicted proteins | sample LakKivwa52mmetaG_FD_94481 | JGI IMG/M metagenome (GOLD analysis project Ga0116204, IMG submission 94481) | Anoxic lake water microbial communities from Lake Kivu, Rwanda to study Microbial Dark Matter (Phase II) - Lake Kivu water 52m metaG | ecosystem: Environmental > Aquatic > Freshwater > Lake... | reverse complement strand
GGTACTTCCATTTTTGATTTCTGCAATTTTCGCAAAAACGGGATAAAAAACAAGAAAAGGTGGTATAATAAAAAAGAGGTGATAGCATGGGCAAGAACAATATCGTGGTCGTGCAGAACTTGAAGACGATCGTGGTAATGAAATCGTGCGGAAAGACTGATCCGGAAATTGCGAAGCAAATCGGACTTACGACGATTGAATTTCTGAATGAAATCGAGGAAGACAGTTATCTGAAGGAATGCTACGACAAAGCGGCGGAAAAGGTCGCAACGGATGTTGAGATGGCATTTTTGGAAGTGGTATTCAAGAAACTGGAGCAAGGGGATACAACGGATGCAAAATTCGTGTTGGAACGCACGAACAAGAGATATCAAAAACGCGACGTGTTGGATCTGAACGTCAAGACGATTGACGATGTGATCAGAGAGAATGACGGCGAGAAATAACAACCCACTCAGCGCACCGAATTATAAGGAAACGCTATTCAGCCCAAGATGGTTCATAGAAAACCTACTATACATTGTTGACAAGAACTCACGATTAGTGAAATTCAAATTAAACAATGAGCAGTCGGTAATGTTGGAACACGTGGAATTCTGCATGGCGAACGATTTGCCGATACGGATTATACTGTTGAAAGCGCGGCAAATTGGAGCAACTACCTTTTTCGCGGCGCTGGGTTTTTGGTATGCTGCGATGCATAAAAACACGTCGTATGGAATCGTGGCGCACAGATTCGACTCGTCTGAAAGTATCTTTCAGAAATGTAAGGTATTTTACAACAACATGCCAACGGAATTGCAACCGTCAACAACGCAGTTTTCGGGTGATGGGATTACATTCGATAAGAAGAATGGGAAAGGGATCAATAGCAAGATTAAGTTTGCGACGGTCAATGACGGGGTATACCGCGGACAAACGTTTACGTATCTACACGAGTCGGAATATGCGTTTTGGGAGGGCGACATTGAAGCCATCAACAACTCGCTGAACCCGACCATTGCGGATACGTCGGGAACGATCAAGGTCGTTGAAAGTACCGCCAAGGGATACAATACATTTAAGGACAAATGGGATCGGGCCGTGCGCGGGGAATCGGACGAAACGCCGTTCTTCTTCGGATGGCAAGGCCATGCGGAGTATACGAAACCGGCGCCGAAAGGTTTCGAACTGACGGACGAAGAAGAAGTCTTAAAGGAAAAGTTCAACTTGACGGACGACCAGTTATACTGGCGCAGAACCAAGATTGATACGGACTACCAAGGCAACAAGATGTATTTCGCACAAGAGTATCCGATGACGCCGGAAGAAGCGTTCGTAGCGTCGGGCGGCGGGGTATTCGATCCGGATACGATTATCAAAGGATACGCAAGCGCGAAACAACCGATCGCCAAGGAAAGACTCAAGACTGTCGATGTGTTTGAACGATTGATGGTATGGGAACAACCGGAATATCGGACTGAAAAGAACTACGCCAAGAAATCGGTCTGGTCCGACGAAGAACAAAAATACATCTATGTGGATACGGATCTGTTACTTGAAGAAGTGACCTATCAATCGCCGTATACGTTGGGGATTGATACGGCCGGTATGGGCGCGGACAAGAACCAAGTCGTCGTGGTCAACAACGTGACCAAGAAAGTCGCGGCGCGATTCGAAAAGAAAAACGTTTCTGAAGAAATGCTTGCAGCAATAGCGGTTGAGATAGCAAAGAAATACAACAATGCGTTAATTGCGCCAGAAACGAACTATTCGCACGAGATTTGTAACTACATCATTAAACTGGGATACAAGAATATCTTCATCACGGAATCGGTTGCAAGACAAGACGTGAAAGTCGTCGGTGGAATTGAATACGGTTGGAAAACGACAACGGCGTCAAAACCGCCGATGATATCGTATCTACGTTCGGTCATGAATGCGCATCCGGAAAACTTTCCAGACAAGGAATTCTGGTTCGAAGCGGAGTATTATCTGTTGCTTGACGTCCAAAAATCAATCATGGGCGCGTCTTCCGGCCATCACGACGACGTGATCATCGCAACGGCTATCGCTTTGTATGTTTCGAACAGTTTGCAAGCCAAACAAAATCGTGCCATCGTGAAAAAGTCTGAGCAAACGTCTGGTTCGATTTTCGCAGTTCCGCCAAAGCCAAAAAAGACATTGATTCGAAAGGGGTTGTACAACAACAATGCTTAAACGATGGTTACGCAAGGTATTCGCAGAACAATTTCGAGAATACGATGAAAGGATCAAAGGACTCCATGCACGCGTCGACGGACTGACCACCAAAGTCAATACTTTGGAAAAAGATTTGGAAGAAGCAAAAAATAACGTAAAGGTTGCCAAGAAAGCCGCTGAAACAGCGTCGCTTCGAAAATGGCTTCGTGGCGAACCGGTGGATAGTGAGGTAAAGGTCAATGGCTGAAGAACAATCGAACGAATTATTTCTGGAAATCAAGGAACAGTTCGATAATGACCGGTCGTTCAAACAGAACATTGAACTTCTGAAAGGGATCGAACGAAGCGTGAAGTTCGAAAATGGTAAGCAATGGAGCATGGACGAGGACATTGCGGACTATCCGAAAATCACCTTGAACATCATCAAGCAAATCGGGAAGGTTCGCAAGTCGAGCGTCATGCAAAACGAATATAGTTACCTCGTGAACTCAACGAACTTCAAGTCCGTTCGTAAGATTCAAGACTTTTTGAAGTATCTTGCCGATATCAACGATATTCGGTCCAAGGACTTGAAAGCCTTGAACGACGATTACTTGAAGGGAACGGCTATCGGGTACTTTTACTGGGATGCGCAAAAACACGGATTCATGCGTCGTTCCGGTGGACAAATGCGTTATGAAATGGTCGACATCCGCAAGTTTGCCGTTGCGAATCCTTATTTGCAGAACATTCAAGATCAAGAATGGGTCATTTTTGTCACGCAAGAAAAGGTCGGCGCACTCAAGGCGAGATATGGCAAGGAAAAAAACATCGTTCCGAGCGCAAACAACTATACCGGCGGAACCGAAAAAGTACCGGTCGCACGAAACGTCGACGAAGAACTTGTCGATGTGTATACCAAGTTTTATCGTGACGAACAAGGTGAGGTATTCTTTGTTGTCGTGACCGAAACGTGCATATTGAAGAACCCGACGCCGATCAATCCGTTCTATGAAAAGCCGGAAAAGAAAGACCCGACCGAACAAGAAAGTTCAACAAGCATTTTCGACGAAAAAGCAAGGAAAGACTCAGAGCCAAAAGACCGTTCCAAGCATATTTGGAACTTGTATCCGTTTTGCCGCCTTGCTTTGAACGAACTCGACAACTGCTTCTATGGTATGCCGGTCACGATCGAATATATCGAAGCGCAGAAATCGATCAACAACCATTTTTCTGTCTATGACAAGGCGTTGCAAGACAACGTTTTGGGTGGATGGATGTATCGAATAGGTGCGGTTGATCCGAATGAATTGACTGCCGAAAATGGAAACATGATTGGGATCAATTCGATGCCGAATGAACAACTTTCGGCTATTCTCGCACGGCTGCCGGTCGCGAACCCGCCGCAAGGTTCACACGAGTATTCGCAAGCGCTGTTGGGCATTTCACGCCAAATCGCCGGTGCATCCAATGTTCAACTCGGACAAGCGGACTATTCCGGACAAAGCGGAAAACAAACGCAAATGCTTCTCGAACGTGCGAAGGAAAACGCGTCTGACAACGCAATGATGTTCAACCAGTTCAAGAAAGACCAAGCGGAAATCATTTTCTTGTTCGCCAAGTTCTTCTATGACAATGAATCATTCACCATGACCGAACACGGATTCGAAGAAGACAATGTTCGTTCCTATATGGGTGACGACAAGTTCGACGGAACGGACTATTTGGAAGATGAAGTCATGATCACGATCAAGGTCGGTTCAGCGCTGTCGTTCTCGGAATACAACAACATGGAAATGATGGGCATGATGGTCCAGTCCGGACAACTTCCTCCAGAGGCTTACATCACGCTTTTGCCAGATGGATACATTTCAAACAAACAAGAACTGTTGAAGATTGCCAAGAACAACTCGCTTGTTCAAATCAAGAAACTCGAAGAAGAAAAGAAACAAATGGTCGAAATCATGAAACAAATGGCCGAGGCTTACAAACAAACGCAAGAGGACCGAAAGAATATCGACGTCGTAATTCGCGAAAACGAAAATCTGAAGTCGATGATAGCCGAAGTGTCAGCAAAGGCTATCCAGCGTCTTCAAGAAGCCACGAAGAAAGACACCGAACAGACTGCCGATATGCAAAACATTCTCAATATCATCAATTCGAAAAAAACTGCATAGAAGCGCTTGATTTTGCTTGAAACGTGGTATAATAAATACAGAAAAAGTCGTGCTGCTACCATCGTTAAGGTAGTGTCGCTAACCGGAGCGTTAGAAGGGAGAACAAATGTCAGACGTAAACAAAGACGATGAACTTGATCTTTTCGGTGACTTGTTGGATGAAGTCGACGAAACGTTGACCGAAGAAGAAAAAGAACAACGTCGAAAGAACAAAGACGCGGAAGAAGCGCGAAAGCGCCGCGAGGCGGAAGCGAAAGCAAAGGAAGAAGCAGACAAAAAGGCGAAAGCCGACGAGGAAGCCAAAGCCAAAGCGGAAGCGGAAGTCAAAGCCAAGGAATTCGAGGAAGCCAAACAGAAAGCGGAAGCCGAAGCGAAAGCAAAGGCCGAAGCCGAAGAAAAGGCCAAGAAGGAAGCCGAGGACAAGGCAAGGGCGGAAAAGGACGGAAAAAACCCGCAAAAGCAACTGCAGACGCAACTGGTCGATTTCGTTGCAACCCATCCGGACGTCGACTTGAAACAACTGGACGCTGATCCATTGTTCAAGGAATACATTGACGGAAAACTTTTGGGCAAGAAGAATTTCACCGAACTGTACGAATCGTATCTTGAATTTAGAGCGAAGACCGGCAATTCGAGCAAAGACGATATCGCGGGCAATTATGCCAAAAAGGCTGAAAGTTCGAGTGGATCGTCGGCGTCACGTGGTGCCGGAACGCCATCTGATTTTTACTCGGAAGAAGAAATGATCAAAATGGCGCAAAAACTTCCGTTCATGAATCCAAAAGATGCCGCGAAAGTATCGGACAAACTCGAACGCTCAATCGCTTATCACGAAAAAACCAAAAAATAAGATCGGAGAGTAAATCATGGCAAACACTGAATTTGTAAAACTCCCGCAGTTGTCCGCGAAGATCTACAAGGAATGGCTCCCGAAGACCGTTCTTGTTCAATCGTGCGACAATAGTTTCGAAGGCGAATTCAACCTCGAAACGCGCGAAGTGGACATCCCCGTCTACCACGACATTTCCATTCATCTGACCTCGCTGAAAGAACGCGAACTGAAACCCGCCGCCATCGAATTCGTCAAAGCGTCCACGAAACGCGTGTCGATCGACAAGGGCCGGTATTCCCACTGGGGTCAGACCAACATCGGCAAACTGATCGACCGCCTTTCCGCCGAAGATTCCGAAGTCCGCAAGATGCTCGTCAACAAATGGGCCACCGAAGCGGAAAAGGAACTTGCCGAATGGTGCGCGTTCGATCTGGCAGCCGCCCAGACCATCGACATCCCGACCATTCTCTCGTGGTCGACCACCGGCTATCTCACGAAGGACAACGTTCTTCAAGTTCTGGACATTCTGAAGGCCCACGCCGTCGACAAAAACATGGAACCGGCCGACTTCAAACTGTTCTGCTCCGAACGGTTCGAAAACGTCCTTCGCGACACGAAACTTCCGTTCGCATCGCTCGACGCGAACGAAACGTTCCGTTCCGGCGCGGTTGGAATCGTCGATGGCGTCGACGTCCGCAAGATTCAAGTTGCGTCGATCACCACCCGCAACTCCACTTCGAAGCAAGTCGAAGCGGAATACGCGATTTGGAAAACCCGCGACGGCGTGCAATACGTTGTTCCTTACAAGAACACCGTTTCGTACGACATTCAACCCACCGAGATTCTTCTCGGCGGCAAGGGATACCAAACCGTCGAATACTACGACTTCTTCAATCTCTACCCGACGCGGCTGTATCGCGTTCCGCTGTACTACAAAGCGAACCCGACTCTGCCGACGCGCTCGTAAGAGAAATTGAGAAAAGGACGGTAAAAAATCATGGCAACCAAGAACATTCCGCTCACCATCCATCGGCCCGCTGTTCGCGGCGTTTCCGCCGAAATCACGTTCGCCAAGGCTGCGGCCGCGAACGACTACTTCCGCATTCCGCGTCGTTACCCGTTCGTCGACATCGCGAACTACTCCGCGCTGAAGTCCGCTGGATTCTTCCGTCATTCCACGACCGACGTTTCCTCGGACCTCGGCGGATCCAAGACGACCAACACGGAAGGCAAACTCGGCTACCAACTCCCCCCGACCGAAAAACTGATTCTGCTCGTTCGCAGAACCGGCGTCGCGTCGACCGGAACGGTCAAGCACAAGTTCGTCATCAAAGGATCGACGAAGTACGGCATCCCCGACCAAGTTGTCGAATGGGCCGCCACCGGCGGCTTCACCTCCGGCACGAAACTCTACGAGATTGACTTGTATGACCTCGGTCTGTTCCTCGGCGGCGTTTCGACCGAAGACGGATTGATCATCCAAGTCACCAACGACGAAGCCACGCCGGCGCTCGAATTCGCGCTCATCGCGCGTACCGCCTAATCGGCAAAAAACCTCAAAAAAAACCGTGCCGAATGGTGCGGTTTTTTCTTTTTTATGTTATAATAAGCGCATGGATGGTGATCGTTTTGGACAAGCATAAACTGTATGAGGTTGAGATAAAGTCTTTGGCTATTATTCGTGAAGGTCAGAAAAGCCTCATCACCTATTTTAAGGGCGGAAACCACGCGCAAATCATAAGCGACTGCAAACAACTATACCCGCAATATATGAATCCGGAAGACAAACCAAATGTCAACATTACACCAATATCGTATCGCGCGTACAAAGAACGCGTAAATACGAATCTGATCAAACAGAAAGGCGTTCTTGTCGACGTGAAAGGAAGGCCGTCATGAAACTTTGGGATATCAAAGCGCAATCGCTTCGATTGATGTTTGCTGATTCGGACATTCAATTCAGTGAAGCAGAATTCACAAACGGATCCATCCGATTGAATGCAAACACTGCAGAAAAACTTGTTCGAATGGACGACAGTATACGTCGCGCTATCGACTTGTATTATAGTTATGTAGGCGAATGGCAGCGCTTCACAGAAAAAGAACTTCATGTTATAGACAACGTTCGGCAAAACTATATTTACGGTTTTCCGAGTGACTTTGGGTATCCAACCCGCGTCGACATTCTGATTTATCTTGTCAAAAATTCCGGAAACCAACTGGCGCAAACCATGAACGCGGTCAATTTTTCGTTCGATCCAATTACTATGAAACTTGAGTTTTTGGATCGCGACGTCTTGTTACATTACACGCAGTATACCGATGTATCGGTTAAATTCCGTGTGTTCTATCGAATGAAAAAATTGAATCTTCCTTATCCGGTGAATGAACTGACGTTCGACCTCAATACGCTTTTTCTTCCGGAAGAGGTCCAGCGCAAGATTCCGTTTTACGTAAAAGGCGAATTGTATGAAGAGGACGAGGCCTCGTTGGCACAAAGTGCAAAAAGAGAATACATCGCCTTTTGCGCGGGTCTTCGCAACCCGTCCATCATCACTCAAACTAAAGTCAAGCGTTCACCGATTTTTGGTAAATAGGCGGTGATTTTATGAGCGCAGTCAAAGACAGAAAGGTGTTCTCGATCAAAAACTTTCGAGGACTCGATAAAGAGAATAAGGCCGTCAAAGTGTCCATTCCACGGGCGTCGGACGGCTTGAACTTCATGCTGGACAGCGATACTTTGAAAACGCGTCCGGCTTTTCGTTTCAAAGAAGAATTGCCTTTCGTTTTGGGCGAAAATGAAATTGTTATTGCTTGGCACGACTTCAAAAACGTTCGTCTATATGTGACGAATTATCATATCTACGTCAAAGATGGCGCAAGTGTTTTCAACGAGGACGATAACCCGTATTCCGGCGGAATGCCGTTGTGGATCAAAAACACATTTCTTCCATTCGACTTCAGCGGCCGAACGCCTATTTTTCGCGAGGAAAAAGACTGCTTGTTTTTGTTTGGGCTTGGATACATTTTCGTCTTTGCTTTGATTTTTGACGGAATCTTTGTTTCTCGATATGTACTTTATGACATTAAAACAAAGCCGGAAAACCCGTTTTCTTCAACGGATGGAAGATTTTTGAGTTTTGAAGAATTACCGAAACCATACGAACCGACGATCTACCTTGGCGACCGCGGATTCGAAGATGTAAACCTTTTGTCGCGCGTCACAAAATATCGATTGTTTGCCGGAACTGGAAATGCGATAGACGGAAAAAAGATTTACATTCTTCCGACTCATTACGTTAAAGAAAAGCACGGCTCTTTTACTCCTACCATCGAGTTCTATAAAAACAGATACAAAGGTCTTGATAAGTTTCCGGTTTTCATGGGTGTACTTGGTGAGAACTTTACTGATGTAAGCGACTTTGGTGCGACGCCGATAGGATTCGAACCAATCACGTTGGAAGGAACATTTTATCCAAAACGCGACTTTGAGTATTTTGGTGCTTCTACCGATGTGACGCCGACACGTATTGTCGAGGATTACGGAATTGATCGTACTGTGTTTTTCAACATGCGACTTTCGACCGACCAAACGGTTTTTGATTATCTTATCAACTATATTACAACGCAAACCGTTTCGAATAATACGGTATTGTATTTCACCGTCAAAACAAAGTGCCGATCAATCTTCCGTAACATATCAAATAACTATGTGAATGAAATTGTCGTTGTCGACAAGAATATAAATGTTTATGTTCAAATCAAGAAGTATGATGAACTTACTTTCGCGTTTGTCGATCAAGAACTGAAGTCATCAGTTGTTTTGAATGAAGAAGATACCGGCGTTCCTTATCCAAACTATCCAACAATTACAATTACGCCAGATCAAACAATAGACCTTGGAACAATCCTTCGTCAGAACTACACGTCAAATGACTTCAAAAATCTTGCTCTTTCGTATCTCATTGATAACAAAGACGATTTCGATGACGCCGAATTGGTGTACATAAAAGGCCGTATGTATTATATCGACACGAAGTCGGTCGATCGAAACGCCGAGATTGGGATTTCTTCTTCTTGGCATATTGGAGATATTGACAACGATCTTGTATGGGATGACTTTTCAACGGTTACGCCGTATCCTTCATTTTCGAATCCATCTGCATTGCCGGTAATCGAATATGGTCAACTGATATCGCAAACTGGTTGGACGTTCAACTATACCAAAGGAAGCGCGCTTTACAATCAAATAAGAAATGCTATTGTTGATTTGGTCGGGTCGAGCGGCGATTTAGTTTTGTCGTCCGGAAACGCGTTCGCTAAAATTAAAGTTCAGACGTCGTTTGATCTTCCGGAAGGAACTGGATATCGTGGTCAATGCCTCGTGGTTCCGTTCGCATACCTAAAGAGCGGAACATACGATTTTCAAGTAAGGCAAAGTTTTTCATTTACTGGAAAAGTATCAAAATCGACGCAAACGATCGTCGAAAATCTTTATCGCTTTGAACTGAGCGATGACTCTGCGTTCTTCAAGTTTACGTTAAATGATTACTTCTACGATTACAACAATGAACCGAGTATTGATATATCGGTTTCTTTCCAAAACAATCCAAACTATGACTACATAGCAAATTGTAAATTCGGAACTGTTTTCGGAAGTGAAAACAGATTGTTTCTGGCTGGCAATCCGGAATTCCCGAACATTGATCGGTTCAATGTTTCGAATGATTTACTTGGCAACAACGTGAAGTCGCAAAGTTATGAATTATCATATTTTCCGTCGAAGAACTATCGTGTTCTTGGTGGTCGCGGCGCTATCAATGGATATATCGTTGCAACGGATAATCAACTTTACGTAACGAAAGAAACGTATCCAAACGACAACGTTCTGTTTGTTCGCATTCGAAACGTCAACGAGAATGGTTCTGTTTGGTATAACGAATTCAAAACAAGCGTTGGCGAATCGCCAATCAACCCACGTTGCTTGGCAAGGTTTTATAATGATGTTGTCATTCTTTCAAGGAATGGCCTTTTCGCTATTGAACTTTCAAGCAATGTTTTGACTGACGAACGACTTCTGAAATTGCGCAGTGGTTTCATCAATAAAGACCTTGTTCGCGAACTTTCGTTGGTCGGTAAAGAAGTTCCGTTTATCGTGGAAAATAATTACAACATGTATATTATCGTTGGAAACAAGGCTTTTGTATGTGACAGCAGATATATTTCTCACAATCCAAATAGTGTCATTGAAAATTACAGTTACGAAATCGTTAAATGGGCATTGCCGTTGCCTTTGCGATTTGGAAAAGTTTCGGATGGCGATCCGATGTTTGTTGTAGAAGGAAACGAAATGATTTACCACTTTGAATTCAACGACAAAGACATGTTGGCAACATTCCACGAGGCCGCATTGTTTGTTCAATACTTTTCGTATCTTTACGGTGATGAGGAAGTTCCAGAAACGGTCAGTTTATCACAAATATATTTCCAGTTACCGTCGTCGTTTGATGGCTTGCTTGCAAATCCAGAAAAGTTGTCTTTTATAGTTCCGGATCAAACCGGAACGACAGCGTTATATATAGCGTTGACGTTCCTTATTCCGAATGATGGGGGGATCGGTTTCATTCTCTCAACTGTCAAAAAAGAAGATGTTCCGCATCTTGTGAAGAATCAAAACGAAAGTGTTCCTAACTTTTACACACGCGTTTATGCTAACGTCGTTGATTCCATTGAATTTGCTGCACTGTTTGCTCTTCAAGATTGCACGATCTTTACAGAACAAATCATTGATGTAACTTGGCTCAGCGCAATTACTGATATGGGAAATGACCTAATGGAAAAAACGATGTTTCGTGTAAACTTCTATGCAACGAGAATGAACGCTGTTAACAATCTGTATTTCGGGTATAAAACAATGCGTCGGCTTCGCGGATTGAATGAAAATGAAGCAATCGCTGTAAACAAGCAAATCGACTTGGCAAACACTTTTGACTTTGGCGACATTGACTTGAATACATTTACGATCAATACGTTCAATGAATTCGCGGTATCGGTTCCGGCGAAGGAAAACAACTTCCTTTATATTCAGTTTCTCGTCGCGGCGCAAGGTCAAGTCGAATTAAATGCTATCGAAATTATTTACAAATTAAACCGGTTGCTGAAGACAATCGGATAAAAAAGTGGTATAATATGTGAAGAAAGTGGTGAAAACATGCCTACCGTAGATCAAATGATCGATGCCTTGGCGTTAACGTTTGCCGAAGAACTTGCTGTTAAAAACAATGCGCCGAACATGATGCCGTTGAATCCGACAGCACAAGGTTGGACCGGACAAATGATTCGTGAAATGCTTTCGAAAGCGATTGTTGGCGAAAGTGACAGTCTGCTTTCTATTTTGAAAGGGCGTCTTGAAGACATCAAAAATATCTTCGACGCAGTTTTGAATGAAAATGGTGTATACGCCGGAACGTTCGCTTCCGGAGCGGAAGAACCGCAAAATGGCGAAGACTTTTGGTTCAAAATAGTTGATTGATGGAGGAAATATGGAAAAGAAAGTAGAGCAAATGACCAAAGCGGAATTGATCGAATATGCAAAAAGGTTGGAGTCGGATCACGCACGCGACGTTCACCTTTCTGAAACGGTCAATTCCAAAGACGCTGAGATATTGCGTCTGAAACAATCGATCAAAGATGAAATTGAAGTCAAGGTAAAGGCCGTCAAGGAAGAAGCGCAAACGATCAAAGATGAAATTGAAGTCAAGGTAAAGGCCGTCAAGGAAGAAGCGCAAAAGAAGATCGACAAACTCATTTTGGAAAAAGAGGCAAACGATGCCGAAATTCTGAAAGAGTACAAACGACTTCGTGAAGAATCAGAAGCGCAACAAAAGACGATTGCCGATTCGTTCGAACAACGGCTGAAAGAAAAGCAAGCCGAAGTCGATGCTTACAAAGCGGCGCTTGCTCGTCGTTCGGACGAACTTGAACAAGGTCTTTATCAATTCGATGCATTCATCAAAGGCGTTCAAGGCGCCGCCGAAATGGCCGTTGAACTTCGCGGCTTGTTGAACGAAAAAATCACACGGAAGTGAGGAATAAGAAATGGCAAACTATAATGTTGAAATAAGAAAGCGCACCACGACCACATACGGTGACGTTTACTACCCGAAGACGTTGCCGGAAAACATCGTTGGACTTCTTTCTGGCGGGAAGATCGATGCATCATGGATGCCGGCTGCGGTTTTCGATGGCATCCGTTTCGTTGGCGCGATCGTTCCGACGACACATGATACGACATCGGAACTGAAGGCTTTTATGGAAACGTATATCGGTACGCATGGCGGAACGTATCGCGGTCTGTTCTTCATTTGTTCGACCGATACGACCGTTACCGTCGATACCGGAACGTATCGCGATACGCACAGCGGATCTCCGGCAACGTCCGGAACGTTCACCATGCAAGCCGGCGACTGGCTGATCAACGTTGGAACCGGAAGCACTCCGGAATTTGTTTTGGTTGACAACGAACATTCGCTCGTTACCACATCAACAAACGGCATGATGAGTGCGGCCGACAAGACGAAACTTAATGGTATCGCCGCAAACGCGAACAACTATGCCCACCCGACGCAAACGGCAATTTCAATCGACGCAGACGGTGTTGAGGTCATCGACGTTCTTTCCATCAACACTCTTGGTCACGTAACTAACGCGACGAAGCGAACGCTTCCGAATGCGACTACGGGTGCGGCCGGCGTCATGAGTGCGGCGGACAAGACGAAACTTGATGGAATCGCAGCGAATGCGAACAACTACAGCCATCCGGCTGACGGCGGTTCCGGATTCTCGATTGACAACAACGAGATCGAAACGATCGATGCTCTCGTCGTCAATGCGGCCGGACACATCACGAACGTCACGAAACAAACGATTCGAAACTCGACCACTTCCCTTGCCGGCTTGATGAGTGCGGCCGACAAGACGAAACTTGATGGTATCGCCGCAAACGCGAATAACTACAGCCATCCGGCTTATTCCGCGATTGCGAACCTTTCGTTGAGTTCTGTTGAAACGATGGCAAACTTTACGGTTGACGCTACTGGACACGTAACGGCCGGATCGAAACAATCTATCCGCGCCGCCACGACCACTTTGACCGGTATCGCACGTCTTGCTACGACCGCCGAAGCAAAGGCTGGAACAGACAACACGGTTTTGATGACGCCGAACTCAGCAAAAGCAGCAATCGACTTTTTCAGCACACTTCCGATTTTTGCAGATTTGACCGCGGCGAATACTTCGGCCGCCGCTTCCGGATTTGCTGACGGTTCACTTGCACTCGTCATCGTATCCTAATTGACGGAGGTAACGCCTTATGGCAACTTACTCCGTTGAGATTCGCAAACGAACATCTACGACATACGGTGATGTCTATTATCCAAAAACACTTTGGGCTAACCTTTTGAACATTCCGGCGTCGTTCAATCCGGCATCACACACACACGGAAACGTTACTAACGATGGAAAAATAGGTTCAACTGCCGGCCTCCCAGTGTTTACTGGGAGTGCCGGCGCTCTCGAAACAAAAACGGCCGCTAATGCACGAACGGCGCTTGAACTCGGTTCTATTGCAACAAGCAACGTTTACTATCGTTCGATTAAGAACTTTACGTCTGTTTCTTTCAATGGAACGACTGAGATTTCTTGCGCTTTGACAGAAAATCCACGCGGTAAAAAAATTGGAATCGTGTTCGGATATGTATATATGGGTACTCGCCATCGACAAATTGTGTGGCTTGAACTCGTTGACACAACCTCGACCGATACCGTTGTTCTATCTGGTGGCATATCGCTATCGAGTGCAGTTGTGCAGCACATTGCGTTCAACGCTTATCTTAAAAGCGGAAATAATACGCTATTTATCAGAAATACGTATACACAACTTCAGTATCAAGCAACGGCGTCTGCTGATACCATCTCTGCGATTGCTTCAACTTACGCCTATGTCTATGACGTCATTACTTTGGATTAGGTGATATCATGATCAAGAACATTAAAATTGGACCTCGCGGCGAAATTCTTGCTGTCTATGATTATGATGCGCCAGATACAGTCATGACGTTCGTTCCGGAAAATGCGTTAATCGAGCCGTACCGTTACAAGTGGAATGGGCATTCGTTCATCGAAACAACGCAGTTCGTTGACGAAAAAACGATTTTCGACAAGAAGAACGAGTATCGCATTTGGCGTTCGAAATATCTTTCGGCTTATGATAGGCTTGGACTTTACATCATAAGAGGCGACCTCGATCCATCAACCGGACGGCCGTATAGTCCGGTCACGGATGCGGAAAGAAACTGGCGTGTTCAAGTTCTGAATTTTACGTCGACAATCAATCTGCATACTACCGAATCTGATTATCCGGTTCCGCCGGTTCGTCTTGAAGAAGTTTAATCAATTTTGCAAAGCGATCAATCGAAAAGTACGCCCATTCCTTCGCCCATCTGCGTTTTTGGTTTTTGCTATTGCGTGGATGATTACGAATGGGTGGGCGTACATTGCTTTTTGGATCGGCATTCAGTTCGATATCGCTTGGGCGAAGTGGGTTGGAACGGCGTATCTCACTATACTTTGGATGCCGTTTACACCAGAAAAATTGGTAACATTTCCATTGGCGATTCTAATACATAAAATCATTTTCAAAAAGAGCGTGCAATATAAATAGGGAGGAAATTATGGACATCAATACGTTTTTGAATAACGTGATTGGAGTGGCGATTGCCGGTATTCCATCATTGATCAGTATTTTGACCACGGTCGGCATCTCGCTTTCAAGGATCAAAAACACGACGAGTTCATTCCCAGAAACCGTATCGGCGCTGAAAACAGAATTGCTCAACCTTTTCGGCGTAAGTACAAAGACGCTTGAAACAGCGTTTCTGAAGTCGACTGCGGAATTCTCGAACATGCTTGATGTATTCAAGTCCGAAATGCAGACGCTTGTTGCAAGTTCCGTTAAGCAAATTACCGAAGGCGTGAATGACGCGCTTGTTGGCATGAAAAAAGAATTGACTACGTTCAACCAGTTTTTGGAGTCAAATCGCGATCATATCAACCTTGTCGCTGTTGAGTCGAAACTGTATATCGACGTCATTCTCGGACTGGTCGCAAAGGAACCGCAACTTGTTCGCGACGGCGTTGCTTCGACTTTATCCGCACGTTTGAATCGAACAAAAGAAGAACTTGAAAACTTCCCATTGAATCTCGTGACTAATCCGGTCGCTTTCGAGAACGCTATGAAAGAAGTGCTTTTGACGATCGGCCGCGAAAAGTTCGAAGAAATGCTGAGGAACGCTGGCTATGCAAAAACACAAACATTATAAGTTGCGAAGCAAAATGCTTCACTTTGGCGGAACGCTTACGTTAGGACTCACCACGGTCGGTGGGTTCTTTGGCTATCAAGCGCTTACTGATTTTGAAGCATTCAAAACGACGTTGGAATCGGAAACGTTTATGGTGGTTGACCCAGAACACGTGACGTTGAATCCGTTCTTTGCGGTTCCGCTTGTCATCGGAATGATCATCTTCCTTTTTGTCACAATGAAGCGTGACCGTGATTTTTTCAAAGGCCGTTCCTCGATTGGAATTGTTTTGACAATGGCAATTCTTTATGGTGTCTACAGCATTGCAATTATGGCGATTGCGACGCTTGCCGGCGCCTTGGTTGGTTCCGTCATTGACGAGGTGTTGTTTACGCCTTTATCGAAGCGGGCGCTTGTATTGGCGCAAGAACAACGCGAAACCGAACTTGAATACCAGAAAGAAGAAAGACGCATTCTTGCCCGACAAGAAGCGCGAAAGAAGCATGAGGAGTTGAATGACTTTGGAAACGTCTAAACCGGAAGTGATCGTTCGGCCGGACGATGCAAACAGCAATTATACGGATGCAGTAAGCAAAGCATCGAAGTTAAAAGGCTGGGCGCTTTCGTTTGTTGGCATCTTCATTGTGCTTATCGCGGTTGGTATCATGTTCATCATCGCGTCCTTGGAGGGTACTCGCGAGATTCATGCGTCGCGAAATCTCGGTGGAAAGATTCTTCAGAACTGGCGCGTCGCAAATGACCTCGGACCGAATACGTATCCGGAAGAAATGGTCGAACGTTTCGTTTATAATGGAAAGGAATACTACTTTGTCGTTGAAGAATACGACGATTCGTTCGTTCCGGTGAAGTGGTATTTTGCATACGAAGGCGAAATGAAATATGTGTTTGGTGATTGGAAGTTTTGGGCATTGAACGTCATCGCACTTGGGCTTTCGATATACATTGCAAGTACCATGTTTAGGTCCGGCGTATCATCGAGTCAAAAGTCAGACAAGTTTAAGGCGTCGCAAAAGTATTATAGCGAATGCAAAAAACGCGTCGAAAACGACACACAGTATCTTTCGCAGTATTGTTCTGACAAATATGAAGAAACGTATAACGACGCCGTTGAACGTATCGTAAAGCAAGCCGGTATCAAGTACGAGGACTACAAGGCCAATGAGTATGTCGCAGAAAAGTGGCAGAAAAAGATTCTGAAGTTAATTCGCAAGATTCGAATTGAAGGAATCTCAAACGCGGATTTGTTGCAAGATAAGGTTCGAAGAAGCCAAACAAAAATATCACTCCTTCCTATTGATCAAGCGCGTTTTGAAAGAAACTACATTATCAAAACCTCGTTGGCCAAGTCGTTTTCCATCGTTGCGTCCGGACTTACTGTTGTGTTTGGATTCACGATCGGGAACTGGCAAGTTGGGTTGTCGTACGCGTTCATTATCCTTTCAACGGCATTCTCGTCGTACCTTGTCGGCATTGACTATGGCATGAACGAACTTCGTCTTCGCTTTATTGGAAAAGGCGACTTGCTTATCGAATTCGCAAACGCCAAACAAAAATACATCGACATTGCGAAACGGATTGCTGATGAACTGAAGAGAAAAGAAGAACTTGCAAAAGCGGTTACGCCGGCCCAAAAAGCAGTTGATGTTTCAAAGCAAATCGCAACCTCTATCACAATCGATCCTTTGCGGCCACTACTTGATAACAAAGATTCGTCTGAAAACGAGCGTCCGCAGACCTCATATTATCAAATTCCATAAAAAAAAACGCCGAACTCCGTTTCAAAAGTTCGGCTTTTATTGTATAATAATAGCAACGCTGGAGGTAAGTTATGTCCAAATTCGATCTCGGTCAAGAAAAATTATCAGATGTTTACGACAGCGCAAAAATAGGTTCCGACATCGGAACTATGGGTGATATGCCTAAAACCGTTTCTGGTGGGCAATTAAAGCCAACAGCGGAATCTTTGGCACGTTCTCCGTTTGGATCACTTGAATTAAGCAAGTATTTATATGAAACCGGACTTCAAAGTATCTTTGACGATTACCAAAAGAACTATGCGACTCTTGACGCTTCGAAACAAAAGCAAGTCCAAGACGCATACTATATTCGTGAAATGTCGAAGAAATACGCCGGTGAATATGCTTCTAATAATCAAATTGGTGATGTCAGTGGAAACTTGATTGACATCTATTCGAACTATCAAGGACATATCAATGAAATCAACGAGAACTTTGATGCACTCCAGTTGAACCTTTCTGGTGAATATCAGAAAGCAAGAAACGAAACGTTGAACAACATCATGTTCACGCAGTTCGGAATCGAAACAGCCAAGTTGCAAAAAGGTGCGCAAGACGTCATGTTCGCAATCGAATCTGGGGAAACGGGCGATCTGAGCGCTCTTGAGTATCTCGAAAAGCATAAGGGAAGTATGGACGAAGCGACGTATCGTTCTATATATTTGTCGCTTATGGAACAAGAAAACGCAAAGCCGGAAACCGTGTACGATTATGGCCGTCCGACTATGGATGACGGAACCGAGAATCCGTATTATCAACCAAATTACGATCCTTCGTACTATTTTGAAGGGGAACATGATTTTGGAAAAGGTACCGATGTTTATCGCTTTGGTGGAATGGAACATGCTCGCATCCAAAACGACGTCGACAGTGATAAGGAAAAGAAAAACGCTCCGCAATCGGTTTCGTCGGATGACCTTTTTGCGGAATTCCAAGGCAATGAAAAATATGCCGGAAAAACGTTAAGCGATGGTAAAATCCTTGATTATCGTGGCATTTATTACGTTTTCAAAGGCGGAAAGTTCTATAGGCTCGTTTCTCAAATGCCCGGTTCATCTTCGCTTCTTCCTTTCGTTAACAATCCGGAATCTGGTCAGACGACGTGGAAAGTCGCGGCCGGACAAACCCAAAGTTCAAACGGAATGTATAAAACAAGTTCCGGAGCAGACACGCTGACGGTAAACGGAATCACGTACAAAGAACACCTCGGCGGTGGTGAAATGTTCGATCGCGGATCGAAAGAAAGCGTTCTCACTACCGAACAAAAGAACATTATCGCCGAATTCAAAAAGGTTCACGGCGAGGATTTTCAAAACAACGCGGTTGTTTTCTACAACGGAAGGTTTTATGTTTGCAACAACTATGGCAAGATTCGTCCGATGAAAAGGGCATAAAGCGAGGGCTAAAACATGGCAGAAGTCGTAGGACTTACAAGACAGCAGATCTACGAAAAGGCTTATTCGCAAGCGATTGAAGCATACAAAGCGGGTTCTCGCAGATATGAAGAATATGTGAATTCTGTCGTGAATCCGAAAAAGACGCTTTTGGGCGTCGTTTCTCTTCCGATCAAATTCATTTACGAACTTGTGAACGGTGCCGTGCAATCAGCAATCAATGCCGCTTTTTCCATTGGCGTGATTGCTAATAATCTTCGCAATGATATCCGTAGGATTGGTGATGCATCAAAGAACGGTCAAGACCCGAACGCTGAAATAAATTATGCAATCGGAAGTTTTTTCATGTCTGTAGGTGAGGGCGTTGCTCAATTCGGGATTTCGACAGCCGGCAACCTTGGCCGAATAGTTGGTATTGATCCGGAATGGGCGTTTGGTAAAGACGGCGTAGCCCAGCAAGCAGACGACCAATTCACGCAAGCGCGCGGCGATATGCTCGGTATGAAGGGCCAGGATCTTGATTCGATTCGAAATGCAATCGACGACAGATACTACGAAGATATTCGTGCCGAACTGATTGGTGGTTCGAGGTTCAAGGAACACTTTTCTTCGCAAGCAGAAAAGGTTTTGAAAACCGCTTACAACAGCAAAACATACGGATTCAAAAGCGAGGTTTCTGTTGAACTTGCCGACAAGCAATTCGGAAATAGTGAATTGTATCAAGGTTTATCAAGTGCGGTAAATAGTATTGGAGCAATCTTGGCGGCGCGGTACATGGCCAAAGCCGGTGCAAAAGCCGGTTTGAGTCCTCAAGCGGTCAGCGCTGTTTCGCAATCGTATTTTTTTGCGAATGTTTTTGGCGATTCGTATTCTCGCGCCGTTGTGAATGGATCGACATTGCAAGACGCTTATACCTACGCGATTGCGAGTGCGTTTATCGAAACCGCAATCGAGAACCTTGGTGGAAACACGCCACAAAAACTCGCGAATACATCTACGTTTACCAAGATTATGAAAAACGCTCGTGACGAGGGTATAGAAGAACTTGCGGCCGAGTATGGAACTACCAGTTTTGAAATGTGGTCTAATCCGGATCGAAAGATCGATGCGCCGGCGATTGGGAGTGGCGAATTCACTAAACGCGCATTATTCGCTTTCCTTGGCGGCGCGTTTGCGTCCGCTGGCCTTGGCGCCGGAAATATGATGTATTTGAACGGAACAGTCGAAAACGCGGCAGAACGCTTTGGAAAGACGTTTGATATGTCCGTCGAAAAGAACGGTGAGCAAGCGACTGTAGCGCGTATGCACAAGGAATTAAACAGCCTTGTGGAGCGCTTGAACGACGAAAGAACCAAAGGAACCAAAGTCAATGAAAAAGGCGGAACATTCACCGGCGAACTCACACTCGACGAAAAGAAATCGTTTTTGCAAAACACTCGTTTGGATACGTATGTTCACTACAATGAACAAACTCAGCGATTCGAAACAACCGAAGCAGCGAAGAAAATCGACAAGACGATGTTCGATAACTATGTCATGGAAAGAAGTGCTGACGGTAAACTTACAAGAAAGGCCATCAACAAAGGTGAGTATGCCGTCAATACGAGTACGCGCGGTGTCGACATCAGCGAACGCGGTGTTCGAAATGTGGTAAAACGTTCTGACTTGAACAAGGACGGTCAACGCCTCTTGAAGATTGCGGAAGACATGAACGTTCCGGTTGCTGTAGTTGATGGCGATCAAGCGACGTCGGGATTCTACGGTAAAAAAAGCAACATTTTATATTTTAATCAAAATGCTGTTTCTGGTATGACGAATACACAAATCCGTGATACTTTGGCGCGTCACGAGGCCGTGCATAAATTATCGAAGAAAAGCCCGAAAGAATATCAAGAAATAAGACAAGGTGTAAATGACCTTGTTTCAGTTTCGTTTGATGCAAAGTCCGGTCTTCCGGTGTTCAATTACACAAACAAAGCGCTTGGCGAATACTTGAAAGAAAGCGGCTTCGAGGATCAGATTCGCGCTTCTTTAATCGACTACTTGAAACAAACAAACAATGACGCAAAACAAACCGCCGAACTCGTAGATGAAGAGGTCGTCGCTTACTTCATGGAGAACGTATTCGAAGGTGGTCCATTCTTGCGTGCTATTTCAAGAACAAAATCAAAACTTGTTGACGTGCTTCGAGAAAAGGTGTTCGGAAGCGAAATGCTGAAGAAGATAGCCGGAAACGATTCTCGACTTTACAAAAAACTAAACAAACTTGACAAAACATTTGCTGCACAAATCAAAAAGACGGCAGAAATCGAAATGACCTTGGGTTACGTTGTTGGCGACTTTCTCGGAAAAGAATTTAGCCTATCGAAGTTCTTCAATCCGGAACTTGTCGAGCGTTTTGGACTTGCAAAACTTTTCAAGGCGATGGAAGAAGCCGGCGAAAATTCATCGGATATTGTGATCGACGGCGAAACGTTCACGTTACGCGAGTATGTGAATCAAGAGATTATTGACGAAATCGAAAAGCCGGAAATAAGCATTAATCGTCTGAGCCAAAAGCAGATTGATGAAGCAGTTTCGAAGTTTGTCTATGACCCGTCGCAAAAGAAACACTACATGCGTCTTATCAAAGACTATGTGACGTCGCTCGTTGAAACAAACAATATCCTTGAGGAAAAGATCAAGGCCGCGAAGTCCGGCGAAATCGCCAAGAAAAAAAGATGGATTGCTGAAATAAAGGAAAACCGTGCGAGATACAAAGCGGCAAACAATATCGAAGATTTGATGGACGATATCCTTGTTCGCGACCAGAAAAATGAAGAAGGCGAGAAAAAGGCTCGCATTATCATAAGCGAAGAACTTTCGAAAGAAGATATCGATCTTTTGGCCGAAATCATTGCCTTGACCGAAGAAGTATACGAGGACAAACGCCGTGAAAACGAATTCGTTGAAACGGACGAAATGCGCGTGATTCGAAACGCCGTTCAAATGATTGTGAAGCACTTGAACGAAGACACGCAGATTCGTGACCACAAGAACGACGTTAAATGGACTAATAAGGCGCGATCGGCTGACGGTGGTGCTGTTTTGGTCAAGGAATTCGATAATCCTTCCGAATCCGAAACTGAAATGGCTGCGACCTTGGGTTACATCAATGCTTATCTCGAAATCAGATATCCGAACATCTTTGAAACGGCCGCCGGAATTGTCAACAATGGCAAGAGCGCCCAGTATGTTGTTTATCCGACGGATGAATTTGTCGAAAGAACGTTAAAAGAAGACGCTGAACTTCAGAAAGAAAAACTCGCGAACGCCGAAGCGAAAGAAAGACGATCGGCAGAACGAAAAGGTGCTGAACTTAACAAGAGCATGGAAGAAATTGTTCGCGGAAGCATTGAACGAATTTCAGAAGTTCTTGTTGAGAATGGTATTGATGTCACGCAACTGAATGTAATAAACCCGAATTCTTCGCAAAATGACTTTCTAAAAATGCTCGAATCTGTTGGCTATACGAACGTAAAACCGTTCGAAAATCAAGCAGATTTCTATGATTTTGCTGGTGAAATAACCTTTTTTGGAAGAAATCATGAGAATTACGACGAAAATGGAATCGTTATGGGGATTCCGTCTTTTGATAATGTTTCCGAGTTTGTTAATCGTTCGTTGCAAGTCGCTCCATACGTCGCGGTCATTGTTCCTATCACGTGGCATAAGTCGTTTGAAAACCACAAAAAGGTCGACGAAAACACGACGCTTATTCACAGTGAGCCGATCGGAATGCAGTCATTCAAAATGGGTGCAAAGTACCAGCCGATCAAAGTTGCTCTTCAGATTTGGGCGAAAGATACCTCTAAATTAAACACACCATTCAAAAATATGCGTCAGTTCAGCGAACGAAAAGATAAGCATCCGGACTTTGAAACCCGTTCTTTGGTCGGCATTGCCGAAAGATACCAAAAGATGACGGACTGGAAGTTCGATTTTGCCGTTCGTAGTCAAGGGAATGGAGCCGACTTCAACAAGGTATATCATGATATAAGCGAACTGAAGCCGACAGAAAAATACATTCTTGTTCGCGTTTCGCCAGACTTGATGACGCAAGGCGAACACCAGCGCGTCATGGAAAACTTGGAAAAAATCGACTTTGAGTATCTTGCAAAAGTTGGTCAAAACTTACGCGAGGGTTTCAACGTCGCCGATCTTGTTGAAGCGTATGAAGAAGTCGAATCCTCTATCGGAACGGTCGCAAACACGGCGTTGCGAAACACAAAGGTATATGATAGTGAAGGAAACGAATTCTCTGCCGAACAACTGGATTACCTCGGAAAAGAAGCGGTTCGTGACAAGGACGGAAAAGTCGCGGTCATGTATCATTCATCGAATATCATTTTTGATGAATTTTCTTCGAAAGCGCTTGGATCAAACACCGGTTTTAGTGGAACCGAACTCGGATTCTTCGTTACGCCGAATCGTGCTTTTAGCGAACGGTTCAAAGACATTGAAGAGTCCGGAAAAAACGGTGTCACGATGAAAATGTATCTCAAATCGAAAAAGTCGATCGTCCATCCGTTCGGCGCTTCTTCGATGTACCAAGGTCAAGAACTTGAAAACATTATCAAGCGTTATTTCGAAGAAACGATGGAAAAAGGTGCAAATAAAGAAGAATTCGATAACCAACGCGCCGAACTTGAAGCGGAAGAAAAAGGTTCAACCAAGGGCCTTTCTGACGTTCAAGTCTATGCGAAATATAACGGGTTCTCGTCGCTTGCTGAATTTTACCATCAAATGACGCTTGAGGAAGGAACATTCTTCAATTCGGAACAAGATCTGAAAGTATTGAAATCAAAAGGATATGACACGATTGTTGTGGTTGAAGGCATTGAAAAAGATCTGGTCAAAGGAAAACCGGACAGTAACGAACCGGTTATTTCGTATATTGTGTTTAATGCGAATCAACTGAAGTCTGTCGACAACGTTCGCCCGACCATTCATCCGGTTACAACGAAGCGTATGAATATGGATGACGTTTATTACATGCAAGAGATGAAAGAATACCGCGAAAGAACAAAAACGAATCCACAAGACACCGCGGAATTCTTCGAAAAATTGAATGCAGAAATCAGAGAACTAAATTCGAAGGTGGAACAAGAATATCGCGACAGAACAAAAACAACAAGACAAGATATCGCGAAGTTTTTTGAAAAACCGAACGCCACGATACATCAATACGACTTTCTCGAATATGACGAAAAGGCTCTTGCTATTGTTGGGGAATATATAAACGAGGTTAAATCGTCGATTCGAAAAGCGGCGGAACAACTTTTTGTAAACAACGTCGGAGATGAAAATACTTTCTTGTTTAGGGTTGGCGTTGAAGAATCTGGTTCTTGGCACGTTGGCCCGATGATCCCGCTATCTACTTTCAACGAAACGGATGGATATAAACTTTATATAACAACCGTTCATCACCTTGAAACAAGCGAAAGAATCAATTCCGGATACGAATTTGTCGGAAAGTCGAAAAAACATCTTGCGATTGAAATACCTTTTGAAGCAAAGATTTTAATGCGTAAATTCAGACCAATCAGCGAATATCCGTATGAGTCCGAAACGGAATTTAATTTGAGTCCTTCTGCCCAGCAAATGATGGCATATAAAGAAATTATCGGATTCGAAAGCAAGTTGAATGACCAAAGAAATGTCGTATATGACAACAATGACGTTACGGGTTCTGCCTCTAACTATCTTTTGGAAATCGCTCTAAAAGAACAAAAGATTGTAAAGGTTATCGAAAAGGGCCTTCGAAAAGTCGGCGAATACATTACTGGCGTCAAATTCGAAACAAGAGAAATTGACGACAACAAGATTGAAAGCATTCGAATCGAAACAGACAACGGAGTTGTTGAGGTGTGGATAAACAGCCCGTATACGCCGGCTGACAATTCGATTACTGAGTTGTATGTGAATGAAAAAGCAAGAAAGCACGGGATCGGAACCGCGCTTATTGAGGCCGTAAAGTTGGTTACGAAAGGCTCTATAAGTGCGCAAGTTTCCAGTGTTTCTTCAGCGATGGCTTTTTACAAGGCCGGTTTTAGGGCTGATGTGTTTTTGTTTAATCAAGAAGCAACGCGAGAAGAAACGCAGCAAGTCGCGCAGCGACGGATCAGCACCGGTTCCGGAAGCATGTACATGGAATACGGAAGCCGTGATATCACCGTTAAGCGCGTAGCGAAAACGTATGACTTGTCTGCAAAAGACGAGAAACTTGTGAAAGGTGTTCTCGGCGAAGGAAACCTTGAATTCGCAAAGGATTTTTTCAAGTTGGATAGCAAAGGCAATCTTGTTCTCAAGAACGAACGTGTCGTCAATTCGAACAAGGTCCGCGATCAAGTAAAGGTTCTTACCCAATCGTCCGGAATCAAAGTTTACTCTTCGAAAGACTACGCGGTTCACACGGCAGTCGACGTTGTTGATACAACGATTAATAATTTTCATGGATTTCACGAGTACGAACGTCCGATGTTACTTTCGGAAATGACGCCAAATGAACGTTTGTTCTTTGACGTTCTTTCTACTTCTGATATATCGTTCATTCTTTACAAGAGCAAAAAGGCTTCCGATGCGATTGGATATTCCATTTCGCTCCCGAATCCGCCTTTCTTTGGCGGAAACGAAACGCCGGTTGTATTTATTGACATGTCTTACTTCCACAATGGAATTGAAATTCAGAGAATGGTCGAAGTGGCAATTCATGAAACATTCCACGAGGCGTTCAAAACAAGTCCAAACATGATTCTCTACATGGCCGGAAATCTTGCTGACGTTTTGTTCGAAAAGGATGCGCAAGGTAAAATAGTTCCGACCGCGGTGTATAGCGCTTTTGATAATCTCTATAGCGGACGAAATCGTTATAATAACTTTTTGGAATATCTCAAAGCCGGATACGGTAGTGTTAACAAGAACTTTTCTAAAATCAACACGCTTGAAAAGTTGTATCAAGCAATGAAACAAGTTTCAACAAACCATACGGATCAAGAACTTAACGACTACATGAACGAAGTCATGGCGCAGATGGTTGGTAAGTTGATGTCGTCGAAAGATGTGTTCGAAAAAACGTTGCATGGCAGTTCGTCGACGTTCTTTTCCTACTACGAGATATTCGAACAAATCATTCATTCTGGAAAAACAGATGCAACCACCCGCCGTTTGATTGAAAAAGCAAAAACAATCTATTCGGATATCATGAAGAAACACATGGAAATCTTGAAGAAAAAATTCCCGTCCAAGGAAAAATATACACTCAAGGAATTGAATGACTTCTTGAACGAATTTACGGACGGTCAATTCACCACCCGCGGTCAGTTGCTGAACGAATATCAAAAGGAACAGTCGAATAAAAAGCGTGGTCCGGCGACGATCGCGATCGATAATATCATCTATGTGTCCTCGTTGCTTTCGAAGACCGTTCAAAGCGCAGCGGCTTTATACAAGAACATTCAAGAAGAATTCGAAACGTTCAAACGCGGCATGCTTTTACTGATTGAACATCCGGACCAAGCGCTGATTCTTTACGAACGACGTGTGTTTGATTTTGGAACATTCAAGTACAAAGGCACCATGTTCGATCTTTATCAAGATATGCTCAGTATGCACAAAACTTTACACAACGAGATCGTCGCGGGTACCGCTATTGTTTCCATTGATTTCTATGAAGACCTTCGTGAAATGTTCTCGGAATTTATCGACGTTTATGCCGATATTAACTCCGACGTTATCACGTTGTTTGGAATGCCGAAGTACAATTCGATGGTAAATGACGTTTCTTCCATCATTGCCGAACTTGACAGAATCATTGACATTTACACGCAAGATACAGCAAACATGACGCAACCACAAATGGACGCGTATTTCCAACTTCAAACAGACATTTACATTGCACACGACCTCTATAATAGGGGTCTTGTAAACAACGCTGCTCATTATGCAATGACGAACAATCTTGCACTTTTGACGACGCTTATGATCGATTTCAAAAAGAAAAATGATGTTCTAAACGAGATTAAAAAAGATCTCAGCAAAGGCGGGAATCTTAATTTCAAGTTGCTTCAAGTTCAGAAAAAAGCACGCGAAACAATGATTAAAAACCTCGTCTTGACTATTCGGACACGCGTTTCAAATGCGGTCAGCCGTGTTGCGGTAAATTCCCGTGGTGGAAAGTCGCAGTCAAACCGCGCCTCCCAAGCGCCAATGAATCAAGATATGCTTCATGTTTACGAACTTATCGAACAACTCGCTAAAACGATTGAGAACAATCCGTTTAGTGCGAAAGTGTCGGTAATCGGCGGAACAAAAACGCGAATTGCGGATCAAGTCGTTCGAATTGTCGACGAAATCAGACAAGTAGTTACTTTATCAAAAAAACTTCCAGACGATGTAAAAGATAAGGTTGAATCTGACTTCGTAACCATATACTCCCAATTCGCTGCGCTTTTTGAAGACCGAGGTATCTTGTTGACGCCGTTTGGAAAAGCAAGACCGGAACTTCAGTATGTCAAATTGCTTTTCAATGAAAAGACGCTTGCGAGTGCATTGTCGCGTATTATCATAGCGTTTGAGAAGAAATACACGAGCACATTCAATGACAACATGACGCTTGACGAATACGCTGAAATGACCAACAAACAAGGCGTCGCGATTCTTGGAAGCGGCGAAAAGTTCGACGGAAATTTCATGGGAAAACTGTTCAAGGCCGTCAATCCACAAGATTTCTTCCTCGCTTATATCGAGGTTTTTGGCAAAGGCAAAAATGCAAAGATGTCGTTCTTTGACGATTTCTTCCGCGAGTATCGAAAAGCGGCAGAAATGCGCGGAAACTTGATGATGAACTTTGAGAAGGCATACGAGCAGTTTCTGAAAAGCGATACCGATTACCAAAAAAGGTCACTTGAGCGGATCGATATTGCCTATAATGTCGCCATTCAAATTAACGAAGTCGCTTATTCGTTGCTTGTAAAAAATATCAATGACGAACAAGAAAAACTCAGAAACGATAAAAAAGCGAACGATCCACGTTTGAACGAACTGAAGCGGCAACTTTCTGTACTTTACGGCGAAATTCAGAAGCGTCGAAATGAACTCGCAAAACTTCCGCAAAGCGATCCGCAATATCGCATTATTGAGAACATGATCAAGTTGCTTCAAGCCCAAGTGAAACCGCTTTTGAACGAACGCAGTATGCTTCGTCAGCAAAAGCGTGCGGCTTCTGACAAGTTAAAAGGATTCAATAAAACGAAAGAAATTCAAGACGCACTCATCAAGTATGCGGCATCCGGAAAAGCAGACCAGAGCATGTCGCGTGGTGAGATTATTTCCTTGTACCTTTCGATCGCACGCGAAATTGAAATGCACAAAATGGTTGCGAACGGAACCGGATACAATATCCAGCCGACAGAACACTTTTCTTTCGGCAATCAATTCCACGTCTTCAGTGACGAAGATATGCGCAATAAGGGATACGATTACGCCAAGAAAAACGCAAAACATTTTACTTTGTTCGCCGAAGATAGACAAAAAGTTTTGGACTATCTTTCCACACTTCTTGAAGCAGAAGATCTTGAAATCATTGACTTTGCGCGGGCCAGATTCGATGTAAACTACGTGCATGCAAATACGATTTTTTCGGCAAAGTATCAAGAGGACTTGCCGCGTCAAAGCACATACATTCCATTTTCTACCATTAACGGTAGTTACGACCGCGAACTTGAACTGAAAGTGGTTAATCGAAGCAATGTTGGCGCTCCAAACTCGTTGGCGACCGCTACGACACTTGGTGCGACCGGAGCGCTCCGGATTGAAAACATATTCGGTGTTGTTGAAAACGCAACAAGAATGTCGGCAAACTACAGTTTCGAACGTGTTATTTCAGACTGGCAAAATCTACTCGTGAACAGTTCCGGTGGGTTGACATTTGGAACCGGCATATTGAGCGGAAGCAACAGTATATTTGGTGTTGAGAACAACATCGCCGACATGATCGAGCGCATGTTCATGAACGTTCTTCAATTCAGTGACTTGAACGAGTCGAAAGTAAGCAAGACGTTCCGCAAGGTGCTTCGAAACACGGTTGCCGCTACGATGGCCTTGAATATCCCGTCGACGATAAAACAGTTGGCGTCCGTATCGACGATTGCGCTGAAAAACAATGTAAACTTTGGCGATATGATGAAGAACGTCGCCATCGCCTTGGCAACAAACAATAAATACCGAGAATGGTTGATGGAAAACAACGAGAACTTCTATCACCGCGCAAAATCGGGGAACATTCCGAACTTAGTTGATGCCATTCCGGCCAGCGTATTAAAAGGTTCAGAAGAAGCAATTATTAAACTGACAAGGAAACTTTCGGCGTCGGTCGGTTGGTTCGATAATGCCGTTCTCGTCGGCGCGTTCATGAGTATCTGTCAAGAAGTTGAAAGAACAGCAACTGTTCCGATGACCGAAACAGAAGTGTTCCAGAAAGCAAACGAATTGTTCAAAGAAGTTCTTCTATACGGTGTCGCAAATACCGACGCAGCGTTCCGCGCCCATATCTTGAATGCCCGTGAATACGCGATGAAGATGCTTACCAAGTTCCAATCTGAAAACGTTCTTCAAGTAAGTGCGCTCATTCGAAATCGAACAATGGCGAAGAATGGTGCCAAACGGGCAAAGTATTACGGTCGTCGCGATTTCCTTGCGTTTCTGTTTTCCGGACTGTTCACGGCGCTTGTCAATGGTGTTTTCCAAATCATTCGTGGAAACGAAGAAAGAATTGACTTGTTCGACCTCACGGTCAACGAGTTCTTGTGGGGTAACATTGTCGGCGCGATCCCGATCGTGAATGCCTTTACTAACATGATTGAATTCGACAAGGAAACCGGAATTCGTTCTACTGGGTTCTTGCCGGTAATTGCCGGTTCGAAAGAACTGGAAACTATTGCGTCAACGTTGTCTACCATGTACACCGGCGAGAATATCGGCAGAAAAGTTCTTCGCATCATCGAGAGTGCCGGAATGATCATCGGCGCACCGATCAAAAACGCAGTCAGAATGGCGTCGACGCTTTCGTTCATTCTCAGTAAGCAAGGCGTTGACTTCTTCGTTGAATCGAATAATTTCTTCAAGTCACAAAAGGTACAGCAAGGATTAAGCGCAGCGATCAAACGCGGAAACGAAAAAGAAATCGCGTATTATGCGAACGAGTATTTCTCGAACAATTCCGTGAAGCGAGAACTTGTCAATCTGCTCACGAACGTTCCGGACGCGTCGTTAAGCATGCGTGTTGACAAGAACTTCCGGATGAAAAACAAAGACGGCGAATACGTCGACTACAAAATCAAAGACAGCGTTTATAACCGATACAATGCCCAATCGCAGCGCGCCCTTGCACGTTTGGTCACGTCCGGCGAATACCGGAACCTCGTGCCGAAAGAACGCTTAAAGGCCGTCCAACGCGTGATCAATTATTACTACAATTTCATGAAACTCAAGTCTGTCGCATATTATGCTTCGCGCGGCAACAACGATATGAGGAAGCAACTTAACGCAAACATGGAGTATCTTACAAAAGAACCAAAGTACGAATCCGACGTGGTGGCTCAAGCATTAAGATACGCCGAATAAAAAAAGTGGACGTCAGTCCACTTTTCTTTGTGCCAATAATCCAAACTCTTCCCAGTGACATATTTCCATCATGGATAGGAATTCGTCTACGTGTTTGAACACGCGCTTGTACGTTGCCTTCGTGATGAATCCGTTGTCAAGCAACCATCCAAGTTCTTTCTCGGCTTTCAAGAACTTTTCTCCGTCGCGATGAAAGTTGTAATATCCATCCACCATGAGGAACGTAAGTGTTTTTCCAAAATAGTCGAACTCGAACGCAAGTCTGTTGTCGATCTCGATGCGCGCCCATATATCCGGCTTCTGTTCGTAGTTGTCGACTTTGTACCCTCTCTCCAAAAGCGAACAAAGACGTTCAACATGTGCCTTCTGTTTTTCTGGGCCGAACATGTGATTGTACTTCCGATATTTTACTTCCGTAATGACATGGGCACATATTGTTGGTAAAAACAAAATGGTCATCCAAGCATTCGAACGTATCCACATGAAGACAATCAAAAGTTCAAGACACAGAATCTGAAGTTGCTGATAATAGCGATCTGTTTTTGTCATCGCGATCAACTCCATTCCATTCTTGACTTTTTGGCGTGACATTCTTCGAGGAACTTGATGATATTCTCCGTTTCATTTGGGCCAACGTGTGCCGCATAGGAAAGTGCGAACGTTTCTCCGGACTTCTTGATCAATTCGGCAATTTTCTTACATGCGGTCGGCGAGGCGGATCCGTTGCAATCGGATTCGTAAAGAAATCTGACGATAAATCCGTCGAGTCTTTTTCTCACTACAATTTCTTCTGCTTTTTTATTGAACTTATCGTAGAAATCCTTATCTTTCCCTAACAAGTTTTCCGTTGAGAACAACGTCGCATACGGTGTTTCGATGTACTTTTCAAATGTCATTTTCATTCCCCTCCAAATAGGATATCGATCATCATCGGTTCGGCGGTTCCTTTGCCGTTCCAATAGATGTTTTCTTGCACCACTTTCTTTGGCTTGTTGTCGCCGCGCTTGCCGTTGTCAAGCAGTTGGGCTTTCAGACCGAAGTTAAGTGGCTTGATGTCTTCCGGCGCCTTGTAGGACGATACGTACACGGAATATGGACAATCACGAAACCATTGCCAAAACCGATCGTAATCAAAGTTGCCGCCCATGAGATACTTTTTCGCGTCTTGATAAGGTGGGTCGCAGTAAATGAACGATTGTTCCAACACGTCAGTCGGTATTCCGTTGTAGCATTCTTCCCAATCCAGAGCGCTTAACGTCAAGCGACTCTTGTACGATGAATTCTTCTTGATTGCCGAAAGGTGTTCCATTTGCGAAAGGCTTTCAAGTTGCTCCAAACGTTCAAGGTGTTGCGCTCTTGCCTCGGTGGCAACCGTGTTCTTCAGTTGCTTGAAGTGGGCCATAAAGTCAATGCGCTTCCTTGGATTGATTCTATAATTCATTTGCGTCACGCGTTCATTTGGAATGAATCCGTCGAATTCAACGCACCCGTTCATGTGCTTGAAGTCGTTGTTGACGATAGCCTCGTGGAGCGCCATCTTGTGATACTCGATGTCTTTTGCGTAGAGGTAGTCCTTTTGATTACACCCGAACGACCAAACGTTCAAGACGTAACCGACATACCAATCCGGAAACATTTCCGGAAAGTCGCGAACGTTGTTAAATTGTTCGCGGCTGATCCAGTCGTACTGAACTTCTTTGAACTCGTGTCCGCCATTCAGAAGTTCCTTGTAAAGCGCGATGACAAAATGGTTCAAGTCATTCGCATACACGTTAAACTTTGTTTTCTGTAACGCGAAACTTGAAACGGAAAGACCGCCGCAGAAAAGGTCAATGAAGTTTTTCTGCTTGTATTCGCGTTCGAATATGTATTTGATAAGGTCAAGAATCTTTTCTTTGCTACCAAGGTAGACAATTCCGTATCTATCGCTCATTCGATAAAACCCTTGATGAACCGCTTCATTTCGACCGGACCGTCGATTAAGAAGAATTCACCACCACTTTCGCGAATGTGTTTTTCCCATTCCTTTTGGTCCAGTTGCTGTTCATAATTTTGATTTTTCACTTCGATATAATAGATTTTCTTTCTGAATCGATGAAACACGATTCGGTCGGGGAATCCGGTTCCGATTGCGGTCTTGCCTTTAATACACCGAATCCCCCTAATCGCGCATGCGTCGACGAGCATTTTTTCAACGTCGTTTTCAATTTTCGGTCTTGGCATTGTTTTCGACCTTTTTCTTGTAGTAATATCTTTGCTTGTTGAAAAGAGCATTTACCTTTTTGGTAATGTTTGCAAGAACTAACGCCGGAATATCTTTTTCGACATTCATCGGAACAATCGAAGCGTCGAGCATCTGCAAGTCATACGCGTAAGTGAACCGCATTTTCGCTTCCGAAAAAGGAAAAATGATAGTTATTACGAACGAGTCGATGTTATACTCCGTTGTAACGCTCAGTTGAATCGTGAAGTCGTCGTAAAAATCAGTCATTTTCATGAGCAATTTCTGAATCTTTACTTTGAAGTTTTCGATTGCCGTGATGGTTGCGCCTGTTTGACGCATTCGACGATCCTTGGCAATATCCTTTTGAACGACATGAGCGTCAAATCCTTCGTATGCTTGTGTCGGAAGAAATGATGGCGAGAAAAAGCCAACGACGTCAATATATTCGTCTTGCGTGTCCGCACTGAACACTATATAGTCGTCGATGTTCAAGTCCTTGTCCTCCAGTTGAAACAAGAACTTTTTAGCGTCTGAAGCGGAAAGTACGACTTTGTTTGCGCGAATGCTTCGCTTTGATTTTTTAATAATTGTTACCATCTTTATTTCCTCCGTTTTCCATTTGTCGGTATACTTCGTTTGTGAACTTTTTGAATCTGTAAAGAATAGAATCGATTACCATTTGCGGAAGTTTAATACCTTTGATTTCAATTTCATCTGTCAAAACAAAACGTTCCATCTTGTCACAACAAATGAATGCCTTTTTTCCATAAATCTGCGCGCTGACGAAGTAATCGTTTGGTATACTCTGATATTTGGGGTTCGTCGTGACAAGAAGTCCGTATATGTCGCTTACAAGGCTATTGTTCTTATCTTCTTTTTGCGTGTAGATGCAAACGTAATAGTGTGGCATTTTGTTTCCAAACTCGTTGTATTTCAATCCATAGAACAAATCGAATGGTTGTATCTGATCAAAAGGTTTAGAATGGCAACTCATTCGGATCACCGCCTTTCGGCTCGAAAGGAAGTTGGTGTCCAAACATTCCGAAACGTTTTTGGACCTTACCGTGTTCCCATCCGAGCGATTCGAAAGACTGAAGAATGAGTTCGCGATGGAATCGATTGATATTCACATCGCGTTGACCAAGTGCCACTTTCCATATTTCCATGGTACAAACGCGTGACGGTCTTTCCATTTCATAGGACGAAAAGTGTGGATGTAATGAACGACCATTTTGGAAGTCGTATGCCTTTACGTATGAGATCATCTCGTCAACCGACATCGAATACCACTGTTTCGGTCTGTTCATAGAAATATACGCTTGAATCGAACCGGTCATGTCGTTTTCTACAAGGTTGTCCTCGTTTGCTTTATCCCACCACAGACTCTCGTCTTGCGACCATTCGAAGATATTGAATCCTTCCTTGTAGTAGTGGATCGCTTCCGCAATAAGTTGGTCACGATATTCTTGTGTGAACTTCGTTGCGTCGTTGACGTAACACTCGCGATACGCAAGCGGACTTTCCATGACAAGGAACCGTCTATTTCCGCTTCGGTCACGCAGTGGTGTTTTATCATTGGTTGTACCGGCGAACGCAACACGGCGCTTAATTTCGACGTTTCTACGGCCGTATGAACGGCGGAACTTGTCTTCGGTCTTGTCGACGAACGCTTTGATACTTTCTTGCTCTGACATGTTCATTCCGGCGAGTTCTTTCCATTCGTAGATCCAGATTCCTTCGAGTTGTTCGTAACTATCTTTGGCTTTGTCGAAGTCGATCTTCGTGTCAGAGTAAAGGTGATCACCGGCTTTTTTGAAGTCGATAGTCGCTAACTTTTTCAAGAAAAGCGATTTTCCGATTCCTTGCTCGCCTTTGATAACAAGCAATAAGTCCATCGGCGCGCCGGCTTCGTAAATGCGAGAAACGGCGCCAACGAGCCAGTGCTTCAGTGCGGCACGCGTGAATGGATTGAGGGGAACTTTGAACCATTCGTTCATACACGTTTCAATCCGTTTCTTGCCATCCCACACAAGCGATTCGAAGTGTTCGAGGATTCGGTTCTTTTGAATCTTATCGGCCTCGACAATGACGGCATCATCGATTTGTTTTTCGCCATGTATGCTGTAAACTTTATCAAGATAGACGCGAATGTGAGCCATGTCTTTATCTTGAAGCGCTGCACCTTCAACCCATTTCGGATGCCAATAAGGTTTTCTCAAAAAGCAGATGTTTTCGCGGAACGTGTCATAGTAAAACAGTTTACCAATTTGCTCGTCATTTGTAAGGATCAAGTCAAGTTTGGCCAAATTGCTTTTTAGACCGTCAAGTCGCATGAGCCACGCTTTGCTGTTTTCTTTCTTTGGTTCTTCCTTTTCGACCTTTGAAGCCTCTACAGCGATTTCCATTGATTCTTTAACTTCGGCGTCCGCCTTGGCATCCGATTCCATTTGTTCAAGTTCCGCTTCAAGTTCGGCTTGAACGTCGCGGAATTCGTCTGCAATCTCGTCTGTCGAATCATCTTTTTTTGTTTCTTCTTCCTTCTTTTCAAAGTTCTCTTTAACGTATTCTTGTTGTTGTTCAAGTCTTCGTACAAGTGCTACGTTGGTATCGCTGTTCGCTACAACCTCGGGGATCGTTCTGCAGAATTCGACCATTTTTGTGAAACTTTCGGTTTTTTCTATGATTCCCTTTTCGATGATTTTCTCTGGCGTAAACCCAATGTCGAACTTTCCGAACTTATGAATCCGAACGAGGTCAAACGCACTCCGATAATACAAGTTTGCCGGATCGGTTCCGTGGTGTGAATAGAACAATGTGTCGTTATTTAGCGTCATTCCGCCGCCGTGACTTTCGCCACCAAGAAAAGTGTATCGACCGTTACGTTCTTGCTTGTAAACGTCCGATAGATAAATGTCGATCGCTTGCGAAATGGTATATGTTCTGTTGAATGCGCCAACCATTCCGCTGGCTTTTAGTGGGTTTTTGTTTTCAAGCGACGTCTTGCCAATCTGATCATCGTTGACCCTTTCCGGTTTATACCATTCAAAAATGTCATTTCTATCAAGGTACATGTCAAGTTCTTTGTCGACGTCGATGATTGCTTGCACGTCGGCCGTCATATCAAGATTCAGAAGTTCGCAAATGTATTCACCGTCTGCAGAAACTGACGGAAAAAACATTAACCGATGGGCTTGGAATGTCGTTTCGTCGAATAACCCTTGAAGTATTTCATAAGGCGTATTTTCGATTTGATAGGCAATTCTACGACCAAGCGCTTCATACTCGTCCTCGTTGACTTCGCGAGAAAGTGGTGCTATGAGCCGAAAACGATTTTCTTGTGGGTTGTGCTTGTGTGTGGAATGAACCATGCAGTAAAAATGCACATTGCGTTCGAGATACGCGAACACGTTGGGCCATTTTGTGTCGATGTCAAGTGTCAGTAACTGACGCGTGACCTTGATTCCATTCACACGTCGACCGCCCTCGGTCTGTCCGCCAATGAATCCGCCGACGTCTTTGATGGTCAACTGCGTTGCTTTGTCAGCACGCATGTATTCGGTGTATTTTTCTCTCGTGCGCTTGACTTTGTTGGTGAAAGCAAGATACAATTCCTCGAACGTTTTCTCGATTAACGTTCCTTCTGTTTGGAATCTGTTCTTGAACGTTGTCAGTTTGTATTTAGTTGTATTCATTTCTTGCCGTCAAGAATCCATTTCGCCCTCGCAACGCAGTCGCGCTTGTGTCCACAGAATTTGCAAGCCTTATCGCTGGGATTGAACGAAAGATTTCCTTCTTTGATTTGTTCGAACGCGGCCGCTTTATCAACGAAAAAGTCGAGAACTTGATCGCTTGTGAGAACGACTGTCTTCATCTTGCCTTTTTGAAAAATGGACGTGCGTATCGTCTTTAATTCCGGCTTTTCTGAAAGCGCACAAAAAGCGTAGAAAATCAACTGTTCGTTGTCGACTGCTTCTACGTCGCCGTTTCCGGTTTTTAAGTCAATGATACTTGCAACTGTTTCGTTGAACATGTATACATCCATGATCAGATTGATGGAAAAGCCATACAAATTGACTGGATGTTTTTGTTCAACTTGAATTTCCTTGGCGCCAATTCGAACGTATTCTTCCCAAACGGCCTTTTCGTAGCCTTTGACAAGAAACAGTTCGTAACCATCGACCTTGTTTTGCTTGATATACTCATCGATTTCTTTGACCCATTCCTCGTTGTCACGTTGCGCGAATATAAACATCTCGCCCAACTTGTGTAGCATATTGCCGCGAATTGTTGCCGCGTTTTCGACAAATTCTGTATCGAATATAAGTGATTTAGTGCAGTTCAAATATCGGTGTGCCTTACTTGGCGATAGTTTGTACATTCTTGTTGCCTCCCGATTTCTTGGTTCTGTGTTAGGCGGCAAGGGTGCGCCTTTCGGCGCACCCCATTCGCTTGAATGCTGTTTGATTTAGTTGATTTGATGGTAAAGTTCGTAAATCTTTTCTTCGGGCAAGTCGGAAACCTTGGCGACCGTGAATGTCTTCAGCATTGCTTTGACTGGTCCGGTGTGTTCGGGCTTGCCTTGAATGAACAACTTCTTGATGCGCTCGATTGCTTCGGCAACCGTGACCGTTTCTGCGGCCTTTTGCGGCGTTGGAGTGGCGGACGGTTCCGAAGTAGGTTCGACTGGTTCGGGCGCAACGGCGGGCGACGGCGTGGGCGCTTCGGACGCTTTCGTCGGCTCCTGTGTCGAGGTGGGTTCGGCGGTGGGAGGCGGTGTCGTGGTGGCGCCTTTTTTGCCTTTCGATTCGGCATCCTTCTTCAGTTTTTCTGCGGCCGCGGTTTGGGCGGCGGATGCGTCTTGGCCTTTGTTGTCACCAATTCCCGTCGTGTTCTTTGCGTCTGGGTCGTCGAACTGCAGATCGCCGTCTTCGAACAGTTTGTATCCGATTCCAGAAACGCGGGCGATGGCCTTGACGAGCGCACGCATCGACAACTTGTTCAGTTCGTTCTGCGTCCATACCGTAATTGGTCGTCCGTTCGAATCTTGAAGCGGATACTTTTCGGTGTGCTTCCGTCCTTGCCATTCGACCTTGCAGAGAATGAAGTAGGAAAACACGAGTTCAGTTTCGATGATACCATTGGCTGCGTTCACGCGGTCGCGTGTGTGGGCGATGTCTGCGTGAACAATCGAGTTGTACGGCGACTTGGTGATTTCGCCTTTCTGATCATAAACGATTGCCCAGTCTGGCGCGTTGATGAATTCGTGCGTTCCGTCTTGGAGTTGGAAAATGCGATCGACGGTCGCCCACGGCAGATACGAAATGTTCGTTCGTGCGCCGTAATTCAGTTTTTTGATGAACGCTTGCAGTTCGGCGCAGTCGCCTTCGCCGCGGTAGTTCTTGTTCCAAAGTTCTTTCCAGTTTTCTGCCATGACTTACACCTTGTTCTTTCCGAGGACGCCGCGTTCGGCGCGGTCTTCCGCCCTCTTGTTGAGATACATGAGCGCGATATCGATGTGTTCGAGCGCCTTGGCGGTTTCCTCGGACGGAAACGCGCCTTGTTGGAATCCTTTGAATCTGTCGCGGATCATTTCGAGCAGATCGCCATCGAGAATGCCGTGAATGGTTCCGGCTCCGTTGCGTGGTCCGTCTTGGAACTGAACGACGACCCACTCGACGTACTTGCGGCCATCCTTTTCTTCGCGAACGATGCTGACGCCGTATCGATGCGAAGCACCGTTGGTTTGGTTCGGCTCGTCAAGAACGTACACTTCGTTCAAACGGTTGCGTTTCTGGATCGGATAGAGCACGCGCTTGATGGTGTCGTTCATCTGACGCGGATGCTCGCTTTCGAGGTTTTCGATTCAACGTTCAACGGATTCTGCAAAAGCAGACCTTGTGTTTCGGTGTCGAACTCGTCAAAGTCTTTTCGGCGCGTTTCGGTGATTGTGGTTTTGACGCCGACGACTTCGAGGTTTTCGTATCCCGCTTGGGTGATGAGATACTTCGTGGACCCTTGAACGATTTTGATGCGTGAGTCCGTCTGCATAACCGGATTGTCGAAAATGACCGTTTCAATCGCACGCATTCTTTCTTCGTCTGACTTCATCCGCTTTTTCAGTTCGACATATTCGCCGACTACATCGCGGGTCAGTTCTTGTTCATCTTGCATGGTTGTTTCTCCCTTCTGACGTCGCCGTTAAAACGGTAAGACGTCTTCTTCGAACAGATCATCGTTGTATCGCGACTCGACGCCGGTGAGAATCGCACGCGCTACAATGAGGAAAATGCCGTCGTCTTTTGTTTTCTTCAAGTGGATTTCAAGCGAGAACACGTCGTCGCGAATTTCAAGCGGATTGACCTCATCGGTGCATTCCTTGTCCTTGAAAAACTTGACTTTGTTCTGAACTTCGAGCGATTGCCCGTAGTTGTCGCTTTTCCACCTCGGATACTGGCCGGAAAAAACGGTGTCTTCTTTGACGCCGAGATCCATGATGGCCAAATCGACGCCTTGCTTCAGTGTCGCTTTGGCTGCGTCTGGGTCTTTGAACTTGAACGAACCGAAGAACTTTTGCGTGCCGTCCGGTCTTGTGTAAGGAGTCACGAGATATTTCTCGTTTGTCGTAAACACATCGTCGATTCGAATCGCAATTTCGTTTCCGGTTTTGAGAACTTTGTTTGCCATCGGTATTGCCTCCCTTATCATTTGATTTAATTATACCATGAAAAACAAGAATTGTCAATCTTGTTTTATGGTTTCAAGCATTTTCGCAAGCCGTTTTTTCTTGAAGCGTTTGCGCGACATGAACACGTTCGGATCGATGTTATAAACGATTTTCATCTGTTCTAACATAATTTCGACGTCGGCGATTTCGTCAATGACGCGCGCCTTGGATTGTTCGGTGGTTCCGTTCCGTAGGTCTTTGCAGATTTCTTTTTGCAACTCGGCAATTTCTTCGAGAAGCATGTGCGCTTGACCTACGGAACCGAAAGTGTCTATTGCTTTTTTGTAGATTTCGTCGCGTTTCATTTCTGAACCTCACGAACATCAACTTTGATGTCGATTCCGCGCGCATCGAAATCCGCTTGGATCTTCGCCTTTGCGGCCTCGGCTTCTTCTTGCTTGTCGAACTTTTTCTTCGTCGGTTTCCCGTCGTAGACCAACTTCCATTTCGGCATGATTGTCACCTCCCTTGGTGTGTGCTAAAACGTGCTCTTTAGATGACTTTGATGTTCATGTTTTCCGACGTCAGTTCGCCGTTGTAAAGCATTCCGAGGACCTTGATGTGGTCGGCCGGAACAAGCGTGTAAACTTCGTTTCGGTCAATGACTTGGCCGTTTCCGTAGCAACGCTGAACAAACGTTTTGTCAACGGCGGGATTCGAAACTGAAGTTACAAGAAAGTGCTTGTCGGTGCTTGGGTCGTAAACGACGGTTTGGTCGCCAACGATTCTTCCGCTAATGTGCTTGTGAAGTACCATTATTCTTTTCCTCCTTCCAAATATGACTTGGTTTGCGAGTTTATGACCTCATCTACCAACCGTTCGTTTCTCAACGCCGCTTCGTAAATGTTGATCAGTATGTTGAATTGTTCTTCGGTGTAATCACCACAAGGACTTTTAATTATCTGACTTACTTCTTTTCTTCGTTTGAGATGTGCTATGTTTTCTTCGGATCTCTTTATATTTTTTTGTGTAAATTCAGACAATGAACCAATCGCCAATTTGACAAAATTAGACTTATCCATTTTGTTCCTTTCTGACAAAGAGTACTTTGCCGTACATCTCTTGTCCAGTGATAACAAAAGCGTTGAAGTTGAACTTGTACTTGTTGATTTGGAAATTCTTGTGAACCCATATATCGTAGAAGCAATTTTCAGCGGATTCGACCTTTCGCCCGTTTCCATCAAACATTTCGGATTGAACATCCGGCTCTTGATTTTCGCGCTGTATAGCCATTATTCCGCATTCAGTATCAATGACGAACAACATAGGCATTTCGCCCAAAAGAACCGTGTCAATGAACTTTTTAATCCTGATTTCAACCTTATTATACCCTTTTTCAAGCATTTTTTAACCCCGTCCTTTTTCGCGACCACACTTTTTAGTGTTTTTTGACAATATCTATGAAACTACCGATTGCTTTTGTTTTAGAAACGAGGACATCATAAACAAAATTATCGTATGACCCTTTTCCTAAAAGGTAGTAAATGTCCACGTCGTGCGATTGCCCGCGTCTGTAGAGTCTTCCGTTCGCTTGCAGATAACTTTCGCCACTCCAGATCAATCCGAACCAAATGATTGTGTGTCCGCCGAATTGGATATTGATTCCGTATTTCTCAGAAAACGGCGACAATAACAGATACGGTATGTTTCCCTTGTTCCATTCCGCTTCATTTTCGACCGTATATTCTTTGATGCCGTCAAAAGACGAAAGCAGCAATTCGCGGTCTTCTTTGAAGTTGTAATAAATCACGACGTTTCCATCAACGACGGAAAGAATGTCTTTCAAAAGGTCTATTTTGTACGTGTTTAATCGATGAGCATTTTTGAACTCGTCGTAGATAAACCCATTCGACAACTGCAGTGCCTTGTTGATCATGACGGCGCGGTTTGCCGCGGTGATGGTCTGGAAGTTTTCCGTTAATACAGCATAATGGTCTTCCAACATGTCCATGCGTTCTTGGTCTATTTCGCAATAGACTTTATACTCGTTTTTCTTTATTGAAAGTTGCAGTTTTCTTCGAATACTTCGAAGTTCAAGCGCTTCGTCAAGTGCTTTGTAAATGTCGGGTCTTGTGCGCAATTTGAATTGATCCCAGCGCGTCGTGTACATGAATTCTTTCTCGAACTCGTATGCAGATTTTACGTATATTCCAAGGAAGAAAAACAGATAATAAAGTTCTTCAACCGAAACGTAATAGTCGCCATATTGGTCTTCGACGTAGCGTATATTTGAAAATGGTGTTCCACTTAACAAAAACAATTTCATTGGCGCGCCTTTCTTTGACGCGTTGATGCCTTTTAGCGCCTTGAATCGGTTTGACTTTGCGGACTTAAACTGCGAACATTCATCAACAATAATCATGTCATAGTCTGGTCGTTCGACGTTTGGATGAAACACGTTATACTTCTTTCCGGACTTTGATATCTTTTCTTCATATTCCCCGTAAAGCCAAGGAATCAAGGCGGAACAGATAATGTGTATGGAGAATTCTCCAGTATCACGAAGTTTTGTAATTCGTTCGTCTGGGCCTTTGTCGATCAACTGAACAATGTCCATCATGTAATTGAAGTTATCCCACTTTTTAATTTCGTTTTGCCACGTGCTGAGAGAAACCTTTTTCGGTGTAATGATCAGAACCTTTTTGACGTTCTCGTTGAAAAACTTGTGGTCAATCAATCCGAGCAAAAGTGCGGTCTTTCCGAGGCCCATGTCGTAAAATATGCCGAACGAATCCTCGTTCTTTATGAGTTCAAGCGAGCCGTCATCTGTCCAGATCATTTTACAGACTCAAACGAGTTTCGCATTACGACTTTTGATTCTTCCTTTTGCTTTGCGCGTTCCGCTTTGTATGCAACCTTTTGTTTTTCTATTTCTGGCGTTGTGTGGACTTTGTGCCTGAAAAACTTGCAGTTCTTACAGTCTTTCATTTCGAGCGCAAGGCAGTTGTTTTTGTCTATAAAAAACATACACTCGCGATTTTGATAGACGATATTACCCTTCATTTTTCATCCACCGTTTCCCCGAAAAAAGTAGTTCCGTAATCATTTCGACCGTTTGTTTCTCGCTTATTTTCGGTGTTAGCCAGATTGATCGAATGAAATGCAAAGTTGCCAATTCTTGCTCGATGATTTCCACATACGGCTTTTCTTTCTTGCCGTATTTCAGCATTGATAACGCTTCGAGTCCGTTCATTCTTCCACCTCCAGAATCTGCTTGATTTCTTCCATTGTTGCTCTTATAGTCGTCCATTATTTCACCTCCACATAGATGCAGCGTGCGTTCTTGTCGCGCGTGTATTCGATTTCTTTGTCGACCAAGCAATCCAAATACCGAGCGATTACGTTGGCGTTTGCGCGCGTTTTGGGATTGCCGATATATTCAGTCTTTTGTTGCGCGTTGACCGTATACACCCGCAAAAGCGGATGGTCAGCGTGCTTTTCCAATACCATTCGAAGAGTCGGTTTTACTTCACGGACAACGAAGCCGACGTGCGGCGAAAGACGCGGAGGCGCTGTCATAATTCGCGACATTTCGATACCGCGCACTTCGTATAGTTTGCCATCATGCGGTATCAAATCGCCGCAATGAATAACCGGATCAGAATCGTCCATCGTCATTGTGTATACAAGTCCGCGTCCTAAAATCTTGTATTCCCCAGTGAACTTCATATCTATTCCTCCGTCTTTTCGACGTCAAAGTCAAAGATATCAAACACTTCGGTAGCACCACCGCGAAGCATTTGTTCTTTTACATCGTAGTTCGTATCGCAAGCGCCGACGCGGGCTTCGGCGATTTTTGCGTATTCTGGTTCTAATTCGATTCCGACGCAATCGAACCCTTCCAACTTTGCTGCTACTGCAGTTGTTCCACTCCCAAGGTACGGATCAAGAACAACACCGCCTTTTGGCGTGACCAGACGAACAAGGTAACGCATAAGTTCAACTGGTTTCACTGTCGGATGAACGTTTTTCCTCTTTGCCTTTACTGCACCGAACGCAGCCGACGCGCGACGAAGACGCTGTTGTTCCTCATCGTTCTCGTCATACCCTTGTTCAACACGTCCGCCGCCACCGCGAACCTCTTGCTCGTCGAAATCAAAAAGGCCCATATCGCGTTCTTTTCTGTTCGGCTTTGGCGTGTAGAAAAACCTTGCAGCATTTGGCAAAAGTTCAACTACTTCGCCGCTGTTGTCGTGAATGAAGTTTGCTGGGAATCGGCCAACATACTGCTTATCAACGATGGCTTTTTTTACTCCCCAACCTTCGCTTTGAAGTTCGTCTGAAAAATCGACATTGACCGCAATCGGCTCGGTCGCGTCTAAACGGCAACCGTCGACATTGATACCACCAACGCCGTAATTAACAATGTTGTTAGCCACTGTACCGTCAAGTGGTTTTCGTGCGAGCGTCCACAATTCCATCGCGGGTTTCAAAGCGGTTCCCCAACCTTCCCACGGCTTTGCTAAATTGGTTTTTGCCTCGTATGGTTCCAAGTCTTCCCCGTTTGGTTCTTCGGTTCCGTCTGGATGGAAACGATTTGCAACAGCAATTCTGTGTCCGCGGTTCGGCATCCCCTCGCCTTTGTCCACTGCGAGAGCAACGTTCTTTGACTTTGGAAATCCCGACGCATAAACCCAAGCCACGATATCACGAATCTCGAATCCGGCTTCTTCGATATTGATAGCCATTCTGTGTTGCGTTCTTGTTCCGCAAGCAACAAGGATGTGTCCGCCGTGTTTCAAAACGCGTAGTGCTTCTTTCCAGAAATCGACTGACGGAACATCGTAATCCCACTTCTTGTTCATGAAAGAAATGCCATAAGGCGGATCGGTTACTATTGAGTCGAATGTGTTGTCTTCGAAGACTTTTAGTTCTTCCATGTTGTTTCCGCAAATGATCATGTCACACACCCCGAAGCATCTTGAAAATATGTTCTTTCAGAGCGCTGTATCGAGCGTTTCTCTTTTCTTGTTGTTTGAACTGCTTTGCGGAATCGATGGCCGCATTGACAGCATCGGTTTCATACGGACCGAACGTGGAGATCGAATCGAGTGCGAGGATGATCGTGTCGGCGACGTCTTCTGGTGTCCGAGGAACTCCAGAAAGACCGATTTCCGTCTTTTTCATAGGAAACTTGCGGACGCCATATTTGTTGACGACTTCCAAATTTCCCAAGAACCGCTGACTCAGTGGCATTTTGATATATCGAATAATGTGTTCTTCTTT